>Ga0114129_10012283_pt1 | contig 12184 bp, 7 predicted proteins | sample RhiMetdeltSRZDD1_FD_80071 | JGI IMG/M metagenome (GOLD analysis project Ga0114129, IMG submission 80071) | Populus rhizosphere microbial communities from Tennessee, USA - Rhizosphere MetaG P. deltoides SRZDD1 (version 2) (version 2) | ecosystem: Host-associated > Plants > Roots > Rhizosphere >...
AGCTCACGCCGTTCAACAGGAAGCACCACCCTTCGCCGACCGTCGCGACGACGGCGCCGGCAATCGCGGGCCCGACGATGCGCGCGCCGTTGACCATCGACGAGTTCAACGCAATCGCGTTCATCAGGTCGCCGCGTCCCACCATGTCGACCATGAACGCCTGGCGTGCCGGAACGTCGAACGCGTTCACGACGCCGACGAGCGCCGACAGGACGAACAGATGCCACACGCGAATCGCGCCGCCCAGCGTCAGCGCCGCGAGCAGAAAGGCGAGCGTCATCGACGCGGTCTGCGTCCAGACGATGATCCGGTGCCGGTTGAGCCGGTCCGCTGACGCGCCGCCGATGGGCGCGAGGAGGAACACCGGGATCTGCCCGGCAAACGACACGAGGCCGAGCAGCGCCGAGCTTCGCGTCAGGCGGTAGACCAGCCACGACTGCGCGATCAGCTGCATCCAGGTGCCGGTGAGGGAAACGAGCTGGCCGCCGAAGAACAAGCGGTAGTTGCGGTGACGGAACGAGCTCAGGAGCGCCACTTACGGTACTGTACGCCACTGCGGGCGCCGACGAGCGCCGCGGAGGCGCATCTCAGCCGAGCGTTCGGCGTCCACGAGCGTAGAATTGAAGCAGGAGGAGTCACATGAGGCGCGTGACGAGAAGTCCCGCGGTGATCGCGCTCGCGTGCGTCCTCGGCTACGGCGCGTCGTGCGCCGGCTTGACGATGCCCTCAGGCGACACACGTGTGGCGAGCGGCGTATGGGGCGGCGAGCATCTCGGAGTCACGGTGACGTCGAGCGGCGCGCAGCTCGAGTTCGACTGCGCCCACGGCAACATCGACCAGCCGCTCACCGTGGACGAAGCGGGCAAGCTCGCGATCGTCGGGACGTTCGTACGGGAACACGGCGGCCCGATTCGCAGCGACGAGAAGGAAGACAAGAGGCGGACGCTCTACTCGGGCCAGCTGAAGGGCGACACGCTGACGATCACGGTGACGCTCGTCGAGAGCAACGAACAGGTCGGCACGTTCACGGTGACGCGCGGCGCGGAGCCCATCGTCCGCAAGTGCCTATAGGTCAAGGGTGCCTAAGGTGCCTGGGGCGCCTGGAGTGCCTGAGGTGCCATCGAATGATGTAGCGCGAGGCTTTAGCCGAGCGTCCGCGTCAGTTCATCGAGCAGGATCCAGGCCCTCGCGGATCGCCGCACGTCCCGCACGGACCGGCCGCAGCGACCGGCGCCTTGCCGCCGTTCGCGCCTACTGCGAACACGGACAACTGTTTCTGCAGCTCGACCCCGCGGCAGCTCGGGCACCGCGGCGCGTCGCCCTCGCGGGTCAGAAATTCGAACCGCGTGCCGCAACCCAGACACTCGTACTCGAAAAGAGGCATGGCAGGTAGTCTATCGCACGACACGTCCTCCGTGTCATGCGGTGACTGTCTTCGCCGACCAGCTCTTGACGAATGATCCGAAGCGGTCGAGCGCGTTGGAGAACTTGTCTCCGGCGGCGGCAAAGCCCAGGCGGAAATGCGAGGGCGTATCGAAGCAATCGCCGGGAGCCAGCAGGATTCCACGCTCGGCGGCCGCCTGGCAGAACGGGCGATCGTTCTCTCCGCTCACCAGCCAGGGGAACGCGGTCATGCCGCCTTGCGGCGGAATCCAGCCGAGCACGTCGCGATGGTCCGCCATGAAGCGCTCGAGGAGCTCGAGGTTTCGCGTGGCGGCTTCCTGGGTCTTGCCGAGCACGACGTCACGTTTGCGAATGGCGATTTCCGAAAGAATTTCTCCGGTGGTGGTGTTGCAGATCGAGAAGTAGGCGCGCGCGGTCCAGTACTGCTGGCGGCGCCGGGCGTCGTGCTCGATCATCCATCCCGTGCGCACGCCGGCGATCGAGAATGCCTTCGACAGGTCTGCGATCACGGTGGCGTGCGGCAGGCGCGCCGCCGATGTTGTCTGCCTTCCGTGGTAGATGGGATGGTAGACCTCGTCGCTCACCAGTTGGATTCCGCGCTCGGCGGTGAAGTCGTGGAGGGCTTCCATGTCTCGATCGCCGATGGTCGAGCCCGTGGGGTTGTGCGGGCTGTTCACCAGAATGAGCCTGGTCTTCGAGTCGGCGAGCCGCGTGATCTCGTCGGGGTCGATGCGGAAGCCGTTCTCGCGGCGCACGCGATAGAAGCGGACTTCCAGGCCAAGCGATTCCGGGAGCGCCGAGAACGTCGTGAATCCAGGCAGCGGGATGATGACGTTCGCGCCGGGCTCGGCGGCCAGCCACATCAGGGCGACGAGCGCCTCGGAGGCGCCGGTCACGATTTGGACGGCCTCTACCGGAACATGCTGCATTTCAGCGATTGCCTCACGCAGACTGTCGGCGCCGGCGGGGCGGCTGTAGACCAGGTCGTGGTTCAGGAAGCGGTGGCGCGTTTCCTCGTCCGCGAGGCCGAGGATGTCGTTGACGGTCCACCTCGGGCCGGTGCTTGCCGCGAGGTTGAACTCGATGTGGTGTTCGTACCGATCGAGCCAGGCATCGAGCAGGAAGGGCTTGAGTTGCATACGAGCACCTCGCAGGAGAACGTCAACGCGCGGACGAAATGGATCGGCAGGCTCGCGTCGCAGCCGCCAAATGTACGCGCTAGAATGCGGCGAGGTCAATGACGTCGGATCTGCCGCGCGGCGCCGTCGAGCGGCTGCGCGAGCGACTCGCTCGCGTCTGCGACATCCCACGAAGCAGCCGAAGCTGGGGCGCCGGTGTCTAACGCATCCGGAGGTCGTCATGCGCCTTCAGACGCTCGTCCCCGGCTGGGTTCTGCTCGGCGCCGTCGCCTGCTCCGCGCCGCTTAAACCGGCCGCGGCGCCGGCGCCGGACCTCAAGCCCCGCCTCGACGCGGCCGACCAGCTCGTGCGAATCGGCTGCTTCGATTGTCTGACCGAGGCGCTGCGCGAGTACGAGGCTCTGCGAGCCGTCTCGGCGGCGCCGGCCGCGATCGTCGCCTCCGCGACCGCCGGCGCGGTTCGCGCCGCCGCGCTGCTCGACATCCGCGAGCGCGAGCTGGGCATGACCGACGATGGCTACCTGCAGCGCGCGCGCGATCTGGCCGCGACGAGCGAGGAGCTGCGGACGCGGTCGGCGGCGGCGTTCGAAATCGTCGAGAACATTCCGTGGCACGTGATGCAGTATCCGACGACCGCCGCCGGCGTCCCGACGCCCGCGGCGTTTCGCGAGCTGCAGGCGAAGCGGCAGCAGCAGACGGAGGCGCTGAAAGCCCGCGCGGACACCGACGAGCTCGCGTCGTACTCCTGGCTGGCGTTCGGCTGTGCCAACCCGTTGTCGCGCGCCGACGGCGCGGCGCTTCTCAGTGCGCTGACCGTTTTTCGCGACGCGCCCCTCGTCGTGTATCGCGCGGCGACCTGCGTCCGCGCCGACAAACAGAAGCTGACGGACCTCGTCGAGCGCGAGCCGCGCTTCGTCGAAATCGCGTTTCATCTCGGGTCGATCGCGATCGGCGCCCGCGAGCTGGACGACGCGGAAGCGCACATGAAGCGCGCGTACGACTGGCACCCGCGCTGGCCGGCGGTCACGACGTCGCTCGGCAATCTGTACATGAGCGCCGAGGAAGTCGCGACCGCGCTGACCTTCTACGATCGGACGCTCGAGCTCGCGCCGGAGCACGGCGAGGCGCTGATCGGCCGCGTCCGCGCGCTGAGCCACCTCGGACGGCACGACGACGCGTTCGCCACCATCGATCACGTCCTGAAGGAGACGCGCTGGTTCCCCGGCGAGACGCTGTACTGGCGCGCGTGGAACGAGCTGCAGGTGGGCCGGATCGAGGAGGCGTGGGCAAGCGTCGGCCGCGCGGAAGCGCTGTGGGCGGGAGGTCAGGTGTCGAAGCTCGCCGGCCTCATCGCGCTCCGCCGCAAGGAGCTCGAGGTCGGCCGCGGCAAGTTCGAGCTCGGGAGACGGCAGACGCCTGAGGACTGCGAGATGTCGTTCCTGCTCGGCTCGACGCACGCGGAGCTGCGGAGCTGGGAGCCCACGGCGGCGGTGTTCGTCGAAACGGCCGCATGCGTCAAGAGCGCGCAGAACGAGCTGACGAGAACGATTGCGAGAATTCAGGCCTCGAAAGCATCGGAGGAACGGAAGGCGCGGCTCGTCGCGCGCGCCGAGCAGAAGATCAGGGACGCCGAGCGGATGCTGGCCACGTCGTGGTTCAACACAGCGGCCGCGTACTACAACCTCGCGAAGAAGGCCGAAGCGCGCGAGTACGCCGAGAAAGTGAGCGCGGATCCGCAGTTCGGCGAGCGGGCGAGAGACCTGCTGTCGCGGCTGGAGAAGTAGGCGTGCTACTCTGGAATGATGTCCCTGGCCGTACCGACCCAGCCGATCGTCGCCAACGCGCTCCGGCGCAACGTCGCCATCATCGCGCACGTCGATCATGGTAAGACGACGCTCGTCGACGCGTTGCTGCATCAGAGCGGCACGTTCCGGGCGAACGAGCGCGTGGCGGAGCGGGCGCTGGACAACATCGATCTCGAGCGGGAGCGGGGCATCACGATCCTCGCCAAGAACACCGCCGTCCACTACCGCGATCTGCTGATCAACATCGTCGACACGCCCGGCCACGCCGATTTCGGCGGCGAGGTGGAGCGGACCCTGTCGATGGTCGACGGCGTCATGCTGCTCGTCGATGCGTCAGAGGGTCCACTGCCGCAAACGCGCTTCGTCCTGCGCAAGGCGCTCGAGCGGCGGCTGCCGCCGATCGTCGTCATCAACAAGATCGACCGGACGGACGCGCGGCCGAAGGAAGTGCTGAACGAGATCTACGATCTCTTCATCGATCTCGACGCCACCGAGGAGCAGCTCGAGTTCCCGGTGCTGTACACGAACGCGAAAACCGGCACTGCGACCGTCGATGCCGCGAAGCGGGGCGAGGACCTCCGGCCGCTGTTCGATGCGATTGTCGACCACGTGCCGCCCCCGCGCGGCAATCCCGACGCGCCGCTGCAGATCCTCGTGGCCAATCTCGACTCGAGCGATTACGTCGGCCGCATCGCCATCGGCCGCATCTTCAACGGCCGCGTGAAAATCGGCGATCCGGTGGCCGTCTGCAAGCTGGATGAGGCCGTGCAGCAGACGACGGTGACGAAGCTGTACGCATTCGACGGCCTCAAGCGCATCGACATCCAGGAAGCCGCGGCCGGCGACATCGTCTGCCTCGCCGGTATCGAGGACATCACGATCGGCGAAACCATCGCCGACGTCGAGCACCGCGTCGCCATTCCGCCGATCGCGATCGACGAGCCGACCGTGTCGATGATCTTCGGCGTCAACACGTCGCCGATGGCCGGGCGCGACGGTCAGTACGTCACGTCGCGCCAGCTGCGCGACCGTCTGGATCGCGAGCTGCTCGGCAACGTCTCGATCCGACTGGAGGCCGCAGAGACGCCCGAGCAGGTGCAGGTGGTCGGCCGCGGCGAGCTGCAGCTGTCGATTCTCATCGAGATGATGCGGCGCGAAGGCTACGAGGTCCAGGTCTCGCGTCCGGACATCGTCACCAAGGAGAGGAACGGGCAGAGGGTCGAGCCGGTCGAGGAGCTGGTCATCGACGTGCCGGAGCTGTACCAGGGCGGGGTCATCGCGCAGGTGGGCGAGCGGCGCGGCACGCTGACCAGGATGGTCAACCACTCGCCCACGCACCGCGCGGGGCGCGCCGCCAGCGGCGCGCGCGTGCGTCTCGAGTTCCGCATCCCGGCGCGCGGATTGATCGGCTTCCGATCGCAGTTCATGACCGACACGAAGGGCACCGGGATCATGAACCACATCTTTTCGAGCTGGGAGCCGTGGCACGGCGCGATTCCGGCGCGCGCAACCGGGGCGCTCGTGGCGGATCGCACGGGCGTGGCGACGGCGTACGCGATCTACAACCTTCAGGAGCGCGGCGAGATCTTCATCGACCCGGGCACGCCGGTCTACGAGGGCATGATCATCGGCGAGAACTCGCGGCCGACCGACATCGACGTGAACGTGACGAAAGAGAAGAAGCAGACAAACATGCGCGCGTCGACGGCGGACGAGGCGATTCGCCTGATCCCGCCGCGCCGCCTGGGCCTGGAACAAGCAATCGAGTTCATCAACGACGACGAGCTGGTCGAGGTGACGCCGGCCAACATCCGCCTGCGCAAGAAGATACTGGCCGCGAACATGCGGCCCAGGCCCGAGCGCGCGTAACGCGAGCCCGTAACCATCTTTAGACACGCACTTAGACGTTTCACGCAAATCAAACGCCCCACTTGCCAGCTTATTGATAGCGTGCTGACAATGCGGCCTCTCGCTGGACCCGTCTCGGTTTGGGTGTCAGACCGAACAGTCCCCGACGTGGAGGACGCGCGTATGAAGTGGTTGTCAGCGGCGCTGGCTCTGTCTCTTCTCACGCCTGCATCGGCCCGTGCTCAGGGCGGCAACACCGGGTCGATCGGCGGTACAGTCCGCGACCCCCAGCATCTGGTCGTGCCGGGCGCCACGGTCACAGTCACTGAAACTCAGAGCAGCCTGACGCGCACCGTGACGAGCGGTCCCGACGGCGCGTTCGATTTCCCCGGCCTGCAGCCGGGCGACTACGTCCTGAAAGTCGAGCTCGCCGGATTCGACACGAGGCAGCTGGCGCTGAAGCTCGAAGTGAATCAGCGCGTCCGCACCGATGTCATCCTGCAGCCCGCCGGACTGCAGGAACAAGTGTCCGTCGTCGAGACCATCCCGCTGCTGCACACGAACGACATCGCCATCGGCGAGGTGATCGATCAGCAGCAGGTCCGCGAGCTGCCGCTGAACGGACGCCAGTTCCTCGAGCTCTCGCTGCTCGTCCCCGGCGTGCACATGTCGCACGGCGCGCAAACGGGCAGCACGAGCGCGCTGTACTGGCGACCGGGCCAGGATTCCGCCATCACGATCAGCGGCGGCCGGCCGAACGCGAACGTCTATCTGCTCGACGGCACGACGAACACGGATCCGAGCTTCAACACGTACGTGATCAGCCTGCCGCCGGACAGCATCCGCGAGTTCCAGATCCAGACGGGCACGTACACGGCGGAGCTCGGCGGCGCGGGCACGGGTCAGGTGAACGTCGTCACGCGGTCCGGGTCGCGCGATCTGCGCGGCACCGGCTACGAATACCTGCGCAACAGCAAGTTCGACGCGCGGCTGTTCACGAGCCCCGAGGAGCTCCCGCACTTCTCGCACAACCAGTTCGGCGCGACGCTCGGCGGCCCGCTCGCGGGACGAACGTTCTATTTCGGCGCGTTCGAAGGGTTCCGTATGACGCAGGGCAAGTCGGACATCATGAGCGTGCCGATGCCGGCGCTGCGGGGCGGCGACTTCAGCGGCACGACGCCCATCTTCGATCCGCTGACGAACGCGCCGAATCCGGCCTTCGATCCGAGCAGACCGGTCAGCCCTGCGAATCCGCAGACGATTCGAACGCAGTTTCCGAACAACCGGATCCCGGCCAGTCGGCTGGATCCAGTCGCGCTTCGCGTGCTGCGCGACTTCGTGCCGCTGCCGAACCTCGAGGGCGACACGAACAACTACTCCGACACGCGCGCGCAGAAGCTGCAGAACGATCAGATCAACCTCCGGATCGATCATTCGTTCGCGGGCGGCGCGTCGATCTTCGGCCGCTACAGCTTGAGCAACGAGGACGGCTTCACGCCCGAGAACCTGCCCGGCTTCGGCGCGTTTCACGACAACCGCGTGCAGAACCTGACGGTCACCGCCATTCAGCCCGGGGCGAAGCGCTTCGTCAACGAAGCGCGGTTCGGATTCGTTCGGATGCGCCTGCACCGCTACGGCGAGACGGCGAACGGCGCCGACTTGATCACGCAGCTCGGCATTCCGGGCGTCGGCTTCGGCGGCGCCGACGCGTTCGGGCTGCCGCGATTCGACGTGCAGGGCTACAGCCCGATGGGCGACTCGCTGCTCTGCACGCCGTGCCGCTACTGGAACAACATCTATCAGGGCGGAGACCGCGTCACCTGGAGCCAGGGGCAGCACCAGGTGAAGTTCGGCGGCGACGTCCGCCGGTTCGTCTGGGACATGCTCGGCTTCTTCCAGAACCGCGGATACTTTCAGCTGACGCAGGGACTGACCAGCCGCACGTCCCTCGTCGACGGAACAGGCGACGCGCTGGCGAGCTTCCTCCTCGGGTATCCCGCCATCGCGCAGCGCCAGGCGGGCACGCCGTCGATGAAGATGCGGCAGACGTCGTTCGACGTCTTCGTCCAGGACAGCTGGCGACCGGTGCCCAGCCTGACGATCGACGCCGGGCTGCGCTACGAGTACATGCAGTCGCTCCACGACATCAGCAAGATCCTGACGAACCTCGATTTCTCGACCGGCCGGCCGGTGGCGTTCGTCGGCGGCCAGGGCGGCTATCCGCTCGGCCTGCAGTTTCCCGACAAGAACAACTGGGCGCCGCGCGTCGGCGCGGCGTGGGCGCCGGGCAGCGGCAAGCAGGTGATCCGCGGCGGGTACGGCGTGTTCTACTCCTATTCGGACATGAACCTGTGGTGCAACCAGGTGCACAACGTGCCGCTCGTCTACCCGGAGATCCGCACGTCGACGACGCTGACGCCCGCGATCACCGGCTTCGGCTTCGCGCCGCCGGCGCTCGGACGCACGCTCGTGAGCTTCACGGGGATGGATCTGCAGGCGCAGACCCCGCGCATCCAGCAGGCGAGCGCGAGCGTCGAGCGTCAGCTCACCGACTCGACGATGGTCCAGGTCGGCTATCTCGGCGCGTGGGGCCGCAACTTCGATCGATCGCGTCTGGTGAACAACGCGCAGCCGGGTCCGGGCGGCGTGCAGCCGCGGCGTCCGTTCCAGACGATCAGCTTCGCGCCGGGCTCGGAGCTGCCGGCCGACACCAACATCGTGAGCCTGACATTCCCGGTCGGGCCGATCAACCTGCTCGAGAGCACCGGGAAGACGCGGTACAACTCCGGCTGGGTTCTCGCGAAGCGCAAGTTCACGCGCGGGCTCAGCCTGCTCGCGAGCTACACGTACGCCGACAGCTGGTCGAACGCGCCGGCGTTCCGCTCGCCGTCCATGGAGTCGGAGGTGCCGCAGGACAGCTTCCACCCGGAGCTCGAATGGGGGCCGTCGGGCTGCGACGTGCGGCATCGGTTCGTGAGCAGCCTGATCTATCAGGTGCCGTACAAGACGAAAGCTGGATCGAGCGGCGGCGAGCGGTGGCTGCGCGGCATCCTCGGCGACTGGCAGATCGCGGTGATCTACCAGGCGCAGAGCGGCTTCCCGTTCACGATCGGCGTCTTCGGCGACACGGCCAACGCCGGATCGCTTCTCAACGTGAACCCGATTCGCGCGAACGTCGTGCCCGGCGTCTCGCCGGAGCTGCCGTCGGATCAGCGCAACGCCGATCACTGGTTCAACACGGCCGCCTTCGTGGCGCCGCCCGCGTTCACCTTCGGCACGGCGACCCGCAACAGTGTCGTCGGTCCGGGCCTCGCGAAGGCGGACCTCTCGCTGCAGCGCGAGTTCCCGATCGGATCGCGGCAGAAGATCGGGATCCGCATGGAGGCGTTCAACGTCCTCAACCGGACGAACCACGGGACGCCCGAGCGGTTCGTGAACACGCCGCAGTTCGGGACGATCACCCAGACGTCGACGTCGGCGCGGCAGATCCAGTTCGCCGTGCGCGCGAGCTTCTAGCGTTCCCTAGCGGGACAGTCCCGAGGCTGTCCCGCCGCCGTTGCACCGCAGCGTCCCGTCTTTTGCATGAGCCCTTCGAGCTCATGCGTCTCGACGGCTACGCTCCGATTGCGGACTACGCGCTGATCGGCGACGGCCGCACGGCCGCGCTGGTCGCCTCCGACGGCGCCATCGATTGGCTGTGCCTGCCGAATCTCGACTCGCCGAGCGTCTTCGCTTCAGCGCTGGATGCGGACCGCGGCGGACGCTTCGTCCTGCAGCCGGCTGAGCCCTTCAAAGCGACCCGGCGCTACCTCCCGCACACCAATGTGCTCGAGACCACGTTCACGACCGCCGGCGGCGTCGTGCGCGTCGTCGACGCGATGACGCTGCCCGATCAGTCGCTCTGTCCGCTGCGCGAGCTCGCGCGATCGGTCGAGGGCGTGTCGGGCCGCGTGGCGATGCGGTGGCGCTGCGAGCCGCGCTTCGGCTACGCCGGCGCCGCGCCGACGCCCGGCTGGCGCGCCGGCGTGCCGGTGGCGACGTGGCGGAGCGACGCCGTCGCGCTGCGCACGTGGGACGCGGGCACGCCCGAATGGCGCGACAGCGCGATCGTGGGCGCCTTCGACATCGCACAAGGCGGCCGGGCGCTGCTCGTGGTCGCCAGCGCGTACGCAGAGCCGCTCGTGCTGCCCGGGCGCGGCGCCGTCGAGGCGCGTCTGGCGAAGACGATTCGCTTCTGGGAGCAGTGGTGCCGCGATCGGAATTATCAGGGCGGCTGGCGCGACTTCGTGCATCGGAGCGCCCTCGCGCTGAAGCTTCTGATCTTCTCGCCTTCGGGGGCGTCGACGGCGGCGCCGACCACGTCGCTGCCCGAGGCGATCGGCGGCGTGCGCAACTGGGACTACCGCTTCTGCTGGATCCGCGACTCGAACTTCCTGATCGATGCGCTGCTGCGACTGGGGTGCGGCCGCGAGGCAAAGGCGCTGTTCTGGTGGTTCATGCATGCGACGGCGCTCACCGAGCCGCGGCTCCAGGTGCTGTACAGACTGGACGGCGGCGCCGAAGCCGCGGAGCGCGATCTGGGCTGGCTGCGCGGCTATCGCGACTCGCGGCCGGTGCGCGTCGGCAACGGCGCCCGCGCGCAGCTGCAGCTCGACGTCTACGGCGCGCTGCTGGAGACGGCCTGGCTGTACGCGCAGGGCAGCGATCGCCTCGATTGGGATACCGGCGCGGTGCTCGCGCGCATCGCGGATCTCGTCTGCGATCTCTGGCGCGAGCCCGATCGCGGCATCTGGGAAGTCCGCAGCGCGCCGCAGCATTTCACGCATTCCAAGATGATGTGCTGGGTCGCGCTCGATCGCGCGAGTCGGCTGGCCGATCGCGGCCAGTTGCCGGGGCGGCACGCGAACCGGTGGCGGCGCCAGGCGTCCGAGATCGCGTCGTTCATCGAGACCCGCTGCTGGTCGGAGCGCCGCCGGACGTACACACGCGCTCCAGACACCGAGGAAGTCGACGCCAGCCTGCTGATGATGGCGATCGTCGACTACGGCGACCCGTCAGGCCCGAGGCTGAGCGGAACGATCGACGCCGTGACGCAGGATCTTCGACACGGTCCGTTCGTATACCGCTATCTGAGCGAGGACGGGCTGCCGGGTCAGGAGGGGTGCTTCCTCAACTGCTCGTTCTGGCTCGTGAGCGCGCTCGCCCGCGCCGGCCGCGCGCGCGAAGCGGCCGACCTGATGGATGCGCTCGTGTCGCGCGCGAACGACGTCGGGCTCTACTCGGAGGAAATCGATCCGGTGAGCGGCGAGTTCCTCGGCAACTTCCCGCAGGCGCTCGCGCACCTGTCGCTCATCGACGCGGCGATCGCCATCCACGACGCCGACGGCGCGCCACGCGCCTCGAGGCGATGACGGTCCTCTGGTCGTCGCTCGCCGGCGGATTTCTCGGCACGCTCGTCCTGACGACGATGCTGCGCGCCGCGGGGGAAATGGGGATCACGCGGATGGATCTGCCGTTCCTCCTCGGCACGACGGTGAGCCAGGACCGGCGCCGCGCCAAAGTGTATGGGTACGTGATTCACTTTCTGAATGGCCTCGGCTTCGCGGTGGTGTACGGCTACTGCTTCGCGGCCATCGGCTGGAGCAACTGGTGGCTGGGCGCGCTGGTCGGCGCGCTCCACGCGCTCTTCACGGCGACGATCCTCGTCAACATCCTGCTGCCGATCGTCCATCGCCACATCGGCACGCCGGAGACGGCGGCCCACGAGATCGCGCTGATCGAATCGCCCGGGTTTCTGATGTTGAACTACGGCCGCAACACGTTCCTCGTCACGCTCGCCGCGCACGTCGTCTACGGCGCGATTGTCGGGTGGGCGGTTCGCGTCTAAGAACCTGTCGTGCGCCGTGCGCCGTGCGCGGTGCGACGGGCGACGTGTGGGTGCCGGTGCTGGTGCGCGTGCTCGTGCGCGTGCGCGTGCTCGTGCTTGGTG
>Ga0114129_10012284_pt1 | contig 12184 bp, 9 predicted proteins | sample RhiMetdeltSRZDD1_FD_80071 | JGI IMG/M metagenome (GOLD analysis project Ga0114129, IMG submission 80071) | Populus rhizosphere microbial communities from Tennessee, USA - Rhizosphere MetaG P. deltoides SRZDD1 (version 2) (version 2) | ecosystem: Host-associated > Plants > Roots > Rhizosphere >...
GGCCCTGGCGCTGGCGCTGGGAACGAGCCAGCGCACCGTGCAGCGGGCGATCGACTCGCTGGCGGCCGCCGGCAAGGTGCAGTCGTTCGGTCGCGGGCGAGCTCGTCGTTGGACGACCCCGACCGTGCCGGGATTCGCGACGACTTTGTCGCTCCCCGCTCCCCTGCCGATTGACTAGGATGGAAGCATGCGTCGATCGACCGCCGAGATCGTCCGCGAGTATGGACCCTTTCCCGGTGCCGACCACGTGCATGGAGTCACGTATGACGGTCGGAATGTCTGGTTTGCCGCGGGCGACAAGCTGATCGCCTTCGATCTCACGAGCGGGAAGACGCTGCGCTCGATCGATGTCGCGGCGCATGCGGGAACCGCCTTCGACGGCCAGCACCTGTTCCAGATCGCCGAGGATCGCATCCAGAAGATCGATCCGCAGACCGGCCGTGTGCTCGCCACGATCCCGGCGCCCGGCGGCGGCGGTGACTCGGGGCTGACGTGGGCCGAAGGGACGCTCTGGGTGGGGCAGTATCGGGACCGGAAGATCCATCAGATCGATCCCCAGACCGGGGCGATTCTTCGCACGATCGAGTCCAACCGCTTCGTCACCGGGGTCACCTGGATCGACGGAGAGCTCTGGCACGCCACCGCGGAGGGCGACGAGAGCGATCTGAGGCGAGTCGATCCTCGAACGGGAGAGGTCCTGGAGAGGCTCGAGATGCCGCCCGGAGTCGGCGTTTCGGGGCTCGAGTCCGATGGCGGCGATCGGTTCTTCTGCGGAGGAGGAAGGAGCGGGAAGGTGAGGACCGTCCGCCGGCCCCCGCGAGGCTCCGCGACGGGCAGCGGCTCCGGGATTCCCTTCGACTCCACGAGCAAGTAATCGAAGCGGCCTCAGGCGCGCTTCTTCGGCTTCTCCTCCCGGTGGATGTCCGAGCGCACGATGCTCCACACGAGCGTGAGGCCGCCGCCGGCGGCGGCGATGAAGCACAGCATGGCCAGGCCGGGATAACCGAGGATCCGGAACGACGTCTCCACCCTCATCAGCATTGCCGCGCCCACGATGAGGGCGGCGAGGATCAAGCCCAGCGTGATCCGGTTGGCGATCTTCTGGAAGCCCTCGATGAGGACCTTCTCCTCGATGGCGTCCACGTTCACCTGCAGCGAGTTGCTGGACACGATGTCGAGGATCTTGTTGACGCGCGCCGGCAGGCGCTGGACGAAGTCCTTCAGCTCGAGCGCCGCCTCCAGGAAGTGCCCCGGCGAGAGCACCTTCAGCATCCGCTGCCGCGTGATCTCCGCGGCGTAGCGGCGGAGGGCCGCGTTGGGGTCGAAGTCGGGATCCAGCGTGCGGCCCACGAGGTCGAGGTTCAGGAGCGTCTTGCCGAGCAGCGTGAGCTCGGGCGGCACCCGGATGCCGCTCTGCCCGCACAGCCGCGTGAAGGCGAGCACGACCCGGCCGACCTGGATGTCCTCCATGCGGGCGCCCTGGCTCTGCCCCACGAGGTCGGCCACCTGACGGCGGTAGTCGGGCTCGTCGAAGCCCGGCATCGGACGGCCGATCTTCAGGCCCGCCGTCGCCGCCTCGTCGCCGCGCCCCTCGCTGATCGCGATGAGGACCTGCAGCAGCTTCTCCTGCAGGCTCGGGGTCACCCGCGCGACCATGCCCAGGTCGAGGAGCGCGATCCGGTCGTCCTCGGTCAGGAAGACGTTGCCGGGGTGGGGATCGGCGTGGACGAACCCGTCGACGAGGATCTGCTTCAGGTAGGCCCGGAAGAGCTGCTCGGCGAGCGTCTCTCCATCCAGGTCCAACTGGACCACCGGGTGCAGCGAGGTGACCTTCTGCCCGCGCACGTACTCCGTGGTCAGCACCCGCGAGGTCGTGTAGTCCTCGATGGGAGCGGGGACCAGGATGCGGTCGAAGCCCGCGAGGTTCTGGGCGAGGGTCTCGAGGTTGCGGGCCTCCTCGCGGTAGTCCAGCTCCCGCAGCAGCGCCTTGCGGAACTCTTCCAGCATCCCGGCGAAGCCCAGCCGCCGCCCGGCCTCGGTGTGCTTGTCGGCCGCCTCCGCGATCTCCCCCAGGATCTCCAGGTCCTCGAGCATCCGCGGCTGGATCCCCGGCCGCTGGACCTTCACCGCCACCCGGCGCCCGTTGCGCAGCACCGCGCGATGGACCTGGCCGAGCGAGGCCGCGGCCAGGGGGGTCTTCTCGAACTCCGCGAAGGCCTTCGAGATCTTGACGCCCAGCTCGGCGGTGACGATGGCCTCGACGTCGAGGAAGGGAAACGGCTCGACCTTGTCCTGCAGGCGCGTCAGCGCGTCCAGCAAGACCGGGGGGAGCAGGTCGGCGCGGGTGGAGAGGAGCTGGCCGACCTTCACGTAGGTGGGGCCGAGGCGCTCGAGGTCCGCGACGAGCTGCTCGGGAAGCGTCTTCTCGCCCACCGGCGCCGGCGCCTCGCCTTCGTCCACGGCGTCGGCTAGCCCGGCATGCTTGACGAGGTCCGAGCGCCCGTACTTCACGAGGAGGAGCGCGATGTCCTTGTAGCGCGCCAGGTGGCCGGCCTTCACGGACAAAGCCATGCGATCTTCTCCGCCTGACCGGACTGTGCAAGCGGCGTGCCACGCGAGCGGCACTGCATTTTGACGCCGACCGACCCTTGACGCTCCCGGAGGCGGGCGGGATACTGCCGGGGCGACGTGGACGCTGGTCTCCCCCTGCCTCCGGAGGACCTCATGAGCCCGATCCGGCGCGGCCTGGCCGCGCTCTCCGTCTCGATCCTTCTCGCCGTGCCGGCGGGCGCCCAGTCCCAGGCCGTCAACGGGAGCATCGAAGGCATCGTCAAGGACACGACCGGCGCCGTCCTTCCCGGCGCCACCGTCACCGTGGCCAACGCGGACACCGGCGCCCAGCGCGTCGTGGCGACCGACGCTTCCGGCTTCTACCGTGCGGTGCTGCTTCCCCTCGGCACCTACCGCATCAAGGTGGAGATGCCCGGCTTCAAGGCGACGGAGCGCAGCGGCATCGGCCTCAGCGCGGGCCAGACGGCGGTCGTGAGCTTCGCCCTGGAGGTGGGCGGCGTCCAGGAGGTGGTGTCGGTCAGCGGCGAGGCGCCGGTCGCCGATCCCGGCAAGATCGCCCTCGGCCGGGTCATCAGCGCGACCGAGGTGAAGAACCTGCCCCTCGTCTCGCGCAACCCCTACAACTTCGCGTTCCTCCAGGCCAACGTCACCGGCTACGAGAACACGGAGTTCGGCGTCCCCCGCATCAACGCCAACGGCACGCAGATGCACACGAACTTCCAGCTCGACGGGAACACGAACACGCAGAAGGACCGGGCCGGGCTGCGCCTGCTGCCGGTCTCGGAGGTGGTCGTGCGCGAGGTGCAGGTGATCACCAGCGGCTTCGCGCCCGAGTTCGGCCAGACGACGGGCATGGTCTACAACGCGGTGACGCCCTCCGGCACCAACAACGTCCAGGGCTCGGTGGGCTACCGCTACCGCCGCGCCGGCCTCACCGAGCGGCCGTTCTTCCTCGCCCCCGCCGCCCGCAAGCCGGACAACAACCTCGACGACCTCACCGCCACCCTCGGTGGTCCCCTCGTCAAGGACCGGTGGCACTACTACCTCGGCTACGAATACGTGAGCCAGGACCTGCGGGACGCGACCAAGGTCATCGCGCCGGTCACGGTCAACAGCGCGGCCGCCCTCGGCCTGCCCGCCGCGGCCGTCGCCGACGGCATCATCCCCACCGGGCAGAACGTCAGCTTCTTCATCGCCAAGACCGACTACGACCTCGGCCCTTCCCACAAGCTCACCGGCCGCTACTTCTTCTTCAAGAACCGCTCGCCCTTCAACGTCGCGGGCGACCTCAACACCCGGGAGCGCGCCACCGACTTCAACGACCGCATGGACTCGGCGGCCGTCCAGCTCGTCTCCTCCTTCGGCTCCGACCGGCTCAACGAGCTGCGGCTGCAGTTCGCGCGGCGCCACCAGTTCCGGACCGCCAGCGACGGCGCCGGCGTCGGCCCCGCCGTCATCGTGAGCGGCGTCGCGAACTTCGGATCCCCCCTCGACGGGACCCAGAGCCTCGGCTTCGACTTCAACCAGAAGATCTGGCAGGTGGTGGACAACTTCACCTGGCTGCGCGGGCGCCACAGCCTCAAGGCCGGCGCCAACCTGCAGTTCATCGGCGACGACCGCGTCAACACGCTTCGTCAGATCTACACCTTCCGCGACGTGGCGTCGTACCTGGCGGCGAAGAACGGCGCCAACCGGCTCGGCTACGTGAGCTTCCAGCAGGACCTGGGCGATCCCACCGTCTCCTACGACTCCGGCTTCTTCGGCTTCTTCGTCCAGGACGACTTCCGCGTCAGCCCGTCGTTCAAGCTGCTCTACGGCGTGCGCTACGACCTCTTCGACGTCCCCGCCGCGCGGCCCTACGGGCCCAACCCGCTGTCGCAGCGCTTCCGGCGGGACAAGAGCAACTTCGCTCCGCGGGCGGGGTTCTCGTGGGCGCTCGACAAGGACGCCAAGACCGTCCTCCGCGCCTCTTCCGGGATCATGTACGAGCCGCCACTGCTGAACTTCTACGAGGACGCCATCCTCCGGAACGGCGATCCCAAGTCGTTCACGACCACGCTCAGCCCCACGAGCGCGGGGGCCCCGGCCTTCCCGGGCAACCTGTCGAACCTGCCCCCCGGGTTCGCGCTGCCCACCCAGAGCATCGTCGCCATCGCCGGGGACTTCTCGACGCAGTACACGATCCTCACCAACGTCCAGCTCGAGCGGGCGCTCACGGCCGACCTGGCGGTCAGCGTCGGCTACGTCAGCTCGCTGGGCCGCAACCTCCCGGTGCTGGTCAACACCAACCTGATCCCGACCGGGGCCACGCTCGGCGACGGCCGCCCCGTCTACTCGACGGCGGTCAACCCCGCCACCCGCGTGAACCCGGCCTTCAACCAGACCGACACGTTCGAGTCGATCGCCCGCGCCACCTACAACGCGCTCACCGTGATGCTGAGCAAGCGGATGAGCCACGGGATCCAGATGCAGGCCTCCTACACTCTCGCCCGGGGGACCGACGACTCGCCGCTCACCGGCACCTACGTCGTGGGCAGCGGCGACGACCGGCTCTCCGATCCTTCGAACCTGGCCCGCGACCAGGGCGTCTCCCCCTTCAACCAGACCCACACGTTCATCCTCAGCGCGGTCGTCGCCCCCCGGCTGGAGGGCACGGGGGCCGGCCGGGCCATCCTCAACAACAACCAGCTCGGCCTCATCGTGCAGGCCAACAGCGGCCTGCCCTTCAACATCCGGGCGAACCAGGACCTGAACCGGGACGGCCTCTCGAACGACCGCCCGCTGGGGATCGAACGGAACACGGGCCGGCTCGGCCGGGTCTTCAACGTGGACGGCCGCTACTCGCGCTTCGTGCCGATGGGCCGCGTGCGCGCGGAGCTGTTCGCCGAGGCCAAGAACCTCTTCAACACGAAGAACGTGGCCACCGTGAACCGCGTCGTGGCGACCGACGCGGCCGGCAACCTGCTCGCGCCCTTGCCCGCGCCGTTCCCGGCCACCGGCGGGTACCAGCAGCGGCAGTTCCAGCTCGGGGCGAAGGTCACCTTCTAGCGGATCCCGGCTCCCGGGTGTGCGATGACGCACGCGAGGGTGGACTCTGCCTGCATGGCACCCCGTTTGCTCCTCCCTGCAGATGCCGCTGAACCGGAAATCCGTGCGTTCCTCCGGCGGGCGGGATCCATGAGGGAGACGCAATGAAACTGAGGAAGGCGGCGCTGTTGATTCGCCGAAGCGCTTGACGAGAAGCGCCGCCGTCTGGAGGGAACGTGCGCTGCTGGGTGGCGGCGCCTTGCTACTGGCCGGGTGGGCGGCGGTGACGCTGGACGCGCGCTTCCATGGCATTCAACAAGAGCGCCGGTTGGAGAAGATCATCAACGAGCCGCGTCCAGCGCCCCGCCGCCGACCCAAAGCGCCGCGCAGGGTGCGTCCGATGCTGGCCTCGGACGACCTGGCGGGCCGCATCGAGATCGCGCGGCTCGGCCTGAAGGCGATCGTGGCCGAGGGCGTCTAGTCGCGACTGACCCGCCGCCCCTCCGCTCTCGCCACGCGAATTCCACCGCAAGATTCGGATGGATTCCGAGCCCCCGCGTGCGTAATCTCTAGGGCGGAGGTGAGCGGTGGCACTCGAGGCCGGCAAAACGGAGAGCGACGAGAGACGGTGGCGGGCGGTGCTGGCCCGGGACGCGGGCTTCGACGGCGCGATGGTCTTCGCGGTGCGCTCGACCGGGATCTACTGCCGTCCCTCGTGCCCGGCCCGCCGGCCGCGGCGGCACAACGTGGTGTTCTTCCCTCGGCCGGAGGCCGCGGAGGGCGCGGGCTTCCGCGCGTGCCGCCGGTGCCGGCCGAAGGGGGCCTCGACGGCGCAGTCGCAGGCGGCCTGGGTGGAGGACGCCTGCCGACGGCTCGCCGCGCAGGAGAGCGGCCGCCTGCGCCTGGCCGACCTGGGCGCCGAGCTCGGCGTGAGCCCCCACCACCTCCAGCGCACGTTCAAGCAGCTCATGGGCATCACGCCGCGGCAGTACGCGGACGCGGTGCGGCTCGGGTTCTTCCGGACCCGGCTCAAGAAGGGGGCGGATGTGACGGCAGCGGTCTACGACGCCGGTTACGGATCGAGCAGCCGGGCCTACGAGGGCGCCGCGGCGCGCCTCGGGATGACGCCGGGCGCGTACCGCAAGGGCGGGCGGGGGATGCGCATCGCGTACACGATCGTGGCCTCTCCCCTGGGGCGGCTGCTGGTGGCCGCCACCGACCGCGGCGTCTCGGCGGTGTGCCTGGGCGATGCCGATGCGCCGCTCGAGGCCGCCCTGCGCGACGAGTACCCCGCCGCGGAGGTGCGCCGGGACGACACGGGGCTGAAGCGGTGGGTGGGCGGGATCCTCCAGCGCATGGAGGGACGCGAGCCGGCCGCGGCGCTTCCGTTGGACCTCCGCGCGACGGCCTTCCAGCGGCGCGTGTGGGAGGAGCTGAAGGCGATCCCCCGCGGGCAGACGCGTTCCTACGGCGAGATCGCCCGCCGCATCGGCCAGCCGACGGCGGCGCGGGCGGTGGCGCGGGCGTGCGCGACGAACCCGGTGGCGGTGGTGATTCCCTGCCACCGCGTGGTGGGCGGGGGCGGCCTCGCCGGCTACCGCTGGGGCGTCGAGCGGAAGCGGCGTCTGCTCGAGCGCGAGGCGTCCTCCGCCTCGGGCGGATCCGGGGACCGCCGCCCTCAGCGATAGCCGAAGAGAAGCTGGCACACCACCGCGCCCACGAGGGCCATCGACCAGCCCCAGGCCATCAGCCTGCGAAACAGGCGGCGGCGATCCTCCTGCGGCGCGGCCGCGGCGAGGCACAAGGCCCCCAGGGTCGAGAGGGGCGAGACGTCCACCAGGTGGGAGCCGACGTTGATCGAGTAGGCGATCATCAGCGGGTTCCCGCCCCCGAGGTTTTCCACGAGCCCCGGGATCGTCGGGAGGAACGTGGGTAGCACGACCCCCGACGAGCTGCTGTAGACGGAGACGATCCCGGTGACGAGGGCGATGACGGCGGTGATGGTGGTCGGGGTCGAGAACCGGGCCAGGAGGCGGGTGAACAGGTCCATGCCTCCGGTCTTGGCGAGGACCTCGACGAGGACGGTCACGCCGCACACCATCAGGATGACGCCCCACGGAATGCACTTCACCGTGGCTTCTTCGTCGGCGGCGCGGGTGAGGGAGAGGATCGCGGCCCCGACGAACGCGCCCATCCCCACGTCGATGCCGAGCAGGACCGCCCCCAGGACCAGGGCCGCGATCACGCCCAGCGTCAGCCGCTGGGCGTGCGTGAAGGGCTCGACGTCCGGCGTGAGGGCGGGCGGCGGCTCGGCCGGCGGCGTCTCCGGACCGGGCTCCCTCCGGAAGAGCTTCAGCCCGCCGAGAAGGAAGTAGCCGCCGAAGGCCACGACGCTCTGCGCGGCCAGGGTGTTGAAGTAGTTCGCCCACTCGAAGCCCTCCAGGCCCCCCCGCCGCATCAGGTCGCGGGCGATGATCCCGGTGGGAGCGAACGGCGACAGGCCTCCGGCGTTGGCGCCGTTGGCGAGCATGAGCGTCATCAGGAACCCGCTGATGCCCGCGCGGCCGGCCACGCTCATGGCGATCGGCGCCAGCAGCGCGGTGGCCGCGATGTTGCCGGCGCCGATGGTGGCCAGGCCGAGCCCCACGAAGAAGAACACGATGGGGATGAGGCCCCGATTGCCGCGGGCCAGGCGGAGGGATCGGCTCGCCACCTTGTCCAGGGTGCCGTTGACCCGGGACTGCGCGAACAGCAGCGTGATGCCGGCGAGGGTGAGGAAGAGGCTGGCCGGGAACCCCGAGACGATGGCGGAGACGGGGAGCCCTCCCAGGAAGCGCCCGATGAGGAAGGCGAGGGCGATCGCCAGGAAGCCGATGTTGATCGGCGAGAAGCAGCTGACCACGACCACGACGACCAGGGCGATGAGGGAGATTGCGGCGACGCTCACGAGGCTTATCGGCCGCGGAACACGGGCCTTCGCTTCTCCAGGAAGGCGGCCACGCCGTCGCGGAAGTCCTCGCTCATGTACGCCTGGACGACGAGGTCGTCACCCCCCCCGCGCCGGCGGGCGGCCTGCAGCCGGTGGATCGCCTCCTTGGTGACGCGCAAGGTGATCGGCGCGTTCGACGCGAGCTCGCCCGCGATCTCCCGCACGCGCTCGTGGAGCCGGCCGGCGGGCACGACCTCGTTCACGAGGCCCGCCTGGAAGGCCTCCTCTCCTCCGACCAGCCGGGCGCGATAGATCAGCTCCTTGGTGCGGGCGGGCCCCAGCAGCTCGACGAGCCGCGCGGTGTTGGCCATCGACAGGCAGTTGCCGAGGGTCCGCGCGATCGGAACGCCGATCTGGCTGTCCGGCGTGCAGTAGCGCAGGTCGCAGGCCACCGCGATGGCGGCTCCGCCGCCCACGGCGTAGCCCTCGATTGCCGCGATCGTGGGCCGCGTGACGGCCTCCAGCCGGTCCACGACGCCGTCGAGGCGGCGCTCGTAGGCGAGCCCGTCCTCGGGCGTACGGAAGTCACGGAACTGGCCGATGTCCGTGCCGGCCACGAACGCCCTGCCCCCGGCGCCGCGGAGGACCATCACGCGCACGTCCGGATCCGCGTCCACCCGCTCGCACGCCTCCCGGAGCCCGTCGTACATCGCCCACGTCATGGCGTTGTGCGCCTGGGGGCGGTTGAAGGTCACGATCGCCACCGGGCCCTCGGTCTCGTAGAGCAGCTCGGGATCCGCCACCACTCACCTCCCCGCCCGAAGGGCGATCACCCCGCTCGCGGCCAGCGCCTGGATCTCCGCGTCGGGATAGCCGATCTCGCGAAGGACCTCGGCCGTGTGCTCACCCAGACGCGGCGAAGGCCGCCGCAGGCGGGCGGGCGTCTCCGACAGCTTGACCGCCGGCCCCACGACCCGGATCCGGCCTCCCTCCGGATGGTCCATCTCCTGGACCATGCCTCGCTCCCGGACGTGCGGATCGGCGAAGACCTCGCCGTAGTCGAAGATGGGGCCGCACGGGATGCCGGCGGCCTCCAGCCGGCTCAACCAGTGCGCGCGCGGCCGGGACACCGTGACCGCCTCGATCTCCTCGGTCAGCCGATGCCGGTTCCGGACCCGGTCCTCGGCATTCGCGTACTCGGGCCGGTCCACGAGGTCCGGCCGGTCGAGGGCCCCCGCGAAGCGCTCCCAGGTGCGGGTGTTGGCCGCCCCCAGCGTGATGTAGCCGTCCGCGCACCGGATGGCCTGATACGGGGCGAACATGCGGTGGGCGGAGCCCATCGGCTCGGGCATTCCGCCCCCCGAGAAGTACTGGGCCGACTCCCAGATCGAGAGGGCGATCCCCGCCTCCAGCAGCGACGTCTCGACGCGCTGGCCTTCGCCGGTGCGCAGTCGGTGGACGTACGCCGCCAGGATGGCCTGGAGCGCGAGGAGGCCGGCCCCGAGGTCGGTGAGGGGAACGCCACACTTGGCGGGAGGCCGCCCGGCCTCCCCGGTGACCGACATGATGCCGGACATCCCCTGCGCCACGAGGTCGAAGCCCCCGCGCGGCGCGTAGGGTCCGGTGGCGCCGAAGCCCGAGATCGAGGCGTAGATGAGCGCCGGATTCAGCGCGCGCAGCGCCGCGTGACCCAGGCCGAGCGCCTCCATCGCGCCGGGCCGGTAGTTCTCGACCAGGATGTCGGCCCGGGCCGCGAGTGAACGGAAGATCTGCGCTCCCCGCTCGTCCTTCAGGTTCAGGACGATCCCGCGCTTGTTGCGGTTGATGCTCCAGAAGCCGGGGCTCTCGGTCCCGCGGCTTCCCGCCATGGTCCGGGTGGAGTCGCCGCCGGGCGGCTCCACCTTGATGACGTCGGCGCCCAGGTCCCCGAGGAGCATCGTGCAGAACGGGCCGGCCATGACCTGGGTCGCGTCGACGACGCGGACGCCGTCGAGGGCCTGCTTCACGAGAGCCGCCTTCCGCGTGGCCGGCGGCGCCGGCGGCGCTCGGCCTGGTGGGCGGCGACCACGCGGTCCACGAACTGCGTGGCCAGCCCCAGCGAGTTCTTGTAGTCCAGGACCGACGCGAGGCGGCGCGGGCTGAGGCGGCGCCGGACCTCCGGGTGCGCGGCCACCGCCTTGCGGAACGTCACCCGGCGCCGGAGCGCGTCGCGCGAGATCTCGAGCACGAGCGCGTGGGCCCGATCGCGGCCGATCTTCTCCGCGAGCGCCATCATCACCGCCTCCGAGAGGACGACCCCGCCGCTGCGGTCCAGGTTGCGGAGCATGTTCTGCGGCTTGACGACCAGGCCGCCGAGCAGGCGCTTGGTCAGCACGAGCTGGCAGCCGATGAGCAGGCACACCTCGGGCGCGAACGACCACGCCGTCTCGCCCTGCCGGTGGTCGTCCTCCCACTCCGTGTGGACGTACTCGAGGGCGGGAGCCGCGCGGGACCGCAGGAGGCGGCCCAGGAGCACGATCGAGCCCGACGCCACCGGGTTGAGCTTGTGGGGCATGGCCGAGCTGCCGACCTTGCCCTCCACGAACTCGGTCACCTCGTCGATGTCGGTCTGCTGCAGGTTGTAGACGTTCTGGCCGATCTTGCCCAGCGTGCCGGACAGCATGGCGAGCAGGAGGAAGAACTCCGCGAAGCGGTCGCCGGCGGTCTTGGTGGGCACGATGGGCACGCCGAGGCCGAGGCGGCGCATCAGCCGGTCCTGCACGCGCAGGCCCTTGCGGCCGAGCGCGGCCAGGGTCCCCACCGCGCCCCCGAACTCCCCCACCAGGACCCGGCCCCGGCTCTCGAGCAGGCGGTCGCGCTGGCGCATCAGCTCGTCGAGCCAGACCGCGACCTTGTAGCCGAACGTGATGGGCAGCGCGTGCTGGCCGTGGGTGCGCCCGGCCATGAGGGTCTCGCGGTGGCGCACGGCCAGCGTGGCCAGGACCTCGGCGATCGCGTCGACCTCCGCCAGCACCACCGCGTAGCTGTCCTTGATCTGGAGGGCGGTGGCGGTGTCCATGATGTTCTTGCTGGTCGCGCCCCAGTGCACCCAGCGCGCGCTCGCCGGGCGGAGCACGCGCCGCAGCGCGTCGACCAGCGGCATCACCGGGTTCCAGCTCGCGTCGAAGTCCCGCTTCATGGCGGGCAGGTCGAGCAGCTCGACCCGCGCCTTCCGGGCGATCTCGCGCGCGGCGGAGCGGGGCACGATGCCGAGGTCGGCCTCGACCGCGGCGAGGGCCGCCTCCACGTCCAGCCAGCGCTGGATCATGGCCCGGTCCTCCCAGATCGCGCGCATGGCGGCCGAGCCGTAGCGGTCCTTCAGGTAGAACGAGTCGAAGGCGGTGGACGGCATCAGCGCGCCGCTTCCGCCCGCGGCGTCGCGGCCGAGATCGCCAGGCCGACCACGAACACCGCGGCGGCGCCGATGAGCGTGTACCACAGGAAATGGACGGGGCTCCGGAGCACCAGCCAGCACACGACCACCTCCCCCGCCAGCCCGCCCCAGAACGCACCGCGGGCCGAGGCGGCCGGAGTCAGCACGGCGAGGGCGAAGATGCCGAGGATGGGGCCGTACACGTAGGACCCGAAGCGGTTCACGGTCTCGATCGCGGAGCCGAA
>Ga0114129_10012287_pt1 | contig 12183 bp, 11 predicted proteins | sample RhiMetdeltSRZDD1_FD_80071 | JGI IMG/M metagenome (GOLD analysis project Ga0114129, IMG submission 80071) | Populus rhizosphere microbial communities from Tennessee, USA - Rhizosphere MetaG P. deltoides SRZDD1 (version 2) (version 2) | ecosystem: Host-associated > Plants > Roots > Rhizosphere >...
CCACCTACGAAGTGCACAATCTCGATGCGATCGCCATCATTCAGCCGAGTTATTGGCCAGGCAGGGCGTGGCACCACTAAGCCGTTCAACTCGGCAGCAACACGCTCGGGCTTTAGATTAAGGTCGGAAATAAGTTGGAGGAGGGTGGTGTCGTGCGCGAGTTCCTTCTTTTCGCCGTTAACTTGCACGATCAACGTAGAGCGACCTCATTTTCCAGAATGGACGATGCGCCGGATTTCAGTAGAGAGTCCGTGAGCTACTGCACGAACGAGAATGGCAGCGCGACCGGAAGTGAATTCTGGTATGCGCGCATCGACGGTCGCAATTCCGTTTTTCGCGGTCTTGGTTGAATAGATCTGCGGCCGGAACGTTGTACCAAGTACTTTCAATGATACTGCGACATTGTTAAGCGGCTTTTCGCCTTCACCAACCTTTTGTGTGACGAGGACGCGAACTGTGAGCGATTGGCCGGATCGGAATTCCCTTTCATCCAGTAACGTCACGACGAGGCCCTGGTCGGCCGCCGGTATTTCGCCAAGCGGCGACTGCGTGGGCTCACCTATCTCCGTATCCAGCGGTGGCGGAGCCGGGGAAGAAATTAATGTGACTTCAGGATCGAATTCTTCTTCGGAAGGTGGAGCTGCGCGAGGTTTCACCTCTTCTGGTGCGGGCTGGTATTCCGGTTCCAACCCGTAGTCGATTTCGACCATAGCCGGCGGGGGCGTTGCCACACTGTGTGAGCCCATCCGCTTAAGATCTTCAATTCTGCCGGAGTGAATAGCGGCGCAGATCAGCCGGTGTTGCCGCTTGAGTCGCTCAGCGAGTACCTCTTCACTGAAACCTGAGGCGACTAGATCCGAATACGGCGCGCGTTTGCTGGCTAGGATGGCCCCGCCGGAGTACACGAGGGAAAGGATAACCGGCGAATCGAGACCTTTGTCTTCGGTCTGCACATGATAAACGACCCCATCATGCTCTACGTCAGTATTAAACCCAGTAATCACGTTGTTTCAGGTCCGCGCTCGTTTCGGTAAATTTTCCACACATCGAGCCTTCCAGTGTAGGGCCGTTTTGAAAGTAACACACCAATTTTTGCAGGGTCAATCACCTTTTTTTTGCGTGATTTACGGGAGATTACGTTGCTTGACACCCCAGATCAGTTCGACTACGATTCCGCTTGTACAATGATTCTCAATCTCAAACGGACGGCGCTGTCTGCCGGCGGTCGACCGGGCGACTATCTCGATCGATCTTAGCGAAAGGATTGTGTCTGGTATGTCATTTAGACTTTACGACTATCTGCCAATTCTTCTGATGTTCATCGTTGCCGCCGCCTTCGCCGTGGGAAACGTCTTTATTTCCCAATTCATCGGGCAGCGCAAGCGAACGCGAACAAAGTTGATGCCCTACGAGTGTGGCAAGGATCCGGTAGGAACTGCGCGCGAACGATTCTCCGTTAAGTTCTATCTTATCGGAATGATCTTCATCCTGTTCGATATCGAAGTAATCTTTCTGATTCCGTGGGCTGTTGTGTTCAAGTCTTTCGTGGCCCAGGGTTACCGGACGCTCGTTTACACAGAGATGATGCTGTTCGTGGTGTTGCTGCTGGCCGGCTACGTTTATGTTTTGAGAAAAGGTGCGTTTGAATGGAGCGAGCGCGCCCGGGTGGAAGCTGAAGCCGAAGCGAGACTCCTGGCTGATGCGGAAAGGCGCCGCACGGAAACAGCACGCACCGCGGCTTAAAAGGGCTTTATGGGTCTGGAAAATATTATTGCCGAAGCATTACCGGAGGTTCTGACGACCCGACTGGATTCGCTCATCAACTGGGCGCGAAAGTCATCGCTCTGGCCTGCCACATTTGGACTAGCGTGTTGCGCAATTGAAATGATGAATGCCACTTCGTCTCGCAATGACCTCGCTCGGTTTGGTTCCGAGGTATTTCGCGCCAGTCCGCGTCAGGCAGATGTGATGATTGTTTCGGGCCGCGTCTCGCGAAAGATGGCGCCAGTGTTGCGGCGAATCTACGATCAAATGCCAGAGCCCAAGTGGGTGATTTCTATGGGCGCCTGCGCCACTTCAGGAGGGGTTTTCGATAATTACGCCATCGTTCAGGGCGTCGATAAAATCGTACCGGTTGATGTTTACATTCCGGGTTGTCCGCCGCGGCCCGAGATGCTCATCCACGCCGTCATGATGCTCCAGGACAAAGTCGCAAAGGAATCTTCGCGCGACCGCCGCGACATCCCAGAAGATGAAGCTCAACAAGCGATCGGTCCAGGCACTCTCCCGGTTACAGATGGTTCGACGGCACGAGAGGATATTCGACCAGAAACTCGCCCCTACACGATTGCTTCAAGGCATGAGCGAAGGCGCTCTTCATAGAAAGCAGATCGAACATGACAGTAGGGGATACCGACAACCTCTCACAAAATCAGACCGCATCTCAAGCCGTTCAAGCCGCAACACCCTCTGAATTGGCGGCTGCATTGAAACGTGAACACCCGGAATGGATTTCCGAAGTCGTTGACGCACTCAATGAAACAACTGCGTTCGTGAACCGCGACCACATCGTTGCAGTTTGCGCTTACCTGAAGTCAGCACCCGAAACCAGCTTTGATTTTCTTGCGGATCTTTCCGGCGTGGATCGTGGTCCGGAGGAAGAACCACGTTTTGAAGTAAATTATCATCTGTTTTCAACGACTAAATATCATCGGCTTCGGCTCAAGATCTTGTTGTCTGACGAGGATCCGCACGTTCCGACGGTAACCGGTGTGTGGCGGACAGCTAATTGGCACGAGCGTGAGACGTTTGATTTGTTCGGTGTGGTTTTTGTCGGCCATCCGGATTTGAGGCGAATCCTTTTGCCGGACGATTGGCAGGGCTACGCATTGCGCAAGGATTTTCCGCTGCGGGGATACGAACCTTATAGCTTGAAGTAGGTAGCAACAGAACAAAACGACCTGCGCATAATTTCAAACACAAGTCAGTCAGAAGAATCATGAGCAGTAGCGTAAGGCTTCCACCATCTGTAGAGATTGTCGATCAACCACTCGACACGCAGATGACCATTTCCATGGGACCACAACATCCGTCCACTCACGGAGTGTTGCGTCTGGAACTTGTGCTGGATGGCGAGATGGTGGTGAAAGCCAAGCCCGACATCGGGTATCTCCACACGGGGATGGAGAAGCTTTTTGAATACAAGAAATACCAGCAGGGGATCGTAATTACGGACCGGATGGATTATTTAAATCCACTCGGAAACAATTTGGCGTACGTGATGGCGGTCGAGAAACTTCTGCAGCTCGAAATTCCTGAGCGCGCTCAAACAATCCGGGTGCTATTCTGCGAACTCCAACGCATTGCTTCCCATCTTGTGTGGCTCGGCACGCATGCCCTCGATATCGGTGCGATGACAGTTTTCTTTTACTGTTTCCGCGAGCGGGAAAAGATCCTGAATCTGATCGAAGCGGCTTCTGGTGGACGTCTCACGCCTTCGTACTTTCGAATCGGCGGCTTGATGATGGATTTGCCACCAGGCTTTGAGCGACGCGTTCAACAATTCCAGGAAGCATTTCCCTCGGCGGTCGACGAGTTTCACAAACTGCTTACGGGCAACAAGATTTTCCAGAAACGAACACAGGGCGTGGGATACATCTCTGCGGAAGATGCAATCGACTGGGGCCTGTCAGGTCCATGCTTACGCGGTAGTGGCGTAAAGCTCGATATCCGTCGCGCAAATCCGTACAGCAGCTACGAACAGTATGACTTTGAAGTGCCAACTGAGAATGGCGGTGATGTGTGGGCGCGCTATTTGGTAAGGATGCGTGAGATGAAAGAGTCGCATCGCATTGTCGGGCAGGCTCTTGCTCGGCTAAAACCAGGTCCAGTAAAGGCGGACGCGCCAAAGGTCGTGTTGCCGGATCGAGAAGCTATGAAGCGACACATGGACGCACTGATACATCACTTTCTGATCGTCGCCGAAGGATTTGATGTTCCCGTAGGTGAAGTGTATTTGCCCATCGAAGCTTCAAAAGGAGAACTTGGTGTATACGTAAAGTCCGATGGTGGACCAAAGCCGGCACGAGTGCACGTCCGTGGCCCAAGCTTCGTTAATCTTTCCGCCTTGCCACACATGTCGGAAGGCGCAATGGTTGCCGATATCGTCGCGATCATAGGTTCGCTGGACATAGTGCTCGGTGAGATTGATCGATAGGCAATTTTTGGAGTGCGCTGACTTGTCAGCGCTTTCAAAGCGGCAACAAGTTGCCGCACTCCAAAGAATTTTCTGCTCTTAACAGTAGTAATGAGTGAGCAACTGACACAGATTAAACCACTATATCAACCGGTCGACATTCCGGCTGAGATTGCCACCTTCCCGCCTGAAATTGAGGCAGAAATCGATCGGCATCTGGCGAAGTATCCTTCGTCCCGATCGGCGATTCTGCCCTTGATGTTTATCGTGCAACGCGAGCGTGGTTATCTGGATCCCCCCGGCGTCGCCTATCTCGCGCAGCGGTTAGGATTGCGTTACACGGATATCTGGGAGGTCGCGACTTTCTACTCGATGATCCACACCGAGCCTATTGGTCGCTACCACATTCAGATTTGCAAAACGCTATCCTGCAAGATCATGGGTGAACAAAAGATTACTGACCATGTGTGTAGTCGTCTTGGAATTAAACCGGGCGAAAGTACGGCGGATGGAAAGTTCTCGGTCTCGCTTGTTGAGTGTCTGGGTTCGTGTGGAACGGCTCCAATGCTTCAGGTTAACTTCGACTACCACGAAAATCTGACACCGGAGAAAGTCGACAAGATTCTTGATTCGTTAACGTAGATACGATGTTTATTGGTGCAATTGGCTGTGAGCCCCTTCAGCTGGCACGAGTTCACTTAGAAAACTCGCGCTCAATGGAGGTGTACAGACGGAATGGAGGTTATGAAGCGCTCAAGAAAGTGCTCACCTCGATGTCGCCTGATGAAGTTATCAACGAGGTTAAGAAGTCGGCTCTGCGTGGCCGCGGTGGCGCTGGGTTTCCAACGGGAATGAAATGGAGTTTCGTTCCAAAAGACTCGCCGAAACCGAAGTATGTGGTTTGCAATGCGGACGAGTCGGAACCCGGAACGTTTAAGGATCGCTATTTGATGGAACGCGATCCGCACATGCTGATCGAGGGAATGCTGATCGCAGCTTTCGCTCTCGGCGCTAAAACGAACTACATCTACACCCGCGGCGAGTACAAATACCTGATCGACATTATGGATGTCGCGCTCGATGAAGCGAGGGCTGCTGGACTTCTTGGAGAGCGAATTCTCGATACCGAATTCTCTTGCGAGATCCACACGCACACCGGCGCAGGCGCGTATATCTGCGGAGAAGAAACCGCGCTACTTAGTTCGCTTGAAGGTTATCGCGGCCACCCACGCATGAAACCTCCCTTCCCTGCCGTTTCGGGTCTATACGCCTGCCCGACGGTCGTGAACAACGTCGAGACCCTCACGGCTGTGCCCGACATTATCAAGATGGGTGGCGAGGCGTATCAGAAATTGGGAACTGAGAAGAGTGGCGGAACAAAACTGTGGTCCGTGTCCGGTCATGTTAATCGTCCCGGGGTTTACGAACTCCCGATGGGCTACGATGACATGGAAAAATTCATTATGGAAGATTGTCAGGGAATGCGTGATGGCAAGGCCCTGAAGGCAGTCATTCCAGGCGGTTCGTCTGTTTACATCATGCGCGCAGACCAGATCATCGGGAAAGATGTGCGCATGGATTACGAAGGACTCGTCGCAGGCGGCTCAATGGTCGGTTCTGGCGGTTTTATAGTGATGGACGAAACTGTCGACGTTTTTGAATCGACGAAGAATCTAACTGAGTTCTACAAGCACGAGTCTTGCGGTTGGTGCACGCCTTGCCGCGAAGGAACTGACTGGTTAGTTAAAGTCTTTCGTCGAATTGCCAAAGGCGGTGGGGTTCCGGAAGACGCGCAACTAATGCTGGATTTGTGTGACAACATCGAAGGTAAATCGTTCTGTCCGCTTGGTGATGCCGCGGCATGGCCCATTCAATCAGCAATCAAGAGGTTTCCAGAGGATTTTAAGAAACATTTAGAAAACGGCCTGCAGTAATCAATGTCAACAGAGTTAATAAAGGTCACAATTAACGGGAAAGACTTCCAGGTACCCAAAGGTGCTCGCCTGATTGACGTCTGTCGCGAGAACAGCTTCGACATCCCTTCGTTCTGCTATTACGCCGACCTCGCTCTCCAGGCATCGTGCCGGATGTGTCTGGTGCGAATCGAGAAAATGCCCAAGCTGCAGACATCGTGCACCATAACCTGCACCGATGGGATGGTGGTTACTACGCAGAGCGAGGAAATAGAAAAAGCGCAGCGCGCGATGATGGAGTTCTTGCTGGCAAATCATCCGCTTGATTGTCCTGTCTGCGATCGAGGCGGTGAATGTGAGCTACAGGAAACTACTTTTGACTGGGGTGGTCTGGAAGAGCGCTTCACTGAAAGCAAAAACTATCATCCGGAAAAATATCTTTCACCGATGGTAGCTAATGATCCGCAGCGCTGCATTCTTTGCAAACGTTGTACGCGAGTTTGCGACGAGTGGATGGGCGAGCAGGCCATCGAGGCCGGCGGCCGCGGAGCAGGAACGGTGATCGGAACCTACCTGGGGTGGCTTAACTGTTCTCAATGCGGCAACTGTATCGAGGTTTGTCCTACCGGCACGCTGCTCGATGCCACCTACCGTCATCAGGCTCGTCCATGGGAGCTTAGTCAAACAATTTCCACCTGCACCTACTGTTCTGACGGGTGTCAGATGTCACTTGGATCGCGCGGCGGCGAATTGATGCGTGTAGTTGCTCGGGACCGGTACGTTAACGGGCTGAACGGTGAGTTCTTGTGTATCAAAGGACGGTTCGGACATCCGTTTGTCAATCACGAGCAGCGTATTCGCACGCCTCTCATTCGATACAAAAAGGGGGGAAAGCTGGTTCCTGCAACATGGGACGAAGCTATTGCACACGTAGCACGAAAGCTTGACGACGCAGCAGACAAACACGGCCGCGACTCAATCGGAATCATTGGTAGCCCCCGTTTAACCAATGAGGCGCTGTATGTGTTGCGCAAGTTCGCCACTGAACTGGTGGGCACAGCCAATTACGCAACCAGTGATGCGTTCAGTTTGAAATGGTTCTTTGCAAATCTCGGCGGGAAACTATCGACGCATCGTGATATTCGTTACACGAAAACCATTCTGCTGATTGGTGGTGAACCTGAAGAGTTACAGCCGCTCACGGCTAAACAGATTCGCCAAGCCGTGCGAAATGGTGGCGCAAAGCTAATTATCGCGAATAGAGTGCCGATCAGGTTAGTTGAGCAAGCTTCACAGTTCATTCATCTTCGCCGCGGGACGGAAGATTCGATTGTGTTGGGATTGCTGGGAACTGAAAACGATCAACTGATTCTTGAAAAGGCAGGGGTTACGCAAAAGGAGCTTGATTCGCTGCGCACTACAATTCGCGAGACGCAAGGCGATTTGCTTGTGATGTTCGGGAGCGAACTAAGTCCGGATGCTCAAGCGGTGATCGGCCAGTTGCCATATCTGCTCGCCTCAGACAACAGACGTGTGCTGTTACACCCGCTGCCGTTATTCAACAACAGTATCGGTGCACACGATATTGGCTGGGATGATGGAGCAATGAACATCAAACAAATGCTGGACTCTGCCGGTGGGGCTATTCGAGCAATGTACGTTGCCGGCAGCATTCTACCCGCTCAACTCGAAACTCGTGAGGATGCTCTGTCTCGACTTGATTTCTTGGTAGTGCAGGAGTTGTTTGAAACGTCAACAACTGCACACGCTGACGTCATCTTGCCCGCTGCATCATTTGCCGAGGTGGATGGGACCTTCACTAACAATGATGGAATTGTGCAACGAGTCAGACAGTCAATACCGCCCGTCCATCAGTCGAAACCGGATTGGATAATCACATCCCAGCTTGCTGCCGAACTCGGCGTGGAGTTTGGATTCAACTTCTCTGCGGCAGCTGTGTTCCGCGAGATCGCGGATCGAAGGCCGGCTTACTCCGGATTGCGTTATCCATTGCTGAAAGATGAGACGCATCCGATCCAGGCAAACTATCCATTAGCAGAGCGAAAGGACGCTGCTGAGTGGATGGCGCGAATAAAGACGTCGCTTGAAGATGCGGAACCGCCTTCGGAAAAGATAACCACAACGCCGGAAGTAGGCCACGAGCTTTTTAGAATTGGTACGTTGACTGACAAGGTGCCTCAATTTCATCTGCTGGCTGCCGGTAACCCTCGCCCGGAAACTTTTAGAATCTCGCCGCTTTACCAAATCACAGTCGATGCTGATTTAAGACGGGAATCAGCAGCTGTTGGTGATTGAGTTCGCTGATGAATCTGACGATCAACATCGTTCTATATTTTGTAGCGATCACCATTGCCTTCCTGGGTATCATGCTGCTGGTGGCTTTTACGGTGCTGGCTGAACGCAGAGTGTTGGCATTTCTCCAGGGTCGGGTCGGACCGAACCGAGTGGGTTACGGCGGCGTGTTACAACCCTTCGCAGACTTCATCAAGACGATGATGAAGGAAGATCTGAATCCGGCCCAGACTACTAAATTTATATTTTTCTTGGCGCCGATGATCGCTGTGATTACCGCGATCATGTCAATTCTGATCTATCCCTTCGGTCCACCTATAACAATTCCTTTTTTCGGAACCGTTCCCCTGGTCATCGCGCGGTTTGATGTCGCCCTGCTGTACGTGCTGGGTATTACATCCGTTGGCGTTTATGGGATCGCGCTTGCCGGTTGGTCTTCCAACAACAAGTACAGTTTGATGGGCGGATTGCGATCGTCGGCCCAGATGATTTCATACGAGTTAAGTCTCGGCCTATCGCTGGTGGGTGTTATTTTAATGGCCGGGACGCTTGATATTTACAGCATAGTAGAGCAACAGTCGGGTTGGTTCGGCTTTCACTGGAATATTTTTTATCAGCCGCTGGGATTTATCATCTACCTGATCTCAGCAATCGCGGAAACGAATCGTGTCCCGTTCGATCTTCCTGAGGCAGAAACAGAACTGGTAGCAGGCTTTCACACTGAGTACAGCTCGATAAAATTCCTGCTGTTTTTCAATGCTGAATACATCAACATGATTACCGTATCAATGTTGGCAACCACTCTGTTTCTTGGAGGCTGGCAAGGACCCCTTGTCAATCAATTCCCTCTGCTTGGGGTCTTCTATTTCTTCATTAAGGTTTTGTTTTTCCTGTTCTTATACATCTGGTTGAGAGGAACCCTGCCGCGCTTTAGATTTGATCAGCTAATGAGCTTCGGCTGGAAGTTCCTGATGCCAGTGGCGATTCTAAACATAGTTCTTACCGCCACGATTGTCGCTTACTGGCCGGTGCTTTTGGCTAAGCTCGGTTTGCGCTGAAGGGTCAGCAGGCGGTGGTGATTTACAAATAACCGAAGATGCTCGCGCTGCTTTTCATAATATTTGCGGGACTGGCAGTCGGTTGCGCGGTAGCGGTTGTAGCGCAACGTAACCCCCTCTACAGCGCAGTCTCATTGATCGGAGTCTTCGTTGCGTTGGCGTGTTTGTACGTCATGCTGGCAGCGCCTTTTATTGCAGCTGTTCAGGTAATCGTTTACGCGGGTGCCATCATGGTGCTCGTAGTGTTCGTAATAATGCTGCTCAATGTCGAGGAAGAAGAACGCCGCCGTCCACGTTTGAGGTTTCTTGTGCCCACGGCCGTAGTAATGGCTGCAATCCTGGTTGCAGAAACGTCCTTCATCATGTACTCCGTTCGCTTCTCGCCGTTCACGCCGACTGACAATATCTCAAACACGGGAATAACGTCGCAGATCGGAACTGGTTTGTTCACACGGTATCTGTTGCCGTTCGAGATCACCTCGATCCTTCTCTTGATGGCGATCGTTGGCGCTATGACTCTCGCACGACGCAGTTTGAGATTGTCGCCAACAGCGCGGATCTTACCGGGAGCGCAGGTACTTGCGAGAGATGTTCTCACACGCGGTTCTCCTGAAGATCTGACAGCGATCGAAGCGGACAGTAGCGTGGAGGCAGCTCGAGTGCTAGGAGTTGAGCCGCCCATCAAACGGGAGGATCTCGAGTGAATCTCGCGCCTCAATTGTGGTGGTATCTTGCACTCTCAGCGGTGCTTTTCACGATCGGTGTCGTAGGTGTGATCATCAAACGAAATGTGATCGCGATGTTTATGTGTATCGAACTGATGCTAAACGCCGTGAATTTAACGTTCGTTGCCTTTTCAAGTTTTTTCCAGGATGTTAGCGGTCAGCTTTTTGTTTTTATAGTGATGACGGTTGCGGCGGCTGAAGCAGCAGTAGGTCTCGGCATCATCATCATGATCTTCCGAAACCGCGAGTCGCTGGATGTCGACGACGCAAGTATTTTGAAGTTGTAATTTCTTTCGCGTTACGTCGTGTGTTTTGTGGATGTGTTTGTTCCTTAGTAATAAAACGATCCACGAAATCACACGAAACAAACACGAAAACCGAACTAGCGGCAACTGCCCTTAAATGAATTCAAATCACCTTTTGAGTGTGATCATCTTCGCACCCCTGGCGGGGGCGATAGTCAACTGGTTCGTTGGCAGAAGACTCCGCAATGAAATGTTCATTGCAGTCGTTGCCTGCGGTGCCGTTGGGCTTTCAACAATTGTGGCGTTCTATCTCGCTCTTAAACCCGGTGGCGCGCTGTTCAGCGATCAACCAATCCTCGATCATCTTTGGACCTGGATACAAGTCGGGATGTTTCGAGCAGACTTTGGTCTGGCAATGGATCGTCTCAGCGGTGTGTATGCGCTGTTTGTAACCTTCGTCGGTTTTTTGATTCACCTCTTTGCCGTCGGCTACATGCACGAAGATCGCGGTTTCTATCGCTTCTTCGCGTTCCTCAACCTATTCATGTTTACGATGTTGACGCTCGTCCTCGCAGACAATTTTCTGTTGATGTTCGTCGGCTGGGAAGGCGTTGGACTGTGTTCTTATCTACTGATTGGTTACTACTTTGATCGCCCCGAGGCGGGTGACGCTGCGAAGAAGGCATTTATAACAAATCGAGTTGGTGACTGGGGATTCATCCTCGGCGTAATGCTGGTCTTTTACATCACTGCGGCGGCGGGTAAGGCATCCATCAGCTTCTTTGATAAACCTGCGTATGGACTTACCAGTGCGCTGCAGACGATCGCGGCCATGCCCACGGAGGCTTTAACCTGGCATGCAATCTTTGCAGGCGGCGTGACCTCGGTAGCAGTGTTGCTCTTTATCGGCGCGACTGGTAAGAGCGCTCAAATCCCTCTCTACGTATGGCTGCCGGATGCAATGGCGGGACCGACGCCCGTATCAGCTCTCATTCATGCGGCAACGATGGTTACGGCAGGCGTCTACATGATCGTCCGTTGCTCGGCTATCTACACGCACGCGCCGGCTGCGATGTTTCTAGTCGCCGTGATCGGAGCGGCAACCGCTCTGTATGCGGCTACGATTGGTCTCGCGCAGAACGACATCAAGAAGGTATTGGCCTATTCAACGATCTCTCAACTTGGTTACATGTTTCTCGCATGCGGAGTCGGCGCGTTTGTAGCTGCGATCTTTCACGTAATTACACACGCATTCTTCAAGGCTCTGCTCTTTCTCGGTTCCGGTTCAGTGATTCACGGCATGCATGACGAGCAGGACATGAGACGCATGGGCAACTTGCGGAAATACTTGCCGATCACCTTCGCGTGCATGCTTGCTGGCTGGTTGGCAATTTGCGGAATTCCCTTTTTCGCCGGCTTTTTTTCGAAGGATGAGATTCTTTGGAAGGCGTGGAGCGCACCCGAGTTCATGCTTCCAACCCCGATTTGGAATAAGGCTTTGTGGTTCATCGGTGCAGTGACGGCGCTTCTCACAGCTGTCTACATGACGCGCATGATGGTCATGACATTCTGGGGTGATGAACGCTTTCGCAAAAGCCATTCGCCGGTTGCGCCGAGCTCGCCAGAGAAGTCAGAGCCCGTAGGCGCAAGTCACAAGACTGCTTACGGCCATGAAGCGCATCCTGAACCTCATGAATCTCCATGGGTAATGACACTGCCACTTATCGTCCTGGC
>Ga0114129_10012288_pt1 | contig 12183 bp, 11 predicted proteins | sample RhiMetdeltSRZDD1_FD_80071 | JGI IMG/M metagenome (GOLD analysis project Ga0114129, IMG submission 80071) | Populus rhizosphere microbial communities from Tennessee, USA - Rhizosphere MetaG P. deltoides SRZDD1 (version 2) (version 2) | ecosystem: Host-associated > Plants > Roots > Rhizosphere >...
AGTCCACCAGCCAGAAGGCGACGCCCGCGAACACGATGTCCCACCGGCGCCGCTCGACCTCGACGCTGTAGACGTACAGCACGAACGCGAGCAGCGTGACCGTGTACCACTTGAACTGGTGGGGGTCGCGCAGGAGTCGCTCGGCCTCGCGCGTGAAGCCGGTGACGGCCATGGCGGCCGGGGCGAGCGCGGGGGGCACGAGCGTCAGTGGGCCGGCGCCTGAGCTTCCAGGCGTTCCATGTCGAGAATCGTGACCCGCCGCCGCCCGGTCTCGACGAGCCCCAGCCGCCGGAGTGTCTGCAGCGCGTTCACGACCGCCTTCACCGAGCAGCCGGCCCATCCCGCGAGCTCCTCCTGCGAGAGGTGGAGTGTGATCGTCACGCCGCGGTCCGATGGCTGCCCGTGGGTCTCGGCCAACTCGAGCAGCCGGGCGGCGACCCTTCCGAGCGCGTCGGAGGCGCTGAACTCGACGAGCCTGCGGTCGGTGTCGCGGAAGCGGTCCACGACCATCCGCATGAGCGCCACCGCGACCGGCGGCCGCCCCTCGACGAACGCGCGGAAGTCCGATGACGCGATCACGATCGCCTCGACCGGCTCGACCGCGATCACGGTGCTCGAGTGGGGGCGGTCGTCGATCAGGGCAAGCTCGCCGATCAGCTCCCCGGGACCGCGGAAGGCGAGGATCGCCTCGTGCCCGGCGATGGTGGTGTGCGTGGCCTTGACCACGCCCGTGCGCATCAGCAGCACGCCCTCTCCTGGAAGGCCTTCGTGCATCAGCACCGTGCCCGCCGGGAACGAGACGCGTCTCCCCAGCTGCTCGAGCGCCTCGCGATCCTCGTCGGTCAGGAGCGAGACGAAGGACAGCCGACCGCGATTGCCTGCTTCGTCTCGGCAGGAGTGCCTGGAAGCCACGGTCGGCTGACTCTAGTTTCTTGGCCATGGGAATGCCAATCGAGACAGTCCGGACGATCTCCCCTCCACCCGCTGTCTCGATCGCGCGGCGACCGCGTCGGAGCGCGGCCGCCGCGCTCGCGCTTGCCGCCGCGGCAGCCATCGCCGCCGCGATCGCCGCGAGCGGCGGCGGCTCTTCCGCAAGTCCGTGGCGGCAGACGTTCGAGGCCACGGACGGGCCCCACGTCGTGGTCTCCGCCCTGCCAGGCGCAGATCTCGCACCGCTCCGGACGCTCCCCGGTCTCGAGGCCGCATCGGGCCCGTTCCCGGTGGTCGATACGTCGCTGCGTTATCGCGGCCGTGAGATCGGGACCCGGCTGGAGGGCCGCTCCGCCGCGGGGACCGCCGTCGATCATCCCCTGCTGGTCTCAGGCGGCTGGGCGCGCAGCGGAACGATCGTGCTCGAGCAGGACACGGCGCGCGCCCTCCGCGTCCCCGTCGGCGCCCGTGTGATCGTCGCGACGGCTCGAGGGAGGGCCCGCCTCGCGGTCAGCGGCGTGGCCGAAACCGCTGCGCCCTTCCGCAGTTCCGGCACCGCTCGGGGCCTCGGCTACGTCGTGCCCGGCACCCTCGCCGGGGTGGCACCGAAGGTCACATACGGCTCGACCATGCTGCTCCGGCTGGCCGACCCCGAGCGCGCCGGGAAGTACGTGGACTGGATCAGGCAGCGGTATCCCGGTGGTCAGGTGAAGGTCTCAGAACCGTCACCGTCGCGGTAGCTGTCGACGCTCCGCCGGCGTTTTTGCCGCCCCAGGTGTCGGACTGGCTGTGGCAGTTCGGGCAGAGGATCGCGAGGTTCTCCAGCCGGTTGTCGTGCTTCTCCCCGTTGCGGTGGTGGAGCTCGAGCGACAGCGGCTTGCCGTGCCACTCCGAAAGACCGCATTGCTCGCATCGGTTCTCTTTGATGCCGGCCGCAATGAGACGCAGCCTGACGTTGCGGCGATTCCGCGGACCCTTTATCAAAAGCTCTTCGAGGGGCATTGCCTGTGGTCGCGCGACGACCGCGCCACGGTTCACCGCGTCAAACCACGACTTCGCGGAGAAGCCGAAGTGGGCGACGCACTCCCGAACCGTGTGCCCCTCGTCGTAGTAGGCCTGCACTTTGTCCCAGTCATACCGCCGATTGCACTCTGTCCGCATCGGCTGCCCGATCCTCCGCTTGTGGTAGGAGACGGTCGACTTCGCCAAACCGAGCGATCTACCGATCTCCGCGCAGCTCATGCCGAGCGCCAGCAGTTCCTGCACCCGCTCACGAGTATCCATCCCTAATGGCTATCCTCCGTGGGCCAATTGCGGGGTCGGATAATTTGGTAGTCCGCCAGGTTCTGGTCCTGGTTGTCGGGGTTCGAGTCCCTGCCCCGCAGCTTTAGTTTCGAGGCAGCCTACCGTCCGCATCGGACGGAACGTATGTTCGCCTCAGGCCTTTAAGCCGCGGCCTGCTCGGCCCACGTCTGGTACAGCCGCGCGTACGTGCCGCCGGCCTCGATCAGCTCGTCGTGGGTGCCCGTCTCGACCACGCGGCCGTGCTCCAGCACGGCGATCCGGTCGGCGTTCATGACCGTCGAGAGCCGGTGCGCGATCACGATCGCGGTGCGGTCCGCGAGCAGCGTCCGCAGACCCTGCTCGATCGCGGTCTCGGCATGCACGTCCACGTTCGCGGTCGCCTCGTCCAGCACGAGGATCCGCGGGTCCGCGATCAGCGCCCGCGCCAGCGCCACCAGCTGCCGCTGCCCCGCCGACAGCCGGGAGCCGCGCTCGCCCACCTCGGTCTCGTAGCCCTCCGGCATCCGCCGGATGAAGTCGTGCGCTCCGACCGCTTTGGTGGCCGCCACGATCTCGAGCTCGCTCGCGCCCGGGCGGCCGAACTCGATGTTCTCCCGCACCGTGCCGCCGAACAGGAAACCCTCCTGCGGCACCACGCCGAGCTGCCGCCGAAGGCTCGCCTGGGTGACGTCGCGCAGGTCGTGACCGTCCACGCTCACGACGCCCCGCTGCGGGTCGTAGAAACGCGCCACGAGCTTCGCAACGGTCGACTTCCCGGCGCCGGTCTCGCCCACGAGCGCCAGGGTCTCGCCCGCCGGGGCGACCAGGTTCACTTCCTCGAGCGCCCAGGTGACCTCCTCGCCCTCCGGGTCGTACGAGAACCACACGCCGTCGAACCGCACGTCGCCCCGGACCTCCGGGAGGTCCACGGCGCCGCGCGCGTCCTCCATGTCCGGCTCCGTGTCGAGCAGGTCGAAGATCTTGTCGATCGCGGCCATGCCCTGCTGGTAGGTCGCGTAGAGGTTCGAGAGCTGCTGGATCGGGTCGAAGAAGCTCTGCAGGTAGCCGACAAATGCGACCAGCACGCCGATCGTGACGTTGCCGTCGATCGCCTGGTAGCCGCCGTACAGCAGGATCACCGCGGTCCCGATCGCCGACAGCAGCTCGACGCCAGGGAAGTACGCCGCGTTCAGATAGACGGTCGTCATGTTGGCCTCGCGGTGCTCCTCGTTCAGCACGGCGAACCGGCGCTCGTGCATCTCTTCCCGGCCGAACGCGCGCACGATGCGCACCCCGGACAGCGTCTCCTGCAGATAGGCGGTCACGTTTGCGATCTTCACCCGCACGAGCAGATAGGCGTGCGCCGCGTAGTACCGGAACACCGCGCTGCCGATCGCGAGCAGCGGGAACGCGACCACGAACGTGATCAGCGCGAGCGGCACGTCGAGGAGGAGCATGATCACGACGGTTCCGATCAGGGTCAGCGTGCTCGAGAACAGCGTCACGACGCCGTCCGTGACGAGTTGGTCCAGCGCCTGGATGTCGTTCGTGAGCCGTGAGATCAGCACGCCGGTCTTGCGGCGGCCGAAGAAGCCGATCGACTGCCGCTGGATGTGCGAGAAGAGCCGCAGGCGCAGGTCCTGGAGAGCGCGCTGGCCCACCCATCCGACCAGATAGGTCTGCAGGTACGTCGCGCCCCAGTACAAGAGCGCGGATCCGATGAAGGCGGCCACGATCCAGTCGAGCGCCTGCAGGTCGTGGGGGGTGATGCCGTCGTCGATCGCGAGCTTTGCGAGGTACGGCGGGGCGAGGCTCGCCGCGGTCGCGAGCACCAGCGAGACCAGGGCCACAATCGTGCGCCCGCGGTAGGGGCGCAGCAGCTCGGCCACGCCGCGCAGCCGCCGCAGGCGCTGGCGGCCGGCGCTGCCCACCGGTGGACGCGGCACGAGCCTCATGCGCGAGCCGCCTCCGCGGCGCGTTCGTCGGGGTCGACGTCGTCGAGCCCGCTGAGCGCCAGCTCCCCGAGACGGGGGAGGCCTTTCTCGACGATCTCGCCGTACACCGGGCTTTCCTCCAGCAGCTCCTCGTGCGTGCCAAGACCGGTGATGCGCCCGTCCTCCATCACGACGATCCGGTCGGCCAGCATGATCGTGGAGAGTCGGTGCGCGATCACGAACGTCGTGCGCCCCTCCATCACCTCGCGCAGCGCGCGCTTGATCTCACGCTCCGTGGCGGCGTCGACGCTCGCCGTCGCGTCGTCGAGGATCAGCACCCGCGGATCGGTGATCAACGCGCGCGCGATGGCGATTCGCTGTCTCTGGCCGCCCGACAGCGTCAGCCCGCGCTCGCCCACCAGCGTCTGGTAGCCGTCCGGCAGCGACTCGATGAAAGAATGAATCTGCGCGCGCCGAGCGGCGAGCTCAACCTCCTCCAACGTGGCATCCGGCCGCGCGTACGCGATGTTCTCGCGCACCGTCGCCGAGAAGAGGAAGCCGTCGTCCGGCACCAGCGCCACCGAGCGGCGCAGCTCCTGCGGATCCGCCTCGCGCACGTCGAGCCCGTCGATCGACACCGATCCCGAGCTCACGTCGTACAGCCGCGCGATCGCCGCGACGAGCGTCGTCTTGCCCGATCCCGTCGGCCCCACGACGGCCACGGTCTCGCCCGGCGCGACGTCGAGCGACACGTCGGCGAGCGCCGGCACGCCCCCGTTGTACGAGAGCGTGACGTGGTCGAAACGCACGCGGCCGCCACCGGGCGGGAGCGGGAGAGGGTGCGCGGGCGGCTCGATGCGGGGAGCGCGGTCGAGGATCTCGAACACGCGGTTCCCGGACGCGACCGCGCGCTGCGCCATGCCGAGCGCGATCCCCAGCATCCGCATCGGGAACATCAGCATCAGGAGGTACGAGTTGAAGGCGGCGAACTCGCCGAGCGTGATCGACCCGTTCACGACCATCCGCCCGCCCACCAGCAGCACCGCGGCGAGGCCCAGGTTGGGCAGGAACGAGATCATCGGGTTGTAGAAGGCCCGTAACCGCGTTGCGTACATGCTCTGGTCGAACACCCGGCCGACCCGCCCGCGGAAGCGCTCGAAGCGGTACCCCTCGCGCGCGAAGGCCTTCACGATCCGGATCCCGGAGATGTTCTCCTCGGCCTCTGCCGTGAGCTCCGCGATCCGCTGCTGGACTTCCTGCAGGGCTGGACGGGAGTAGCGGCCGTAGCGCGTCGCGGCCGCGACCACCAGCGGCACGGGGGCGAGCGTGATCGCCGCGAGCTCCGGCTGAAGCACGAACATCACGATTGCCGCGAGCAGGATCGTGAGCAGGTTCTGAATGATGAACACCAGCCCGTAACCGAGGAAGAACCTGATCGACTGCAGGTCGACCGTCGCACGTGACATCAGCTGGCCGACCTGCTGCCGGTCGAAGAACCCGAGCTCGAGCGACTGCAGGTGCGCGTAGAGCCTGTTGCGCAGGTCGTACTCGACCGCGAGCGAGACGCGGCCGGCGATCACCCGCCGCGGGACGGAGAGCGCGACGCGCACGAGTCCCGCGCCGACGATCGCGAGCGCGTAGGGGAGCAGCTGGCTGCGCTCGCCGCTCCTGATCGCATCGACGGCCTTGCCGAGCAGCAAGGGAATCGCGACCGTTCCCACGATTGCGAGGCTCGAAAGGACGAGCGACAGGACCACGCCTCGCCGAAGCGGACGCAGGAACTCCAGCATGCGCAGGAAGCTCCGCATCGGCCTAACTATAGAAAGTGAAGTGGGGCGAACCCGTCAACGGGGATCGAAGAACAGCAGCAAGCCCACGAACACCATCGCTCCGGCGATCACGGCGAGGGTCGTGGAGATATCCCTGGAAAGCAGGATCAGGGTGCCGACGAGGAACAGCGGAAAGCCCGCGCCCATCGCGAGTCCGGCCGGCTTGGGGCTGGACTTCTCCGGATAGCGGTAACCGCAACGGCGGCACCGTGCGGCCTGCGCGCCCGTCCGCCGGCCGCAGCGGGGGCAAGTCTTCCGGCTGAGCTCGCTGCGCAGTCGCATTTCCTGGCGATTGTGCCACCGGACTAACATCGGGGGAGGGTTTCCATGCACAGGAAGAGACTTGCCCAGTCCGGCCTGATCGCGCTGATGGTGCTTGGCGGATTGATGCTGTGGCTGGGCAATCCGGTGATCTGGCTCTGGATCGGGTCGCACACGACCGGATCGCAGCAGGGCCGGATGGGCCCATACGTGCTGGTCGCGTTCGGGATCCTGGTCTCGACCGTGATCGTGTCGCTCGGTCTGGCGCGGCTGAATCGCATCTACCAGTCGGTCACCGGGCGCGTCTCGACCGTGCGCGTGCGACTGCCTTGGATGCGGAGCCTGCGCGGCGATGAGGACTCGAGGCCGGAGGTGACGGTGCTCGACTTCGTGCTGGTCACGACCGCCGTGTCGGCGATCGTGACGTTCGCGTTCTGGTTCTTCGTGCTCGCCGGCTCGTCGCTGCCCGGGTCCTGAGCCCCAGGGCCGTCCTTTTACGAGCCGGCCTGCGCGCTCTGGTCGATGTGCTGGTGCATGCGCTTCCTGAACACCGGCGCGAGCAACTGGTCGACCGGCACGTGATCGTCCGTGAGCGTGGTCGTGTCGCCCTCGTTGAGGAAGCTCGTCAGCTGGATGTCCGGCGTCATGCTCCTCGTGCGCGGCGGCTTCTGCATCGAGGCGACCACCACGAACGTGTTCTGCTGCCCCTGGGCCCCTCCGGGCGTGATCAGCAGCCGCACGTACGGGAACGTCTGCTTCAGCGTCGTGATGTAGGAGCGCAGGAAGTCGTAGTGGACGCCGTCCACGATGTTGACCAGGTACAGCCCGTCCGGCTTCAGGTGGCTCTTGACGAGCTGGTTGAACTCACGCGTGACGAGGTGATACGGGATCGCGATGTCCCCGAAGGCGTCACCAAGGACGAGGTCGTAGCGCTCGGTCTTCGGGCGGTCTCTCAACACCGGCCGCGCGTCGCCCGTCGTGATCTTGATCCCGGCCGTGTCGCGCAGGCCGAACTCCTCACGGTTGATGTCGGTCACCTCGGGGTCGATCTCGGCGACGCGCGTCGTGCCGTGGTGATAGCGCTCGAGCCAGCGCGGGAAGGTGAACGTGCCGCCGCCGATCGCGAACGCCGTCAACGGACGGCTCGTCCTGTACTTGGCGTCGACCACCTCTCCGTAGAGCCGTTCGTACGGATAGACGAGCTGCGTCGGGTCCTTCGTGTTGACGATGCCGTTGATGAGGACGTCGAGCGACAGCTGCTTGTACTTGCCCTTTTCGAGATTGTCGACGCGGATGCAGTAGTAGTCGCTCTCGCGCGTGCACGGCGGTGTATAGGTGATCAGGAGGCCCGCGACCAGCAGCGTGGTCACGATGCCGGCGCCGCCCACGTTCGCGGCGGCCCGCGCCGTGCGCGGGGGGAGCTCCAGCCAGAACGGGTTGCAGGCAATCGCCAGGATCACCAGCGCGATTGCGGCGTCCGCGACCACAGCCCTCGTGCCGAACGCCGAGATCAGCCAGAACCCGGCGAAAAAGACGCCCACGATGCTGCCGGCCGACGCCGCCGCCTGGATGCGACCGACCACTCGCCCGGTCTCGTCCAGCGACGCGAGCGACAGCTTCACGATCATCGGAGTGACCATCCCGAGCAGCACCGACGGCATCAGGAAGAGGATCGTGGCGAGCCAGAGCACCTGAAGATCGGCCGGCCAGCTCGCCGGCGCGGCGACGTGCGACACGTCCCGGGACAGCACCAGGATCAGCCCCGAGAAGATCGCGGCGCCCATGTACTCGTAGGCGAGGATCGATCGGCCCGGCCGCCGGTCCGCGATCTTCCCGCCGAGCCAGTTGCCCAGGCTGATGCCGGCGAGCACCACGCCGATCACCGACGTCCAGGTGTAGAGCGAGACTCCGATCGACGGCGCCAGGATCCGCCCGGCGTCGATCTCGAGCACGAGCAGACAGGCACTGCCGATGAACGCGAAGGTGGCCGGAAACCGCAGCGGCCGGGCGTCCGTCTCCTCGACCGCTGTGGCCGAGTCGAGCGCCGCGCCGAGGCGCCGGGCGATCGCCGTCACGGCCGGTCAGTCACCGCCCGTGCTCTGCTCGGCGCTCGCGCGGGCCCGCCCCAGCGCGACCCCCCAGACGGGATTGCCGATGATCCCGAGCACCGCCAGCGTGATCGCCACGGCGGTCACGATCGAGCGCGTCCCGAACGCCTGGATCAGCACGAAGCCGGTGAGGAAGACGCCCGCGATCGCCCCCAGCTCGGCCGCCGCGCGGATGCGCCCGACCACGCGCCCGGTGACTTCCAGCGACGTCAGCGCGAGCTTGATGATCATTGGCGTGATGGTTCCGATCAGCAGCGACGGCAAGAAGAACACAAGCGTCGTGAGCCACACGACCTGCCAGATCGTCGGCCACGAGAAGGGCGCGGCGACGCTGTCGAGGTTGCTGTCGAAGACCAGCACGAGCGCCGACGCGCCGGCGCTCAGCAGGAATTGCAGGGAGAGGATGGAGCGCGCGGGCCTCCAGTCGGCGATCTTGCCGCCGATCCAGCTGCCGAGGCTGATGCCCGCGAGCACGACGCCGATCACCGCGGTCCAGGTGTAGAGCGAGACCCCGACGGTCGGCGCCAGCACCCGCCCGGCGACCAGCTCGAGCACCAGCAGGCAGCCGTTGCCCAGGAACGCGAATACGCCGGGGAAGCGAAGCGGGCGGGAGTCCCTCGGGTCGGGTTCCCCGATGGGCAGGATGAGCCACCTCGGACGCGCCATCAGCCGCCCGCCCCCGTCTGCTCGGTGCCGCTGAGGCTCTCGTGGAGGCGCTGCCGGAAGACCGGCGCCAGGAGCTGATCGACCGGCACGTGGTCATCGGTCAGCGTGGTCGCATGGCGCTGCGCAAGGAAGGCGTTCAGTTGCGCCGGCTGGATCGTGGTGGCGGTGTTGGGCAGCGGCAGCCTCGAGGCCCCCACGACGAATGTGGCCTGGGCCCCACCGCCCGACTCCCCCGGCACGCCGTACAGGACCACGTATGGAAACGTCATTCGCAGCGTGTGGATGTACGAGCGCAGGAAGTCGTAGTTGACGCCGTCCACGATGTTGATCAGATACAGGCCGTCGGGCTTCAGGCGGCTCGCCACCAGCTCGTTGAACTCACGCGTCACGAGGTGGTACGGAATCGCGATGTCACCGAACGCGTCTCCGAGCACGACGTCGTACTTCTCCCCCTTCGGGCGGTCGCGCAGCACCGGTCGCGCATCCTTCTCGATGATGTCGATCGCCGGGGTGTCGACCAGCCCGAGCTGCTCGCGGGCCACGTCGGTCACCTCCTTGTCGATCTCGGCCACCACCGAGTGTCCGTGGTGGTAGCGCGCGAGGTATCGGGGAAAGGTGAACGCGCCGCCGCCGATGCTGAACGAGCTGAGGGGCCGGCTCTTGCCGTACTTCGCGTTGATCACGGTCTCATAGACCTTCTCGTAGGGATAGATGGGCTGGGCCGGGTTCTGCAGCGATACGTAGCCGTGGATCAAAGTGTCGAGCGACAGTATCTTGACGCCGCTGTCCTCCTCGATGCCGATGCAGTAATAGTTGCTCTCCTTCACGCACGGACTGTCGTAGGTGGCGGCCAGGCCGACGGTGAACAGCGCCACCACCGCCGCGGCGAGCGCGACGTTCACGGCGCCCGGGCTCTGCCGCTCCCAGAACGGGTTGCTGAGGATTGCCAGCGCGAGCAGCGCCAGCGCCACACCAGCCACGACCGGTCGCGTGCCGAACGTCGAGATCAACAGAAAACCGGTCGCGAAGACTCCGACGATGCTCCCCAGCGTGGCAGCTGCCTGAATGCGGCCCACCACGCGCCCGGTCACGTCGAGCGAGTTGAGCGAGAGCTTCACGATCACGGGCGTGATCGTGCCGAGCAGGATCGAGGGAAGAAAGAAGAGGAGGGCTGTGAGCCAAAGGACCTGCAGCTCCGCTGACCACGTGGTGGGCGCCGCAAGCGCATCGAGGTTCTTCGAGAGCGCGAGCGCGAGCGCCGAGGCGACGCCGCTCGCCAGGTAGAGCAGCGACAGGGTGGAACGGCCCGGGCGCCAGTCGGCGATCCTCCCCCCGATCCAGTTGCCGAGGCTCAGCCCCGCCAGCACGACGCCGATCACGGACGTCCACGTGTAGAGGGACACGCCGAGGTTCGGAGCGATGATGCGGCCGGCGGCGATCTCCAGCACGAGCAGGCAGCCGCTGCCGACGAACGCGAATGCTCCCGGGAACCGTAGAGGCCGAAGGTCACGATCGTCTTGCCGCGTGGCTGCATCGATCGCGCGGCCGAGACGCCTGGCGACTGAGGTCATGCGAGCGCGAAATCCTACCTGCGCCCGGAACCGCGCGGAGCAGGATCGACCGCCTGTGACATGGAGGAGCCGGCCGGGCGAGCGCGGACAAATAGGCTTGGCGCTGGATGGCGGAGGTCGTACGCGAACAGTTCGGGAAGGCGGGAGAGAAGGCGGGTAAGACAGGGACCGTGCTGCGCCTCTCGAGGCCGCCGGTGAACGCGCTCTGGGTCGACCTCCTCGAGGAGCTCGAGCAGGCGCTCCGGGAGGAGGTCGAGGCGGGAGCTTCGGCGATCGTGCTGACCGGCGCGGGGTCGTGCTTCTCGGCGGGCATCGACATCAAGGCGTCGGCGGGGGCCAGCCGTGAGCAGCAGCTGGCCGGCGTGACGGCGATCAACAACACCGTCCTGGCGCTCTTCGCGCTGCCCGTCCCGGTGGTGGCGGCCGTCAACGGGCACGCGCTGGGAGGGGGCCTCGTGCTGCCGCTCGCGTGCGACCTGGTGCTGGCAACGCGCGCACCCTGCAAGCTGGGGCTGAACGAGGTCGCCGCCGGCGTGCCGTTCCCGGCCGCGGCGCTGGCCGCGGTGCGGGCCCGGCTGTCGCCTCCGGTCTTCAACAACCTCTGCATCACCGGGCGCACGTTCGACCCTGAGGAGGCGCTTGCGCTCGGCGTGGTGGACGAGCTCTGCGAGGGCGAGCCGGCGGCGCGATCGATGGAGCTCGCGGCCGCACTGGCCGCCTTTCCGGCCTACGCGCGCGTTAAGGAGCAGGTGCGCGCGCCCCAGCTCGCGGAGATGCGCGAGCTCGTCGCGCACGATCCGATGCTCACGAGCTGGATCGCTTAGCCGGGATCACGACACCGCCCTCGACGCTCGGGTCGTCTCCACAGATGCGCACCACCACGCGCTCGGAGGCCCGCACCGTCGCGCTGCCCCAGGCCTCGACAGTGGTCTCGTCGCGCGCCTCGACGGTCGCGCCTCCCCGAGCGCGGACGGTGGCGTGCCCCCGCGCGTGGATGGTCGCCCGTCCCCAGGCGTCGACCAGCGCCCGCTGCCGGGCTTCGACGGTCGTCTGGCGCCACGCCTCCACGATCGCGTGATCGTCTGCCTGCACGCGCGCTTGATCGGAGGCGCGCACCGTGGCCCGGTCGTATGCGCGCACCGTGGCTTGGTCGTGGGCACGGACGGTCGAGCCGTCCCACGCCTGCACGATCGACCGGTCCCGCGCCTCCACGGCGGCGTTGCCCCACGCCTCGACCATGACGTCGCCCTCCGCTTCGACCACGGCCGTGCCCCAGGCCTCCACCCGCGCGTGATCACGGGCGCGGACGGTGGCTGCGTCACCGGCCTCCACGGCCGCCTCGCCCGCCACCTCGAAGAGGCCGTTGCCGCGGCAGACCGGCACCGTGTGGGCACGCGCGAGCGCGCGATCGAGCTCATCCTGGGTGCTGACCTCGACGTGCTCCACGCGGGCGACACTATCGATGGGCCGGCTCCGGCCGCAGGACGAAGCCGTTGAATAGCGAGTAAGCTGCGCGGCGGGATGCGCGTGAAAGGGGGGATCGCGCTGGCCGTCGCCGTGCTCGTCACGGCATTCGTGCCCGCAGCCGCACAAGCGGACG
>Ga0114129_10012290_pt1 | contig 12182 bp, 10 predicted proteins | sample RhiMetdeltSRZDD1_FD_80071 | JGI IMG/M metagenome (GOLD analysis project Ga0114129, IMG submission 80071) | Populus rhizosphere microbial communities from Tennessee, USA - Rhizosphere MetaG P. deltoides SRZDD1 (version 2) (version 2) | ecosystem: Host-associated > Plants > Roots > Rhizosphere >...
AACTTCGCGAGCGACATCCTTCACGGGCAGAGCGGCGACGACACGATCGTGGGCGGTGGGGGACACAACCGCATGTACGGCGACGGTGGAGACGACCGCCTGATTTCGACGGGCAACGGACGCGGCGGCGACCGCGTCTACGGCGGCAGGGGCCGGGACGTGGCGATCGTCAACCATGGCGACACCGTGCGCTCGGTAGAGCGAAGACGTTTCACTCGCCGCGGCTAGCGGTGGCATCTCGCGGATAGTTGCTCGCCAGCCTGTAACCTCCGCGCCGGTGCAGCGGCCACAGCGGGTCCAAAGGGAGGCACGGCGACTGTCTCGCATCGGCGCGAGCGGCCTCGTTATGGCCGTGCTCGGCGCCGCCGTCGCGACTGGATGCAGCGGAGGCGGCTCCACGTCGAAGCAGGATTTCGCCGGCAAGGCAGACCAGATCTGCGCGGACGTGAGCAAGCGCGTCGTGCAGCTCAACCAGGCCAGCCCTCGCAGCGTCGCGGAGCTGATGAGCTTCATCGAGCAGCTGAAGAAGGCGGAGAAGGACGGGATCGTCCGGCTGCAGCAGCTGGACCTGCCCAAGGGGCAGGCAGGGACGACCGCCAAGCAGTTCACGGACACGCTCGAGCGCGAGTTCACCCAGCAGGTGATCCCGGCCCTCGATCAGGTCGAGCGCGCCGTGCGAACCAAGGACAGGAAGGCGTTGAAGGCGGCGTCGAAGCGGCTGCAGAAGGCCCAGAAGGAGCGAAAGTCCACGAAGCTCGCGGCGCAGCTGGGGGCGACCCAGTGCGCGACCGGCTCCTAGGCGCCTAGCTGCCGTATTGCTAGGCGTCTAATCAGGTTCCGGGTTGGGCTGCTAGCGCGTCTGGTGCGAGCCGAAGTCCTGCACGAAGTAGGTGCGCCCATCGCCTGCCCTGGCGTAGCCCACCCCGATCAACCTGTAGTGGCGGCTGAGGATGTTCGCGCGGTGCTCTTGGCTGGCCATCCAGGCGTGACAGACGTCCCCGGCCGACCAGTAGCCGACCGCGATGTTCTCGCCCACCCACCGGAACATGCCCCGCCTGCCGAACCGCGCCACTCGATCGGCGGGCGACTGGCCAAAGACGTCGTCGTGGCGGAAGAAGTTGTAACGCAGCATGTTGTGCGCGTGATACCTGGCCGCGTGCATGAGCACCGAGCTGCGCCGCAACGCCGGCAGGCCGCGGGCGGTGCGCGCGCTGTTCGTGCAGCCGACGATCTGATCCTCGACGCGGGCGATGCGGGCCGTGGGCGGGCTGCCACGGCCGGCCGCTGCGGCAGGCAGCGCGGCAGCGACGAGGGCAAACAGGACCACTGGCGCGAGCCGCGCCCGCCCGCACGAGGTCGGAAGAGCCAGGCGACCTTCGCGTGAACCGCGCATGGTTCAAAGGTCGTCAGGTGGCGCCGGAGGTTTAGCGCTGAATGCGGAATAAAACGAGCGTGGGAGGCGGATTTCGCCGCCAGATCCACTTCCGATGTTCGTTTCGGCTTTCGTGCGACGGGGATAAGTGGTCAATCCCGTTGCACGAGTAAGCTTTCGGCGGCGGTTTGGCCATGAGCGCGCGGACCTTCTTGGCCCTGCGGGGGATTTGGGCCGCGAGCTCGATAGCCGCCATCTGAATCGAGACTAGGAGGTGCGCAATGGACGCACTCGGGGGACTTCGCCGCTGCGCGTTGGTTGCCCTGTTCGCAGTGCTGGTCATGTGTCTTGGCGCCACAGGCGCTTATGCAGGCGGCCGCGATCAAGGCAACGTGACGGGCCAGCAAAAGTCGTCATCCGACGAGAACGTGTCGAACAACTCGAGCTCGGACGACGAGTCGGTTTCGAGCGACTCGAACGCCAAGAACACGAATCAAAACGGCACGGACTGCAAGAAGAACCAGGGTGAGACGAGCGGGCAGAGCCAGTCGAACGGTCCGCCGCCGCCAGTGCTCGGCGGCCAGGAGGGCCAGAAGGGCGAGAAGGGCGGCGAGAGCCAGACGGGCAGCAAGGGCGGCCAGGAGAACGGCAAGGGCGGCCAGGAGAACGGCAAGGGCGGCGAGGAGAACGGCAAGGGCGGCGAGGAAAACGGCAAGGGCGGCGAGGAGCACAACAAGGGCGGCAAGGAGAACAAGAGCGGCAACGAGACGCCCACGCCCGTGACGCCCACCACGCCGACCACGGTGCCCACGCAGACGCAGGCCCAGGCGCCGGTCACGACACCCGCCGCGACACCTGTGCAGACTCAGACGACGCCCAGCCAGGGCGGTCAGGTGAAGGCTGAGACGCAGGAGACCACGCCGGCGGCCGGCAAGGGCGGCAAGCAGGGCAGCACCGGCGGCCGCGTGCTGGCAGAGAACACGACGCCGGTTGCGAGCAAGTCGCAGAGCAGCGGCCTCGCCAGCACGGGCTTCGATGCCTGGTTGGTGGCGCTGCTCGGTGTGGGCTGCATCGCAGGCGCCGGCCTACTGCTGAGGAGGACGCGCCGAACCTGAAAGCCTCGAGGCGGGAAGGCCACTCGGCCTTCCCGCCTCCCCGGCGGCGCCCTGACGAAATGGCCTGGAGCCCGGCATACATCGGCGGCAAGCCCAGCGGCAGCCGCACGCCGCGCGAGGCCATTCGCCGGCTTCGCCGCGCTGCCGGGTTCGGGTTGCTCGCGGTCGGCTTGCTGCTGGTCGCCGAGGCCGCGGTCACCGTCGTGTGGCAGGAGCCCTTCACGGCGCTGTGGACACGCGGTGAGCAGAAGCAGCTCGCCGCCCAGCTGGATCGCATGACACCGGCCTCGGCGGGCCCGCCCCTGCTCGCGAGCAGACTGCCGGAGCAGGCACGCAGCCTGGACCGTCACACGCGCGAGGGCGATCCGCTCGGCAGGATTGCGATTCCGAAGATCGGCGCCCGGTTCGTGTTCGTCCAGGGCACGAACACGGGCGACCTGGAAAAGGGCCCTGGACACTACGCAGACACAGTCCTTCCGGGATTGCACGGCACGGTTGGAATCGCGGGCCACCGGACGACCTACCTGGCGCCGTTCAGGAACATCAACCAGCTGAAGCGCGGCGACCTGGTGCAACTGCGCATGCCGTATGGGAAGTTCACGTACGCCGTGCACGACACGAAGATCGTGTCGCCCGGCGACGTCAGCGTGCTACGCCACCAAAGCGGTGACTGGCTGGTGTTGACCGCCTGCCATCCGCTGTACAGCGCCGCGAAGCGAATCGTCGTCTCGGCGCGGCTGTCACGCGCGCCGCGCCACGTGTAGAAGGCCCCGGAGGCGGCGCCGAGGCAGGGGACTGCGGGGAAGCTCAACCGGTTTCTCGTACGCTTGCCACGATGAACGGCTTCGGCGCGGCGCGCGATATGGCGATCGACCTCGGTACCGCGAACACGCTGGTGTTCGTGCGCGGCCAGGGCATCATGGTGTCCGAGCCGTCCGTGGTGGCGATCGATTCGAGCACCGGCGAGGTGCACGCGGTCGGAGATGACGCCAAGCGCATGATCGGCCGCACGCCGGCCACGATCTCGGCGATCCGCCCGCTCCGACACGGCGTGATCGCGGACTTCGAGGTGACCGAGCAGATGCTTCGTCACTTCATCCGCAGGGTCCACCGCAGCCGCTTTGCGCATCCGCGTGTCGTCATGTGCGCGCCGTCGGGCATCACCGACGTGGAGAAACGCGCGATCGTCGAGGCCTCGCTCTCGGCGGGCGCGCGCAAGGTCAACCTCATCGAAGAGCCGATCGCGGCAGCGATCGGAGCGGGAATCGCGATCGAGGAGCCGATCGGGAACATGGTCGTGGACGTGGGCGGCGGCACCAGCGAGGTCGCCGTGATCTCGCTCGGCGGCATCGTGGTCTTCGAGTCGGTGCGTGTAGGAGGCTACGACCTCGACGAGGCGATCATCTCGTACGTCAAGGACCGGTACGGGATCACGATCGGGCAGCAGACCGCCGAGCAGATCAAGCTCGACATCGGCTCCGCCTGGCCTGTCGACGATGACCTGACCGCCGACGTGAAGGGCCGCGACCTCGTCTCGGGCCTGCCCAAGACCGTCACCCTGACGGCCGCCGAGACACGGGAAGCGCTCGCGGAGCCACTCAGCTCGATCGTGTCCACGATCAAGGACACGCTCGAGCGCACACCACCGGAGCTCGCGGCGGACATCGGCCAGCGCGGCATCATGCTCGCCGGCGGGGGCTCGCTGCTGTCGGGCTTCGACCGGCTCGTGAACGAGTCCACCAAGATGGAGACCCGCCTCGCCGACGACCCGCTCACGTGCGTGGTGATCGGCTCGGGCCGCTCGCTCGAGGAGATCGAGGTGATCGAACGCGGCGCGCCCGGGGGCCGGCGGAGGCGGTTGGGGCGGCGGTAGGGCGAGCGCCGCCGCCGCTCCCCGAGCCCACTCCCGGTAACCGGGCGTCCGACCGGCGACCGGACCGACCTTTGTGCCGAAAAGGTGCGCTCCTTACGCGGCTTTTGGCCCAGATGTCCCGCACTTTGCGTAATTTTTGACACTTATTTCTTGAAACTGTGCTGACTCACCGGTAGGTTTCGTTCTCCCTATGAGGGAGGGACGAGTGGAAAAGGTGCAGGCGAGTCTCCCCCGCCGGGCTACTCGGAAGGTGGCCGCGCGCTCGCGGCGGCTTGACAGAACCGAGCGGGCGAAGATCCTTCGAGCGCAGAACCTTCTCGCGAGGGCGCATTCGAGCCGTCTGTCCGGTGCGCCGCCCGCGTCTACCTGAGTCGGCCGGCTCTTCACGCGCAGCCGGCGCTCCGCGGTGCGGCGCATCCCTCGGCGGTGATCATCGATCCCCGCCGAGGTGATGCTGCCTTTGGATGTGCCCTTTGATTGCATTCTTTGACCGCGGTTCTTTGACTGCGGTTAAATGGGCTGCGTTCGCCCCCGCCCCAGCCGGTCCGTGCGTCCCAACATCCTCTACCTGCATTCACACGACACCGGCCGGTACGTCGAGCCGTACGGCCACGCGGTTCCGACGCCCGCGATCATGCGGCTCGCGCGCGAGGGGGTGCTGTTCCGGCAGGCGTTCTGCGCGGCCTCCACGTGCTCGGCCAGCCGGGCCTGCCTCCTCACCGGCCAGTACGCGCACTCGAACGGAATGCTCGGGCTCGCGCACCGCGGCTGGTCGCTGAACGACTACCACCACCACATCGTCCACACGCTCCATGAGGCCGGCTACTACTCGGTGCTGGTCGGCGAGCAGCACATCTCGAAGGAACCGGACGTGATCGGGTACGACAACGTCGTGCGCATCTCGACGTCCCGCGCGACGGAGGTGGCCCCGGTCACGATCGAGCTCCTGGAGAATCCGCCGAAGGAGCCCTTCTTCATGTCGGTCGGGTTCTTCGAGACTCACCGCGAGTTCTTCCCGCCCGACGAGGGGGACGACGGCTACGTGCTACCGCCCCCCAACCTGCCGGACCTGCCGGCCACGCGGCATGACTGGGCCGCGTTCCGGGCGAGCGCACGGTCGCTCGATCGCGGCATCGAGGCGGTGCTCGAGGCCGTCGACAGGTTCGGCCTCCGGAACGGCACGCTCGTGATCTGCACGACCGACCACGGAATCGCGTTCCCCGGCGCAAAGGCGACCCTCACCGACCGCGGCATCGGCGTGATGCTGATCATGCGGGGACCGGGCGGCTTCGACGGCGGCCGCACGATCGACTCGCTCGTCTCGCACATCGATCTCTTCCCGACCATCTGCGACCTGATCGAGATCGAGCACCCGGACTGGCTCCAGGGCCGGTCGATCATGCCGCTGATCCGCCGCGAGGCGGAGGAGATCCACGACGCGATCTTCGCCGAGGGCACGTATCACGCCGCGTACGAGCCGCAGCGCGGGATCCGGACCCGCCGCTGGAAGTACGTGCACCGCCCGGGCGACCGGCGCACGCCGGTGATCGTCAACACCGACGACAGCCCGAGCAAGGAGCTATGGCTGCGCAACGGCTGGCGCGACCGGCCGGTCGCGCCGGAGCACCTCTACGACCTCTTCTTCGATCCAGCCGAGCTGCACAACCTGATCGACGACGACTCGTGCGCCACGGTGGTGGCCGATCTTCGCGGGCGGCTTCGACGCTGGATGGAGGAGACGGACGATCCGCTACTGAGCGGGCCGGTGCCGCCGCCTCCCGGGGCCGAGTTCAACGACCCCGATCAGCTGTCGCCCGGAGAGCCGACCCACATAGTGGACCCTCTGCAAAGCGCCTGAGCGCTGGACGGACGGCGAGGGCGGCTGCCGGCTGGCCCGGCAACGCCGAGCCGGCGGCAGCCACATCCAGCGCCGGATAGGTAGGAGTGACCCTTATCGGGAGTTGAAACAGCGCAGCGCCCGATTCGATGCGCCCAATTATTTCCCGGCTAGTCGGGCGACATAGTCGCGCGCGTCGTGGTCGAGCCACGGCGGATCGCCGGCGGCGGCGTTCTCGCTCGCTCGTTCGGGATGCGAGGTGGCGGGAATCGCAACGTGGCATCGCCGGTCGCTCAGCACCCACTTCAGGAGTGCCTGCGCCCATGTTCTGACGCCGAAGCGACGGAGCGGCTCGAGCGCCTCCGGTGCCGGCGCACGTCCGACGAGGCCCCTCTGACCCAGCGGGCGCATCACGACGACGCCGAGCTCCAGCTCGTCGGCAAGTGGCAGGATCTCGCCCTCCACCTCGCGCTCCAGCGGGTTATAGGGAACCTGAATCGCCGTGATGCGGCCGGTCCGCATGACCGTCCCGAGCTCTCCGAATGCGGCCGGGCTGTAGTGGGTGGCACCGATCGCGCGGATCGCGCCCTCATCGCGGCGCCGCTCCAGCAGCGTGAGCTGCTCTCGCCAGGCGAGCAGGTTGTGCACCTGGTAGAGGTCGACGCGCCCGCCGAACATGCGAAGTGCGTGCTCCACCTGGGCCGCGCCCTCGCGGACCCTCGCCGCCCAAACCTTCGTGGCCACGATCGCGTCGCTCCGTCGGGGGAGCGCCTCGGCCAGCACTCGCTCCGCCTCGCCGTACATGGGAGAGGAGTCGATCAGCCGCACGCCGGCCCTGAGGGCCGCGCGGACGATCGCGTGCGCGTGCTCCTTCTGCTCGGCGCTGCGGGCGTCGAGCGTCCGCCACGTTCCCATTCCCACCACAGGTGCGACGATTCCCGATCGGCCCAGTTGCCGCGCTTCCACGCGCAGGATGGTGGCAGGTGCCAGGCGCGCCAAAGCCGGTACGGGATCCAGGGATCGCGGCTAGACTCGCCCGAACCGGATCCCGCCGAAGCGTGCGCTGAGGCGTGTGGCGCCGTCGCCCATTCGCCGGCGCCGCGGATTGGCAGGGGCAGGGGGCCCGCCTGAATGGCGAGCCCTGCACTCTTCGCAGCGGGACGGCACTGCGCACGGCGCTGTCGCGGCATGGGCGGCGGCGCCGGGGCGCGCTCCCCGACCCCGACCGCCGCCGCCTGTACGTTTCCCGATCGTGGTTCGCGGCCGAACGAAAGTCCCGGCGCTACTGGCGCTGGCCGTCCTCTGCCTGACCGGGCTCGTGCAGCTGGTGGCCGCGTGGCCGGGTGCCGCCGCCGACCCGGCGCCCACCCCGCCTCCGGCGAGCGGCGTGTCCGCCGGCTTCAAATTCGACCCCAAGAACCCCGCCGGCGGCGACAAGGTGACGTTCGATTCGACGTCGGAGGTGTGGGGCGACGGCAACCAGATCGTCTCCTACGAATGGGACCTCGACGGGAACGGCACGTTCGAGGCGGGGGGGCCGACAGTGACCCGCACCTACCCGAGCCGGCGATCGATCGACGTGAAGCTGCGCGTCACCGATGCCTCCCAGCCACCCCAAACCGACGTCGAGACTCACCGGGTCACGATCTCGAACCGCCCGCCGGTCGCCTCCTTCACGTGGTCGCCGGTCGTGCCGGGCCCGAACGAGGGAGTCGCCTTCACTTCGACCGCCACGGATTCGGACGGGGCAGTCGTCGCCCAGGCCTGGGACCTGGACGGCGACGGCAAGTTCGACAATGGCGGTGGCCCCACTGCGCTCAGGTCCTTCTCGGCGCCGGGCACCTATCTGATCGGCCTGCGCGTGGTCGACAACGACGGATCGGCCTCTGTCATATCAGTGCCGGTTGTGGTCGCGCCGGGTCCGTCGCCGGGCCTGCTCGCGAGCCAGCAGGGCGGCATCCGTCTCATGAACCCGTTCCCGATCGTGCGGATCGCGGGCCGATACCTGTCGAACGGCGCACGCATCAAGCTGCTCGTAGTGGACGCTCCACGGGGAGCAAAGGTCTCGATCCGGTGCCGGGGGCGCGGGTGCCCGTTCCGGAAGCAGGTGAGGCCGGCATCGCTCGTGCGCATCAAGAAGCTCGAGCGCGTCCTGCGCGCTGGGGCGGTGGTGAAGGTCTACGTCACGCAGCGGGACAGGATCGGGAAGTACACGCGGGTGAAGATCCGTGCCGGCAAGGCGCCGGCCAGGATCGACATGTGCCTGGCGCCGAACTCGTGGCGGCCGGTGCATTGCCCCGGCCTCTAGCTGCGATTGGAGCTCTCAGCGGCCGGCGAACCCCGCCAGGCAGCCGTCGTGGACGCCGGTGCGCAACGTCGGAGGGTAGGAGGCGGCGTAGGCGGTCGCCACCGCGTCGGCCGTCGCGTTCACGTGGTATTTGGCCGCCAGCGCGTCGAGCCCGAGCGTATGGCAAACGCGCTTGGCCTTCCGCGCCAAGACTTCCTGGGGATCCGTGGACCGGGCCGGACTCTGGGAAGCAGGCTGGCTGCCGGTGCCGGTGCCGGTCCCCGGTTTCGGCTTCTGCTTCGGCTTCTGCGGGGATTTTTGTTTCGAGCCGGTCTGGGGCTTGACCTTCCCGGTCGAGGGCGCGCGCGGGGCGGAGGATGAAGGCGAGGAGTGCGATGCGCCCCCCGGCCCAGCGGCCGCGCCGCCGCTGCCGGCCGCGGCGCGCCGCTTGCCGCCCCCACGCCGGTGCGTGGCCGGCCTCGGCGTGGCGCTGTACGGCGAAGACGCCGCGGAACCGGAGCCACCCGCGCCGGTGGCGCCGCTGACGGACTCCTTGGACGATCCACCTCCCCCGCAGGAGGCGAGCAGCGTGACGAGGGCCAGCGGCACGAGCACGATTGGTCTCCCTCCGGTCACGTCTCGAGAGCAAGCGTAGGGGCAAAATCGCTGCTGCGCGCAAATTACGTGGCCGGACCCCGGCCGCCACTAGTAAAGGGAGCGGCTGGGCCGCCGATACCGCATACATGGCGCCGGAACCGGCCCACGACCCAATCGACTTCTCAGAGGTTCGCTCACGCGCCGAGAGCATCGGCGTGGGCGTCCGCCTGACGCTCGCCACCTGCGCGGCCGGCTGGCTTTACGTGGCGGCCTCGTGGAACCAGAGCAACCGGAACCTGATCGCATCGCTGTTCGGGGTCGGAGCGATCGTGGCGCTTCTGTTCGTGCTCATTCCGCACGAGCGCGTCGTGCGCAGCCGGTGGCGGGAACCGTTCTTCATCCTCTGGAGCGCGACGAACATCGCGCTCACGACCGTGGTCGTGTGGGCCGACGGAGGCACCACGAGCCCGCTCGCCCTGCTCTTCTTCGTGCCCGTCGTCTTCGCAGCTCTCTCCTATCCACTCCCTTCGGTGATCGCGATCAGTGCGCTCGACTACGTCGCCTACGTGGCGGTGGGCGTGGCCGGGTCGCGTCCGGACCAGCAGTACGTTGGATTCTTCGCGTTCTCGCTCGCATGTGTCGCGGTGCTGTGCGGCTGGCACGCCCGTAATCAGGACCGCCGGCGCGCCGCGCTCGCGCGCGTCTCGCGGGCCGATCCGCTCACGGGCTGCCTAAACCGACGCGGTTTCGAGGAGCGGTTCGACGCCGAGCTCAGCCGGGCCGCCCGGACCGGACGTCCGCTGGGTCTCGTGATGCTGGACCTCGACAAGTTCAAGGAGATCAACGACACGCGCGGACACGCCGCCGGCGACGACGTCCTGCGGTGGGCGGTCGATGTGATGAACGACGTTGTCCGGCCGATGGATGTGGTCGGTCGCATCGGCGGAGACGAGTTCGCAATCGTGGTCCCCGGCGCCGGGCCCGACGACATCGCCGTGATCTCCGGGCGCATCCAGCAGGCGCTGACCGATCGAGCGCCGGCCTCGGTGGGAGTCGCCTGCTTCCCCACCGACGGCGCCGACCGGGAGGAGCTGCAGCGCGCGGCCGACGCCGAGCTCTACGTCGGCAAGCGCGGACGTTCTCCCGGAGGCATCAAGCTCACGGCCAAGGAGTTGAGCTGGGCGACCGCGTTGGCCCGCGCGGTGGACGAGCGGATGGCCGTTCAGCACGAGCATTCCTGGAAGGTGGCCGAGCACTGCGTCGCGATCGCGTCGCGCCTGGAGTGGTCGGAGCGCGACCTCGAGTTGCTCCAGATGGCCGCGATCCTTCACGACGTCGGCAAGGTCTCGATCCCGGACCACATTCTGCGCAAGCGCTATCCACTCACCGACAAGGAGTGGGAGGCGATCAAGCAGAACCCGATTGAGGGTGCCGAGATCGTGTCTCGTATTCAGGGACTCGAGGCGATTGTCCCGTGGGTCCGGCATTCGCACGAGCGCCCGGACGGCACCGGCTATCCCGACGGCCTCGAGGGCGAAGCGATTCCGCCGGCCTGCCGGATCCTGCATATCGCGGACGCCTTCGACGCGATGGTCAGTGGTCGCCCGTACCGCCGGGCCATGAGCTTCGAGGAGGCGCTCGACGAGCTTCGCCGCTACGCAGGCACCCAGTTCGACCCGGAGTTCGTGGAGCTCTTCGCCGAGCAGCTGGAGATTTCGCAGGCCGTTTGACGATTAACGGAGGAGGGCCGGGATTGCTCCCGGCCCTCCTGATTGCCTTGCGGCTCTGCCTTTCGGCTCCTATCTCCTTGGTTCTCCCAGAGAACCCCGTTCCATCCGTGTCTTGCTCAGGGCCCGTACGTGCCCGTACACGGCAGCGAGCCACCTGACGTGTTGACTCCCGTCACCGGAACGCCGGTGTCGGTCTTCGATGTGATCGTCGCCGTACCGCCGGCGGTTACGTCGACGGTGGCGTACGAGTTCTGGTTGAGGTTCCGGCACTGAATGCCCGTGAACGCGTTCAGTGCGGTGTTGACCGCGAACAGCCCGACCGGACCCGCGACGCCGAGCACCTCGGCCTGGAACGTGTTGGTCGCGATCGGCCCGGTCACCATCTCGTCGGAGATCGTGCTCGGGTCCGTGAAGCGATCCACGGCCACGTGGTTCTGGAGCGTGGCGTGCGTGTCGGTGGTCAGGAAGAGCGTGTTGTCGATCCCGTTGTTCCGGATGAAGTTCAGGATCTCGGAACGGTCCGCCCCGTAGCCCTCCCAGCGGTCGTACGGGAGTACGAAGAACTGCTGGATCGGGTCCTCGTTCACTATCAACTTGTATTGCGCCGTCGAATTCAGAAGGTCCTGCTTGAACTGCGCCTTCTGCACCGGTCCCAGCAACGTCCGGCTCGGGTTGTTCAGCGCTGCCAGGCAGCCGGGCGGCGGATTCGGCGTCAGGAACAGGTTGAACGGGAACACCTGCCTGGCGGCCGGCGGCAGCGTCGGGGCGAGGTCATTCTGGCAAGCCGCGACGGATTCCGCGCTGCGGCAGGACCGCTCGTCGAGCACGAAGAGGTCGACCGAGCTGCCCCAGCTGTACTTGCGGTAGAGCGGGTCGCCCGCGCATGACGGGTCGTGCAGCAATCCGGTCTCGCGGATCGGCATGTTCTCCAGGAACGCCTTGCGGCCGGCCGCGTAGCGCGCCGGGTCGACGGTCGCCGCGGTGTAGTCGTTCACGACTTCGTGGTCGTCCATCAGCGGGTACGTCGAGGTCGACTCGAGCAGGTTCCTGAGGTTCGCATAGGTGCGCCCGTCGCGGTAGGCCTGCCGGTACTCGGCGAGCGTGGTCGCCGGTCCGGTGGGCCGGAAGCTCGAGTCCGAGTAGATCGTGTCGCCGAGGTAGATCCATGCGTCGGTGTTGTCGTTCTGCAGCGCCTGCAACGTCTTGAAGTCGTTGAAGGCCGGCACGCCATTCACCAACGTCGTGTCCGAGTCGCCCGTATAGCCGAGCTTCACGTTCGCCGCCGTGTTCGAGGCCGGCGCCGTCTTGAACGTGCCGACGTCGCTGAGCACCGTCCCGCCGGTGTCCAGGTCCTTCTTGAAACGGAACCAG
>Ga0114129_10012291_pt1 | contig 12182 bp, 5 predicted proteins | sample RhiMetdeltSRZDD1_FD_80071 | JGI IMG/M metagenome (GOLD analysis project Ga0114129, IMG submission 80071) | Populus rhizosphere microbial communities from Tennessee, USA - Rhizosphere MetaG P. deltoides SRZDD1 (version 2) (version 2) | ecosystem: Host-associated > Plants > Roots > Rhizosphere >...
ATGTTCACGTCGTCGAGCGGCGCGTCGACCTCGTCGAGCAAGCAGAACGGGCTCGGCCGGTATTTGAATATCGCTAGGACCAGAGACATCGCGGCCATGGCCTTCTCGCCGCCCGACAACAGCAACACATTCTGAAGCCTCTTGCCCGGGGGCTGCGCGATGATCTCGATTCCGCTTTCGAGGACGTCGGTCTCGTCGATCAGCCTCATCTCGCCGTGGCCGCCGCCGAACAACTCGATAAACATCTTCTTGAAATTTTCGTTGATGGCCGCGAACGCCTCGACGAACTTCTCGCGCGACCGGCGCTTGATCTCGGCGATCGCCGATTGAGTGTCCGATATCGCCTTCTCGATGTCCATTTTTTGATTGACAAGGAAATCGAACCTGTCTTCGACCTCCGACAACTCCTCCAGCGCCATCATATTGACCGGTCCAAGCGCGTCGATCTTCCTGCGAATGTCTTCAAGCTGCGCCTTTGCGGCGTTCAGGTCGAAATCATCAGGGACTTGCCAAAAGCTGATCTCAATTTCGCGCTCAGCCTCTTCATCAGCCTCTTCATCGTTTGAGTCGCTACCGGCGTCTGATAACGGAATGGGGGATTCCAGGCCGCGATCGATTTGGGGCAGGGAAGTTTCTGGCGCCGGAGCGGTTAGGTTAGTTTCGAGAGTGGTTTTATTTTGTTCAAGCCGCTCGCACACTTCCGCGATATTTTCGCCCAACTCGGCGTGGCATGACTGGATCAGGTGATCGAGGTCGCTGGAGAATCGCGCCTTTTCAATCTCTTTCTGCGCTCTTTGTTCACGCGCCTGAGAAGAAGACTCGCGCAGAGATCGCAACTCGAGGTCGAGCGATTCGAGGCGCGCTCGCGCGTCGGTGAGGGCCGAGACTCGTCGCTCCATATCCACTGCGCGCAACCGCTTTTGAGCGGTCGATCGTTGTAGCTGTTCTGTCGCGACCGCCAGCGTGACACGCATACTGGCGGCCTGTTCGTCGGCCTCGATCGCCTCCAAGCGGATTCGGCTCAGGCGGCTCTCCAGATCGGCTGCTTCGGTTTCGAGCCGCCGGATGTCGTTTTGCAATCCACGGCGTCGCTCAGTCTTGGTCGCGAAGTCGGCGCGACGACGAGACAATTCTTGAAGCCGCGCCTCGGCGCTTCGGCGCAATTCGGCCATCTCCGATTGCGCCGCGGTCACCGCGGCTTCGGCCTCTCTGTGAGTCTGTTCAGCCTCATCGGTTTGTCCCGAGGCGTGTCGCAATTTCGCCTCAGCTTCTTTGAGTTCATCTTCAGCCTGGGCCGTCTCTTGTTCGACGACGCGAATGTGAGTGGCCGTCCTCTCGCGCTCTCGTTGGCATTGCTGCAATTGCTCCCGCAGCGCGACCGACTGCTTCTCGATTTGGCGAAGTTCGCCGTCAAAACGCTTCTGCTCCTCCTCGGATTGAGCTATCTGAAACTTGATCTCATTCAACGCCGCTTCGGTAAGCCCGACTTCGGTGGCGAGCGACTCAAGCCTCTCACGCAATTCGCCCATCTCGCGCTTGAGCGCAAGCACGCCTGCGCCTTTTTCAGACGCGCTCCCTCCTGTCACCAACCGCCCGGCGATGGCGCGCTCGCCCGTGCGGGCCAGTGAGACGTAAGGCCCCGAACCATTGCTCGAACCTGACGCTTCAATAGCTTGCGCCGCGTCGTCTACTACACTGGCTTTAGCCAGCCCCGGCAAGGCCAGCTTGAACGCCTCGGCCAGATCGGCTTTGAGGCTGAGCATAGAGTCAAGCGTCTGATAACGGAAAGTAGAATGGCGATTTGAAGAATGAACGGAAGAGATAGCGCCGTTACCGTCCGAAAGGTCGGAGGGATCTATGTCTATATTATGGATGTAGGGAAATGGATCGACCACCGGCGCGTCGTATAGTTGACCGATGACGAGGAATGTGGCGCGGCCAGCGCCTTCGGATTTCAGATAATCGATTGCGCGCAGCGCGTCATCGAAGCTGGGCACTACGACATATTGCAATTCGTCGCGCAGCGTGGTCTCAATCAACGCTTCGTGCTCCGGCGCGACTCTGACGTAGTCCGCGAGAGTGCCGAGCGTTGAGAACCCATTCGACAAGGCGGCGTTTTGCAGCGAGTGTTTCATTAACGCCTGGACGGCCTCTGAAAAGTAGGCCCGGCGCTCGTCGACTTCGACCAAGGATTTTAATCGCTGCTCGGCGCCGGTCATTTCATGCTGCAGCGACGTCAGCTTCGTTTGGCGCTCCTCGCGAGTTCTACGCATGTCCGCCAGCCGGTCAAAAACCTCCGACAGGGAAGCGGCGAATTCCTGCTGTCTGATTGAGATTATATCGGCCTCTTCGGTCAGCTTCGCGTATTGCTCCTGGGCGGCCTGCGCCTGGGTCCTGGCGCGTTCGTATTCGGCGGCGAGTCCGTTTATCCGGGACCCGCAACGGTCCACCGATTCCGTGAATTGGCGTTTCAACTGCCTCCAGCGCTCGAGATTCGTCACGCCGTCATAGACGATTTTGCGGGCCTCTTCGAGCTTACGCTCCGATTGGGCGTCGCTCTGGGCCTGTTCGAGGTGGCGGTTCTCCTCGTCGGCGAGGGTCCTGCTTTCGGAGTTTATCTCCTGTTCGATGTGACGCAGGTCCTCGCGCAGCCGCGCGGTCTCCTGCGATATGAACTGGCTGCGCTCCGTGATCGCGGCCTGATCGCTTACGAACTGCGCCGACCTCGCGCCGAGCGACTGAATCTGCTCAGTCAGGTAGGATTGCTGTTGGCGTGCGCGCTCCGCTTCGAGATCCAGCCCCGTCACGACCTCGCGCGTTTCGTTGAGCGCTTCTTCGGCGGCGCGGGCGGCGCGGGCGGCTTCGTCCTGCGCCGCCTCGCGTTCCGCGGTCGTCGCGGCGAGATGCGATTCGCGCGCGGAGACTTCACTCAATGTGGTCTCTATCTCGCCGAGGGACTTGCCGGTCGTGCGGTAATCGACTACATAAACGGCGCGCATCAGGTCGCGCATGTCCTGGCGCAGTCTTTTATACCTGCGGGCGCGCGACGCCTGGCGTTTCAAACTGTTCTGCTGGCGCTCTATTTCGGCGATGATGTCGGTGACGCGGGAGAGGTTCTGTTTGGAGGCTTCGAGCTTCAACTCAGCCGCGTGCTGGCGCATTTTGAATTTCGATATGCCGGCGGCCTCTTCGATCAGCGAGCGGCGATCCAGAGGCTTTGCCGAAAGCACCTGGCCAATGCGACCCTGTTCGATGATCGCGTAGTGCGCCGCGCCAAGCCCCGTGCCGGCGAAAAGGTCCTGAACGTCACGCAGGCGACATCCGCGCCCGTTCATTTCATATTCGCTCTCACCAGTGCGATAAAGGCGACGCCCGACCGTGATTCGCTCGCCGGCCTGAAAGACTCGCGGCGCGTCTTTCGTTTGAACCTTTTTGAAAGGGGGACGGCGCGGTTGCTTCCGCTGTGACGCCTGTTGCGCCTCGGAGTCTTGAGCGAGTTCGGCCTGTCCGGCTTCAGCTTGATCAGACTGGACGGCGCCTGCTTCGGCGCCGGTATCGCCTTCAGCTTCTGGAGAGGCTAAGACTTCATCGATTGCGCCTACGGCGGCTTCTGCCTGCGTCAACGATTCTTCGGCCTGTTTGAGAGCCTCCGATTCGGGCTGAGCCCCTCCGCGAACTTCGAAGGTCTCCTGAACGACGAGAGTCAAAATCACCTCGGCCATCCCTGACGGCGGACGGCTGCGAGTGCCTTGAAAGATCACATCTTCCATCTTGCCGCCGCGCAGCGCCTTCGCGCGCTGTTCGCCGATCACCCAACTGATCGCGTCCGCGACGTTAGACTTGCCGCAGCCATTTGGCCCGACTACGGCGGTGATACTTTCCTCATCGAAGACGACCTCAGTCGGGTCGCAAAACGATTTAAAGCCCTGGAGAGATAGTTTTTCGAACCTGAGCATTTACACTACCAAAGTGGGAATCGGCGCCGAAATACTACAATTTATTGTAGTTCTCGGAAATTAAGCGCGCACTATAGCCGCAGCCGCGCGGCGATGTCAAACCGCGGTTAAGGTCGCGAGCGGACGCGCAAGACGCCGTTGATCAGCGGGGGAGGGGTTATTTTTTTCGATATTTTTCGATGTAGTTTTTCGCAAAGCCGACCAGGTGTGGGGCGTTGACCAGTCCTATTTTCACCGCCTCTTCTTCCGCCTTTTCGATCGGCCATCCGTCGCGCAACACCCGACGGATCATCCAGAAGGCTCCGACTCGAATCGCCGCCGCGCAATGAATGAACGCGGGGCGGTTTTCGGGATCGTCGGTGATCTTGAGGAATTCATCCACTTGTTCGTCTTTGGGCTCGCCGTAGATGACTGGGATGTTGAAATAGCGCAGCCCCAACTTCTTCGCCTCCGCTTCTTCTTCTGGGGCGCGATGTTCGCTGGGCTGTCTAAGGTTGATGATCGCTTTTACTCCGTCAGCCTTGAGCTTGGCGAGATGTTCGAGGCGGGGTTGGCCGCCGGTGCAGTACTGTTCATTCACTTGCAGAAAATTTCTTATCGGGGGGACTTCCTGGGCGGATAGCGCTGAACTTTGAGACCAGAACAAATACAGCGGAGAAATGGCAATAAACACGAGCAATGAAAATCGGAATTTGATCATTGTTTTAACTCCCTTCAGTAGGATGATTGCAATATGAATTCTCTCGTATCCGTTCCCCCAGGTCTATAGTTAACTTCCGCTACTTAGGAAAAATAGAAGCGGCAGCGTAACCGTTCACCGGTACTGAGGGATATGGTTGAACCAGAGTACTACGTTGAATTCTCCGTGGAGGGGCGTTATGGAATAGAGAGTGTATCCGCGATTCATTACCCAATGGGGGTTATTGAAGACTCTCCTTGTATGCTGAATATAAAGCCTGCGGCTCCTCTGCATAGAATTCTGTATAGCCACACTCACCGCAAACTTGGGCAACAACCTCAGATTCTATAGCCTTCGTGAAGATTATCGCATCTGGGCGTCTAACTACGCGGAGCACCCAGGTCTTACCGGATTCGGCCCTACATCTGACGGATGCATTCGGCACAATTTTATCCGAATTGCACTTTGAGCACAGGGTAACCTTCATCGAAGTAAATTCCCCTCTCTATCTTCGCCTTCAATCCCTCCGAGGAGTTGGCGTTGTCTCAGGAGAAGCATCAATGCCATATTTCCTGAGGCGGCATCTGGTCCCAGTCAGCATCTGTGATTCTGGTTCGGTCGAACATGCGCGCCAAATCAGCATAGCCCGGCTGATTTGAGATGTCCACCAGTTCAAATTATCCCGGAGCGCTTTGGGTGAAAGGTTACGCCGCCACGTAAGCGTTCAGGAGGGGGATCAAGCCAGTTTTTCTTTAATGGCAGTCGTTAAGATGTCGATCTCTTTCCCGGGAAATGGCCGATGCCATCTGGCATCCAATTCCTTGGCCGAAAATCGCCCTTGCAGATTTCTCAACGCTCGCCAGATATGATCAGTTGCCTTCCTTCTGGCTCAGGTCGATTACGAGCGTCACCGCGGCATCACCGGTTCCACTGCCGGATCTGTCGCCGCCAATGGATACCTTTTGCCTGGCGCCGTTAATCAATTTCGAGATCGCATAATCCCCAGGCTTGCCTGCTTGAAAAATGGTAACGCCCAGCCGGACTTCGTACTCGTCTGGGATCAAGTTTGAAAAGACGAACTGTCCGCGCTTGTCGACGAAGGCTCTCTGCGTGTTTCCGGATTCGGATTTGTTCGAGCGATAGAGGTAGGCGATGATCCCCATGTGTGGTGGAAGATCGCCGCCGATTATTTTCACTTCGCCGTGAAGCTTTATTCTGCCGTAACTGAGAATCACTCGCACATTCGACGCATTTTCTACCGGGCCGATTTCCAGGCCGTCCGTAATGATTCTCTCGCCCTGGCCGCCCAACTCGACGCGCTTGATCCAGCAAACGCTGGAGCGCGGGTCTTCCACCGGATATAAATAGATTTTGCCCGGCCGCAACCCGGCGATGCGAAAACTCCCGTCGGCATTCACCTTGGCCGTCATTCTCTGCAAAACGGCGCCCTTTGTATCTTTGCTGACACTCCCGATGAGTATCCGCGACGGCTTTCCCTGGGCGGCCAGGGCGAGAGGATCATTCGCCCCTTCAATTATGGCTTCCCCGCTGATGGAGCCGCCTAGTTGCAGTTTGACTTCAACTCCGTCCACGTCGCCGTCCGCGATTTCACAGAGCGCCGGCTCGCTGAAATACTCATTCGTACTGCCCTCCACCAGATAGATCTTGTATTTGCCAGGTAAGAGGCCTTGAAATTGAAATTCCCCATCCGCATTCGACCGCGCTGGTCGCTCGCCCCTGTCGCAGCCGATTGCAATCCCCTCGACTGGATTGCCGGTTTCGGCGCTCACGACGCGCCCCTTGATATTATGGGTCTTCCTCGCCTCAGCAATGAGGATGTCGACGCCCGCTGTTTCCGCGCCTTCACTGACTTCTACAACACGGGCTTTGGATGGATCGCTCACGCCGGGGTGATAGGTTTGGGGGTAATAGACGCTTGGCGCCGTACGCATTGTCATTCTTGCCGACTCCGTCATTCCGGCGCTGACCAGATAACATCCCTCTGGGAGCATGGCGATGCGATAAACGCCTTGCTCGTCCGTCATCGTCGGCGTCGCGTTGTACGAAAAATGTGTTTGCCACAACGGATAGCCGGACCCGACCACGACCGTCATCTTCGACGCCGCCGGGGCGTACGGAGAACGCTGCGGCTTCCCATCGTCGCCGATCTTTGTCAACTCGATCGCATGCGTGGTTAGCGGGTGGCCTTTGGCGTCGATGACACGCCCTGTAATCGCGCCGCCTCGCTTGAGGACAAGGTCGAACTGTTCGACTTTCTCGCCTTCGAGAACGCTGATCAATGTTTGCCGCTTTATGTATCCGAGTCCCCCGACGATCAGAAATTCGTCGGACAGGATGGCGACGCGATAGATTCCCGCCGGAATCTCGGTGATCTGATACCTGCCTTGCCCATCGGCGACGGCTCGAAGAGGTTTCTCCCGGCCAGTCTTAACGGACCCTCTCTTCGGGAGGAATTGAATCGTGACGCCGCCCAGAGGCTCCCCGTTCAAAATAACCCGTCCCGAGATGGTCGCTGTTCGCTGTTTTTCGCTGTTGGGTTGAGATTGAGCCGCGGGGCTTTGTCGCAGGCTCGGGAGGCACATCAGAAGCAGGAGCGCGAAATGTGTTACGGACATGGTTTTCCCCCTTACATCGTAACTCGACTGACCCGACCTGAACGGTTACCGCCGCCACGATCGGTGAACTGAGTCTGATAACGGAACAAACTCAAGGACCTCGAGCCTGTGGATAAAAACTGTGAGTCAGGGTCAATATTTAACAGCAATTCTCAATATCGCTACGGGGTCGTCCCGCCGGGCAGCTAAGGCGCTTTTGAGCACATCGGCTAGATTGTAATCGTCGAACCGCTGCTTCTCCAGAATTAGACGGGCAAATCATTTAATTGCAATAGCTTCCATGTTGAGAATTGCTGAATATTTAAACACTGTATGAACTTCCTTATCTATTAGGAAGCGAACTCTATCTGCCCAGTTCCCACGCGCACAGCCGAACCAGAGACCCGAACATCTCGAACGCCTTCCGCTGTCCGCTTGGCGCGAACCTTCATCGTACCGGGGCGCATAATCTCCAGCCCTTGCTCGATGATCATGCTTTCATCACTTTGCGCCCAAGCGTGTTTAACCATCCATGCCGCACAGCAGCCGCCCGCAGACCCGGTTACGGGGTCCTCGCCCGCCGGTATCAGATTGCGCGCATGTACTCGAGCGGATCGGCTCACAGTTTCTCGGGTGACAAAGTAGGGGCCAGTATTCCCATCCGTCTTCTTGGAATACTGAGATAATGCTGCGAACTGCGGCTGTACGCGGCGAATGGCGTCCAGTGACTTTAATGGCACGATCATCTTGGCGCGGCCCGTTGACACCGTTTCAATTGGAGCTGACAGATCGAAATCGTTTTCACTTAATCCAGTCATCGATGCGATGACCCCAGTTTCATGACGCATCCCAAATTGCGGGTCCTGCTGAAGCATCTCGCCCTCAAGGCGCCCGTCTTCATTGCGAAACGTCACAGGGAATGGGCCGGCCTTTAGGTCGAGCGTCACTTCAGTCAGCTTACTTTCCTTCCTCAATGCGAATGCCGTCCCCAGAACCGGATGTCCCGCAAACGCCAGCTCCTCTCTCGGCGTAAAGATCCTCACCGTAGCCATATTCCTTATGCCAACCGCAGCCGCCGATCGAATAATGAAAGTGGTTTCGGAGTGATTCATTTCCCTCGCGATAGCCTGCATCTCTTCCATCGAAAGTGACTGCGCGCCGGTAAATACCGCCAGTGGGTTACCCGTCAGAGGGCGGCTGGTGAAAACATCCCAGAGCTCATAGTTGAAGATGCGCCTTCGAGGTTTACTGGTGAATAGTGTGAGCAATGGCATGGATAGCGCGGTACGACGAGAAAATGTAAATGGCGTCAGCGTTCGCATAGGTCAATGCTACCGTTAGGGGATCAAGCCAATTTTCCTTCTTTCTTTTCTATTCTTCCTCCTCGCGCAGTTTGCCCAGCACCGAATAGTCCTCAAGCGTCGTGGTGTCGCCGACGGTTTGGACCCCCGAGGCGATGTCGCGCAATAACCGGCGCATGATCTTGCCCGAGCGCGTCTTCGGCAGAGCGTCGGTAAAACGGATGTCGTCGGGTTTCGCCATCGCGCCGATCTCTTTTTGAACATGCCGGCGCAACTCTTCTTTCAATTCGCTCGACGGCTGATGGCCGGATTCTAGCGTCACGAAGGCGGAAACGGCCTGTCCCTTCAATTCATCCGGACGCCCGACTACGGCCGCCTCCGCGACCGCCGAGTGGGAGACCAGCGCGCTCTCAATCTCCATTGTCCCCAATCGATGGCCGCTGACGTTGATTACATCGTCAACGCGCCCCATCAGCCAGAAATATCCGTCCTGGTCGCGGCGAGCGCCGTCACCCGTGAAGTAACAACCTTTGATGTCACTCCAATACTGTTTCACAAACCTTTCAGGATCGCCGTAGATCGTCCGCAGCATCGAGGGCCAGGGGCGCGTGATGACCAGATAGCCTCCCTGGTTCAACCCGACGGAGACGCCGTCTTTGGTCTGAATGTCGGGGACTATGCCCGGGAAGGGAAGCGTCGCCGATCCGGGCTTGGTCGGGATCGCCCCCGGAACAGGCGTGATCATGATCGCGCCTGTCTCGGTCTGCCACCATGTATCGACGATGGGACAGCGTTCCTTTCCAATGACCCTGTGGTACCACATCCATGCTTCGGGGTTGATAGGCTCGCCTACACTCCCAAGTAGTCGCAGGCTGGACAGGTCATATTTGAGCGGCCATTGCTCGCCCCACTTGATGAATGTTCGGATCGCAGTCGGCGCGGTGTAGAGGATGTTAACTCTGTGTTTTTCCACGATCGACCAAAAGCGTCCGAAGTCCGGCGTGTTCGGCGCGCCCTCATACATCACGACCGTCGCGCCGTTCTGAAGCGGGCCGTAGACGATGTAGCTGTGCCCGGTCACCCAGCCGATGTCCGCAGTGCACCAGTATGTGTCCTCGTCGCGAATATCGAAGACCCATTTCGTGGTGATGTAAGTCTGCACGGAATAGCCGCCCGTCGTGTGAACGATGCCTTTCGGTTTTCCGGTCGTGCCGGAGGTGTAAAGGATGTAGAGTATGTGCTCGGAATCGAGCGGCTCGGCCTCGCATTTATCCGAGGCGCCTGACATCAGTTCGTGATACCAATGGTCGCGCCCCGACTCCATCTGAATCTGATTCTTGCACCGCTCGACGACGACGACTTTCTCGACGCTCGGACAATCCTTGATCGCCTCGTCTACAGCCGGCTTGAGTTGGACCACACCGCCGCGACGAAAGCCTCCATCAGCTGTTATGACGGCCTTCGCCTGAGCGTCGTTGATGCGGTCCTTCAGCGCTTCTGAAGAGAAGCCGCCAAAGACTATTGAGTGCGTGGCGCCGATGCGGGCGCAGGCCAGCATGGCCACCGGCAGTTCTGGGATCATCGGCATATAAATGGCCACGCGGTCGCCTTTATCGACGCCCAGCGACTTCAGCGAGTTCGCGAATTTGCAAACTTCCTGATGGAGTTGCTGGTAAGTGAGGGTTCTGTTATCGCCCGGTTCTCCTTCCCAGATGATGGCCGCTTTGTTCTTTCGCCAGGTCGAAAGGTGGCGGTCGAGGCAGTTGTATGAAATGTTGATCCGTCCCCCGACGAACCATTTGGCGAACGGCTCGTTCCACTCCAGAACCTTATTCCATTTCTCGAACCAGTGAATTTCGCCGGCTATCTCTGACCAGAACCCTTCGGGGTCTTCGACCGAGCGTTTGTAGATTCGGTCGTAATCTTCGCGGCTTTTGATGTGGGCGTCGGCGCTGAAACCCGGCGCCGGCTTGAACAATCGGTCTTCCTTGAGCAATGAATCGATGTCCGATTGAGACATTCCATTTCCTCCGAAAACAAACGGGACAACATCGCAGGGGCGGGCATTCCCCGCTCACTTCGGCGCTTGAGGCGATCGGGCGGGGAATGCCCGCCCCTGCGATGTTGGTATAATGATGATTACTACAAGAAGGGCAATGATAAACGCGGGCGCGTGCAAAACCAAGAGGAGCGTTTTATTTGCCCGCGCAGGTCAGTCCAAACTTGACACTTTCGAGAGCCACATGACATCCTTTGACACTTTGGATGCGGAGTATAGCTCACTCCCTACAGCGTTAATGATTATCATGCGGCCTTCGTTACATACCTGGCCGCAACGCGATTCTATTTCCAATTCAACACAGGAGGGATTTAAGTGAAGCAGCACGGCAGATTTTTGTTTACCTCTGAATCGGTGACGGAGGGGCATCCCGACAAAATGTGCGATCAGATCTCGGACGCCATTTTGGACGAAGTCTTGCGACAGGACACCAGGGGGCGGGTCGCGTGCGAGACCATGGCCATGACGGGGCTGGTCATAGTCGGCGGAGAGATCACGACGACGGCGCAGGTCAATTACGCCAAGGTCGCGCGCGACACGGTAAGGGAGATCGGCTATACGAGCGCCGAGTACGGTTTCGACGCCGACACTTGCGGCGTGATCGTGGCCGTCAACACGCAATCGCCGGACATCGCAATGGGAGTCGATACCGGAGGCGCGGGCGACCAAGGGTTGATGTTCGGCTACGCCTGTAATGAAACGCCGGAACTGATGCCGACCCCGATACAGCTCGCTCACCAACTGGTCCGCAAGCTGAGCGACGCCAGACGCAGCGGAGACCTCGATTATCTCCGCCCAGACGGCAAATCGCAGGTGACGGTCGAATACGACAACGGTAAACCGGTCAGAGTAGACACTGTCGTCATCTCAACTCAGCATGGCCCGGACGCCGCCGCGGAACAGATCCGCGAAGACATTATCGATCACGTCATCAAGCCCACTATCCCTCCGAGTCTTCTCGACAAAGACACAAAATATTACGTGAACCCGACAGGCCGCTTCGTCGTCGGCGGCCCGCAGGGCGACACCGGGCTGACCGGGCGTAAAATCATAGTCGACACGTACGGCGGCGCCGCCCCGCACGGGGGCGGGGCGTTTTCAGGAAAGGACCCGACTAAGGTCGATCGCTCAGCCTGCTACATGGCCCGCTACATAGCGAAGAATGTCGTGGCCGCCGGCATCGCTGACCGCTGCCAGGTTCAGTTGGCATACGCGATCGGCGTCGCGGAGCCTGTGTCGGTTTATGTCGACTGCTTTGGCACTGCGAAGATCGATGAGGCCAAACTCTCGGAGATCGTCCGCGCCAACTTCCAACTTACGCCTAAAGGCATCATCGAATCGCTCGATCTGCGCCGCCCGATCTATAAACAGACAGCCGCATTCGGACACTTCGGACGCAGCGATGTCGATGGCTTCTCCTGGGAGAAGACCAATCGCGCGGATAAACTGCGATCTGACGCCGGGTTGTGATGATAAGGGTCTGATAACGAATTGCGAGACGCGGTCCGCGAGACGCGGAACGCCGAAAGAGGTAGAAACAAAAATAAAGAAGCACAAAGCACAGAGGTAAAT
>Ga0114129_10012293_pt1 | contig 12181 bp, 11 predicted proteins | sample RhiMetdeltSRZDD1_FD_80071 | JGI IMG/M metagenome (GOLD analysis project Ga0114129, IMG submission 80071) | Populus rhizosphere microbial communities from Tennessee, USA - Rhizosphere MetaG P. deltoides SRZDD1 (version 2) (version 2) | ecosystem: Host-associated > Plants > Roots > Rhizosphere >...
GGCTCCAGGCCTGCGCGCCTCCTGGCCATCACGAGCTTTCCTTTCATGCTCCAGGTCTTTGGTAACCTCGGATTGATTGAGAATCTCGACTTTCAATTCAAAGATCGATACCGCGGTGACTCAGATTACTTCACCAAAACCGAGCGCGTGCGGAAGCGCTGGGATAAAACTAATTTCGTTAAAGATATTCGCAGCTCTGAAGTCGTGCCGTGGCCTGAACGCGGCGGAGAAAATGCCAGCATCTTCTGGGATATGTCCGGTAACACGATTCTCGAACCACATATGTCCGAGTTTGAAGTTGGTGGCTACAAGCTCGGCCATCGCCATCCGTACGAAGCAATAATCCTGACGCTCAATGGCACCGGTTTTTCGCTCGCTGGTAAAGAAAGCCTGAAAGAATCCGATTCGGTAAAGATCGACTGGAAGGCAGGCTCGATCGTTTCGCCGCCTTACTTCTGGTTTCACCAGCATTTCAATACCGGCACAGTCAAAGCGCGCTACTTCGCGATGACGGAAGGGGATTTTCCTAAACGACTCGGCATCCCACTGCAAGTCGAACAAATTGAGGCAGACCGTGAAGACCCCGGCATCCAGAAGCGGTTTGAGGAAGAATTGAGAAAGACCGCGGCGGCGAAGTCGCGGGCCGGGATGCATCAGCACGACGACTCCCATGACCATCCGGACCATGGTGGCATTATGTTTGCCGAGCGCGATTGGAAAAGAAGGTTGATCTGAATAGGACTTTGAGACTTCATGTCGCGCTCGTTGGGCAGAACATTAAACGATGAGCTACGCGTAAGACTCAGTGGAGAAGATCTCTCACGGTGGGCCAACAAAGTGATTCTCATCGTTACTGTGGATGAGCATGGCCGTCCGCATCCTGCGATGCTTAGTTATTTCGAGCTGGTGATGAAGGACCCCCACAACATCAGAATGGCTATGTTTAAGAACAGCAACACAACTGAATACATTCGGCGCAATGGCAAAGCCACGATTTCAATTATCGATGAGCGCCTCGCTTATTACATCAAAGGCAACGCTCGCGAGTTAAGACGGGAGATGCGGTGTGCGCCTCATAATTCAAAGCTCAATCTCGAAATTGAAGCAGTGCTCGCCGATGCAGCCAACGAAGAATTAGAGCCGGGGGCTTATGTTTCGAGTGGGGTCACTTACCGGAGTCTTAATCTGAACGAACAACTATTAAAGGCGAAGGAAATACTCGACGAACTACTGCTGGATGAACATTACGAAGGCTGAACGTTACAACCGCGTTTCGCCCTAACGGAATGTATTGAAAAAGGAAACAGTTCCGGAATGAATGAAGCAAAACCAACCAGACTAATAGTGGGAATTACGGGGGCTACGGGCACAATCTTCGGGGTCCGTCTGCTGCAAATGCTGCATGGCTCAGGCATTGAGACACATACGGTTATGAGCAAGTGGGGCGCACGTACGCTCGTCCACGAGACTCAACATACAGTCGAAGAGATCCAGAATCTGGCGACGCACAATTACCCGGTCGGGGACCAGGGAGCGGCGATCTCCAGCGGTTCATTCATCACTCTTGGCATGGTGATCGTTCCCTGCAGCATGAAAACTCTCGCGGCCATTGCGTGCGGATTTGCCGATAATCTTATCCATCGAGCCGCGGATGTGATCTTGAAGGAAGGGCGCAAACTCGTCTTGGTGGTTCGTGAATCGCCGCTACATGACATACATCTCGAGAATATGTTGAAGCTTTCACGCATGGGAGTCGTCATCCTGCCGCCGGTTCCTGCTTTCTACAATCATCCGCAAAACCTCGATGACATGATTAACCATGTGACGATGCGAGTTTTGGACCAATTCGACATTCACCTGGATGTGATGAACCGATGGGACGGAACAATGCTTACGAACATAAAACATGTCGATAAGCAATAAGAGTTCAGCTAAGCCGCTATGAGCTTACTGGAAAGAAACCTTGAGAACGGTAGCGGGCGACAACTCGCAGGTTCGCCGAACAGCCGACGGCGTTCCGAAGCGAATGACGCTCTGGCGCACGTCAGGATCGTGGAGTTCGGAGCCTACGCTGCAGGACCGGGCATCAGCAAATATCTGGCGAACTTTGGCGCGCGCGTGGTCCATGTCGAGTCGCAAAAGCGACCAGACGGTTTCCGCTTGCAATATCCACCGTTCAAGGATGGTGAAGTCGGAATCAATCGCTCCGGTTGTTTTGCCTTCTTCAACGATTCGAAACATGGTGTCACGCTCGATTTAAAAAACCGCGCGGGACTCGAACTCGCTTATCGATTGGTTGAATGGTCGGACATTGTAATCGAGAACATGCGTCCAGGAGTTATGTCTCGGTTGGGTCTGGGTTATGAAGACCTGAATAAACGTAACCCAAAGTTGATCATGTTGAGCACTAGCAACATGGGCCAGACTGGCCCTCATGCGACGCATCCTGGTTTCGGGTCGCAACTTTCTTCGTTGAGCGGATTCACCCATTTGATTGGAGAGCCGGACGGTCCGCCATACTTTCTGTACGGACCATACATAGATTTCATCGCCGTCGCTTTTGGCGGAATTGCTGTTTTGGCAGCTCTGGACCATCGGCGCCGCACCGACGCGGGCGCATACATCGATTTATCACAGTACGAAACCGGCGTTCAGTTTATCAGTAGCGCTGTTCTTGATTGCACGGTCAACGGTGTTGTAGCAAATCGCAATGGCAATCGTGATCCGCTGGCAGTGCCACACGGCTGTTACCCGTGCAAGGACAATGAATGGTGCGTCATCAGTTGTTGGGACGAGGGGGAATGGGAGCGTTTCTGCCGGGCCTCAGACAAAGGATGGTTATCAGATTCTCGATTCTCCGACGCCACAAGAAGAAAAGAACACGAAAAAGAGTTGAACCAGCTGATTGCTGACTGGACCTGTGAGCAACAAGCAGAACATCTCATGTGGCGCCTGCAAAGCCGTCGGGTGCACAGTGCGAAAGTTAACGCGGTGCGGGATCTCTTTAGGGATCCTCAATTAGCTTTTCGAAATGTATGGCAACAACAACGGCATGAGGAAATGGGTGACAACACGTACCGAATGACGTCGTACGAATTGAGCGAAACGCCAGGCGCGGTGCGTCGCGCGGCCCCATGTTTGGGCGCCGATAATGAAGAAGTGTTTCAAGCATGGCTGGGTTTATCACCTGCGGAGTATGAGAATTTTTCGAAGGAAGGCGCATTTTCGTAATTGAGCGTAAAACTAGAACACAGGAGCTAAATCATGGCGACAGTAATTGCCGAAGAAACTAACAAGGAAGTAAGCAAGGACATCACTTCCTTGCGCTCAGCCCTGGACTGGCTGGAAAGACAGGGTGATTTGTTGACAACCGATGTTGAAGTCGATCCTGATCTGGAGATCACTGGTGTGCAGAAACATTTAGACGGCGGTCCAGTGGTGCTTTTCAATCGGGTAAAAGGAAAACCACATGTTCGCGCAATCACCAATCTGATGGCAGACATGAACGTCGTCGATAAGTTGTTCGGCTATACCACTCCGCAAGAGCGAACTCGCAGAATCGCTGACGCCATGACGCACCCGCTTGCGCCAGTTGAAATCTCACCGCATGAAGCTCCGTGTCAGGAAGAAGTAATTACCGACGATCTGGACGTAAATAAGTACATCACAGCGATTCGACATACGGCTTTGGAATCAGAACTTACGATCGGGAGCGGCATCAGTTGTGTCATTGGAGAATACTTCAAAGGCGGCAGTCACATCGGCTATAACCGGATGAATTTTCGCTGGGGGAACGTCGGCACGTTTCAGGCGTCGCCTGGCTCTCACATGTGGCAGGTCATTACTGAGCATTATAAAGATGAAGAGCCAATTCCATTGACCATGTGCTTTGGTGTCCCTCCGGCTTGCACGTTGGTTGCTGGCGGCGGTTTTGATTATGTGATTTTGCCAAAAGGCTCGGATGAAGTAGGCGTCGCCGGCGCAATTCAGGGTTCGCCAGTGAAAATCGTCAAAGCTCGTACAGTCGACGCTTTTGCGATCGCAGAGTCTGAGTATGTTCTTGAGGGCTATTTATATCCGCGAGACAAGCGCTACGAAACCGCTGAGGCTGAACGGGCCGACACTCAAGGCAAATATTTTTTCCATCCTGAATGGGCCGGCTACATGGGTAAAGCGTACAAAGCTCCGACCTTTCATGTCACCGCCATAACGATGCGGAGGCGCGAATCGCGTCCGCTAATCTATCTGCTCGGCGTACACATGCTTGATTGTAACAACATCGACACTACGTTGCGCGAGTCAGCGATTTACGAATTGTGCGAAAGACTTCAACCCGGAATCATTCAGGATGTGCACATTCCGTACTGCATGACGGATTGGGGCGGCTGCATTATTCAGGTAAAGAAACGAAATAAGATCGAAGAAGGCTGGCAACGAAATTTCCTGGCTGCAATTCTTGCTTGCAACCAGGGGATGCGCCTGGCAATAGCCGAAAGTCCGGACATTGACATCTACAGCATGGATGACATCGTATGGTCGCTGACCACTCGCGTGAACCCTCACACCGATATCATTAATCCCCTTCCCGGAGGCATTGGGCAGACTTTTCAGCCACAGGAACGAATGACCGCCGGCGAGAAGGAATGGACGGCTTCGAACACTCGCTTCGAAGGCGGCATGGGTATCGATGCCACAGTGCCATTCGGTTACGAGCAGGACTTTCATCGTCCAGTGTATCCAATCGACAAAGTTGACCCCTTGAAATTCTTCTCCCAGGCGGATCTGGATCGCGCGAAAGAGCGGATGCACGGTTGGGTAAAAGTGCTGGCGCGAACCGGACGATGAAAAGCATTTGCCGATTTTCGATTGCCGATTGTCGATTTGTCTGGGAATCTCTATTTCCTATAGGACCGATTAGCACGGAGAGCATTTACAAAGCTGGTAATTCGCAATTCGAAATTGATTATGTTACTCGCTCCATATCGCGTTCTTGACCTGACAGACCCTCTCGGATTCTTGACCGGGAAGATCTTCGGCGATCTCGGTGCCGATGTAATCAAAATCGAGCCGCCCGGCGGAGACGAAGCGCGACGCCTTCCGCCTCTTATGAAAAATGGCAACGGTTCTGCGCAAAGCATTTACTGGCTGGCCCATAATGTAAATAAACGCGGGATCACTCTCAACGTGCAAAGCGAAAAGGGCGGAGCAATTCTTAGTCAACTCGCGAGCGACTGCGACTTCATCTTCACCAGTGGAGCTAGCGGAACACTCACCGAGTTCGCCGTTGATTATGAATACTTACAACGGAAAAACGCGAAACTGATCATTGTTTCTATCTCGCCCTTTGGACAGGAAGGACCGTACAAGGGCCTGAGGGGTTCGGATTTGGAAATCATGGCGCTGAGCGGCGCAATGTCGCTCGCCGGCGAACGAAGTGGCGAGCCCATGCGCGTATCAGTTCCGCAAGCCGCGATGTGGGTCGGCGCCGAAGCTGCAATGGGCGCACTAACGGCGCTTGCATATCGCTCGATCACAGGACGCGGCCAGCGCGTTGATGTGTCTGCGCAGGTAGCAGTAATGGCTGCCTTGGCTCATGCACCGGCATTCTGGGACCTTAACCGCGTTAACCCTGAAAGGGCTGGCGTGTTTGTGACAGGCAGGAGCGTTAACGAAGTGAAGATGCGAGTCATGTGGCGCTGCAAAGATGGATGGATCAATTTCATCATCTACGGCGGAGCCGCAGGGCGCCACACAAACGAGCAACTCGTAGCCTGGATGGACGAGAAGGGTGTCGCGCCCGAATGGCTGAAGCGGATCGATTGGAGTTCGTTTGCTGTCACAAACATCACGCAAGCAGAGGTTGACAGACTTGAAGAGCCAATCGGCAACTTTTTTGCCTCCCTGACTAAAGATGAATTCCTTGAAGGCTCGCTGAAACGTGAGATGCTTGGCTACCCAGTTGCGACTGTTGAAGACATTTCTCGCAACTCGCAGCTGGAGGCACGCAAGTTTTGGGAAAATGTGAAGGATCCCAGTTCCGGCAAAAATCTGAGATATCCTGGAGGCTTCGCGATCTTTAATTCACAACGATTGCAAATCAGGCTCGCGGCACCCCAAGTCGGTGAGCATAACGACGAAGTCTATTCGAAAGAACTGCGATTGAGCTCAAAGGAAATAGCGGATCTTCAATCCGAGCATGTGATTTGAAGATCGTTCGAAGGCCATAAGGCTTGCCGCAACGGAACACCGCAGTTAGTCATCGGTGATGAATTTGATTCCACGACTTTTAATGTCGGAGCTCGACCCCGAGCTTGCCAAAGTGCTACGTCCGAGAGTCGAGCGTCTGAATTATCTGGGCGAGTTTTTTCAATGCACGGGTCATCAACCCCAGGCACTGATCTCTTTTTACAACCTTACAGAAAATCTGAAAGAGGCTTTGCCCGACAACTTGACAGAACTCGTGGCACTGACCATCGCCGCGAGGTTGGATAACGCCTATGAGCGAGTGCAACATGAATCGTTAGCGCTGAAACTCGGCTTTAACGAAACCTGGATACGCGAAGTGTTATCGCTTAAACCAACATTACAGCAGCATCTTTCAGCGCAGGAAATCCGCGTACAGCAGCTTGCGATCGCTGTGGTTGAACGGCACGGTAAGAGAACCAAAGCGGAACTGCGGGAAGTAGTTGATGTAATAGGCCACGCCCAAACGGTTGCAGTGTTGATGCTAATTGGCCGTTATGTAATGCACTCACTGATCGCAAACTGTCTCGAGCTCGAGCCCCCAGTCAGTTCACCATTGGGGCTGGAGAGCTCTTAGACGCCGCTGCTTAAATGCCGCGTTCGCGTACTAAGAATATGTCCGACTTTGCTCCTCTTTGGATTTCCGAAGCTGACGTCGTCGCCATGATGGACATGGGCGAGGCAATCATGGCGCTGGAAAAGGGTTTACTAGCGGAAGCTCGAGGCGATGCCGTCAACATGGTGAAAACGCATGTGGCGTGGGGAGAAGCCTCAACCCTTCACGCCATCGGCGCTGTTTTTCCGAAGGAGAAGTTTGCGGGAACGAAAACCTGGACACATACCAGAGGCGGCGCTACGCCGTTGCTGATTCTGTTTGACAGCGAAACCGGCTCACTAAAAGCCGTTATCGAGGCGTTCGCGCTTGGCCAGTTGCGAACGGCCGGTGCTTCCGGTGCAGCAACTGATCGGTTGGCATCAAAGGACGCTGATGAGTTTGCAATGATAGGTACGGGCAAGCAGGCAATCACACAGGTTGCAGCGGTGATGGCTGTGCGTCCGGTGAAACGCGTGCGGGTCTTTAGTCCGAATCAGACACACCGAGATCAGTTCGCGGATCGGGTGAGAAAAGAATTCGAGGTTGACACCATTTGTGCGCGCAGTGTTCCTGAAGCAGTTGCTGGTGCACCAATCATTACAGTTGCTACGCGCGCAACTGAACCCATTATCACAGGCTCGATGGTAATCAAGGGTGCACATATCAACGCAATCGGCGCAATTCTTCCGAGTCGTGCGGAAATAGCCTCAGATGTCCTGAGTCGCTGCACTCAGATCGTGGCGGACAGTGTGCCTCAGGCGCGGAAGCTTGCCCGAGAGTTGATCAACTACTTTGGAGCGCAGGATCAGGAAGGATGGAAGCAAGTGCGGACTCTGTCGAACCTCGTTGCTCATGGCGAATCGCGACGCCACAACGACGATCTGACGCTGTTCAAGTCTTTGGGAATGGGCATTTCTGATCTTGCTTTAGGAATCGGCGTTTACGAAAAGGCGCGAGCGAAAGGTTTTGGCAAAGAGTTTGCTCATCCCGAAAAAGTGACGCCAAGGCTGCGCGCCGCCCGACCAGTGAGCAAGTAATCTTTTGCTCAGCGATTGATTGCGGAAAAAGGGAGTTTGTCTTAGCAGGAAGCTGAATCAGATGGAATTACATAGATTTATAGACCGAACCGGCGAAGTAAAAGGGCCACTTCAACTAATCCCGCCGGTTGTCGTAAAGAAATGCGAGATCGATGCAGAAATTGTCCGGCTTGCAAGCTTTCCGACGCCCGTAAATGGCCGCCGCGAGTCGACACTTGCGCATTCTCAGACGGGCGTTGGAGATGGATTGGCTTACTCGATCGGCGTTTCTATTTGCGTACTAAAGCCTGGAGAGAGCACCAAGCCAAGACGTCATAACGCTTCTCTCGTAGATTTCTGCATTCAGGGTGGCGGATATACAAATATCGACAACAAACGAATTCAGTATAAAAAATATGACATATGGACCACTCCGCCGTGGTCAGTCTTCCAACACGTCAATGACACCGATGAGCTGCAGGTGCGCCTCAGTTATAGCAACGCCCCATTACTTGAAAAATTGCATGTGTATATCGTGGACGATAACCCTCACAGTCTGGAAGAAAGCGAAGGCACGATAGCTGATCGAGACTTTGACCCATCCAAAATAAGTCCTTTCGGCACCGTTCGACTGAGTAAAGACGGTCCCTATTTGATGCCTTACGAAAAGTTGATTAATCCCGACTTCATTGAGGTTCGTCCACTCCACTGGCCGTGGGAAAAAGTGAAAGCAGAGCTGGACAAGCTGAAGGGTTTAGGGAAGAGCTACGTTGGTCGCCGGCTCTATCTAATGTACGACCCAGCTACTGGTCGGACTAACGGAACGACGCACACTTTTTTTGCAACTATAACCATTCGTCCAAAGAATATTGTCGACCGTCCACACCGGCACGTGTCAGCTGCCGTTAACTATTATTTTCAGGGCAAGGGCTACAGCACTGTAGAAGGAAAGCGATATGAATGGGAGGCGGGAGATTTGATGTTGAGTGCTCCTGGCTGGGCAATTCACAACCATGCGTCAAAGGACGAAGATGTTTACGAATTGACTATCCAGGATCAGCCAATGCACCTCGCGTTGGGATCTCTAATTTGGCAAGAAGACTTGACATCTGAACCAAAACTTCTCGGTCTATCAACTGGTTATTCAACTAACCGCAATAGTACGTCGGGTGAGCGACGCTCAGAGTAGACATAAAATAGTCAAATGTCATGATGGGCCTGAACCAAAATTTTCTACGTGGATCGTACACTCCGTTGGTAACACCCTTTCGTAGTGGAAGGGTCGACTTTGAAAAATTCGCTTCGTTAGTGGACACGCAGGTGCGGGAAGGCTCTCACGGTATAGTTGTAACCGGGACGACAGGTGAACCGAGCAGTCTTACTATGGAGGAACGATCCGATTTAGTTAGGATCGCAGTTGAAACGGTATCTAAACGAATACCGGTGGTGGCGGCGACAGGATCACAATCATTTGCTGAAACCGCGGACTTAACCGGAAACGCTGAAAGAGCCGGCGCTGACGCGGTACTGGTTGTAACTCCCTATTACAGCAAACCCCCGCAGCGCGGGCTCGTCGAATACTTCGTTGAGATTGGTAAGCGGACTAGTTTGCCGCTGATGATTTACCACATTCCTGGTCGTGCTGCAGTCTCGATCACGCCGGCTACGGTCGCTCAGATTGCCGAGCAGCTTCCGAATCTTGTTGGCTTGAAACACGCGGCGAACGATCTTGAATTCCTCACCGAGACACTCGCATTGGTGGGGAAAGATTTTCGCATCTTTTGCGGTCTCGAGGCGCTTAGTCTGCCCATGCTCGTAATAGGCGCAGCGGGTGTTATGAATGCAGCGGCTAATCTCGCTCCGGCGCGTATTGGTGCACTGTGCGAAACAGTCGATCGGGGTGAACTTGCAGAAGCGCGACGATTGCACTTTGAGCTTTTTGAACTCAATCAAGCTATTTTTCTGGACACGAATCCTATTCCGTTGAAGTACATGATGTGGCGAATAGGGTTGCTCGAGACTGCTGAGGTTCGCCTCCCGTTAGCGATGTTGACTGATGAATACGCCAGAAGGCTCGACAAGATATTGGAGCGTGCAGGGCTACTCGATGCGAAACGTCCGGTCCCTGCTTAGATTTTGCGATGATGGGGAATTGGCAAAAAATTTGATTGACATCAAGGTCAGTCTAGTGGAGCGTTCGTTACCAGGACCACGACAAACCGAATGTTTGAACCAGTAAAAAATCAACGAATTTCCGACGAGATCTTACACCAGATCAGAGATGCTGTCTTAAGTGGTAAGTTTCAGGTCGGCGACCGCCTGCCGAATGAACGTGCACTGGCTGAGCAGTTTGCCGCTAGTCGCACTTCGGTGCGTGAAGCTCTGCGCGGTCTGGAACAAACCGGAGTGATCTACATCAAAAAGGGTATCAACGGCGGTGTCTTTGTAGCCGACCTCGATCATCGCCTGGTCAGTCGTTCATTTCAGACATTGCTGCAACTGCGCAAAGTTACAATGGATAATATTGTCGAAGCCAGGTTGATCTTTGAACCGGAAGCTGCTCGTCTCGCAGCGCAGCGTGCGCAACCAAAAGATCTGGAGGAGATGAAGCAGGTGATAGACAAAATGTCGGGCGCAGTGGAGACTGGAGAACTGCCACAGTCCTTTGATTTGAAATTCCACAAATTAATAGCGCGCGCAGCGCGAAATCCGATCCTGGAAATGCTCTCTGACTCAATGCTCGAGGTGGCGTCTCAGGTCATCACGGACCTTCATCCGTCGATTGACGTTCTCAAACACGTCGTAGAGCGACATCGTGAGGTTTTTGAAGCCGTTCGAAAGAGAGACGGTGACCTCGCCTTTTTCGTAATGTCGAATCACATCATCGATGTCAAAAATCGTCTCTCTCAGCATTCCGAACTTGTTAATCGGAAGAGGAAATCGAAACGGAAGACGTGAGTCTGGACTCCTGTGAGTTGACATTACCAGGTCAATAGCTTCGCCTTAGCGCGCATAGAATCCTTTTTCAGTATTCGGCGAACGCGTCGTCAGGATAGCAATACAGCCAACGCTCGCCTGGTTCGGCTGAGGCAATCACGGGATGTGCGGTCGCGTGGGCGTGTTTTGTGGCGTGCCGATTTGGTGAACTGTCACAACACAGGGTCACGTCGCATGTTTGACAGGTTCGCAGATGGACCCACTGATCACCGATTTTCACACACTCTTCGCATTCGTAACGTTTCGGACGTTTGACTGAATGAATCGAACTGATGTGAGAGCAACTCTCAGTCATTGAACCTACTCCCTATATTCGCTTTTTTACTGTTCACTATTATGCGCCTGTATTCCATATCGATCCATAGGGACCTATAGGACCCATTCTAATGTTTTAAATGATAGGGAACGTTTGTCACGATTACGCCTTCCTTGAACAGGAGTGCCGCCTTCAACGTGAGTGAACTTTGATTATGTAATAGATGTTGCCACCACTTTGCGGGCACGAACTCCGGTACAACGATTGTTACCAAGTCATCCTTGTGATCTCGTTCGATGCGATCTATGTATCGCAAAAGCGGCCGCGTTAATGCTCGATAGGGAGATGCTAAAACTACTAGTTCAATGTCACCGGCGAATTTTGTCCACTTCTCACGCAAGGCTCTAGTGGCTTCCTCATCCAGATCGACATACACTGCTGTAACATGATCGGGCGCAATTGACCTCGCGTATTCCAAGGCACGCATTACACCACGATGGATTCCTGATATTGGAACTATCACTTCATGTCGAATCGGACGTACCGGTTCGAGACCTTCCATCGTTAATTGTCTCGCCACTTCGTCATAATGTCGGTGAACTTTGCGAAACATCAGGACGAGGAGAGGTATGAGAAATACCACTATCCAGGCGCCGTGAATGAACTTGGTAATAATCAGTACCACCAGAACAATGAGAGTTGCGATCGCGCCCACTCCATTAATCGCAATTGACTTCCTCCAATGGGACCGCTGCTTTCGCAAGTCAGCAATATCCTCGGGGTTGAGACCGGCAACGCGTTCGGGAGTTATGCTGAGATGTATGTCATCCAGCTTTGCTCCCTCCTCAGATATATGATGTGAGTAATTTGCTTTTGAAGAGGTCAACCCATTGTTCGTTTGCCCGGGGCGTTCTCTCCTTATGCGTTCGGCACGCCCTTCTTTCGACCAATGACGGACCATCCCGCTCTGTGACAGCGTGAAAGATAGGAATACGCCAACGGCGTATAACGGAATCAATCGACTGGTATCACCGGCAAAGGCAACAACGAGAACACTCGAGAAGATCGCGAGGA
>Ga0114129_10012294_pt1 | contig 12181 bp, 8 predicted proteins | sample RhiMetdeltSRZDD1_FD_80071 | JGI IMG/M metagenome (GOLD analysis project Ga0114129, IMG submission 80071) | Populus rhizosphere microbial communities from Tennessee, USA - Rhizosphere MetaG P. deltoides SRZDD1 (version 2) (version 2) | ecosystem: Host-associated > Plants > Roots > Rhizosphere >...
ATCGGAGACGTCGCGCTCGCGGTAGGCGCCATGACGCCGACCGCGACTGCCGCAACCGCAAGAAGCCATAGCTTCCGCCCACGGGGTCGTTTCATTCGTGCTCCTTTCAGCTTTCCGATGCCGCAGGTGCGCTGGAGCTCGTTCGCGAGGTGTACGGCCACCGCCTCGCAACGCTCCCCCTTTTCGGCGCACCCTGTCCCTGATCGAGTAACTCGCGGACGAGCCGGTGTCAAGCAGGACTAGCCGGTCGGGTGGCAGGTCCAAGAATCTTGGAGGCATGCAGCCGCGCGCCCCTCGGAAAAGGGGTCGCCCTCGGCGGCCGTAGCCGAGGGCGACTCTTTCGCGTGGACGCGCGCATCGGGCGGTCTCGCCCGGCGCCGCAGTGCCCGTCGCACCCTTTGTCGTCCCGGGTTAGAGCAACTCCATGATCGACTGCAGAAACGTGCGGACAGAGGCCAAGACCCCCGCGAGCGCCGAGGCCTGGGAAGCCGAGCCGAGGGCCGCCGGCTCATCGGTCCCGGGCTCCGCCCCTACGTCGCCCGGGTCGTCCGCGCTCAGCTCCTTCGCCTGCTCGGACACGCACTTTCCGAAGGCGTTGGCGCCGTTCTCGTTGGTGCCGTGCTCGTCCGCGAAGGCGTCCTCGCCGAGCTCTTCACGCTCGGCCTTGCACGCGCGCGCGGGATTGACGCGCGCCGGCCCGGCCGGTGCGTTCTCTCGCGCGGCTGCTCGTGCCGCCCGCCGCGCCTCGTTCTCCGCCTTCCGTGCCTGGCCCTGCGCGGAGCGGGGAGGCGTTCCCTTGGCATTCGCCTCCCCGCCGCCGCCTACGACGGACGCGGGAGAACCGTGGTTGTTCCCCTTGCCGTTGCCGTTCCCATTCCCAGGAGACGCGCTCGCAGAAGCTGTGAGCAGCAGCGCCGCAAGCGCGGCGGCAAGGATCTTGGCTTTGAACAACTGGCTCCCCTCGGTCCGAGTCCGTCGGTTAACACCACAGACGCCGAGAGCGGCCGAATCATGCGGTCTGACCTTTCGGGTGTTGACCCTGCGCCCGGGTCCGCCACAATGCAGCCAATGACCGTCGCGCAGGAAGCGAGCGGCGCCGGACTGTCCCCCACGGTCTCGAGAGCGGCAGAACAGCTCTTCCACGAGCACTCGGGGTGGCTGTACGGCTATTGCCTGCGCCTGCTCCGCTCGCCGGAGGAGGCCGAGGACGCCGTCCAGGCGACCTATCTCAACGCCTGCCGGAGCCTGGGACAGGGAACCCGGCCGCGCGCCGGATCGGCGTGGCTCCTGCACATCGCCCGCAACGTCTGCTTCACGCGCATTCGCTCGACGCGACGGCGCGAGGGTGTCGAGCGCATCGGGGACATCACCGTGCTCGAGGAGACGGTGGCGGCTCCCGATCGGTCGTACGACTCGCTCGTCGGTCTGACCGATGCGCTCCTGACCCTTCCCGAGCGCCAGCGCGAGGCCATCCTGCTCCGCGAGTGGCAGGGGATGTCGCACGGCGAGATCGCCGAGCGCCTGGACATCTCGCACTCGGCCGCCGAGACCCTGATCTTCCGCGCACGGCGCTCGCTCGCCGACGCGCTCGAGAATCCCGACAGGCGGAGCCGCTTCAAGGCGCTGCACGTCCTCGACCTCGGCGCGCTCCTGGGCCCACTCAAGGGCCTCCTCGCGGGAGGCGTGGGCGTCAAGGCCGCGACGGCCGTCACCGTCGCCGCACTGACGACCGTGACGGTGGTCGCCACCGACCCGCCGGGCATTCCCGGGCTCGGACAGGAGTCCGTGAACGCCCCTGCCGCGAACGCCGCGCCGGCCGCGGCCGCAGCGAGCCTGCCGGTCGTTGCGACGCCGAGCCCGCCCTTCACGGCGCCGGCCGCGGATGGGCCGGCGTCGAACCGCCCTGACCACGGTCGCGCCAACGGCCGTGCTACCGAGAAGGCGCCCAAGGCGACGGGGCCGAATGGCAACGCCAACGGCCAGGGGAACGGAAACGGCCCGGGAAGCAACAACGGCAAGGCGCTCGGGAAGACGAAGGCGCCCCCGACCCTCCCACCCATCGCCAACGGTCAGGGCACGCCGGCGGGCGGGAAGAGCACGGCCCCCGGGCAGGCCACGGAGAGCGAGCCCGCAGCGCCGCCCGCACCGCCGGAGCACGCGAAAGCGATCGGGTTCGGCAAGGAAAAGCCCGCCAAGGGCAACTCGAAGTAGCTAGCCGCGCTCCCACGCGAGCGGCCACCCGTTCGCGTGGCAGGATCCGACGCCCTTCGTCTGCTGCATCATCACGGGCGCCCGCGCGCCCGACGCGTGGCACGGCCTGTGCGAGTGGCCGAGCAGGTGTCCGACCTCGTGGTTGACGAGGTAGCGCCGGTACATCGTCATGTTCCCGTGGAAGGCGGGCGCGCCCTGCCGCCAGCGCATGAGGTTGAGGACCGCGCGGCCGTACATGCCGCACGAGTAGATGCCGCCGGTGATCAGCGGAGCGCACATGCGATTGACGGTCGACGGGTTGGCCAGCACGACCCGAAAGCTCACGGGCCCCGACGAGACGCGCTGGAACGAGAGGCGGCCCGTGCCGCCCCACCCGCGCCGGTCGCCGAGGATGCTCGCGATCGTGTCGGCGACCCTGCGGCGGTCGACCCGGATCCCGTCCTCGATCTGGACCGCGTAGCGGCGCAGCGGCCCGGGCCCGGAGCGGCGGCTCCGGCCGCCGACGACGTGCAAGAGCCCGGGAATCGGGTTGTCCACCAGCCACTGCCTGCTCGCCGGGGAGCGGTCGACGTTACCGGCCCGGTCGCGGCCGCGCACCTGGAACCTGTGCGTCCGCAGGTCGAGGCCGCGATAGATCCTGGGCGAGCGGCAAGCCCGCCAGCGCCCGCGGTCGAGCCGGCACTGGAACGTCGCGCCCGCCTCGCTCGCACGGAAGCGGAAAGTGGCCGCCCGAACCGTCTGCCGGCCCCGCGGACCGCGCGTGATGCGGGTCTGCGGCGGCCGCAGGTCGCGGGCCTGCGGGATCGCGATCCCGGCTGCGTCGAGCAGGGCACCGGACGACGAGAAGCGCGCACCGTAGACGTCGGACCTGCCGGCGCCCGTGCGCTCGTCCTCCCAGGCCACGAGCGAGCCCGATGTCCCGTGGGCGATCACCGGGCCCAGCTGGGCCAGCCCCGCGGCCGAGATCGCCGTCACAGGGCCGAGGACGGTGCCTGCGGGGCTCACGCGGACGCCGGCGAGGTCGAGGTCGGCCTGCCACACCGCGAGGTAGTTCGCCCCGTCGAAGGCCAGTGCCGGGCGCATCTGGCTGCCGGAGGCCGCAGCAAGCGGGATCGGCCCGGGCCCGAGCAACGCTCCGGCCGCGCTCACTCGCCTCGCCTGCACGTCGGAACCCACGTCCCACGCGGCGAAGAAGCCGGCGCCGTCGAAGGCGACCGCCGCGTTCCGCTCGTCGCGCGCGTCCGCCGCCACCGCGACACCAACCGGGTCGAGGACGGCGCCGGCGGGCGAAACCCGCGCACCGTAGAGATCCGCTCCCCCGTTGCGGTGGTCCTCCCAGACGACGAGAGAGCCCGCGACGCCGAAGGCCAGGGCCGGGTCGAGCTGGACTCCGGCGGCCGCTGAGACGGTCAGGCCCGCGGGGTCGAGCACGGCCCCCGCCGGGCCGACGCGTGCCCCCCGGATGTCGGACCCGTCCGTCCAGACGACGAGCGAGCCCGCCCCGGTGCCTGCGACCGCAGGCATCAGCTGCGCGCCGGGCCCCGACGAGATCGGGATCCCGCCCGGATCGAGGAGGACGCCCGCGGCGCTGACACGCGCGCCGTAGACGTCGGGTCCGGTCGAGGAGCGGTCGTCCTGCCAGACGACGACGAAGCTCGAGCCGTCGAACGTCGCCGCCGGCGCCCCCTGGGCTCCGGCGGCCTTCGAGATCGGGATGCCGAGCGGATCGAGCACCACGCCTGCCTCGGAGACCCGCGCCGCGTAGATGTCCCTGCTCGCCCCGGAACGTAGCTCCTGCCAGACCACCAGATAGGTTGTCCCGTCGAAGGCAACCGCGGGCGCGTATCGCTGCTGGCCCGCCGCGGGGGCCGCGAGGAACAGCGCGAGGAGGGCGGCGCCGAGAAATGCCCGCATGAGGGGGTTTTCCTACAGGCGGGCCCCGTTTCCTTTCAAGCGGGATTCGGTATGAACGGCCGGCTCAGGCGAGCCACTCGCCGAGTGGAAGCCGCGCGGAGAGCGACGAGAGGTCGCCCGTGTCGCGAATCTCGGCGGCCGCGTCGGCCATCGCCTTCACCGCCACCCACGTCAGGCCACCTCCCACGCTGATCCGCCGGCCGCCGGCTTCGACGATCTCGGGCACCGTCAGGCCGGGCAGAGCAAGGACGTTCACAGGCCTGGAGACCGCCTGGCACACGGCGCGGATCTCGTCGGCCGTCCGGAGGCCCGGCGCGTAGAGCACGTCGGCACCGGCACGCTCGAACGCCTGGAGCCGCGCGATCGTGTCCTCGAGGTCCGGGTTGTCGCGGATGTGGTTCTCCGCGCGCGCCGTGAACGAGAACGGGAAGTCGAGCGCGTGGGCCGCCTCGGCCGCCGCCTGTACTCGCTCCACCGCATGGTCGAGCTCGTAGAGGCGGCCGTCGGGGTCGTAGTCCTCGATCGATCCGCCCACCGCACCTGCCTCTGCCACGCGGATGATCGCCCCGGCGGCGTCCTCGGGAGCCGCCCCGTAGCCGTTCTCGAGGTCGACCGACACCGGGAGATCCGTTGCCTGGGCGAGCGCAGCCGTGTGCGCCACAACCTCGTCCAGCGTGGCACCGCCGTCGAGGCGGCCAAGCGTGAACGCGAAGCCGGAGCTCGTGCTCGCGAGCGCCTGAAAGCCGAGGGCCTCCATGACGCGCGCCGAGCCGGCGTCCCAGGGGTTCGGGATCACGAACGGCTCCCCGGAGTGGAGCTCCCGGAAGCGCTCGCCCTTGGCTGCCTGCGTCATGCCGGGAGCCTATCGAGGGTCCTGGGAGAATCCCGGCATGCTTCAGCGCGTTCTCTCCCCCGTCCTCGTCGGGCGCCAGGACGAGCTCTCCCAGCTCGAGGACGCCCTTCTCTCGGCGAACCGGGGCGACGGCAGCTTCGTGCTGCTCGCGGGCGAGGCGGGGATCGGCAAGACGCGGCTCGCGACCGAGCTGACACGCCGCGCCCGCAAGCTCGGCTGTGACGTCCTCTGGGGCAGCTGCTCCGAGGCCGAGCTCGCGCTGCCGTACCTCCCCTTCGTCGAGGCCGTCGGCAACCACCTCGGCGCCCAGGACCCCGTCGAGCTCCGGGCGGCGCTCGGGCCGACCGCCGACGAGCTGGCGCAGCTCTTCCCCCAGCTCGCGGAGGGGCCTCCGAGCGCACCCGAGGGTGACCCCGCGCAGGCGAAGCTGCGCCTCTTCGAGTCGGTCGTCACGATCCTCGAGCTCTGGGCCCAGGACCGCGGGCTCCTGCTCGTTCTCGACGACGTCCACTGGGCCGACGGCTCGACCCGCGAGCTGCTCGACTACGCGGCGCGGCGGCTGGCGAGAAGCAGGGTGCTGCTCCTGGCCACCTACCGGAGCGACGAGCTCGACCGGCTTCATCCGCTCACACGCACGGTTCAGGTCTGGCGGCGCGCGGGCCTGGCCGAGACCGTGGCCGTCTCGGCCATGACCCCCGCGAACGTGACCGAGATGATCGCGGCCATCCTCAATGCCGACGAGGTGAGCTCGGAGCTCGCGAGCCTCGTGGGCGAGCGCGCCGAGGGCAATCCGTTCGTGCTCGAGGAGATGCTGCGCGAGGCGATCGACGGGGGCGAGATCGTCAGGACGGACTCCGGCTGGCGGCGAGGCTCGGCGGACACGCTGCGGATGCCGGAGACGGTCCGGGAGGCCGTCCTGCTGCGCCTGGGGCGCCTCGAGGCGGACTGCATCGAGGTTCTGCGCGCCGCGGCGGTCCTCGGCCGGTCCTTCGAGTACTCGCTCTTGCTCGAGGTCGCCGAGGCTGACGAGAGCCGCGTGGTCGCGGCACTCGAGGCGGCGGTCGCCCAGCAGCTCCTCGAGGAGGAGTCCGAGGCGGGCCAGCGCTACACCTGGCGCCACGCGCTCACGCAGGAGGCGATCGCCGGCGACACGGTCGTCCCCAAGCGGCAGCGCCTGCATTCACGGGCCGCCGATGCGCTCGTGAAGGGCGACGGAAGCGCGCTCGCCGTAGCGCGACACCTCCTGGTCGCGGGGCGCACCGAGGAAGCCGTCGACGCGTGCCTCCGCGCGGCCGACGAGGCGGAGCGCTCGATCGCCTTCAGCGAGGCTGCGGAGCTGCTCGAGCGCGTGCTCCCCCATGTCGTCGATCCCCACGAGCACGCGTCGCTGCTCGCCCGGATGGGCCACCTCCGCTGGCTGAACGGCGAGCCGACGGCCGCGGAGCAGCTCCTCGCAGACGGCGTCGCGCAGCTCGACGAGCTCGGGGAGGAGCACGAGGCCGCCAGGTCGCGGCTGCATCTCGGCCGCTGCCGGTGGGAGCTGGACCAGCCGGAGGCCGCGTATCGCGATTTCGTGTCCGCCCGGGACGTGCTCGAGGAGGAGGGGGCCTCGCCGGAGCTTGCCCTCGCATACCTGCGGATTGCAGGGCTGCACGCGTTCGAGCTCGACTACGCCGCCTGCCTCACCGCGGCCGAACGGGCCTTCGAGATCGCGGAGCAAGCCTCGGCGGACTTCGAGCGCGTCTGGTCCCTCACCCATGTCGCCCTCGGGCACTTCGGCACCTCGCAGGAGTTCGAGATCCTCGACCGTTGCTACCGGGAGGCGCTGGCGAAGGGCTACGGCCTCATCGCCGGCAGCACGCTCTACAACGAGATCTGGGATCGGGTACACACGCTCGCCGGAGGCCTGGATGGCCCGCTCGAGAAGCTGGAGCACATCCCGTCGACGCCTTGGATGACGAGCGGTGGAACGACCGCGAAGAGCCTTGCCCTCCTCGCGGTCGGCCGGCTGCCCGAGGCGCTCGAGACCGCCCGCCGGTCGACCGTGCGCCACGAAAGCCTCGGCGCCAGCAAGTTCGCATGGCGCTCGCGACTGGTGGCAGCAGAGGCGCTGCTGGAGCTCGGCAGGCCCGCGGAGGCGGCCGCCGAGCTGCCTCCTCCCTCGCCCGGGGCGGAGCTCCAGGACATCGTGTACGACACCGCAGCGCGCGTGGGGGTCGCGCTCGAGCTCGGGCAGCTCGAGGAGGCGGCGGAGCTCGGCCGGCGGGCCGCCGGGCCCAAGGATCTGATGACCTTCCGCGAGACCGCGGGCATCGCCATCGAGGCCTACGTGGCCATCGGCGCCCTGGACGAGGCGTGGGCGCTGCTCCAGCGGACGAAGGATGCACCGGTGCAGCTCGGCCGCGCCGGGATCGAGCTCGCAGAGGGCCGCCTCCTCGTCGCAGCGGGCCGGCCGGCCGAGGCCGGGCCTCACCTCGACCGGGCGCTGCAGGCCTTCGAGCAGGCCGGGCTGAAGCTCTGGCTCTGGCGCACGATGGTCCTCGCTGCTGAAGCCGCCGCGGGGGCCGGCGACCCGGACGCCGCCCGCGAGCTCCTCGCCACCTGCAGCCGCGAGACGCACGAGGCAGGCGCCGGCCGGATCCGGAGGGCGGCGGAGGCTCTGGCCGCGCGACTCGACCTCGACGTCCCGACGTTCGCGGACGAGCCCCCGGTGGAACCGGACGTCCTGCGCGCGGGCGAGCGCCTCGTGACCTCGATGTTCGCCGACGTTCGCGGGTACACACCGCTCGCCTCGGTGAGCGTGCCCGAAGACCTGGCCGACCGCCTCACGACGCTGCATCGCTGGGCGGCCGCCGAGGTAGGGCGGCGTTACGGAATCGTGGACAAGTTCGCCGGCGACGCCGTGATGGCGACCTTCAACGTGGCGGGAACACGCGTCGACCACGCAGTGCTGGCGCTCGAGGCGGCGCTCGCGATCCGCGACAAGGCAGCGCTCATGGACCTGCCGGTGGGGATCGGCATCGCCGTGGGACCCGCCGTGGTGACGCGCCCGGTTGCCGATGCGAACGTCAGCGTCCTCGGCGAGGCCACGAACCTCGCCGCCCGCCTCGAGGGTGCGGCGGGCGGCGGGGAGATCCTCCTCAGCGGCGAGGCGTTCCGCCGCGTGAGCGAATGGCTGGGTGACCGCGGGCTCGCCGTCGAGCGGGAGGAGCTCGAGCTCAAGGGCTTCTCCGGCCCGCAGCCGGCCTACCGGCTGGCGTCCTCAGTGCCAGCGGCGGCCGGCTGACGGGCATCCACCTCTAGCCGGGCCCGGCCTCCGCGTAGAGGAGCGAGCCGTGCGTGGTCAGGTTCTCGCCGGTCTCGAGCAGCGTCTTGAGGCCGGAGAGAATCTGCGGCCAGCCGCCGTAGACCTCGTCGTTCGCGCCCTCGCGCAGCTGGTCGTGCGTCACGGTCAGCCGGCAGGAGTCGCCCACCGGCTCGATGTCCCACGTGACGCGGGACGTCCCCTCGGCCTTGACGTCGTCGCTCCAGAGCGCGTTCATGCTCTGCACGAGCCGCCGTGGCGGGTCGACCTCGAGGTTCTCGCCCGAGGCGATGTCGTACCCGCCCGCGGTCGAGCTGTACGTCGAGCCGTTCGTCCAGTCGGATTCGACCCGCACGCCGAACGAGTAGCGCGCCCGCTGGTCGGGATCCGTGATCGCCTCCCACAGGCGCTCCGGCGTGGTCTTGATGTAGATCTCGAACACCTTCTCCATCTGAGCCTCCAGCGTCGTCTTGAGCCCGGTGAGCGTCGCCGCCCAGGGCTCGGCGTACTTGCTCACCCACCGGTCGTGGACGAGCCTGATCGGGACGGGGTTCAGGAAATGGAGCTTCTCTCGGCCCCGGCGCCTGGTGGTGACCAGGCCGGCGCCCTCCAGAACCTTCAGGTGCTTCATGACCGCGATGCGCGTCATGGGCAGGCGCCGCTCGAGCGCGGTCAACGACTGCCCGTCCTCCCGGTAGAGCTCGTCCAGGAGACCGCGACGCGTCGGGTCGGCGAGCGCCTTGAACACCTCGTCCATGTCCAGATGTTATGTAACCGTACGGTTACATGTCAACTGTGGGCCTGCGAGACCTCCAGGACGGCCTTGACGATGCCGTCGTAGCCCGTGCAGCGGCACAGGTTCCCCGAGAGCGCGATCCTGACCTCTTCCTCGCTCGGGACCGGCGTCGACTCGAGGAGCGCCGTGGCCGAGATGAGCATGCCGGGCGTGCAGAAGCCGCACTGGACGCCCCCGTGCTCCAGGAACGCGCTCTGGAGCGGTGCGAGGCCCGATCCCCCGGCGAGCCCCTCGACGGTCGTCACCTCGCGCCCGTCCGCCTGCACGGCGAGGTAGGAGCACGAGTTCACCGGCTTCCCGTCGAGCAGCATCATGCAGGCGCCGCACTCGGAGTCGTCGCAGCCCTCCTTGGCGCCCGTCAGGCCGACGGTGTCGCGCACGGCGAAAAGGAGCGTCATGGACGGTGCGAGCTCGAGCTCGTAGGCGATCCCGTTCACGTTCAGGGTCACCGGAACCTTCACGACGCCCCCATCCCGAAGAGCGTGGTGCTTGCCGGCACCGCGACCTTCTCGCCGCGGGCCCGCGCGACCGCGGCCGTGAGGACGCGGCGCGCCAGCACCTCCGCCATGGCGCGGCGGTAATCGGCAGACGCGCGAACGTCGGAGATCGGCTCTGCCGCGCCGGCGGCGGCCTGCGCGGCGGCCTGTACCGGCTCGGCGCCACCGTCGGTGCCCACCAGTGCCTCCTCGGCCTCGGGCACGAGCCGGATCGTGGGCGCGAGTGCCGTGATCGCCACGCGAGCGTGCTCGACCCTCTCGCCCGCGAGCGTGACGGCGGCCGTCGCGCCGACGACCGCGATCTCCATCTGGCGGCGGTACTCCAGCCTCGCGTAGCAGCTGCCGGTGCCCTCCGAAGGGAACGGAACCCCAACCGCGGTGAGGAGCTCGTCGCCCGCCGCGGAAGTCGCTCCGGGCCCGGTCAGGAGCTCGCTCACCGGCACGCGGCGCTCGCCGGAGGCAGCGCGCAGCGTGACCTCGGCGCCGAAGACCATGAGCGGGCCGCCGATCTCCATGGCCGGCGACGCGTTCATGACGTTCCCGCCGACGGTTCCCTGTGCCCGCGTGGCGCGGGACCCGACGATCGCCGACGCGTCCGCCAGTGCCGTCAGCCGCTCGCGAACGACCGCGTCGGCCGCGATCTCGTCGTGGGTGACCAGCGCACCGAGCCGCAGCCCTCCGTCCTCGGAGGCCAGCCCGCGCAGCTCGTCGAGGCGGTGGATGGCCACGATGCTCTCGGGGAGCGGGCTCTTGCCCTGGCGGGCGCCCACGACGAGGTCGGTGCCGCCCGCTACCGGGCGCGCGCCGTCCGCCAGCGCCGAGAGCGCCTCCTCGAGGGTCTGCGCAGAGACGTACGCGGTCGTCAACGGCCGTTCTCTGACGCGGCGGCCGCCCACACGCGCTCGGGCGTCATCGGGAGCTCCCGGACGCGCCCACCGACCACCTTGGCGATCGCGTTGGCGATCGCGCCCGGCGTCGGCACCGTGGGCGGCTCCCCCACGCCCCGCGTCCCGTTCGGCCCGCCGTTCTCGGCCGGCGTCTCGATCCATTCGACGTCGATGCGCGGCCCGTCGGCGGCGGTGACGAGCTTGTAGTCGAGGAGATGAGGGTTGCGCTGGCGCCCGTCCTCGTCGAGCTGGGACGCCTCGAGCAGCGCCTGGCCGATCCCCATCACGATGCCGCCGTAGACCTGTCCGGTCGCGCCCAGGCGGTTGATGATCGTCCCGGAGTCGTGAACGGCGGCGACCTGGAGGACGCGCACGACGCCTGTCTCGCGGTCGACCTTGATCCGCACGGCGTGCGTGAAGACCTGCGGCTCGAGGAACGACTCCGAGCCGAGCCGCCCGAGGCAGCCCTCCGCGTCGACGGGCGGCGCCTCGGGCACCGGGCCGGAGCCCTTGCCGATGAGCGTGTCGCCCGACTCGGCCAGCTCGACGATCTCGACCGATCTGGCCGGCGAGCCGATCACCTGCACCCGGCCGCCGGTGAGCTCCAGGTCCTCGCGGGACACCTCGAGCCGCTCCGCGGCCATGTCGAGCAGCTGCTCGCGGACCTCGACGGCGGCGGCGACGGCAGCGCGCCCGCTGTTCATCGTCGTCTGCGAGCCCGACGAGCCGGCGTCCCAGGGCGCCGCGTCGGTGTCCTGGTAGAGGATCGAGAAGGCGGACGGCTCCATGCCGAGCACCTCGGCGACGAGGAGCGGCAATGCCATCACCGCGCCGCTGCCGTTCTCCTGCGCTCCGGTGACGATCGTCCCCGAGCCGTCGGCGTTCAGCTTCACGTACGCGCCCGCCGCATTGGCGAAGGACGGCCACCAGCCGCACGAGACGCCGATCGCCTCGTCCTCCGGGAGGTCGTCGTCCGGCGTGATCAGCTCCACCGCGCGGTCGAGCGTCTCGCGCATCGAGATCGGCCCGAAGACCTGGCGCGTCGGCCCTTCGTCGCCCTCGCGAACGAGCGTGCGGCGGCGGAGCTCGACCGAGTCGAGCTCGAGCGCCTCCGCGAGCTCGTCCATGTGCTGCTCGACCGCCCAGCAGACCTGGGGCGCCGTCGGAGCGCGGATCGAGCCGGACGGCTGGTTGTTCGTGTACGCGAGCGTCGACTCCACGTTCACGTTCTCGACCACGTACGGGCCCACGGCATGCATGGCCGCCATCTGGGCAAAGAAGCCTCCCTCGCCGCAGTAGGCCCCGCCGTCGAGGACGAGGCGGCCGCGGCGGGCCACGAGCGAGCCGTCGCGCCGGGCGCCGGTCTCGAGCTCGATGACCATCCCCTCGCGGCGGTGATCGGGCGCGACGAACTCCTCCTCGCGCGAGAAGACGAGCTTCACGGGCCGGCCTGAAGCGCGTGCGAGCGCGGCCACGTGGCCCTCGAAGTGAAAGTCGCACTTGGAGCCGAACCCGCCGCCGAGCAGCGGGACGACGATCCGCACGTGCCCTTCGGGGAGCTGGAGGACGCGTGCGACGCCTGCCCGCGCGGCGTAGGGAACCTGGGTCGAGCTCCACACCGTGACCCGGTCGCCGTGCCACTCGGCGAGGATCGCGCGCGGCTCGATCGGCGCGCCCTGCGACGACTCGGTCACGTAACGGCTCTTGACCACGACGGCG
>Ga0114129_10012296_pt1 | contig 12180 bp, 11 predicted proteins | sample RhiMetdeltSRZDD1_FD_80071 | JGI IMG/M metagenome (GOLD analysis project Ga0114129, IMG submission 80071) | Populus rhizosphere microbial communities from Tennessee, USA - Rhizosphere MetaG P. deltoides SRZDD1 (version 2) (version 2) | ecosystem: Host-associated > Plants > Roots > Rhizosphere >...
CGAGGACGGCGAGCTCGTCCCGATCCGCTACGCGCCCGGCGACCCGACGACCGAGGTGTACTTCGGCGCGAGGGAGCCGGCGGTCGGCGAGGCGATCGCGCCGGCGGCGATCGACGTCGTGACCGTTCCCGGCGTCGCCTTCGACCGGCGCGGCCGGCGGGTCGGCTACGGCGGCGGCTACTACGACCGGTTCCTCGCCGGACTGCGAGGCGGACCGGGCGCGCCGCCGCCGTTCACCGCGTCGCCCGCCTTCGCCGTCCAGGTCGTCGAGGAAGACCTGCCGGCGGGGGCGTTCGACCTGCCGGTCGACGTGATCGTGACGGACGAGGAGACGATCAGACCTTCGACTTGAACAGCCGTTCAACGTCGTGATAAGCAGGGCGCCCACGGAACCGTGCGAGACCGACGGGAGCGAGCGATGGCGGACGAGACGAGCGAGAGCAGGCGGACCGCGTTCCACGAGATCATGTCGAAGACGGCGGCCGGGTTCATGGACGAGGCCGGCTGGTGGTGGGTGACGGGATTCGGCGACCCGGACCGCGAGTACAAGGCCGTCCGCGAGGGCGTCGGGGTGTGGGACGTATCCCCGCTGAACAAGTGGGACTTCCGAGGGCCCGACGCCGCGGAGGCCGCCCAGCGGGTCCACACGAACGACGTCCTCGGGATGGGCGTCGGGCAGGTCCGCTACGGCGGCTTCGTCGACGAGGACGGCCTGCTCGTGGACGACGGGACCGTGTTCAAGCACGCGGAAGACCATCTGTGGGTCGCCACGAACGGCCTCGACCACGAGGAGTACTTCGGCGACGCGACGAAGGGCCTCGACGTCTCGATCGACTACATCGCGCCCGACCTGCCGCACCTCCAGGTGCAGGGGCCGAGGTCGCGCGAGCTGCTCCAGGGGCTGACCGACGCGGACCTCGCGTCGCTCCGCTACTTCAACTTCCTGCCGGACGAGGTGAAGGTCGGCGGCGTCCCGGTGATCCTGTCGCGGACGGGCTTCTCGGGCGAGCTGGGGTACGAGCTCTTCATCGGCCCCGACCACGCCGACGCGCTCTGGGAGGTCATCACGGGAGCCGGCGCCGTGCCGTACGGCGTCGACGTCGTCGAGCCGATCCGGATCGAGGTCGGCATGATCGTGACCGACTACGACTACGAGGCGCACCAGCGCTCGCCCTACGACCTCGGCCTCGATCGCGTGGTGTCGCTCGACGGGGAGGGCGACTTCATGGGCAAGGACAAGCTGCGCGCGGTCGCCGCGGATCCGCCCAATCGTTTCAAGACGCTCCGTCTCGACGGCGAGGAGCTGCCCGAGTACGGCGCGGCCGTCACGAAGGACGGCGAGGAGGTGGGCGTGCTGACGTCGCCGGCGCCGAGTCCGACGTACGGGCCGATCGGCCTCGCGATCCTGCGGACCGACGTCGCGAAGGACGGCACGAAGGTGGACGTCGCGGTCGGCGAGGGCACCACCGGCGCCACGGTCGACGTCCTCGCGATCCACGATCCCGAGAAGCAGCGACCGCGGAGCTGACCTCGGCGGTCGCGTAGGCTCGCCGGCGTGCGCTCGATCGTCGGCGTCGTGCCCAACTTCAGCGAAGGTCGCCGGCGCGACGTGATCGACGCGATCGTCCACGCGCTGGCCGTCGAGGGGGCACGGGTGGTGTTCGCCGAGGCCGATGCGGACCACCACCGCCTGGACACGACGGTCCTGGGGTCGGCGGACGCGGTCCGACGCTCGGCGCTCGCCGGGGCGGTGGCGGCCGTCGAGCGGATCGACATGTTCGAGCACCACGGCGGGCACCCCCGGATGGGCGCCGTCGACGTGGTGCCGTTCATGCCGGTCCGCGACCTGACGATGGAGGCGTGCGTCGAGCTCGCGCGCGGGTTCGCGCGCGAGCTCGCCGATACCCTCGCCCTCCCGGTCTACCTGTACGGGGAGGCGGCGTTGCTGCCGGAGCGGCGGTCGCTCGCCGACGTGCGCAAGGGCGAGTTCGAGGGGTTGCGGGAGGCGGTCGCCGGAGGCGACCGCCTCCCCGACTTCGGCCCCCACGAGATCGGGCGGGCGGGCGCGACCGCCGTCGGGGCGCGCAAGCCACTCGTGGCGTTCAACACCTATCTCGCCGGCGGGGACGAGGAGGCCGCCAAGGACATCGCGCGGACGATCCGGGAGTCATCGGGCGGACTCCCGGCCGTCCGCGCGATCGGCTTCGCGGTCCCGGAGCGAGGCTGCGTGACCGTCTCGATGAACCTCGTGGACTTCGAGGTCACTGGCCTCCGCGAAGCGTTCGACGCCGTCGAGCGCGAGGCGGCGACCCGGGGGATGGAGGTCCTCGACTCGGAGATCGTGGGGCTCGCCCCGGAGGCCGCGTTACCGCCCGGCACCGAGGAGCACGTTCGGCTGGCCGGCTTCTCGGGCGAGAAGCAGCTCCTCGAGCGGCTCCTCGATCCCGCCTAGATCATCGGTCGGCCCCGAGTTCCTCCTCGATGGATTTGCTCCGCCAGAACCCCGCCTCTAGTGTTCACGGCGCCGTGACGAGCCCGCTCGGAGGGGTCGCGGTTCACCCTGGAGAACCCCCGGTCGTTCCGGGGAGAGGAGGATCCCGATGAGGAAGCTCGTCGTGCTTGCCGTGGTCGCGTTGCTTTCGGTCCCGATGGCGCTGACGCCCGCCGGCGCGAAGGAGGGAACGAAGATCACGAGGCGTCGGCCCGCGCAGCCGGCTCCGCACTCGATCACCTATCAGAGCGCGAGGGGCATGCGTGCGCTCTCCGCGGCCCGCGCCGCCGGAGCGAGCGGAGCGACCGTCGGCTCGGCGGCGGCTTCGGCGCAGGGCGACTTCAACAACGACGGACGCCTGGATCTGGCGATCGGCGCCCCGGAGGAGAGCTTCTCCGCCACCGGAGACGGAAGCGTGAACGTGATCTATGGATCGGCCACCGGGCTGGTGTCGACGGGGAACCAACTCCTCGGGGAGGGCGACTTCACGGTGCCGTTCAGCGACGAGGCGTTCGGGGCGGCGCTCGCCGCGGGTGACTTCAACGGCGACGGGTTCGAGGACCTCGCCGTGGGGATCCCGGAGTGGGACTCCGGCGGCGGAGCGGATTCCGGGGCCGTCGTGGTCTATCAAGGCTCGGCTGCCGGACTGACGGCAACCGGGAACCAGCTCATCCTCCAGGGCTTGAACTCGGTCGACGATACGTCGGAGGCGGGCGATCATTTCGGCGCGTCGCTCGCTGCGGCGAACTTCGGGAACGGGGCGGCGATCGACCTCGCCGTGGGGGTTCCGAGCGAGAACCTGATCGGCACCGATGAAGGCGCGGCGCACGTCTTCTACGGCGGGCCCGCGAAGCTCAACCTGGCGGGCGACGCCTTCTTCCATCAGAACGTCTCCCTCGTCGAAGACGTCCTCGAGAGCGGGGACAACTTCGGATCGTCGCTCGCCGCGGGGAACTTCGGTCAGTCGGCCCAGGCCGACCTCGCGATCGGCGTTCCGCTCGAGGACGTCGGCGTCGCGATCGACGCGGGCGCCGTGAACGTCCTGTTCGGATCCGCGAACGGCCTGACGAACCTGAACGACCAGTTCTGGCACCAGGACAGCGAGGGGATCAAGAACGTCGCGGAGGAGGCCGACTCGTTCGGCGTCTCGCTCGCGGCGGCGAACCTCGGGAAGACCGCGCAGGCGGATCTCGCGATCGGCGCGTATCTCGAGGGGATCAGCGGACAGGCCGATCTCGCCGGTGCCGTGAACGTGATCTACGGCGGCACCACCGGTCTCACCGCGACGGGGAACCAGTTCTGGAGCCAGAACTCGCCCGCGATCGCGGAGGCATCGGAGTTGATCGACTTCTTCGGGTGGTCCCTCGCGGCCGGCAACTTGGGGAAGACCTCGCACGCCGACCTCGCGATCGGCGTCCCGCTCGAATCGCTCGGAGCCACCAACGCGAACGGCGTCGTCCACGTGCTCTACGGCACGTCGACGGGACTCACGACGGCGGGGGCGCAGTTCTGGAGCCAGAACTCGCCCGGCGTCCTCGGCGCCAACGGCAACGCGGACGAGTTCGGCTGGTCCCTCGCGGCTGCGAACCTCGGGAAGAGTGGGCAGGCCGATCTCGCGATCGGTGTCCCTGGTGACGTCGTCTCGGCGGTCGCCGCCGGAGCGGTCAACGTCCTCTATGGCACGGCGACAGGTCTGTCGGCAGCCGCGGACCAGCTCTGGCACCAGGATTCCCCCGGCATCCTTGGGAACGCGGAGGCAGGCGATCGGTTCGGTCACGCGCTCGGGTAGTCGCGCGGCCGTCTCGACGGGCCGGCGGCCGCGCGGGGCGTGCGTGTGAGCACGCCCGCGCGGCCGATCGGCGACTGGCTCGACGACCTCTCGTCGGCGTCACCGACGCCCGGCGGCGGTGCCGCCGCGGGCGTCGCCGCCGCCACGGGGGCGGCGCTGATCGCGATGGTGGGACACCTCACGATCGGGAAGGCGGGATTCGAGGACCTGGAGGAGCGGATGGGCGCGCTCGTCGAACGCGCCGACGCGGAGCGAGCCGCGTTCCTCGCGTTCGCCGATCGGGACGCTGAGGCGTTCGAGGCCGTGATGGCCGCGTTCCGGCTCCCGAAGGAGACCGACGACGAGAAGAACGCCCGCACGCTGCGGATCCAGGAGGCCTACGAGGGTGCCGCCGCCGTGCCGATGGAGCTCGCGGCCCGAGCCGTCGACCTGATGGAGCTGGCCGAAGACGCGACGGCGATGGGGAACCCTAACGCCGCCTCGGACGGCTACTCGGCCGGCGCGCTGCTCTTCGCGGGGGCACTCTGCGCGATCGCGAACGTCCGGATCAACGCCGCGGGGCTGAAGGACGGGGCGAAGGCAACCGCGTTGACGGAGGCGTGCGACGCGCTGCGCCAGCGAGGGGACGCGCTCCTCCAGCAGATCGAGGAGGCGTTCCTCCTCCGACTCTCGGCCTGAGCGGCGTTCGCGCGCATCGCCTACGCTTGAACGCGGGTGAGGATCGAATCGGTCGTGTTCGACTGCGTCGATGCCGCGCCGCTCGCGCGGTTCTGGTCCGCCGCGCTGGGATGGTCCGTCGCCCCGTACGACGAGGACGAGCTCGAGCGGCTTGCCGCGAGAGGGATCTACGACCCCGAGGACGATCCCTCGGTGATGGTCGAGCCTCCCGACGGGTCGGACCTCCCCGTGCTGTTCTTCACCGAGGTGCCCGAGGAGAAGATCGGGAAGAATCGCGTCCATCTCGACCTGGCCGCCGGGGGAGCGCTCGAGGAGGAGGTCCAGCGACTCGAGGGTCTCGGGGCACAGGTGCGCAACTGGGCGGAGGACGGCGCCAGCACGTGGTGCGTGATGCTGGACCCGCAGGGCAACGAGTTCTGCGTCGTCACGTCGGAGGACGAGCTCGGCGACGAGGGGGACCCCTCGCGCTAGAGGATCGTCGCGACGGCGTCGACGTAGGTCGCGCCGGCGATCCCCACCACCGCGATCAGCGTGGCGGTGGCGGCCGCCCGGATGACGCGCGCCACGCCGAAGGACCCTCGCCGTTCGAGCATGCACGCGGCGACGAGCACGCCCCGGGCCGCGACGAGCAGCAGTCCGAGCCGGGATCCGGTCCCGAACGCAACCCCGACGATGCCGAGGAGCGCGGGAACGGCGAGGACGAATGCGAGGCCCCACGCCCGAGGGGAGAAGGTCGACGCGGCGGGGACGCGTCGATCGAGGGCGGCGAGGCCGCCCGACGCGACCAGCCCGAACCCGAGGAAGAGGCCCGAGAACATCGCAACGTTCAGCGCCCGGTTGCCGAGGAGCACGAAATCCGCGTTCGCGGGGTCGACGACCGCGGATCCGAACAGGGCGAGGAGGATGCCACCGAGGACGAGCCCGCGCGCGACGGTCCGGCGCGGCAGCCAGGGGTCGGTCAGGACGAAGACGCCGGCCCCGGCCACCGCCGAGGCGATCCCGGCGAAGATCAGCAGCCCGATCGTGCCGGCCACCGTGAACTCGCCGACGACGTTGCCGTTCTCCGTGAGGAGGCCGCGCGCCTCGGGAGCCACGATCGCGGCGATCCGCATCACCGCGCGGCTCCCGATCCCGCCCACCAGGGCTCCGGCGATCCCGCTCGCGACGACGACCAGCGCGATCCGGCGCAGGGTCGCCGCCACCTCGTCCCCGATCGTTCGGGTCGGCGCCGCCGGTCGCATCGTCGCTTGCATGAGGTGATCGTCCGCCTCGCAGGAGGTCCGGACCAGGGCGAGGCCACCACGGTTCCCCCGGGGTGGTGGCACACCCTGCGAACGGGTCGCCTTCCCCCTAGGCTGGTCGCATGCCGGCCGACCGCGTGACCGCGATCCTGAAGTCGAACGACGTCTCCGCGACGATCGCGTGGTACCGCGGGGTCGGGTTCCAGGTGCGCGAGGTGTTCCCCGACGAGGGGGCACCCACGTTCTGCGAGGTCGCCCGCGACGGTGTGGTCCTGCGGTTCCTCGGCGCCGACGACGCGCCCTGGCCCGAGCCGCCCGGCTTCACGGGGACGATCTACCTGTATCCGGAGAGCGTGGACGCGCTGTACGAGGAGATCCGCGGCCACACCGAGCCCGCCTGGGGGCCTGAGGATCGGGAGTGGGGCGACCGGGAGCTCGGCCTCCGGGACCCCGACGGCTACTTCCTGACCTTCACCGAGCCCGCCTGAACCGGCCTCCGCCTAGAACAGCCCGACGATCCGGCCGTCGGCGTCCAGGTCCACCTTCGTGAACGCGGGCGTTCGGCCGAGGCCGGGCATCCGCTGCATGTCACCGCAGAGGACGACCACGAACCCGGCACCCGCGCTCGGCACGACGCCACGGACCGGGAGGCGGAACCTCGTCGGCCGGTTCAGCAGCGACGGATCGTGGCTGAGGGAGAGATGGGTCTTGGCCATGCAGACGGGGAACGTCCCGAACCCGAGTTGGTCCATCCTCGCGATGTCCTTCTCGGCCTGCGGCAGGTAGTCGACGCCGTCGGCGCCGTAGACGCGCGTCGCGATCGCCTCGATCTGGTCGCGGATCGGCGTGCCGTCGGGGGTGAGGAGATGGAACGAGCTCGGCCGTTCACACGCCTCGACCACGGCCTCCGCCAGCTCGACGGCGCCGGCGCCGCCCTGGCCGAACGCGCGGTTCACGACCACCGTCTCGGCGCCGGCCCCGCCCGCGAGCTCCCGGAGCGCGTCGATCTCCTTCTCCGTGTCGGTGGGGAAGTTGTTGACGGCGACCACGCAGGGGAGGCCGTACTCGCGCACGATCCCGATGTGGGCGGCGAGGTTGTCGATGCCCCGCTCGAGCGCTTCGACGTCCTCCTCGCCGAGCTCCTCGAAGGGCTTGCCGCCGTGGGACTTCGTGGCCCGGACCGTGGTGACGAGGACCCCTGCCGACGGCGCGAACCCGCCGGTCCGGCAGACGATGTCGCAGAACTTCTGGAAGCCCAGGTCCGAGGCGAACCCCGCCTCGGTCACGACGTAGTCGGCGAGCTTCAGGGCGATCCGGTCCTCGATGATCGAGTTGTTCGCGTGCGCGATGTTGCCGAACGGCCCCGCGTGGATCAGCGTCGGCTGCCCCTCGAGCGTCTGGACCAGGTTGGGCTCGATCGCCTCTTTCATGATCGCGGCCATCGCGCCGGCAACGTGCAGGTCCTCGGCCGACACCGGCGTGCCGTCCGACGTCGACGCCACGACGATCCGGCCGAGGCGAGCGCGGAGATCCGCGAGGTCGTTCGAGAGCGCGAGCACCGCCATCACCTCGGACGCCGCCACGATCACGAACTGGTTCTCGCGGGGGACGCCGTGCGCCTTGCCGCCCAGACCCACGACGGAATACCGGAGCTCGCGATCGTTCACGTCGAGGGTCCGCGGCCACGTGACGGTCGTCGCGTCGATCCCGAGTGGGTTCCCGTGGTAGATCGAGGCGTCCAACGCCGCCGCCAGCAGGTTGTGCGCGGCCTGAACGGCGTGGAAGTCGCCGTTGAAGTGGAGGTTGATGTCCTCCATCGGCACGACCTGCGCGTACCCGCCGCCGGTGCCGCCGCCCTTGATCCCGAAGACGGGCCCCATCGACGGCTCGCGGAGGCACAGCAGGACGTCCTTGCCGATCCTCCCCATCCCCTGCGTCAGCGAGATCGAGGTCGTGGTCTTGCCCTCGCCCGCTTTCGTCGGGGTGATCGCCGTCGTGATGATCAGCTTCCCGTCGGGTCGGTCGGCGAGACGGTCGAGGATCGAGAGCGAGATCTTGCCCCGGTGGCGCCCGTGTCGTTCGAGCTCCTCGTCGAGGATCCCGGCGTCCGCCGCGACCTCGTCGATCGGACGAAGGACGGCTTCCTGCGCGATCTCCAGTCCGCTCTTCACGACAGCTCCCCGGTTCGCGTGCGCGTGAGGATACCCCGAGGACCTTCCGCGCGTGACCGCATGGAAGCCATGCCATAACGTGCGGGCGATGCGTGCGAACCTGCCGGTCGCGCCCCCGAGGGCTGGGCGACGAACGCCTTGGCGCGAGACACCCTTCGCGGCGCTCGACTTCGAGACGACGGGGTTGGACTTCGCCCGGGACCGCATCGTCTCGTACGGCGTCGTCCCGGTCGAGCACGGCCTCGTGGATCACGCTCGGTCGGTGTACGAGCTCGTCGATCCTGGACCGGTGCCCATCTCCGCCGCCTCCGTCGCGATCCACGGGCTCACACCGGAGAAGCTGCGAGGCGCGCCATCCGCGCAGGATGCCCGTGTCGCGCTCAACCTGGCGCTGGGCGGGCGGTTCCTCTTGACCTGGCACGGATACGTGGAGGCCGCCTTCCTCGCGATGCTCTACGGCACGTCGCGCCGACGGTGGCTGGCTCGATCGGTGGACGTTCGATGGCTGGTGCTCGACGTCCTCGGTCCCGAGGCCGCCCGCCTCACGTTGTCGGAGGCCGCCGACCGGTTCGGTGTGCGCGTCGACGCCCCGCACCACGCGCTCGACGACGCCCTCGTCACCGCTCGACTCTTCGTGGCGGTGGTGTCCCGATCGGGGACGCCGAGCGCAAGGGAGCTGCTCCGCCTGGGACGCGCCCGGGACGTCTCCGCGGGCCGCGTGGTGGTGCCTCGCTGAGGCAGCCGTCACCTCGATGGCACGCTTGAGGGCCGTCGGCGTAGGATTCGCGCATCCGGCCAGAGGGGCCCGACGGGAAGGGAGGCGCACCTTGGCCACCGACATCGAGGAATTCATCGGAGCGTCGGGACGGGACGCCGCGATCAAGGAGGTTCGGCGGCAGATCGACGCCGAGGGCGTGGAGTACATGTACTACCAGTTCGTCTCGGTCACGGGCCGGATCATGGGCAAGGGGATCCCGGCCGCCCACTGGGAGAACATCGCGAACAAGGGCTTCCAGCTCGTCTACGGGTCGACGGCCAACCTGTTCATCGACCGCGAGGGCAACTACATCGGCTACGGCCCCGAGGCCCGCGAGCTCGTGGGCGTGCCGGAGCCGGACACGTTCTGCGTCCTCCCGTGGGATCGCAAGACCGCGCGCGTCTTCTGCACCCTCTTCCGCGGCCGCGAGGAGGAGGAGGACGGCGGCGCCTTCCTCACGTCCGACTGCCGCGGGAACCTCAAGCGGCTCCATGCGGACTTCGAGGCCGAGACCGGGATGCATCTGCGCGCCGGCTGCGAGCCCGAGATGATGTGGCTGAAGGTCGACGACAAGGGCAAGCCCACGGTCGAGGGCATGACGAAGCCGTACTGCTACCACATCGACCAGTTCTCCGAGCTCCAGCCGCTGATCCACAAGGTGATGGAGTACGGGCGCGCGATGGGCCTGGACATGATCCAGGGCGACCACGAGGACGCGCCGGGCCAGTTGGAGCTGAACTTCATGTTCGACCGGGCGGAGCTGACCGCGGACCGACTCACGACCTATCGGCAGATCTGCCGGCAGGTGGGCCGCGAGCTCGGCGCGTTCGCGTGCTTCATGCCCAAGCCGTTCATGGGCGTCTCCGCGAACGGCTGCCACCACAACATCTCGCTCTGGCAAGGCGAGGAGAACATGTTCCTGCCCGAGGGCGACAACCCGCGGGTGCCGGGCAAGGTCGGGCTCCACTCGATCGGCGGGGTGCTCGACCACCTCTCGGCGCTCACGTGCATCACGTCGCCGACCGTGAACTCCTACCGTCGGTTCTGGGACGCGGGCTTCTGGGCGCCGATCTTCGCCGACTGGGGGTTCCAGAACCGGACGACCGCCCTGCGGATCTCCGCGCCGGGCCGTTTCGAGTACCGCTCCGTCGACTCCTCGGTCAACCCGTATCTCTCGTTCGCGGCGCTGCTCGCGGCGATGAAGGACGGCCTCGACCGGAGCCTCGACCCGGGGGAGCCGGAGGAGCGGAACATCTACGACGCGATCGCCGGCGGCAAGGAGGTCAGGCGGATCCCGGAGAGCCTGGGCAAGGCCCTCGAGGCGCTCGAGGACGACGAGGTGATCAAGAGCTCGATGCCCGGTGAGATGCTGAAGGTCTTCATGCACTACAAGAAGGACGAGTGGAACCGGTACCTGGCGACGGTCTCGGACTGGGACATCGACACGTACCTGGACGTGCTTCCATGACGCTCACGCCCTAACGAGAGGAGCGCACAGCGCGCATGTGCGGGATCGCAGGCATCATCCATCGCGACGGCTCGTCGGACGTCGGCACGGAGATGACCAGCATGCTCCAGTCGATGAAGCACCGCGGGCCCGACTCCGCCGGATACGCGTTGTTCGGGCAGCCGACCGAGCTCGTCGTGATCCGGTTCAAGCTCGCGGACGCGAACGACCCCCGGGACTTCGACTTCTCCGAGCGCCTCGAGCGCCATCGGCAGGAGGTGGAGTCCCGGCTCCACAAGATCGGCGCGACGGTCGATCGGGTCGAACGGGAGACCGAGTACGCCTACCGGGCCACGGTCCGCTACGACGGCGACATGAAGGCGTTGGCGGACTATCTCGAGAGCGTCCCGGGCTGCGAGGTCCTCTCGCTGGGGCACTCGCTCGAGATCGTGAAGGACCTCGGCGACGCCCAGCAGGTCTCCGACATGTACAAGATCGGGGGGTTCGAGGGCACGCACGCGATCGGGCACGTCCGCATGGCCACCGAGTCGGACGTCGACATCTCAGGCGCACACCCGTACTGGGCATACCCGTTCTCGGACGTCGCCGTGGTCCACAACGGGCAGCTGACGAACTACTTCCAATGGAAGCGGCGCCTGGAGTTCAACGGCGAGCGGTTCCAGTCCGAGTGCGACTCCGAGATCATCGCGGTGTACCTCGCCGAGAAGATGTCCGACGGCGACTCGCTCGAGGACGCGATGCACAAGAGCCTCGAGGACCTCGACGGCGTCTTCACGTACATGGCGGTCACGAAGGACGCCCTCGGCGTTGCGAAGGACGAGATGGCGGCCAAGCCGCTCGTCCTGTACGAGTCCGACGACCTCGTGGCGATGGCGTCCGAGGAGATCGCGATCCGCGCCGTGCTGGGCCGGGAGATCGACACGCACGATCCCTACGAGGGGGAGGTGCTCGTGTGGACACGATGAGCGGATCTCGACGGATCACGTACGACGCCCGCGGGCTCGCGGAGCCGATCGCGGACGTCCCGCACGTCGCGACGATCGAGGACGGGAAGGCGACGTTCGACGCCACGGACCTGACGATCCGGCAGATCAACCTCGAGCTTCGCAACCTGATCTACGAACAGGGGATCCGCGACGTCGTCGTGCAGAACCCCGGGGCGAAGCACTCGATCGGCGTCGGGATCCTGCAGCGGTGCCGGATCCGGTACGAGGGCTCACTCGGCTACTTCGGCCTCGGGCTGATCGACGGCCCGGAGATCACCGTGACCGGTCGGGTGGGCTGGTCGGTGTGCGAGAACATGATGTCCGGCGTCGTCGTGATCGAGAAGAACGCGGGGTCGCTCACAGGCGCGGCGCTGCGCGGCGGCGACCTGATCGTGAAGGGGGACGTGGGCGCGCGCACCGGGATCGAGCAGAAGGGCGGCACGATCATCGTCGGGGGCGACGCCGGGACCAACACCGGCTTCATGATGCAACGCGGCCGGCAGATCAACCTCGAGCTTCGCAACCTGATCTACGAACAGGGGATCCGCGACGTCGTCGTGCAGAACCCCGGGGCGAAGCACTCGATCGGCGTCGGGATC
>Ga0114129_10012297_pt1 | contig 12179 bp, 9 predicted proteins | sample RhiMetdeltSRZDD1_FD_80071 | JGI IMG/M metagenome (GOLD analysis project Ga0114129, IMG submission 80071) | Populus rhizosphere microbial communities from Tennessee, USA - Rhizosphere MetaG P. deltoides SRZDD1 (version 2) (version 2) | ecosystem: Host-associated > Plants > Roots > Rhizosphere >...
CGACGAATTGCTTCAGCGGCGGTAGTGTGCGCGCCCGCGATATCGTGCCCGTCGTGCTGCGATACTCGGTCGGCAGCCGGCCCGGCGGCGGGGCGTCATCGATTCCGCGCAACAGCGAGGCGTCGCTGGCCAGGATGATCACATCGAAGCGCCTCGCGAGATTGCCGGCATCGAGCGTCTGCGCGTAGACGACCTCGAAGGGGAACTCGAAGCGCTCGAAGAGCCAGCGCATCCACCCACTCGGGCTTGACCCGCCGTACCGATCCCACAAGCCGATGCGAACAGGCCGCAACTGGAGTGCCCGGCCCTGCGGCGGCGCTGCGACGCCCGTGAACGTGAGCCCAAGATCCCCCGCCGCTTTCTGAAGCAGCGCCGGTGTTCCCGCACGTCGCGGGATATACATCGCACCGAGTCCATCGGCCGCACCGCCAATACGGCGATCGGCCGGCCAGTACACGATCTCGCCCGCTTTCATCAGCCGATTGACGGCGACGAAGGCGTCGTTCTGATGATGGCTGACCAGATAACCCGCCGGCTGCTCGACACCGGCGACGCGTCCTACCGGATGCGATACGGCCGTGACGCGCTCGAAGGGCCCATCGAAGCCGTCGAGCACGCGATCGAACTTCACGCCCATCTGAAACGCGAGCGTCCAGCCGGCGCTGTCGTAGGGCGGCGTCGGCGTGCCACCCGGATACGGGATGTCATCGGGATGATCCTGCGGCTCGAACATATCGAGCACATGGGGCCGGAATGCCTGCGCAGTCTTCACCACGAACGAGCCGGCGGGATACGTGCGGCCGTTCACCGCGAACGCAGCGGTGGCGCGATGCACGGCCACGCCGGTCCTGAGCAGCGCGTCAACGAACTTGGTGGCGGTCAGGAAATCCGGTTGATCGGCGGACAGGATGTATCCGCGCGGATCGCGCGACTGAGGCGTTTTGAGCTGCTCGTACGCACGCGACGGGAGGCTACCTCGCGTCGCCGCGCTTGGTGGTCTAACACTGGCGAGACGACGCGGCGAGAAAGTCCATGTGTCCTGGTTACCGCGCTGAATGGCGTTCCGCCCCATCGCGTAGATATTGAAGAGCAGCGTCTCGCGATACCGCGACGCGGCATCAATCACCGCGCGATTCGCGGTCACCGAGTACTCAATCGACTGGCGGAAGTGCCAGCGCTGCGGTGCGATCGGATACGGTAAATCCGCGCTTGGCAACTGCTTGTCTGGCACAAATGGAATCTCGATCGGCGTCGGGCCACCGATGCTTTCGGTGAGCAGCCCAATCTGATTGTGAAAATACGCCGTCGTCCTCAGCCCGCCATTCCACCAGGTCGAGTACGTCGATCCGCGTCTCATCGTCACGCCAGGCTTGCCTTCGAGGGCGAAGCGGGCGTGCATCGCCGCGCCGACCAGGTCGATGCTGGACGGAATCAGCGGGTCGAAGAGGTAGTTGAACGGATCGCGGAACGGCGGCGCAAACATCACCGTGCCTGGCGGTCCCGCTTGATGATGGTCGTAGACGATCTGCGGGAACCACTCCTTGTAGAGGATGCGGTTCATGTTGATCGTCTCGGCCTGGGTGGACATGTAGAAGTCGCGGTTGTTGTCGTGCCCGATGTACTTCTGGTAGGCGCGTGGCACGCTCGAAAGCGTTCGCACCAGCGGCTCGCGCTCGCGCATGTACCAGTTCGCGACGAGCTCGTGACCGTCCGGGTTGGCGTGCACGGCGAGGACGATCACGTCGCGCAGGAATCGCAGCGTCTCGACGTCTGAACGGCTGACCAGCTGATAGACCGTTTCAATCAACTGCTGCGCACCGAGGACTTCGTTCGCGTGGAGCCCGCCATCAATCCACACGACGGCCTTGCCCTCCGAGGCAAGAGCGCGCGCCTGATCGTCAGTCAGGCCTTCAGCCAGCGAGAGACGACGGGAGATGTCCTTGTAGCGATCGAGCTTCGCAAGATTCTCCGGCGCCGAGATGACGGCCATCCACTGGACGCGGCCTTCCTCGGTCCGCCCGATGTCCACGAGCTGCATGCGGTCCGATTCACGGTCGAGCTTTTTCCAGTACTCCTCGAGCTGCGTGTAGGTGGCCAGGAAGTAGTCGTCGCCGATCGGGGCGCCGAACTGCTGCGGCGGCGTGGTGATCAGGCCGGCCGTGGACTGCGTGCTCGCCTGTGGGACAGGCAGGAGCAGCAGCAGCGTAACGACTAATGCCCGCTGAGCAGTGAGCATTGAGCCTTGGGCCTCAAGCATTGTTGCGTCAGTTACGTCCGCAAGAGGATCGCACGGGTATAGAGCACCTGGAAACCGAAACGCTCGAAGGTCCGTTGCGAAATGCTACCCGGTTCGGTGGTCGCGATGGCCAGGTCCGCACGCCCGATCGCACCTTCAAGGGCCTTCGCGACGATCGCCGACTGGACACCGCGACGCCGATACGCCGGCCGCGTGCCCGTGCCGAAGATGCCGAGCACGCCGTTGGTGATCACGCTGGCCGCCGCGCCGGCCGGCTCGCCGTCGATGCGAACCAGATACCGCACGATGTCTTGGTGGATGAATTGCCGCATTACGCGGTCGATGGTCTCCACAACCTCAGGCGCCGGCACATCCGGGGCCCGTGGCATCGAGTCAGGAACAGCGAAGCCTTCGACCGTCGCGCGGAGGAACGCCTCCTCATCACGATCGCCGGTGAGAACCTCGACATGGGGGCCATCAGTCGCGGGGACTGATTCCGGCACCACGCGCGCGAGCTCGTTCTCGAAGCCTTTCAAGACGTACCCGCGGCCCTGCAGCTTCGCGACGAGATCGGTGGAGACGAGCGGGCACAGCTCGATCTGAATCGGACACTCGCGCTCGTCGTAGAACGCCTCGAGCGCCTCGAGATCCTCGTCAGTAACGGTCACGCCGAGCCCAAGGCCGAGGACCTTGTTCATCGGTGAGCCAGGCTGGCCACACACACCTCGGCCGCCGCCAACCTCGATCGACGCGGCACCGCCAGGAACCCCGACACCGGCGCCAACGGCGCAGAAATCGATCTCGGTTCGTTCGACGCGCTTTGCGAGCTCCAAAGTCGCCTGCAACACCATTGGTATGTTACGCAAACTCCCAACTACCAACGCCCAACTTCCAACCACTCGCAACGCCCAACCCCCAAAAAACGGGGCAAGATTGGGAGTTGGGAATTGGGAGTGGTTGGGCGTTGGGAATTGGTAGTTGGGAGTTGATGTGAAAGTCGCGACATGGAATGTGAACGGCATCCGGGCGCGCGATGCGGAAGTACAGGAATTCATCGACAAAGAGCAGCCCGACGTCCTCTGTCTCCAGGAGATCAAAGCCTCGCTCGATCAGCTGCCGGTGTGGCTGTGCGATCTCGAAGGCTACTGGTGCTACTGGCACGGTGACAAAGGCTACTCGGGCGTCGGCCTTCACGTGCGCAAGGCGACCTTTCCCGAGCGCCCCGAGTTCTGGCATCCCGCGTTCGACTACGAACGGCGCATTGCCGCGGTCACCCTGCCGTGGGCAACGGTGGCATCGATCTACGTGCCGAACGGTGGTAAGGACCTGGACGCGAAGATGCGCTTCCTCGAGGCGATGGTCCGCTACGCCGCCGAGTTCGAGCAGAAAAGCCAGCCGCTCATTCTGTGCGGCGACATGAACGTGGCGCGCACCGACATGGACGTTCACCCCAAGGAGCGCAAGCCAGGCATCATTGGCCAGCGCGTCGACGAGCGCGCGCTCATCGAAAGCATCCTGGGCTACGGGCTCGTCGATGTGCACCGCACGCTCGATCCGAGCAACGCGGATCTCTTCACGTGGTGGGCGCCGTGGCGGAACATGAAAGCGCGCAATATCGGATGGCGGTTGGACTACGTGATCGCGAGCCAGGCGATCGCGTCGCGTGCGACATCGTGCGTGGTGCAGAGGGAATTCGGAAGCAGCGACCACGGCCCCGTGATCGCAGTCTTTGACTAGGGCGACGCATGCAGCCTGCCTCGCCGGAGCCTTGGCGAAGGCGGGTCGCCCTACACGTCCTCGACAACCGACCAGGCTTTCGCCAGGTCCTCTCCAACCGCAAGGTGGTTCAACGCGAAATCAGCCTGGCGAAATGCCTCGAGGAGCAAGTCACGATCGAGCGGACGCGCCGCAGTGCGGCACTGGCGCGCCGCTTCAACACGCACGAGCGCAAGCGCCGCTTCCAGTCCTCGGACGATCGTTTTCACGCCGCGTCCTTGATAAGCCGTCCACGACGCGAACGCTTTTGCGGCGAGAAACCGATTCACTGGCGCCCGATGCTCGTGCCACGCTTCGCGCGCGTAGTTCGTCCACGTGTCATTCAGGCCTTCTTCGTCAGCGGCCGGCTTGAGATCATCGGGGACGGCGGCCATCACCTCGTCGCGCAGGCGCAGGCTGCGCGCCAACCCCTCGTCTGGCCTCGTCTCAACCACATCATGCGGTAGCTCCCAGACCGCCTCTGACAACGTGAGGGTGCCGGGCCGCCACCGCCGCAGCAGATCGGCGTCTCGCATCAGCGTGGCAAGGACCGACTCCGGCCGCTCATGCACGTCCGCGCAACGGCCGACCATGTGCCGCTCCCACGCGGTGTAGCCATCGAGATCCATGAGCACACGCGGATGCAGCAGCGGCGGAAGGTCGTCGGGCGTGACGATGAGTCCGTCGTAATCGATATCAGGAAACGCCGGCGGCTCGGCGACGATCTCGATCGGCGCGTCGCTGAACAACATCGACGCCGCCGTCGGACAGAAGTGCGACAGGGAAACAAACGTCCCGCGTCGATCCTGGACCGACACGCGCGGAAAATGCCGGCACGTTGTCGGCAGATAGGGTTCGCCGAGATCGCGATGGACAATGCACCGCCTCGCGGTGGCTTCGTAGAACACACATCTGCCGCGTTCATCGCGATCGAGCACCGCGGCAGTGCCGTCCGGTAGATCCGGCTCGACGATGAACGGGTAGAGCGCGCCGGCAGTGGGCGCGACGCGCAAGCGGCCCCCTACCAGCGCGTCGCTGAGGAACCGATAAACCGGGAGTTCAACCGGCACGTCCCAGTCGGCGGTGCAACACGCGCCAGAGTGTCGGCAGCCGTAATCGGCGTGAAAAGCCAACGCGAAGACATTCGTTGAACCCATTGATCTGATTGAGCTTATCTCTTCGTACAGAACTATTACAGTCCGTCCGCGACGTCCCTGCTATGGTTTGGCGATTTCTCTGACGACATCAAGCAGGAGGACCTTCCCGTCAATGGCGACACCGATGCTTATGTATGGGCGCAAACATCAGCATGGCCTGAACTGGATTACGGCCATCGCGATGACCGGCTTTCATATCGGCGCTGTAGCCGCGCTCTTCTATATCGACTACGGCGCGATGCTCGCCGCACTGATTCTCTACTACGCAGGCGGCATGCTTGGCATCGGAATGTCGTATCACCGGTTGCTCACGCACCGCAGCTACAGGACGACCAAGTTCATCGAGTACTTTCTCACGATCTGCGGCACGCTCGCGCTCGAGGGGGGACCGATCTTCTGGGTCGCGACGCATCGCATCCATCACCAGAAGTCGGATCAGGAAGGCGATCCGCACACGCCGCGTGAGGGCACGTTCTGGGCGCATATGGGCTGGATCCTCATGGGCGAGGGTCTTCATCACGACGCCTCGGTCCTCGCGAAGTACGCACCCGACCTCAGCAAAGACAAGTTCCACGTCTGGCTCTCCAACTGGCATTGGCTCACCAACGTCGTCGTCGGCCTCGGTCTGCTCGCGTATGGCGGCATTCCGTATGTGCTGTGGGGCATTTTCTTCCGCACGACCGTCGGCCTGCATGCCACCTGGTTGGTGAACTCGGCGACGCACCTCTGGGGCTCGCGCCGTTTCCAGACCCGCGATGATTCCACCAACAACTGGTGGGTGGCGCTCCTCACCTTCGGCGAAGGCTGGCACAACAACCATCACGCGCATCCGACCAGCGCCCGCCACGGTCTGGCCTGGTACGAGCTCGATCAGAACTGGATCGGCATTCGCGCGCTGCAGATCCTCGGCCTGGCCTGGGACATCAAGGTCGCAAAGATCAGGCAGCCGCTTCCGGAAGAAGCCGTCGTGCCGGCCGGTGAAGCAGTGGCGTAATTCAAGATTCGAAATGCAAAATGCAAACTGGAAGCAGTTTGCAACCACGGGGTGGAAAGCGCGGCGCTTTCACCCCGTTTTTGTTGTACGGGCGGCGTTTGCACTTTGAATTTTGCATTTTGATTTCTAGAATCACCAGGTGACCCGCCGGCAGAAGGCGATCGCGTTCTTCGTTCCGTTATGCGTGCTGCTCGTCGCAGCCGCCATTTCACTGAACATTGGCTGGATCATCGCCAATGCCGGACGTATCACGCCGATCATCCTCGGCATCGTCCTGTTTGGGCTCATCATCGCCGGCCTGATCGTCTACACAGTCTTCCTGGTCCTCGAGATCAGGCGGAACGAGGAGCACGACAGCTTCATCAACGCGGTCACGCACGAACTGAAGACGCCGATCGCCTCGATCAAGCTGTATCTGGAGACGCTGCAGTCGCGGTCCGTACCGGAGGCGAGGCGACAGGAGTTCTACAACATCATGCTGGCGGACGCAGCGCGGCTCCATCACACCGTGGATCAGGTGCTGAAGGCGGGTGTCGTTCGTGAGAAGCGCAAGACGGTGGCGCGCGGGCCAGTGGACATGGCGGCACTCACCGCCGAGTGCGTGGAACTCGCCGTCGTGCGGCACCACTTGCAGTCGGACGCGATCGTGCTCGAGTCGCCAGACCGCGCGCCGATGGTCAGCGGCGACGCCGAGGACCTGCGCACCGTCGTCACCAATCTCCTCGACAACGCGGTGAAGTACTCGGGACAAACCGTGCGAGTGACTGTGGCGGTCGCAGCACCCGCGCCCGATACCGTCTGGGTGCGCGTGCAGGATCGCGGCGTCGGCATCCCGAAGAAACAACTGAAGCGCATCTTCAACCGCTTCTACCGCGTGCAGGCGCGCGGCCTTCGTCACATCACCGGCACCGGTCTCGGACTCTACATCGTCCGGTCGATCGCGCGGTCGCATGGCGGCCGAGTGTTCGCGCAAAGCGAGGGCGAGGGCCGCGGCTCGACGTTCACGCTGGAACTGCCGCGGCTCACGACATGAGTCGAATCCTGATCGTCGAAGACGAACGGCACATCTCGGACGGCCTCAAGTTCAACCTCGAAGCCGAAGGTCATGACGCGGTTGTCGCGCCTGATGGCGAGCAGGCACTCGACCTGCTCTTGAAGGAGCGGCGCGTCTTCGATGTCGTGGTCCTCGACGTGATGCTGCCGGGGAAAGACGGCTTCACGGTTGCCGCGGAACTCCGAGCAGCGGAGCAGTTCCTGCCGATCCTCATGCTCACCGCGCGCGGCCGTCCTGAAGACGTGCTGAAGGGGTTCGAGGCGGGTGCGGATGACTATTTGCCCAAGCCCTTCGAACTCACCATCCTGCTCGCGCGCGTTCACGGACTGCTGCGGCGACGGCGGTGGAACGAGCAGGATACGCCGCCACCCGATGAGGCACAGGGCGACGTCTATTCCTTCGCCGGACGCACGCTCGATTTCGGTGCGATGGAAGTGCGCGCGTTGGGCAAGTCGCACCGGCTGACGCAGATGGAGTGCGATCTGCTCCGCTATCTGGTCAAGAACGCCGGGCAGGCCGTGTCGCGCGGGACGATCCTCGAGGACGTGTGGGGACTGCACGAGAGCACCGATACACGGGCGATCGACAACTTCATCGTGCGGCTGCGGCGCTATCTCGAAGATCGTCCAGCATCGCCGAAGATCCTGCTGACAGTACGCGGAGTCGGCTACAAGTTCGTCGGAGGAGATAACGGAGGGGACGAAGGGAAGGGGATCACACGGAGAAACGGAGAACCGGAGAACAAATCTTAAAGAGATTTCTCCGATGCTCCGTTGCTCCGCGTGAATCCGTTTCCTCCGTCATCTCCGTTCTCTCGCCTACCGCGCTGCACGTGCCCCAGAGCCAGCGCCCCGTCAATGAGGTGGCCAGCCTTGATGCCCAGCGCCAGCGGCCGCTCATGCAACCAGTGAAGACCCGCGCTGACCGCGCACCCGCACTGCGAGCAATCCGGGTTGCCGCCGAAGAAGCATGGCTCGATTCGGGTCTTCAAGTCCGCCGAGTAGTTCACGGAGACACGCGAGAACGTGCAGCGGTGCGGATCGCTCGGGGGATGCGCGAACGCCTCGGTCGCCCCGTGCGGCAGGATCAGACTCGGGTAGCGCTGCTTGAGTGATGGCAGCATCTCGAACAGACGACGACGGGATTCCGGTGTCAGCTTCTCGTCGCTTCGCTCACCCCGCTGCGGAGTGTAAAGGCTCAGCCAGATTCGACCGATCCAGCGACGGTCACTCCAGAATTCCAGATAGTCCTCCAGATAGTTGGAGTGCTGCATCATCTGATTGGTAATCACCCAGCTGATGTCCGCCTCGCGTCCTTCCAGGTTCTTCAGGATGCGCTCGTAGGTTGCCGGCTTGCGGCGCGCGTCGTGCTCAGGCTGCAGGCCATCGATCGACACAGCGACTCGCACGCGAGGGATTTCGTTCCACTCGCGCGGGAACGGCATCACCGCACTGGTGACGACGAGCGAGTACACGCCCCACTCGCTGACCACCGGCAGAATGCGACTGAGTTCGCGGTGGCGAATGAGCGGCTCGCCGCCGACGAATGACACCTGCACCGGCCGATGATGTCGAATCAATTCGAGAGCGCGCTCGACGAGCGCGTCCCCGCGCAAGTCGTTCACCTGTCGGAGCATGAGGCCGCCGCCAAGATGATTCGGCTCGTAGGCGTAGCAGCCGGGGCAATGCAGGGGGCACTCCCGGGTGATTTCGATCGACAGCAACGGACTGTGACCGCGAAGCATGCGGCGGCCGGCCGTCAACAATGTGCGGATCGCTATCGGCTGGCGAGGCCTGCCCGCTGGTGTACTCACGACGACACCTCCGAACCGAACGTACGGACGATGTCGCGGGGTTGCAAAAGGCGAACCGCATTTGAGCCTCGTTCGAGGTCCGCCTGCCCGCCTCCGCGCGAACGCTTCGCCGAGGTCCGCCGTAACCTTCGCGAAGGCGGAAAGGCGGACACTACAGCTCAGCCGGTAGAATGGCAGGTCATGTCTGCGAGCGACACCATTGAAGCGCAGGGCCACCTAATCGACTCCGGCCTGCTTTCCGCCCTCTTCGACAAGATCATCGAATTCAGAGGGTCCTACGAGATTCTGACGTTCGACATCGGCCGCACCAATGACGACCCGTCGCGCATCCAGATGCGCATCACGGCGCCCGATCGCGCGTCGCTCGACGACCTGCTGCAACAGATCACGACATTCGGCGCACATCCGGTCCGCGAGCGCGACGTTCTGATCAAACCGGCTGAAAAGGACCGCTGCGTTCCCGACGACTTCTACTCGACGACCAACCACCGGACCCACGTTCGACTTGACGGCCAGTGGATAGACGTTGAGAGCCAGCGCATGGACGCGGTGATCGTGGTCACGGGACAGACGGCCTCCTGCCGCAAGCTGCGCGATGTGAAGGCCGGCGAAGGCATCGTCTGCGGTCATGACGGCATACGCGTAACTCCGGAGTTCCGCGAACGGGATCGGCTCGGGTTCGCCTTCATGAGCAACGATGTGTCCTCGGAGCGGCGGGTCGAAGGCAGCGTCGCCCGTATCGCGCTGATGATGCGCGAGGTCAAAGCCGCCGGCGGACGCATCGCCGTGGTCGCGGGTCCGGTCGTCGTTCACACCGGCGGGGTCGAGCATTTCGCCTCGTTAGTCCGGCACGGTTACGTCGACGTGGTGCTCGCGGGCAACGCCCTGGCCGTCCACGACATCGAGTTCGCGCTGTCAGGCACCTCGCTCGGCATCGACCTGGTGGCGGGCGCGCCGGTCGAACAGGGCCATCGCAATCACATGGCGGCCATCAACACGATCAACCGGGCCGGCAGCATTCGGGCGGCCGTCGAAAGCGGGGTGTTGACGTCGGGCGTGATGTACGAGTGCGTCAAGCACGGCGTGGAGTTCGTCCTCGCCGGCAGCATTCGCGACGATGGGCCGCTGCCCGAGACGATGATGGATCTAGTCGAGGCGCAGGAGCAGTATGCGGCGGCGCTCTCGCGCAATGTGCACCTGGTGCTGATGCTCTCGTCGATGCTGCACAGCATCGGCGTCGGCAACATGCTGCCGTCCTGGGTCCGTGTCGTCTGCGTCGATATCAATCCCGCGGTCGTCACCAAGTTGAGCGATCGCGGATCCCAGCAGACGGTCGGCGTCGTGACCGACGTCGGGCTATTTTTGCATCGCCTTGCTGAAGCGCTGGATTCGACGAGTTAACGGAGAGCACGGAGGTCACGGGTTAACACGGAGAAACGGAGAAGCGGAGGATAGACCGAAAATCAGACTCCGTTCGGCTCCGTTGCTCCGTTAGTCCGTGTGATCCGTGAGCTCCGCCGTCCTCCGCTCTCTCACACAACAGCACGCGCCGCAGGCGCGCGATCACTGAGGCACTCTGCAACCCGCGTCAGCGCCTGCTCGAGACCGGCGCGCGTACGCGGCGTGCCCAGGCACAGCCGAACCGCCTTCGGGTGTTGATCGCCCACTGCAAACTCTGACGACGCGTTCACGACGACACCGCGCGATCGCGCCTGCGCGACGAAGCCATCGGACGACCATCGCGGCGGCAATGTCAGCCACAGGTGATGGCTCTGCGGATGCGTCTGGTAGCGCTCACCGGCAAGTAGCCGCTTCGCCATGATCTGCCGCGCCGCACCTTCGTGACGCTTCCAGTCGGCGATACGCGCCGCCGTCCCGTCCTCGATCCAACCGCTCAGCAGGTCAGCGCCGATCGGCGAGGTACTGATCATCGTCGTCCACACCACGCCGGCGACTTTCTCGAGAAACGCTGGAGGCGCGACGACGCTGCCGAGCCGCAGACCCGGAAACAGGCTCTTCGACAGACTCGTCACGAAGAGCGTGCGATGCGGGATCAGCAGCGCCAGCGGTGTGCGTTCCGGCGACAGGAATCCGTAGGTGTCGTCCTCGACCACGATCAGGCGGTACTTCTCTGCGATGGCCGCGATCTGGCGCCTGCGGCGTTCGGACATGACCGCGGATGTCGGGTTCTGCATCCTCGGCATGCAGTAGAGCGCGCGGGCACGAGTCGAGCGGCAGGCGGTCTCGAGCGCGTCGGGGCGAAGCCCTTCGGCGTCCATCGCGACGCCGCGCATCTTCAACTGCATCTGCTGCGCAATCATCCGCGCACCCGAGTAGGTCAGCTCCTCCATGAGGAGCGTGTCGCCAGGGGCAAGCACCGAGCCCAGCGTCGTCGTCAGCCCATGCTGCGCTCCGGCGGTGAGCACGATGTGCTCCGGGTCGGCCGGCATCCCGAGCTGCTTCAACCATGCGGCCATGGCCTGGCGATGGCGCAGATGGCCGCGTCGAGGCGCATAGCCAAACAGCTGCGTCCACGGCAACGCGCGCCGTTGGAAGAGATGCGCGCCAAGCGCCGCGACCTCTTTGTCTGGCATCAGGAAGTTGATGCTGAGGTCGAGCACACCGTTCTCGCCGGTGCCGTCATCGTACGGCTCCTGCCCGCGGATAAAGGTGCCACGGCCGACGTGGCCGTTGATCAGGCCGCGCCGCGACGCCTCGGTGTAGGCGCGGGTAATGGTCGTCACGGTGACACCGAGATGGTCGGCCAGGTCACGATGGGGCGGCAGCTTCGACCCGGCGCGGAGTGCGCCGCTCTGCACGTCCTCATCGATGGCGTCGGCAATGGCCCGATAGACGGGCCCTTTTCGCGACTCGAGATTGGGCAGCCACATTGTCATTGCAGCAATATACGTATTGCTGCGCTATCAATCCACTTGTCCTACTAACACAATAGCGCTGAGCCTTGAAGGGCTGAACCTCGCCGGCTGAGTTCTGAAGCCGCACGGCTCAGATCGCCAACGCATCTCTCGGCGTCCTACTAAATGAGGTGCGATTTCGAACCCCATGGGTAAACGAATCTTTCTGTTTCTCCTTACCAACCTTGCCATCGTTCTCACGCTGACTGTCGTCGTCGCCGTGCTCGGGGTCGCGGGCGGCCCTGATCTGGGCTC
>Ga0114129_10012298_pt1 | contig 12178 bp, 12 predicted proteins | sample RhiMetdeltSRZDD1_FD_80071 | JGI IMG/M metagenome (GOLD analysis project Ga0114129, IMG submission 80071) | Populus rhizosphere microbial communities from Tennessee, USA - Rhizosphere MetaG P. deltoides SRZDD1 (version 2) (version 2) | ecosystem: Host-associated > Plants > Roots > Rhizosphere >...
AGGAGGCCAGCCGCGGGATGTCGCCGCGGCGCTCGCGCAGCGGCGGCAGCGCAATCGGCATCACCTGCAGCCGGTAGAAGAGATCGTCGCGGAACTTGCCGTTCGACACTTCCTGTTCGAGATTCCGGTTGGTCGCCGCGATGACCCGGACGTCCACGCGGATGTCGGACAGGCCGCCGACCCGCTTGAACGTCTTTTCCTCGAGGAACCGCAGCAGCTTGGCCTGCAGGCCCGCGGTCATCTCGCCGATTTCGTCGAGGAACACGGTGCCGCCGTCGGCGGTCTCGAGCAGGCCGCGCTTCTGCTGCCGCGCGTCGGTGAACGCGCCGCGCTCGTGGCCGAACAGCTCGCTCTCGAGCAGCTGCTCGGGAAGGGCCGACATCGTGATGTTGACGAACGATCGGCGCGCCCGATCGCTATTGTAATGAATCGTCTTGGCCGCCAGGTCCTTGCCCGTACCGGTCTCGCCGGTGAGGAGGACGGTCGACGCCGGACTCGTCGCCACCCGGGCCAGCAGCGCCTTGATGGCTTTCATCGCCGGAGAGTCGCCGATGATGGCGTCGAAGGCGCACTCCCGCCCCTGGCTCGTACGCAAGGCGCGAACCTCGCGCCGAAGCTGGCTCGTCTCGAGCGCTTTCTCGACCAGGATGACGACTTCTTCGAGGTCGAAGGGCTTGTTGACGTAATGGTAGGCGCCCAGCTTCATCGCCTCGACGGCGTTCTCGACGGTCGAAAAAGCGGTCATCATGATGACCTGCGTTTCCGACGCGGTTTCCTTGACGCGCCTGAGGACGGTGAGGCCGTCGCCGTCGGGAAGCTTGAAATCGAGCAGGACGAGATCGACCTCGGCGGACGAGAGACGCTCGAGCGCTTCGGACGCAAGACCTGCCTCGAGCACATCGTAACCACCGGCGGTGAGACGCTCGCGCAGCGACCAGCGCACGAGCGCTTCGTCGTCGACGATCAGGATGGTCGCGGCGGCCACGCCTCAGTATAGCGATGACCAACATCGAGACCGCAACCCAGCTCGCCGATTTGAAGCGCGCGCTCGATCACGCCGCGATTGTCGCGACCACCGACGTCACCGGCAGGATCACGTACGTCAACGACAAGTTCTGCGAAATCTCCGGCTACAGCCGCGAGGAACTCATCGGACAGGATCACCGAATCATCAATTCCGGCCTCCATCCATCCGAGTTCATTCGCAACCTGTGGGTGACGATCGCCAACGGGCGGGTCTGGCACGGTGAAATTCGAAATCGCGCGAAGGATGGGCACTACTACTGGGTCGACACCACGATCGTGCCGTTCATGGACGAGCGCGGGAAGCCGTATCAATACATCGCGATTCGCGCCGATATCACCGCACGCAAGGCCGCGGAGCAGCAGCTGGCGAGCCAGGAGGCACTCGCCAGGCTCGGCCAGATGGCCGCGGTCGTCGCGCACGAGGTGAAGAACCCTCTCGCCGGCATCAAGGGAGCGATGCAGGTCCTGATGTCGCGGCGGGACGCCGCCGACAGCGAGACGATGGTCATGCGGGACATCGTCGCGCGCATCGACGCGCTCAATGAGCTGATCCAGGACCTGATGATGTTCGCGCGTCCGAAGCCGCCGCGCCTGAACACCGTCAACCTGCGTCAGCCGATCGACGAGGCCATCACGATGCTGCGGCGGGACCCGGCCGGATCGTCGCTCGACATCGACGTCGACGGGGACGTGGCCGAGGTGACCGTCGATCCTGATCTCATTCGGGCCACGGTGTTGAACCTGCTGCTGAACGCCGCGCAGGCGATGAACGGACAGGGGCGCATCCGCGTGACCAGCGCCGTGCGCGACGGGATGTGGGTGCTCGACGTGGCCGACGACGGGCCCGGCGTGCCGGTCGACGTGCGTGAGCAGATTCTCGAGCCGTTCTTCACCACCAAAGCGCGCGGCGGCGGACTCGGGCTGCCGATCGCCAAACGTGTCGCCGAGATGCACGGCGGGACGCTGTCGCTGGCCTTTCCTGAATCCGGGGGCACAGTGGCGACCATCACGGCGCCGCTCAGGCCGCGACCGCACGACGGCTGAGGCTACGCGGGCATCGGCGCGTCGATCGAAGCCGATGGCCGTTGGTGCGGCGGCCGGAGCCCGAACTTCTCGATTCGGTACCGGACCTGGTCCCGATTGATGCGCAGCAGGTGGCCGGCGTGGGTCTGGTTCCACCGCGATCGCTCGAGCGCCTGGACCAGCAGCTGACGCTCCACGTCTTCGAGGTTCACGCCCTCGGGCGGCAGCCGGAAGAGCGAGGCCGATGACGTCTGGCGCGTCAACAACGGGAAATCCTGCGGGGTCAGCCACTCGCGATCGACCAGGAGCATCGCGCGTTCGATCGCGTTGCGAAGCTCGCGGATGTTCCCCGGCCAGCGATAGTGCTCGACCAGCGTCAGCGCTTCCGGATTGACACCGCGAACTTTCTTCCTGAACTCGCGGTTGAACCGATCGACGTAGTAGTCGATGAGGAGCCGGATGTCGCCGTCACGCTCGCGCAGCGGCGGCAGCACCAGCGGCATGACGTGCAGGCGGTAAAACAGATCCTCGCGGAACTTCCCTGTCTTCACTTCCTGTTCGAGATCGCGGTTGGTCGCCGCGATCACGCGTACGTCGACGCGCACGTCCGCAAGCCCGCCCACGCGCTTGAAGGTCTTCTCTTCGAGAAATCGCAGCAGCTTGGATTGCAGTCCTGCTGTGATCTCGCCGATTTCGTCGAGGAAGACGGTGCCGCCGTCGGCCGTTTCGAGCAGCCCGCGCTTCTGCTGCCTCGCGTCCGTGAACGCGCCGCGCTCGTGACCGAACAGTTCGCTTTCGAGCAGCTGCTCCGGGAGCGCCGAGCAGGTGATGTTGACGAACGGCCGCGCGGCGCGGTCGCTGTTGTAATGAATCGCCTTCGCGGCCAGATCCTTGCCCGTCCCGGTCTCGCCCGTCAGCAGCACGGTCGACGCGGGGCTCGACGCGACGCGTGCGAGCAGTGCCTTGATGTCCAGCATCGCAGGCGACGTGCCGACAATGGCGTCGAAGCCATAATCGCGTCCGGCGCTCGACCGCAGCGTGCGCACCTCGCGCCGCAGCCGGCTCGTCTCGAGTGCCTTCTCCACCGAGAGGAGCACGTCCTCCAGATTGAACGGCTTGTCGATGTAATGCCATGCGCCAAGCTTCATCGCTTCAACTGCGTTCTCGACGGTCGAGAACGCCGTCATGAGGATGACCAGTGTCTCCGGCGTGATCTCCTTGATACGGCGGAGCAGCGTCAACCCGTCGCCGTCAGGCAGCTTGTAATCGAGGAGCGCCAGGTCGATTCCGGCGTTGATACGTGCGAGCGCTTCGCCCACGGTCCGCGCCTCGACCACGGCGTAGCCTTCGCGAACGAGCGCCTCGCGGAGCGACCAGCGCACCAGATCTTCGTCGTCGACGATCAGCAGTGTTGGGGCACTCACATCAACCTCATGAAGCCAGCCGCACCTCTTCGCACGCCTGTGCCTCCGCCGCCTCACGCGTGACATCGAGAAGGGGAAGGAAGATAGTCACCCCCAGCTGTGCAGGATGCGAATGTAATTGGCGCGCTCGTACGCCGCCGGGTCTTCCGTCGTCCGGTGACTCAATCGCCCGCGAGCCTCCGCAAGCGAACCCATGTTGTGCCAGTCGAGCCACTGCTCGAGTGAATGGCGCATCACGTTCACATACGACGGTCCGTGGTGCAGGAGCGCGGACACCATCTGGATCACGTCGGCGCCCGCGAGGACCGCCTTGATGCCGTCGTGCGGCGTGGCGACACCGCCGGTAACCGCGAGCGACGCGCTGACCCGTCCGAAGAGAATCGCGATCCATCGCAGCCGCAGCGGGAGCTCCGCGCTCGTCGACAGCTCGAGGCGCGGGACCACCCGCATCTCGCGAATGTCGATGTCCGGCTGGTAGAACCGGTTGAAGAGAACGAGACCGTCTGCGCCCGCTTCGTCCAGCTCGTGCGCGACGCCGGCAAACGCGGTGAAGAACGGCGACAGCTTGACGGCCAGCGGAATCGTCAGCGTGCGCTTGACTTCGCGCACCGTCTCGATGAGATCGTCCTCAATCGCGGCGGCGGACGCGCCCGTCTCCGTATGCACTTCGTACCAATTCAGCTCGAGCGCCGCGGCGCCCGCCTGCTCGATCATCGGCGCATACGTCAGCCATGACTCCCGCGTGTGGCCGTTGAGCGACCCGATGACGGGAATCTTCACCGACCTGGTGACCCGATAGACGTGCTCCGCGTAGTCATGCGGGTTGAATGGGTAGTCGGTGAGCGACGGAAAGTAACCGATCGTCTCGGCGAACCGCGCGTCGTCCGGATTCAGGTGGCGGATACGTCCCTCATGCGACGCCGTCACCTGCTCTTCGAAGAGCGAGTGGAGGACGACGGCCGCGCATCCGGCGTCCTCGAGCCGCTTCACCGTATCGACCTGGTACCCGAACGGCGATGCGCCCGCCACGAACGGGTGCGGGAGCTGCATTCCGAGGTATGACGTATCGAGCTGCATGATGCCCTTCCTATCCCTTCGCGGTCATGACGCTTCGAGCTCGCGGAGCCGCTTTGCCGTCATGCGCAGCTCCGCGTACTGGTTTTCGATGAGCTCGCGCGCGGTTGGCGGCAGAAGGCTCTCGAGCGCGCCTTCATACACGCCGCGCGAGAAACGCTCGCCTCGCTCGGCTTCGTGCACGATGCTGACCGGGTCTCCCCGGAAGATCGCGCTGCGCAAATCAATCCACGTCCGGTGAAGCGCGCCGACCGCCGTTCCGTCGCCGGCACTCGCCCCGCCGAGGCGCTGCGCGTGCGGCAGCAGGTCGGCCGCAAACCGCTCGCGCTGCGACGCAATGTCGAGAAAGAGCGACTTCACGTACGGGTCCGTCACATGCTCCGCGACATGCCGGAACCCGCGCTCCGCGTCCTTGCAGGTTTCGATCAGATGGTTCAATACGGCACGTTCGCTTCCGTTCGTCATGGCGTTCTCCTTCCTACTCGGTCGAGGTGTGCGACGTGATGGCGTCGGGCACGAAGTCGACAACGATGCCCGCGTAGATGTCCCACAGAACGAGGTCGTGGCCGGCGATCCGGTAATCCAGCTCCGCAGGAATTGGCGGCAGGCCGAGCCGGATTTCCGGCGGGAGCCGATGGACCGGCAAGAGCAGGTAGGGCTCGTTCACCGTCGGATGCATCCCGCGCGGAACCCATTCGCCTCCGTTGAGCGTGGCGAGAAAGCCCTCGCCATCGACCTCGCCTATCGCGTCGGCGAGCATCCAGCGAAAGAGCGGTGCAATTTCGGGCGCGAAGATGTCTCCCTGCCGGGCGTACCGGCGCGCGCCGCGAACCGCCGCCGCGAGGTATTGCCGGCCCAGCAGCTTCGAGATCAGATCGCTGCCGGCCATCGCCGGCGGCGGCGGAGCCAGCCGCCGGTGCAGCGCCGCATAACTTTCAACCCGTTCGTGATAGGCGTTCAGTGCCGCGTCGGCGTCGAACACGGCGTACTGCGCATGGGCGCGTGGAACCGCGGCCAGCGCCGCGAGCGCAATCGCGCTACCTGCAATCGTCTCGATCAATCGTGAGTGACGTCTCATCGCACACCCCCTCGTCTCGAGCGCGTCAGGAGCGCCGCTTCGGCTTGTCGTCGAAGTGGAACCACAGGCTGACCGTCAACTCGAATGCCGTCGGCGTCCCGTTCAACTTCAAGGGCTCGTACTCCCATTGTTCGACTGCGTCGATCGCCGCCTTTGCCAGCAGCGGATGACCACGAAGGACTTTCACGGTCTTGATGTGTCCGCGCTCGTCCACGATGGCGTCGAGGATGACGACGCCGTCGATGGCCGCCATCTGCGCGATCGCCGGGTAGACGGGGTCCACGCGTTTGAGCAAGGCCGGCGCCTGCACCTGGCCGCCGATGCGCACCGGTTCGTGTGAAACCGGCGGCGGCGGAGGTGGCGCCGCGTCCACGACTGCCGCCAGCGATCCGATGACGCCGCCGACAATGCCTCCTTCAACGCCGCCCGGGACACCAGGCTCCGCGATCGCGCTCCCGACTGGTTCCGGAACGATGTTCGGAGGGGCCTCGATCGGCGCGGCAAACGCGTTCGGCGGCGGCGTCGCGGTTTCAACGGCGCGAACCGTCTGCCGAGGCGGGGGCGGCGGCGCGACCGCGGGCATTTCCGCGACAAAAGAAAGGACGTCGGGGACTGCGGGGAGCTCGCGCGTCGCGACGAGGAACGGCATCAGCGCAATCACCGCCAGCGCAGTCCCCTGGATGCTCGTCGACACGAGGATCGGAATCGCCGGCCTGCTCGGCACGTGCTGAACCTTTCCCGTGATCAAATCGAACATGACGTCCTCCGCGTTCCGGAACTGCAGGGGCAACCGGTGTGCCGTGCCCAAGGGCGGGATCCGGGCGCATATGTGGCGCGTTTCGGGCAGGCTCGGGTGGAAGCGCCCGCGTCGGCGGGGAAAATCCCGCAGCTGCGTGAATTCTTCGACGCGCGTGAAGCTATGGACGTGGGTTACTGCAGCGGACGCACACGTCGGCTGCGCATGGGGCGCAACGACGCAGGCCGGCTTCGAATCGAGGCGATCGATGCGGTGAAGAGCGCAAGGGGGTCGCGTGAGGCTTTACGCGACCCGGCGGGTTTCGATCTCGCCGCGCCCGCGGCGGACGTTGCGACGATCGTCGCGGCAGCCGAACCAGGCGATCAGAAAAAAGACGCCGACAAACAGCAGCACGTTCAGAAAGGCGCTCATCACACACCTCCGCTCGTCTCGGCTCTGGTCGTGTCGTCGGTGGTCATCAGCAGGATGACGGCCGCGGCGACGAGCAGGCCCAGCGTTCCCAGGAACCAGACCGCGAGCACGCCGGCATAGAACGCACCGGTGCGTCCCGCGAGCGCGTCGGCTGGCGAGAACATCCCAAACATCCACAGCAGTTGCACCAGTGTGAGGACTGCGACAACGGCGGCGACGGCGCCGGCAAGCGCGCGATCGGTCATGGATCTCCTCCGAGTTCGTGGCGAGTGAAGGCACGAACGATGCCACGGTGTCTTCCTTTACATTGCGTACATTGCGCCTGCAGCCTGGACGCTCGCGTTCGCCGGCTCGCCGGCAGCCTCGTGAAAAAAATCCCGAGGAGCGCGGATTCTTCCGCGGTGCAAGGCGCTCGATCCGACATCTCCAGGTGGAACGGTGTTGGGTTGTGCGGCGCGGATCGTGCGCGGCGCGTCGCCATGCGAGGACGCGGCTGGCGGACCGTTCAACGCGGCCGGGCTCCCCCATATGAAAGGGCAGGCCGCTACCTGCGCGGGTCTGCGCGACAAGACGTTCACGCTGGAGGCGCGCGAGGTGACCGTGGATCTCGGGATGGGGCTGAAGTTCGCGCTAGCAGGGTGCCGAAAAACGCGAGCTCAGCACCCTGCTCGTTCGAACTGCCAAGAAACTCGCGCGCGACGTTACGCCGCGCCAATGGCGCGCAACAGCGTCATTGCACGGTGACCGTTCCACTGGTGGCCAGCCGGGTGAATCCGTCTTGCGCAAACCAGCGCACGTTGTATGTCCCGGGCGTCTGCGGCGCCGTCAGCGTCAGCGTCGCGCCCGCCATCCCGCTCGCCGGCGGCGTCCTGGTCCCGCTCAGATAGATCCATGCGACATAGCCGGAGTCCGGCGCCGCGCTTGGAAACAGGCCAACCCAGTCGGTCGTATTCGCCGGGCCGTTGGCCGCCGTGAACCCGATCGTCCCACCGCGGGCGACGGTCGTCGTGGTGATCGTCACCGTCGGCGGCGGCGGCGCGGTCACGGTCACATCGGCGCTGATAGCCAGCCGGGTGACTCCGTCTTGCGCAAACCAGCGCACGTTGTATGTCCCGGGTGTCCGCGGCGCCGTCAGCATCAGCGTCGCGTCCGCCATCCCGCTCGCCGGCGGCGTTTTGGTCCCGCTCAGATAACTCCAGGCGACATAGCCGGTGTCAGGCGCCGTGCTTGGAAACAGGGCGACCCAGTCGGTCGTATTCGCCGGGCCGTTGGCCACCGTGAACCCGATTGCCCCACCCCCAGACACCGTCGACGTGGTGATCGTTACCGTCGGCGCCGGCGGCGCGGTCACGGTGACATCGGCGCTGGTGGCCAGCCGGGTGAATCCGTTTTGCGCAAACCAGCGCACGTTGTATGTCCCGGGCGTCCGCGGCGCCGTCAGCGTCAGCGTCGCGTCCGCCATCCCGGTCGCCGGCGGCGTTTTGGTCCCGCTCAGATAACTCCACGCGACATAGCCGCTGTCCGGCGCCTCGCTCGGAAACAGCCCGACCCAGTCGGTCGTATTCGCCGGGCCGTTGGCCATCGTGAACCCGATCGTCCCACCGCCGGCCACGGTCGGCGTGGTGATCGTCACCGTCGGCGCCGGCGGTGTCGTCAGATCGACGATGAAGACGTCATTGCGGTGCAGTCCGCCTGGCTCCATGTCGGACCCGACGGTGGATCCCAGCGTCTTTTCCCAGTTGGACGTAAACAGGGCCCATCTGCCGTTCGGAGAGATCGTCGCCCTGGGCAGGTACCAGAAGTAGAGCTGATTTGGATCGCCGTCGTACGAGATGTCCGACCGGTGCTGCGCGAATCGCCACACCGTAGCGGCAGCCGGAGCGGCGTTGGTCTGGATCGCCACGATCTCGTCGTCCCATGCGCGCCACGGCGTCGTGTTATCGGCGGGATCGTACCGATAGAGCGTAGACAGGACCGGCACGAGCGTCCCGGGCTGCGCGTTGTTCCACGAAGTGTGGTCCGCGATGAAGACTTCCTGAGGCGACACCGGGTTGACCACGTCGCTCGTCGTCGCCGGCGTGCTCAAGTCTCGCAACTGCCACTGGGCACCGTCGTAGCGGGTCGTCGTGCAGCAATCCTGGTTCACCTGCCGGCCGTACCCAAGGGCGTCGTGGCCGCCGGAGAACCGCGTGACCTTCGTGATGACGTCGGTCGTCAGATCCCAGATGAAGTAGGGCAACACGCCCGCGAACGAGCCGTTGGTCGGATACAGCGTGACGTAGCGTCCCGACAGGTCGATCCAGGCGTGGTGCAGATTGATCGCGAGCCCGATGTTGGTCGAACGCGTCACGCCGCCGCGCGTAATCGTCGACGCCAGGCTGTCGAGGACCGCCACGTTGGTCACGGGGGGGCCGACCTGAAAGACCGCGACCTTGTAATCGAGATCCTGCTGCGAGCCACCGAAGAGGATGGAGAGCTTCTCTGGCGCCGCGGCGCTCGAAGACAGCGAGCGCGCGTACGTGTCGTTCTCGATGGTCGCGATTGATCCGAGCTCCAGGACGTCTGTGTAGAGCCCCGTGCTGAAATTGAACGTGCGGATAACCGGCTGATGCGCATCCGACGACTGCCTCGTCCCGAAGAGCAGGTTCGGTGACACGAAGCTGAATTGCGGCTCGGCCTGGGACACGATCGTCAGTCCACCTTCGCCCACGCCCGGAGTCGCGTTGATTCGCGCGGCGGTCATCGTGGTGGCGTCGAACGTGTACGGAATGTAGGTACCGTCGACGCCACGCACCCAGAACTTGTCGGAGGCTGCATTCCACGCGAGCTGGTGCGCCGCGGAGGCGGTCACGAAGGATCGGCCCGGGAAGCCGGGACGCGTGTTGCCGTCGGTGACTCGCAGCATCCGCGACCCCAGCCCGGGATCGACGAAGTGAAAGCCCGCGGGTCCGAGGACGGGTAGCCGCGGCTTCGGCACCGCGATGCGCGTGGTATTCGCGGCATAACTCGCCGGCGCCGATCGCTGCGCGTCCGCTGCGGCGCCGCAGAGCACAATGAGTGTCGTGCAGACAATTGATGAGGTCCTGAACACGGTATCGCCAGTACGCAAAGGTCTGGCCGGAGGTCTTCCGTATCGAGCCTCATCAAAGCGGCGTGGAGCTTGGCTATATGTAGGCGCGCACTACCCGTCGATAGGAATCGCGGTGGAAATGTTGGTCAGAAATGGAGTTCAGCCAGGAGCGGTGAGCCGACCCGTTGCCGGGCGCGCCACGTTGTATTCAGGGCCGTCACCACATGTAGATCAGCCGCGCGGACGCCGTGTGGGCGCGGTACGGCCGATTGAGGTACATCAGGTTGATGAGCGCGGGGAAGAACGGGCTGTCGAGCGTACCGGGCGAGCGCGCGAAGTCCTGCGCGTCATAGCTGTCGTACCAGTACGCGGCGCCGATGCCGACCTGCCGCGACAGCGAGTAGCGGACATCGGCGGTCGCGCGCTGCATCGTGTTGCGCACGGGCGCCAGCGGCTGCGGCGGCGCGAGTGTGGTATTGGACGGCAGCAGGTACACGTAGCGCGCGTTGGCGTGGACGTAGTCGTAGGCCAGGCGCGCCGCAGTGCGCCGGGCCACGTGCGGCAGATCCAGGCTCGACGTGACCGTGTGCACGTTCTCGTTCATGTCCGTCGCGCCTGGCCTGTCCAGTCAAACGGCGGCCGCGCTGCTGGCGGCTGAGGGTCCGAACGAGCTCCCTTCCGCGCGGCCGCGCACGTTGCTCGACGTCGCCGTCGAGGTCGTGCGCGAGCCGATGCTGCTGCTGCTGATCGCGACCGGCTACGTGTATCTGCTTCTCGGCGATCTCGAAGAAGCGATCGCGCTCGTGGCGGCGATCGGGGTCGTCGTCGGCATCTCGCTCTACCAGGCTCAGAAGACCGAACATGCCCTCCAGGCGCTGCGCGACCTGTCGAGCCCGCGGGCGCTCGTCATACGCGACGGGGTGGCCACGCGCATTCCCGGCCGCGACGTCGTGCGCGGCGATCGCGTGATCCTGCGCGAGGGCGACCGCGTACCGGCCGATGGCGCCGTGGAGTCGAGCGCGAACCTCGCGGTCGACAAGTCGCTGTTGACCGGCGAGTCTGCTCCGGTTGTGAAGCAATCGGAGCGGGAGTCGGAGGACGGGAATCACCACGTCCCGGTGCTGCTGCTCATGGGCGACCACGAAGTCATCTACGACCCGGCACGAGCATTGGCGCGTGCGCGACGGCTGATTCCCGACTTCGAAGGGGATCTGGTGCCGCAGTGCGCTCATGATATGTCAGTGAGCCAGCATCGAATCGTCGATGCGCGAGTGCTCGATTTCCTCAGCGACAAACGGCGCCACACCTCCGAGCGGGTTGTTGCCTGACCTCGCGCGCGATCTCGATGATTTCTCCTTACTCCGAAGAGCGCTCGGCGCACGACGGGCGTGCGACTCCGCAGCCGGGTCATTCCCGGCGTCGCGCCGAGGCAGCGACCTGGATCAGAAACCGTTGATCCTGAAGTCGCGCTTCACGACGTTCGAGATGACGTCGACACCCATCAGCTCGAGGTCCGTCTCGTCGAAGACGCCGTTCTGATCCATGTCGAAGACGACGTCCGGCGCGGTTCCGCTTACGACGGCGACGAACAGGCGCGAGGGCGTGTTCTGGCCGACGGTTCCGAAGAGGTTCGGAGCGCCGACGATCCAGGTGGACCAGACCTCGGTGCGATCCGAGCGCCGGTCCGTGATCGTCGTGATGGTGAAGTCGTTGGCGACGTTCTGACCTGCGCCCGCGCCGGCTCGGCTGGACGAGAGCAGCACGACGAGACCCGGAAAGTGATCGACGTTGGCGCCGATGCCAAAGCTTCCCGGAAACGGCGCGGTGTTGCCGTGCGCGCCCGGCCCGGTCAGTTCCGGGGACGCTCCGGTCGCCGCGAGGCCCACATTGAATTCCGCCTTGAGGTCGACCATGAAGGCGCGGCTGCCGACACCCGAGAGGTTGCCGTTCTTCGGCGTGAACACCTCCAGGTTGACCGACAGGCCGCCGCCGTCCTCGGCGGCCGCCGTTGACGGCGCGAACACCATGCCGGCCGCGACCAGGCCCAGGGCAGTCAGGAACGCGATGAGCCCGATGCCGCTGGTGGTCTGTTGCTCTTTTGTGTTGGTGTCTTTCATACCAGTTCCTCCGTTTTCTTCCCGTACCGAACCCTCACCGATAGCGGTGACGTCGGCTGTCGTGTGGCTCAGTGTGGAGTGCGCGCGAGATGACGACCACCCACAGCACCCGCACAGCACTCGTACGATGGCCGTACAACCGCGGCGGTAAGATGAGGGCCTTATGAAAGTGGGCGCTCCGGGGTCATTTGGGGCGCA
>Ga0114129_10012300_pt1 | contig 12176 bp, 10 predicted proteins | sample RhiMetdeltSRZDD1_FD_80071 | JGI IMG/M metagenome (GOLD analysis project Ga0114129, IMG submission 80071) | Populus rhizosphere microbial communities from Tennessee, USA - Rhizosphere MetaG P. deltoides SRZDD1 (version 2) (version 2) | ecosystem: Host-associated > Plants > Roots > Rhizosphere >...
AGGCCGCCATATACCTCTATGTGCCCCGCGGCTATTGTACAGACGCGCGCGCGCTTTGTCTGCGTCAGCACATCCGTGTCTCAGACTTCCGCCACTACTGGTTCGAGGGTGAAGAGCTGCACGTGACGCGCTGCTTTGCCTGAGGCAGTCACGCTTCTCCTGGTGTAGTGCCTGACACCTTCGCGTCGGGAAAGTACAACTCCACGGTCTGCACGCCTTCCAGGGCCATCTGTACTAATGCCGGGGTATCGAGAGCTTGTTCGGCAGCTTCGATGTCGGCGAGTGTGGTGCGTGTGGCAGGGTGCCGCGGCACGAACAGGGTACAGCAGTCTTGATCCGGCTGGATAGAGATCGGGTAGGTGCCAATGTCCGCTGCGGTCTGCATAATCTCCGCCTTGTCCATACCAATCAAAGGCCGCAGTACGGGTAGCTCGCTGGCCGCTTCGATGACGCGCAGGTTTTGCAATGTCTGCGAAGCCACCTGCCCCAGAGATTCTCCGGTCACCAAGGCTTCAGCCCCGGTTTGTTGCGCCAACGCCAGCGCCATGCGCAGCATGTAACGGCGGTACAACACGACCCGATAGGGCGCTGGCGCCACCCCTACGATCTGCTGCTGAATGTCGCCAAATGGCACCAGGAACAGGCGCGCCGCGTACTGGTGACGTGTCAGCCGCTGGGCGAGCTGGCGCGCTTTCTGCTGCGACGTGCGGTCCAGGAAGGGGTAACTGTGAAAATGCACGAAATCGACCCGACAGCCGCGTTTCATCATACGATAGGCCGCCACGGGCGAATCGATGCCTCCTGACAGCAGACTCAGCACGACACCGCTGATGCCAACTGGGAGCCCTCCCGCTCCCGGAATTTTTTGGACATACACCAGGGCGCGCCGTGGGACGATATCGACATACACAATGAGTTCAGGCTCATCGAGCGCCACGCGTGTCTGATGCGTGGCCAGGACGTGAGCCCCTAACACCTGCTGGAGTTCTAACGAGTGGAACGGTAGCTCCTTAAAAGCCCGACGCGCCGTAATACGAAAACTGGCGAAAGTACGGCCGTGCAGGACGTGGCTTACCGTCTGTTTCATCGCCTCAAGATCGTGCGGAGCCTCGGCGCAGCGGGCGAAATTGGCCAGGCCGAAAATACTGTGCAGGCGCTCTTCAAGGATGGCCCAGGGAACAGCCAGCGGCACCGCGACGAGCAAGCGCCCCGACAGCATCTCGACAGCAATGTCACCCAGATCACTCAACGCCTGCTGCACGTTCCTGACCAGGCGGCGCAGAAATATCGGGCGATTTTTGCCCTTGATGCTGACTTCACCGTAATGCATCACCACGTATTGCCGCGTCTCACGCATAATCCATCACGCTCGTGGTCTGTCGAGGATATATGAGGAAAGACCATGACACGATAGCGGCATCGTACGGCATCCATCGCCACCTGTCAACGCACTCAGGGTCGTGCAGTTTTCAGGATCTGCGCCTGTCCGTCTTTTCCCTCCCCCTCGACAGGGAGAGGGCGAGCGTGGGGGTGTAGGAAGGGGGGAAGGGGTCGAAGGCCCAGGAAGGCGAGGGAAAAGCGAGAACTGCATGGTCCTGCAACACACCCGGCACGGGTGCTCACCGTGTCGGCACGCGGTCCTGAAATTCGACGCGCAGCTTCAGGAAGCGTGGCGCTAGCAGGCTCACCAATACGACCACGCCGAACACCGCCAGGCTCATGATCTGCAGCGCCAGCGGACCGCCGAGGTGCTCGGCAAGGACACCACCTATGAACGTCCCGAGCGGCACCAGGCCACGATTCAAGAGAAAAATGCTCATGACCCGGCCACGCATCTCGCGAGGTGCCAGGAGCTGGAGGAAGGTCTGGTTCTGGGTCTGGTACGCTACCACACACACGCCAACGCCGAAGGCACAGATAGAAGACAACACAAGGTCACGCGCCGAGGCAAAACCGAAGAGCGTGACAGCGAAAGTCAGCGCCCCAATGACCACCGAGTAGCCATAGCCGTAGCGCCGCCGTATAGCGGCCACCCCCAGGGCGCCAAGCACAGAGCCAATACCGATAGTGGTTAAGAGAAAACCCTGCAGCCGTGCCCCGCCGTGCAGCACATCCTTGGCGAAAATAGGCATCAGGCTCATATACGGCATGCCCAGCGTCAGTGGACCATGTGCTAGGATCATCAGTATACGGATATCGGGATCCTGGACCACAAAGGCAAGCCCAGCGACAATGCTACGCATGAATGGTTCGCGACGCACTGCTGCCGACTCCGCACTGCGCTCCGGTATGGCCATCTGTATGGTCCATAGGGTCGCCAGCACGAACATGACAGCTTGAGTATAGTACGAGCCGTGCGCACCGATAAACGCAATAAGGAGACCGGCGGCAGCCGGTCCCAGAGCTCTGGCCACGTTGAGCGCCATGGAGTTGAGCGCCAGGGCATTCAGGAGGTGCCTAGCCCCGACAATATCACTGATCAGCGTCTGGCGCGCTGGTTGCTGGAATGCCTGCACGGTCCCAGCCAAAAAACCCGTTACATACACGTGCCAGGGCTGCACGCGGTGCAGCAGGACCAGGGTAGCGAGAATCACATTGAGGATGGCGTTCGTCACTTGCGCCACAATAAGCTGGCTCTTGCGGTTAGAGCGGTCGGCCACGGCGCCGGCGAGGATCCCGAAAAAGAGCAGTGGCAAGCCGCGCAGCGCCGTCGCCAATCCCAGTTCCAGGGCCGACCCGGTGAGCTCGTACATGAGCCAGCCCCGCGTCATCTGATCCATCCACTGGCCCATGCTGGTGCTCAGTTGGGCCAGCCACAACAGGCGATAGTCACGCGAGCGTAGGGAGGCAAACATGTACCCGGCGGTGAATACCTTCACGTTAAATGCCTCTGAACCACTGGCCAAACGCTAGGGCCAGCTCGCGATCTCCCTCTATCATGAGACGTCCAGACGCCAGGGCTGCTTCCAGGTCGAGGCGCCCGTAAACCAGAAGTATATAGGTCTCTGTATCGCAACGCATGGTGACCCTGGCTGGAGTATCCCCGGCATCTTCCATACGGAGTGTATTGCCCTCCACAACGACATCGGGCTTGCTGGGTCCCAGTCCCGTCACCACGAAGTGATAGCGCACCGGTGTCGTCAGGTATGGCCCGGCCCAGAAGGCCCATCTAAGCGAGCCTGACGCGATCGACTCGGAGATCGTGGTCATAATGGCTGGGATACTTGCCGGTGAGACATGCGCCTCGGGCTCAAGGGCAGCGCGGATATCCCACTCGTGCACGGCCAGCTCTTTGAGCCGCAGATCGATGAAGTTCTGCGCCTTAACGATGCCGCCAGGATGATAGCAGGGGATCTCCCGCTGCTCAGGTTCCAGCCCGGCCAGCAGGCTGTTCAGGCGGTCGTTGGCGGTATCAAAGGAGGCGAGTAACTGATCACCCAGCGTCTGGCGCGCCGCAATCGAGCGCTGCGCAATGCTCTCAGCAGACACCGCCGCCGTGGCCTGCCCAGCCGGGAGACGCCCCGGCAGCGGTCCGGTATCCCCCTGCAAGCCACGCGAGACGGAGTTGGCATAGGTCTCAGCCACCCCGACTAGGTGAGCGATGACGTCCTGCACCTGCCATTGCGTGCAGGCGCTGGGCTTATTCAACGCTTCGAGAGGCAAGGCGTGCAGGTACTGCTTGATGCGCTCAGATTCTGCCTGCAGGACTTTTACATGGTCAGCAAATGGGTCCATAGGACTGTCCCTCTCTTCACATGACATTCAAAATAGCGTGGAATAACGCGGAATAACGCGGAGTAATTGTTCTCGTTCATAATTGCATCCGCTTGAGCGATCGGCAGGCTCCTCGCCCTCACTCACATAACACAGCCACGTTTTCTTGAATCGTCCGATCAGCGGCACGTGTGTGCAGCCGTTCCAGCGTGTGGGGATGAAAACGCACTGCCATACATCTGCGTCGCAGCAGGCTCAATCACCCAAGTCAGCACCTCAAAAAATCCTATCGTGTCTCATGTCGTCTGACTTAGCGCCACGAGGGCGCCGTACCCCAGTGATCGTAGGAACACACCTCGGTGAGGGGTTTGCGCTGGTTGGGGCCAAAACGCCCTTGCGGATACCCCAAGGGGATACAATAGACCACCTGGGCTGTAGGGGGAATGCCAAACAGCTCATGCACCCGCTCTTCCACCTGGGCATGCAGGGTAGTAATGGTGCCGCCAATGCCCAGGGCACGGGCCGCCAATAGTAGATTCTGCGTCGCAGGGATCACCGACCCCATGGCGCCCGGGCCTTTGGCCGTGGCACAGACCAGGATCATGACAGGGACTTGCCCCATCGCCTCGGCTAAACGCATAGCGGGTTGGTAATGGCGGGGGAGATCTTCCGGTCCGCGTATCCCCGCATCATGCCGCTTGGCCCACCAGGCTTCATGGTACAGCGTGCCAAGCTGCGCCCGTAAGGCGGCATCCTTGACCACCACAAAGTGCCAGGGTTGCGTGTTGCCACCGTTCGGAGCGCGAATGGCGGCTTCCAGAATATCGCGCAGGTCGGCATCCGGGATAGGATCGGGCTTCAGGCGTCGGATGGCCCGTAGCGAAAAGATGGCTTCGCCAAGAGGCATAGCAAGACGATCGGCAGTAGGCATAGACCCGTTTCTCCTCAGAGTATGCAGCACTCGATGCTCAGGCAATGACCAGAGCGCTACGGCAGACGGTAGGCAAGTCAGGGTTGCCCATGGCTGTGAGAAATAGCAGGAAAAAGCCGCCGCGTCCAGGGGCTTCTTCGCCGTTTTTCGATTGCTCTTCCAGGGAACTGGGCATAGTATGCTGGGGGCATGGGGCACGAGGCCGGTTTACGAGAGTCCCCTCATCTGTGGGAGAACCTTCATGCCTCCAAACACCCCAACCATGGCACCACCGATGGCGGCAGTCCGTCCGTTCACTGGGGCGGAATATCTGGAAAGCTTGCGTGGCCCGCGTGAGATTTGGATATACGGCGAACAGGTCAAGGACCTCACGACACATCCAGCCTTCCGCAACGCGGCCCGCATGATTGCCCGGCTGTACGATGCGCTCCACGACCCGGCCCACCACGCCGTGCTAACCTGCGCCACCGATACCGGATCTGCGGGCTACACCCACAAGTACTTCCGTGCCCCCAACAGCGCCGACGATCTGGTAGGAGGACGTGACGCCATTGCCGCATGGGCCCGTATGACTTACGGCTGGATGGGCCGCACGCCCGACTACAAGGGCGCCTTTCTCGCCACTCTCGGCGCCAATACCGACATCTACGCCCCCTACCAGGACAACGCCCGGCGCTGGTATCGGGAGGCCCAGGAGCGGGTATGGTTTCTGAATCACGCCCTGGCCCATCCACCGGTGGACCGCCACCGCTCTCCAGACGAGGTCGCCGACGTCTATGTGCATGTGGAGCGCGAGACCGATGCCGGGTTGATCATCAGCGGCGCCAAGGTGGTGGCCACCGGCTCAGCGCTTACCCATTACAACTTCATCGCTCCCTTCAGTAATCTGCCCAGCAAGAAGAAAGAACTCGCCCTGGTCTGCATTGCCGCCATGGATACGCCAGGCGTCAAGCTCATCGGCCGTCCCTCGTACGCCATGACAGCCGAGGTCATGGGCAGTCCCTTCGACTATCCCCTCTCCAGTCGCCTGGACGAGAACGACGCCATCCTGGTGTTTGACCAGGCCCTGGTGCCGTGGGAAAACGTCCTGGTATACGGGGACCTGGACAAGGCACACGGCTTCTTCCCCCACTCTGGCTTTATCCAGCGGGCTATGTTGCATGGCTGCACGCGGCTAGCTGTGAAGCTGGATTTCATCGCCGGGCTGCTGCTGAAAGCCGTAGAAACAATCGGCACGAACGAGTTCTACGGCGTGCAGGCGGCCGTCGGCGAGGTGATTGCCTGGCGCAACCTGTTCTGGGGCCTGACTGACGCCATGGCACGTACACCCATCGCCTGGTCCGGCGGTGCCGTGCTGCCCAATCCGGAGTATGCCTCGGCCTACCGCGTCTTCGCCACGGTCGCCTATCCCCGTGTTAAGGAGATCATCGAGAATACCGTCGCCAGCGGCATAATCTACCTCAACTCGCACGCCGTCGACTTTCAGACGCCCGCCCTGCGCCCATACCTGGACAAGTACATGCGCGGCTCTAACGGCTCTACGGCGCTAGAACGCGCCAAACTGATGAAGCTCCTCTGGGATGCAGTGGGGACCGAGTTCGGCGGGCGGCACGAACTCTACGAGCGCAACTACGCCGGCAGCAACGACCAGATCCGCATCCAGACGCTCCAGGCTGCGGTGGCGACGGGCCAGACGGAGCGCTTCAAAGGCTTCGCCGAACAGTGCATGGCGGAGTACGACCTGGAGGGCTGGACCGTCCCCGACTTGATCAACCCTGACGACGTCAATGTCTTTCTCAAGAAATCCCGGTGAGCCAAGGCAAGGAGCGTCTATGGCGCGTATGCGTTCTCTGGAACGGGAAGACCTGGCGGCCGAACATCGGTACATTTATGATGATATTGCTGGCAGCCGCGGTAGGGTGCAGCCGAATTTCAAGGTCCTGCTCAACAACCCGCTAGCCACCGCCAGCATGGCGGCCCTGGGAGGGTATGTGCGGTTCGAAGCGCCCCTGCCTCCCAGGGTCAAAATGCTGGCCGTGCTGGCCACGGCGCGGGAAAATGACGGTGACTATGTCTGGACGGCCAACCTGCCCCAGGCGCGCAACGCCGGGGTGGATGAAGCGACCATCCAGGCCATGCGCGAGCGCCGTGCTCCGCAAGGCCTGGCACCTGAGGATGCCCTCATCGTGCAGTTCACCCTGGAGCTGCTGCGGCAGCATCGCATTACTGACGCCACGTATCAGGCGGTGCAGCATAGGTTGGGAGATGCGGGCGTGATCGACCTGCTCATCCTCATCGGCTATTACGGCAGCCTCTCCCACACCCTGTCAGCCCTGGAAGTCATGCCACCTGAACTCTCGGCTCTCTGAAAGGACTGGAGCATGTCTATACTTAGGCGATTAGACTCTGGGATATCCTGGTGGTTGCTGGGCATCTGGCTCGCCAGCCTGGCCATGCTCAGTGCCGGGACGCCAGGCCGCGCCGCGGCCCAGACCCCCGCAGCGAGCGAAGATTTTACGTTTGTGGTGCTGGGCGATATGCCGTACAGCTCGCCAGAAGTGGATCGGCATGAGCCGTTCAGGCGGCTGATTGCCACCATTAACCGGGTGCAGCCGGCGTTCTCCATTCACGTTGGCGACTTTAAGTCAGGGAGCACCCTGTGTGATGATGCCACGTTTGACAGAATTTACGCGCTCTTTATGACCTTCGAGCAACCCCTGATTTACACCCCGGGCGATAACGAGTGGACGGACTGTCATCGCAAGAGCAACGGCCCGTTTGATCCACTGGAACGGCTCGAAAAAATCCGCACCATGTTCTTTCCAACGGTAGCCAGTCTGGGCAAGACTGCGTTGTCCGTGACGCGGCAAAGCGATGTCAGCGCCTTTACGAACATGGTCGAAAATGCCCGCTGGGTCAAAAATGGCATCCTGTTTGTGACCGTCCACGTCATTGGCAGCAACAATAATCTGCGCCAGAACCGGGACGCCGCTCTCGAGTTTTTGGCGCGCAATCAAGCCAATATTGCCTGGATCAACGAGGCTTTTAACGCTGCGAAGGCTGAGCAATTACAGGGTGTCGTGCTTGCCATGCAAGCCGATCCGGACTTTAAGCTCCGCCATGGTGACGGCAGCGGCTTTCAAGAGACGCTAGAGGCCCTGTCCAAGAACGCCGCCGATTTTGGCAAACCCGTGCTGCTGGTACATGGCGATAGCCATGAATTCATCATTGATCAACCGCTCCGCCACCCCGATGGCAAAAAATTCTTAGACAATGTCATGCGTCTCGTGGTGTTTGGCGATAAGCACGTCCACGCTGTGCACGTGTCTGTCAAGCTGAACGACCCTATGCTGTTCGCCTTTCAGCCGCTGTTTGTTCCGGAAAATATGGAATCGCTGAAGCGCTAACGAGTGTGGGCGAGCTCTTGGACCCTCACAGGCCGTATGCTAGACTGGGACAACAGGAGGATAGTGATGCAACGACGTCTTCGCTCCTATCTGTACTTTGTAGGCGCGGCGCTCCTGGGTCTCGCCGTGGCCTGGACTCCAGCACTGGCGCAACGCCCCTCATCAACCACCGAACCGCAACAACCAACCGCCTTTGCCTACGCTGCGCCAGCCTTAATCAAAGAGCTGGATACCAAATACCCTTTCCCACCGCCTGTGCCGCCTTCGCCACCACGTCCAGGTGGGGTGCTGCACATTCCCTCCGGGGTGTTACGTTCTTTCGACCCTACCATAGGGTGGGCTTCCGAATTGGCCTTGGTGTGGGATACGCTGTTGGAGTGGGAGTCGACCTGGTATTTTCCTGAGGCCCAGACAAAACCCATGATTCGCAAAAGCCTGGCGGAGAGCTGGGAGATGGTGGACCCCTCGACGTGGGTTTTTCATCTTCGTAAAGGTGTCAAATTCCACAATGTGCCGCCGGTACATGGCCGGGAGATGGTCGCTGAGGATGTGCGTTATTCCTACGAGTTACTCAAAAACAAGACAGGGTATTCCAGCCGCGCCGCCGCCATCAAAGAAGTGCAGGTGCTTGACACGCACACGGTACGGTTTCACCTCAACCTCCCTGACCCGAATTTCCCACTGAATCACGTTAATTCTTTCTCACCCGTGATCCTCCCCAAAGAAGCCGTCGAGGCCGACGGCGGCTTGGGCAAGTATCCCATTGGCACCGGGGCGTTTATGCTCAAGGAATTCGCCTCTGGTGAGGGTGCCTTGCTGGTGAAAAATCCAGACTACTTCATGCGCGACCAGGAGGGGCGGCAATTACCGTATATCGATGCCATTCGCCTGTTCTTTACCCGTGACGCGGCCACAGAAGCGGCGCTGTTCCGCGCCAAGCGAGTCGACCTGATGCGCCCACCGACGCTGGATATGCTCTACGAGCTACTCAAAACTGTCCCTGATGCCTGGCTCTACCGTGTGCCCTCGCTGGGCTGGCTCAACTACGCGGTCTATCTGCGCCTCGATAAGGCACCGTTCAATGATGTACGGGTGCGCCGGGCGCTGTCCATGGCGATCAATCGTGATATCGTCAAGGAAACCATCAACCGCGGTGATGCTAGCCTCTATGGCCCCTTCCCCTGGGTGCAGGCCGGCTATACCAGGCGTGACCGATTACTCGTACGCCAACCTCGGCCCGAACTACGCCTACAATCCGGCGCAGGCGAAACAACTCCTGGCGGAAGCTGGTTATCCCAATGGGTTCGAGATCACCCTCGAATGGGGTGAGTTGCGGGGTGCTGCCAATGGTGACTTTGCCGTGGCTGTGGCCAAATTCTTCGAGGACATCGGCGTGCGCACCAAAATTAGGCAAGTCGATACCTCCATCTGGACAGCCATGCGGTGGGGGGCACAACCCTTCACGGATGCGCTCATAGCCTTCACACCTCCGGGCTCCGGGCCATCCTTCATGGATTGGGTCTACTTACCACACCACTCAACGTCTCCGCCCACGGTGAACGCCCCACATATTGCAGACGTGAAGCTGGACGAGATGCTCGATGCCTGGCGCCTCGCGCCGGCAGAGCAGCAGCTCGCCATCCAGAAACAGCTCTGGGACTACCTGCGGGAGCAGGTGTATCGCATCACCACTATTGTGCCACCGCACTACCGCGTGACCCAGGCGTATCTGCACGCCGGCGGGGTCCCCTATTGCTGGTTCACCGGCTTCTGTTCCTATGAGGGGAAAACCGCCTGGATGACCGACAAGGCACCGAAGCGGAAATTTGAGAAGTTTGCACAGTAAGGGCCTGACATCCTATGTGGATTTATATCGTGCGCCGTACGTTGCAAGGCGTGCTCGTCCTCTGCCTGGTGTCACTGACGATCTTCTCGCTGGTGCGGAGTCTACCTGGCGACGCCATCATTATGCAGCTTGACCAGGCCGCAGCCCTGAGCAAGGAGGATCTGGCGCGCGCCCGCCAGGAACTCGGGCTCGATCGGCCCTTCTGGCAGCAGTACGGTACCTGGATGCGGGGAGCGTTGCACGGTGACCTGGGGCATTCCCTGACTAGCCGCAAACCAGTCAGTGCAGAACTCGGGAAACGTGTTACCTTGACGCTGCACCTGGCTATCCTGGCGCTATGTGTGGCCCTGCTCATGGCAATTCCGGTGGGCATTATGTCAGCCGTACGGCAAGACACGGTGACGGATTATACGGGGAGGCTGTGCGCCATTATCGGCCTCTCCTTTCCGGATTTCTGGCTGGCCACGGTGATTATCACTTTCATGGCTATCTGGTGGCACTGGATGCCGCCCATGGGGTTCGAGCCGATCTGGGTCGATCCGGTCAAGTGTCTGGAACAGCTCTTCATTCCAGCCCTGATCATTGGGGCGCGCCTGTCGGCAGTGCTCATGCGTATGACGCGCTCAGCCCTGCTCGAAGTGCTGCGCGAAGACTACGTCCGCACGGCCCGCGCTAAAGGACTGCGCGAGCGTGCCATCATTCTCAAGCACGCGCTGAAAAATGCCTGTATCCCGGTGGTGACGCTCATAGGACAGCAATTTTCAGTGCTGCTGGGCGGCGCCGTGATCGTTGAGGTGATTTTTTTACTGCCAGGGGTGGGCAGCTTGACCTTGGACGCCGTCATGCTCCGCGATTACACTATGGTGCAAGGGGCCGTGATGTTTTTTGCCACCGTCATGGTCGGGATCAATTTGCTCGTGGATGTGAGTTACGCCTGGTTCGACCCACGCATTCGCTATCGCTAAGTGCTGCGCACGGCAATTGCCCCGCCAGTTTGGCGGGGAAGTCCAGTTCCCTCTCCCGGCGGGAGAGGGTTAGGGTGAGGGGCTTTTTCCACGCAGGGGACGAAGAAACATGCAAAGCGAGAAGCTCCAGAGCCAAACAGCGATACCACAGCAGCCCCGTCAGCGCCCGCGGCCGCGCTGGCGTACTCTGATACGCCGCAAACCGCTTGGCGCCATCAGCGCGGTGATACTCTGCGGGCTCATCGCCACGGCGGTGCTGGCGCCACTCATTGCCCCCTACGACCCCTACCGCTTCAACCTCAATGAGCGCGGCTTGCCCATCCGCTTACATCCGCCGGACGCCACATTCCTTTTTGGCACTGATACCCACGGCCGTGATGTGCTCAGTCGGATCATCTACGGGGCGCGGGTGTCCCTCATCGTCGGTTTCCTCTCCGTCGCCATTGGTACCCTTGCCGGAACGCTTATTGGGCTGGTGTCAGGCTATTGGGAGGGCAGTCTCGACCAGGCCCTGCAGCGCCTCGTGGATACGCTCATGGCCTTTCCTGGCATTGTGCTGGCACTGGCCGTCCTATCAGTGTTTGGACAAAGTTTGCTCAACGTCATTCTGGTGATTGGCCTGGTGATTGCGCCTGGCGCCTCACGCGTGGTGCGCGGCACGGTCCTGTCGGTTAAACACAATACCTACGTCGATGCCGCACGTGCAGCCGGCGCCTCGTCCTGGCGCATTCTACTGCGGCATATTTTGCCCAATGTCTTTGCGCCTATTCTCATCATTGCCTCGGTCTGGCTGGGGAATGCCATCGTCATTGAAGCTGCCTTGAGCTTCCTGGGTCTCGGCACTCCGCCGCCGACCCCGACCTGGGGTGGTATGCTCAGCGGCGAGGGCCGACGTAGCCTGGAAACGGCGCCGTATCTGGCCATCTTCCCTGGACTGGCGATTAGTATCGTGGTGCTTGCCTTTAATATGTTTGGTGACGCCGTACGCGACCTTCTAGACCCGCGATTGCGCACGCACTAAGTGCTATTCCACACACAGAAAGGGTGAGAGTTATGGAAAAGCGGACGCTTGGACGTACTGGACTCAATGTAGCGGTTGTGGGTTTTGGCACCCTACCCATGGGTGGTTTCTATGGCCCTGTGGAGGACGCCGTCAGTATAAAAGCTTTGCATGTAGCTATCGATGCTGGGATGAATTTTATCGATACCTCAGACGCCTATGGCGCTGGACACAGCGAGGACGTCGTTGGTGCCTTCCTCAAAGAGCGTGCTGACCGCGACCAGATCCTCATCTGCACCAAAGGTGGTAATAA
>Ga0114129_10012301_pt1 | contig 12176 bp, 11 predicted proteins | sample RhiMetdeltSRZDD1_FD_80071 | JGI IMG/M metagenome (GOLD analysis project Ga0114129, IMG submission 80071) | Populus rhizosphere microbial communities from Tennessee, USA - Rhizosphere MetaG P. deltoides SRZDD1 (version 2) (version 2) | ecosystem: Host-associated > Plants > Roots > Rhizosphere >...
CGCGGACGCTCGCGCTCACCGCGTACGGGGACCTGGACGTGTCGCTCGTGGACGAGAAGCCTCCGGGCCGCACGCCGGTCCGCACCGAGCTGCGCCAGGCTTCCGAGCGGCGCGCCGTGCTCGAGCTCGTGAAGCGCGCGGTCTCCGAGGGGCGCCAGGCCTTCGTCGTGTATCCGCTGGTCGAGGAGTCGGAGAAGCTCGAGGACGTCCGTGCGGCGACCGAAGCCTCCGCCGAGTGGGCTGGGGCGCTTCCCGGCGTGCGGGTCGGCCTGCTCCACGGACGCATGAAGAGCGCGGAGAAGGAAGCGGTCATGGGCGCCTTCACGCGCGGCGAGATCCAGGTGCTGGTCTCGACGACGGTGATCGAGGTGGGCGTGGACGTGCCGAATGCGAGCGTGATGGTGATCGAGCACGCCGAGCGCTTCGGGCTCGCCCAGCTGCATCAGCTCCGCGGGCGCGTCGGGCGCGGCACAGCGTCTTCCATGTGCGTGCTCCTCGCCTACGGGCGGCTTTCAGATGTGGCGCGCTCGCGCCTCGAGGTCATGGTGCAGACCGAGGACGGCTTCGCGATCGCGGAGCGCGACCTCGAGCTGCGCGGACCCGGAGACTTCTTCGGCACCCGGCAGTGGGGCATGCCCAGCTTCCGCGTCGCGCATCTCGTTCGCGACCGCGATCTGATGGAGCGCGCGCGCAGCGAGGCGTTCCGGCTCGCGGAGGCCGGCGCTCTGCCGCCCCCGCTCGCGCGCTTCCTCGAGGCGGGCGGTTGGGAGCGCCGCTTCGGGCTCGCGCGGGTGGGCTAAGGCACGCGCGCCAAGCCGGGCGATAGCAGACGTACGCATGGCTCACGCTGACGATGCGGCTGCCGGCTTCCCTGATCGGTGGCGCCGGCTCAGCGCAGACGTGCCGTAGTCGCGCTCCGCCAGCAGCAGGTTGTGAGCCCGGCACAGCAGCCCAACGTTCTCCACACCGTGATCTCCGCCCATGCCGAAGGGGTGGCGGTGGTGGAACTCGAGCTTGTGCCGCTCGGAGCAGCGTAGACCCCGCTGGTCGATGTAGCCGCAGCGACTGCCGTCTCGCTCCAGCACCGCACGCCGGACGGCGGCCGGGATGTGGCGTGAGGCCGGCGAGCTTATCGTCTGTCGAAGCTGCTTGCGGGGAGCGCTCGTCTTCGCGAAGCGGCGGGCCTCGAGCCTTTCAAGCTTCTCGCTGACCGCCTTTTCGATGATGGCTGCAAGATCCCCGTCGGGGACTTCGTACCGCATCAGCGCCTGGAGCCGCTCCAGCTTGTCGCGGAGCCCAGCGCTCGCGGTGAACTGCACCTTGTAGCGGCTGGGCGATAGGGGCTCGAGCACCGTTCGATGCGTCGGTGATAGGGGAGCGGCCGGCACGGGGACAGCCGTGCGGGCAGCGGCAAGGAGGGGGCCCAGAACTCCGCCCGGACGGAGTTCCGGCCGCCCCGCGGGAGCGCTGCTTGGACCAGAAGAGCTTGCCGGATCCGACGGCACGTAAGCGTTGCCTGGACGGATTCCATAGACCAAGGCTTCAGCCGGCGCGCCCAGCGTGGGGTGATTTGCTGGAAGCTTGCGCATTCGGGACGGGACATCCGGCCGGGGTGCGAACTCGGCGACGAGCTCCTCGATCTGGCGCTTCGACCGATGCGTGGCCCGTGCGAGGACGGTGTCGCGGTTCTCCCGGGTGAGCAGTGGCAACAGGATCGCGACTCCGCTGAGGTGCATGCGGCCGTCGCGGAGCATGGTGAGCAGCACCGGGTGCTCGCGCGCGGCGCGGGCGACGGTGATGCGAAGGTAGGCCTCGGCCTCCGAGAGGTGGAGCCGCTCGGTGCAGTAGATGAACATCGATGGTGCGGCTTGGCGGGCGTAGAGCCTCCGCGCGTCCACCTCGCCGATATGAGCGACAAGGTCGGCCTCGACGCGGCGCGAGTGAGAGACGAGCTCGGAAAGACGGCGTACGAGCTCGTCGTCGCTGAGTGAGCCCAGCGAGCCAGGTGATTTGGGAGTGGGTTCGGATGTCATGCTTGCAATATACGCAGGCTCTCGCGCGCTTCTCAGGAAGACGCGTGGCGAGCGTAGTGGCGACGGGTGTCGTTCGCGGGCACCGCCGAAGATTGGTGCGTTGAAAGAACGAGTGTGTGCCTCATGGCGCGTTCGCCGAGAACGCCAGTGAGCCTGGTCGATGCCCCTCCCGAGATCTGTCAAGGGTCGCGCGAAAAAAACTTCGCCGAGCTTCGTCCGCCGCTCGCCCAAGGGTGAGGTCGAGATCTTCAGCGGCAAGCTCTTCGCCGACGGCCATCACGAGGTGGCCCTGTGCGAAGCCATTCCTCGAGAGCCACCGAACGAATCGGTGGGTGGACGTGGCAGTGGTAATACGCTGAAATTCGACTCGTGTCGGCCCCCCGCTGACTACTGACCGCCCAGGATCAGCGGCAGGCCGTCCTTGCCCGAGCCGACGATCACTACCTTGGCGTTTTGGGACTCGGCGACCTTGAGCGTGGCTTCGATGCCCTTCCAGCGCAGGAGCTGGTCGTTGATGCCGGTGGTGACGATGCGCTGGAAGTCGGCGATGCCCTGCGCCTCGATGCGGCGGCGGTCCGCTTCCTGTTTCTCCTTGGTCAGCACGAACTGCATGCGCTGGCTCTCCTGCTCAGCGCCGAGCTTCTCCTCGATCGCCGCGGCGAGCCGCGCCGGAAGGGTCAGCTTGCGCAGCGGCGTCGCTTCGACCGCGATACCGCGCGGCTCGACGAGCCGCCGCAGCTCCGAGGCGATCGCTTCGGCCAGCTTCTCGCGCTCCGAGGTGTAGAGCGCGCGAGCCTCGTACTGGGCCGTCACGCCGCGCGTGACCGAGCGGAACTGTGGCTGCAGCAGGATCTCGGCGTATTCGATGCCCACCGTGCGGTACACGTCGGCCGCCTTCTCCGGGTCGAGATGGAAGAGTGCGCTCACCTCTAGCTGCACCGTGAGGCCTTCCTGCGACGGCACGTCCATCACTTCCTTCATGTCCTGCGTCTTGACCGACATCTTCGCGACCCGCGCGAGCGGGTTGACGAGATTGAGGCCGGACTTGAGCGTCTGCGGCGAGACGCGCCCGAAGAGGTCCACGACCCCTACATGGCCGGCGGGCACAACGGTGACGGCCTGAGCGAAGCCGACCAGGACCAGGCCGATGGCGACCAGGAGCGCGATGGGCGCGCTCGGTGAGCCCATCTTGCGCGCGGTGGACCATGCGGCCAGCGCCACGATGGCGGCGACTATGGCGAGGAAGAACAGCATTGCACGTCTCCTTTCAGACCGATGAAGGCGTCGATTCTACTCGGCCGCAGCGACGGCGGTGCGACAGGCCTCTGGTATCGTGACCGGATGCCACAGGCCGCCGCGGGGCGCTCGCCGCTCCTGATCATCTTCATCGTCGTCTTCCTCGACCTGCTTGGCTTCGGGATCGTGATCCCGATCCTCCCGTACTACGCGGAGGCGTACGGTGCGAACGCGCTGACGCTCGGCTGGCTGCTCGCCATCTACTCCGCGATGCAGCTCGTCTTCGCGCCGGTCTGGGGCCGGTTGTCCGACGTGCACGGCCGGCGGCCGATCCTGGTGGCGACGATCCTCGGCCAGGGAGCGTCGCTGCTGGTGCTCGGCGCCGCCCCTTCGCTGGCATGGCTCTTCATCGGCCGCGCCCTCGCCGGCATCTGTGGTGCGAACCTCTCGACGGCCGCGGCGTACATCGCGGACGTCACTCCCGAGGAGGGCCGCGCCCGCGGCATGGGCGTCATCGGCGCCGGCTTCGGCCTCGGCTTCATCTTCGGTCCGGCGATCGGCGGGCTCCTGTCCCACTGGGGCTACGGCACGCCGATGTTCGTGGCGGCGGGCATCGCACTCGCGGCCGCCCTCTTTGCCTGGGCGCGACTGCCCGAGCCGCCGCTCGAGCCCGAGCTGCGGCAGCAGCACCGGCGCTCGCTCGACCGCGCGGCGATTCGGGAGTCGCTCGGGGACGGGCGGACGCGGGTAGCGATCGTGCTGTTCTTCGTCCTGACGCTCGCCGCCACGCAGACCGAGACCGCCTTCGCCCTCTTCGTCGAGGCGCGTCACGGCTACGGCGCTCGTGAGGCGGGCCTGCTGCTCGGCTTTACCGGGCTCGTGATGGCGGGCGTCCAAGGCGGCCTGATCGGCCCGCTGTCGCGGCGCTTTGGCGAAGTCCGTCTCGTTGCCTTGGGCGCGTTCTGTCTCGCCGGCGCGCTCGTCGTCTTCGCGAGCACGCGCGAGCTCACGCTGCTGGTGGTCGCGCTGGGTTGTCTCGGCTTCGGCATGGGGCTCACCCATCCCTCGCTGCAGAGCCTGGCTTCACGAGGCGCCGCGCCGGGACGTCAGGGCGCGACGATGGGCGTCTACCAGTCGGCCGGCAGCCTCGCGCGCATCGCCGGGCCGCCCATGGCCGGGTTCCTGTACGACGCGCGCGGCAAGTCCGTTCCGTTCCTGGCGGCCGCGGGCCTTTCGCTCCTGGCCTTCGTGGTGGCGGTCGTGTGGCCGGCCCTGGGCTTCGTGCGCGAGGCGACCTTGACGTTCCGGCAGGCCGGAATGCGAGGGACGCTCAAGCGTTACGGCTGGAAGCTGTTCACCTTCTTCTTCCTGTTCTACCTGGTGCGGGACGTCACGCTCTACATCGTCCTGCCCTACCTCACAGCGCGCGGAGTCCTCTCGCTCTGGCGCTGAGGTCTCTCGCTCTGGCGCTGAGGTATCGTCTGGCGGTGTCGCGGATCATCGGCGGGGCGGGCAAGGGCCGGCGCCTGAAGGCGGCGGCGGGGGACGCGACACGGCCCACCGGCGCGCGAGTCCGGCAGTCGCTTTTCGATATCCTTTCAACCCGCATCCCGGAGTGCCGCTTCCTAGACGCCTTCGCGGGCAACGGCGGGGTCGGGCTCGAGGCGCTTTCGCGCGGCGCGGCGCGCGTCGTGCTGGTGGATCAGGGCGCCGCGGCCGTCGCGGCGGCGCGTGAGAACGCCCGCGCCCTCGCGCACGCAGGGGGCGAGGTGCAGGTGTTTCGCCAGGAGGCGAGCATAGCGCTCGCCGCGCTGGCCGACGCGGGTCGCCAGTTCGACGTCATATACCTGGACCCGCCCTACCAGAGCGATCTCTACGAGCCGCTCCTCGAGCTCGCGGGCGGGCGCCTGCTCGCCGCGGGCGGAGTCGTGGTGGCAGAGCATTTCCACAAGCGCAGCCTTCCGGAGAGAATAGGCGCCCTCATCCGCACGAGACAAAAGCGAGTCGGGGATCACTGTCTGAGCTTCTACTCGCGGGGGGCAGAGGCCGGGCCGCCCGAGGCAGCGTCGGTCGAAGGCGAGAGGGACACGGAATGAAGAGACGCCGCGACGGCTCGCTGGCCGTTTTCCCGGGCTCGTTCGATCCGATGACCAACGGCCACCTGGACATCGTGGACCGCGGCCTCGCCGTCTTCGACCGCGTGCGGATCGCGATCCTGCTCAACCTCGAGAAGCAGCCGCTGTTCTCGGTCGAGGAGCGAGTCGCGATCATCCGCGAGGCCTACCGTGGCAACCGGCGTCTCGAAGTGGATACGTTCTCGGGTCTTCTCGTCGACTACGCCCAGCGCGTGGGCGCGAGTGTCATCATCCGCGGCATCCGCGCGATCTCGGACTTCGAGTACGAGTTTCAGATGGCGCTCATGAACCGGCGCTTGAACCCGCGCATCGAGACGGTCTTCATGATGCCGGCGGAGAGCTACTCGTACGTCTCCTCGCGACTCGTGAAGGAGGTGTTTCAGCTCGGCGGGCGCGTGAGCGATCTGGTGCCTCCCGTGGTCGAGCGGCGCCTGAGCGAGAAGTACAAGACAAAGGCGCGGCGAGCTGACGGCGTGCGCGTCAAGCACAGGAGGGGATCCAGGTGAAGACGGCGGGAGCCGGGCCGAGGCTCGCGGCGCGCGCGCGCAGCCTCGAGGTGTCGCCCACCGTGGCGATGGCGGCCAAGGCACGGGCGCTCAAGGCCCAGGGCGTGAGGGTGTTCGACTTCACGGTCGGCGAGCCGGACCAGCCGACCCCACGCCATGTGATCGAGGCCGGCAAGGCGGCGATCGACGCGGGCCGAACCAAGTACGCCCCGGCCTCGGGACTGCCCGAGCTGCGCGCGGCGGTGGTGCATCGCTACCGCGAGGACTTCCAGGTGTCCTTCGCTCCGGAAGAGGTCGTGGTCGCCGTCGGTGGCAAGCAGGCGCTCGCGCTTGTCTACCAGGCGATCCTCGACCGCGGCAGCGAGGTGATCATACCGATTCCGGCTTGGCCCACCTTCGCCGAGGCGGCACGCGTGGCCGGTGGAACGCCTGTCTTCGTCCCGCTGCAAGTGAAGGACGGCTTCCGTCTCACGGCGGGTGCGATCGCCCGCAAGATCGGACCCAAGACGCGTGCGGTAGTAGTGAACAGCCCCTCCAACCCCACGGGGGCCGTGATCGAGCCGGGCGAGCTCCTGAAGCTCGCGCGGCTCGCGAAGAAGCGCGACTTCTGGCTGCTCTACGACGACACCTACGCTCACCTGGTGTTCGGGACGGGGGGGCCGCCCGCGCTTCAGGAGGTGAAGGACGCCGCCGACGGTCACCTGGTCGTAATCGGGACCGCGTCCAAGAGCTACTGCATGACGGGCTGGCGCGTGGGCTGGGTGATCGGGCCGCGGGCGCTCGCAGACGCCGCGACCGCCCTCAACTCGCACTCGGTGCAGGGACCGGCCACCTTCTCCCAGGTGGCAGCGGCTCACGCGCTCGAGGCGCCACAGCAACAAGTGCGGGAGCTCCTCGAGGAGTACCGCCGCCGCCGCGACTTCCTCCACCCGAGGATCGCGGCGATTCCGGGGGTCAGTTGCCCGCTGCCCGACGGCGGCTTCTACGTGTTCCCCGACGTGTCTCGCTGTCTATCCAAGGCGCTGCCCGACACGCTCGCACTCGGGGCGAAGCTGCTCGAGGAGAAAGCCGTGGCGATCGTCCCCGGCGAAGGCTTCCACGCGCCCGGGACCTTCCGGCTCTCCTTTGCCACCGCCTTCGAGGACCTGCAAGAGGGCGTCCGGCGCATCGAGGCGTTTTTCGGGGAGCACGCACGGCCCGGAGCCGGACGGCGGTGAACGCTCTGCCGTTCGCGCCGGGAATGCCGGTCCTGATCTACCTGCATACGCCGCGCGAGAAGGTCTTCGGCGTCCTGCTGGCGCTCCAGCAGGCCGGGATCGCGGTGCGGGGGATCGATCTCGAAGCACTCGACGACTTCCGGCGCCAGGAAGCGCGCGGCGAGACGGGTCTCGGCCTCGTGACGCTCTTCTACCCGATGAGCCGGATTGAACGAATGGAGCGGGATGCGACGGTGGGAGGCATCGAAGGCATCGCCGACCGGTTCCGGCGCGAGACCGGTCGGTCGATCCTCGAGGCCGCGGGCCTCAGTAGCCGAAGAAAGCGCCGCTGATCGGCCCCACGGGCGCCAGGAACGGTACCGCCAGGAACAGGTCGCCGTTCTCGCCGATCGAGCGGCGGAACGGACGCAGCGGCGCCGGCCGTGCGGCCGCGTAGCCGTTCGTCCAGAACGCAGACCAGCCGTACGCAGGCCGCGGCGAGCGGTAGAAGTCGGCGATCCGATAGGCGGGATCGTTGGGCAACCCAGCCCACGGTCCGAGCGGCGACTCGCCGGAGCGATAGAAGGAGGAGATGTCGTAGGGATTCTTGAGGACGCGGATCGCGGGCCGCGTGTCGGTCTCGGCTTCCTCGCGCGCCGGCTCCTGCGCCGTCACCGCCACGACCGCAGTCAGGCTCAGCACCATCGCCATCGTCATCCGCATCGCCGTCCTCCTCCTATCAGTGTAGTACGCGATCTCGGGAATGCATTCCCGTGACGGGGATTACAGGAGTGCTCTCGCAAAAGTGTCATCACGCAAATCGCATGCCCCTGCGTCACGCTGCTGTCACAAAGTGCAAACCGGACGAAGTTATTCATCCAATTCGTTTTGTAGAGGCGGAGTCGGGAGGTTTCCACAGGGTTTTCCACAGATTGTGTGGAACCAGAAAACGACTCTTCCGCTGATCAGTTGATGAGTCGCGGGGCCCATCGCAGCGATGAGGCGCGCAGGGGATGTGCCTGCGGAGCAAAGAGGCGATAATCGCCGTCGTCCGCCGCCGCCGGGAGCTCCATCATCCAGCGAGAGGGTCAGCGTTGAGCGTGCGCATACTCGTCCTCGAGGGCATCACCGAGCGTGGCGCCGAAATCCTGCGGTCTGATGGCTGGACTGTCGACATCGAGAAGGCGCAGCCCCCCGCGGAGCTCGCAAAGCGGGTGCCGCCCTATCACGCGATCCTGGTCAGGAGTGGCAGCCAGATCAACGCTCAGGTGATCGACGCGGCCAAGAAGCTCAAGGTGATCGGCCGCGCCGGCGTAGGCGTCGACAACGTCGACCTGCAGGCGGCCACGCGCCGCGGCGTGCTGGTGATGAACTCGCCTGGAGGCAACTCGATCGCGACGGCCGAGCTGGCAATCGCCCTGATGCTGGCTCTTTCGCGCAACATAGCACCCGCGGATGCCGCGATGAAGGCGGGCACCTGGGACCGCAAGGCCTTCGCCGGAGTCGAGCTCTTCGGCAAGCGGCTCGGCGTGATCGGCTTCGGCCGCATCGGCCGCGAGGTGGCGGCCCGCTGCCGCGCCTTCGGGATGGAGGTCCAGGCATACGATCCCTTCGTGGCGCCGGCGCTGGCCGAGCAGGCCCACGTCACGCTTCGCGGGCTGGAGGAGCTGCTCCAGACCTCCGACTACGTGTCGCTGCACACGACGCTCACGCCCGAGACGCGCCACCTCGTCGGCAAGGAGGCGCTCTCGCGCGTCAAGGCCGGGGTGCGGATCGTGAACGCCGCCCGCGGCGAGCTGATCGACGACGAGGCGCTCCTCGCCGCGCTCGAGAGCGGCCGCGTCGTTGGGGCTGGGATCGACGTGCACGCGCAGGAGCCGCCCCTGGACTGGCGGCTCGCCAAGCACCCGAAGGTGCTGGCGCTGCCACACCTCGGCGCCTCGACGCGCGAGGCGCAGGAGCGGGTCGGCACCGACATCGCGCAGCAGGTGCGCGACTACCTGAAAGGCGGCGTGATCCAGTCAGCCGTCAATTTCTACTCGCTCGCGGGCGACCTCTACGACAAGGTGCGCCCGGCCATGGAGCTCAGCGAGCGGCTGGGGCTGTTCCTGGCCCAGGCCTGCCGCGGCCCGCTCGAGCGCCTCGAGCTCGGCGTGTACGGCGACCTGCGCGAGATCGACACGAAGCCGATCCTGGCGGCCGCGGTCATGGGCGTGCTGCGCCCGCACATGGCCGAGGGGCTCACGCTCGTGAACGCGCTCGAGCTGGCGCGCGAGCGCCGGATCGAGATCCTGGAATCGACCTCGTCGGCCTCCGTCAGCTTCGCGAACCTCGTGGCGCTGCGACTCAAGACCAGCGAGGAGGATCTCTCGGTGGCAGGGACGGTGTTCGGGGGCGGGCACCTGCGGCTCGTCGACGTCGACGGGGTCGAGGTGGACACGATTCCGCAGGGGAACGTGCTTTTGGTCCGCAACGAGGACACGCCCGGCATCGTCGGCCGCGTGGGAACCGTGCTCGGCAACCACGGCGTCAACATCGCGCGCATGGGCCTCGGTCGCAAGCCCGGCAGCGGTCGCGCGATCATGCTGATCGAGGTGGACAGCGAGGTGCCGGCAGCCGTCAGCGACGAGCTCAAGGGACTGCCCGGCATCCGCGAGGCGCGCTTCCTCAGGCTCGGCTGACGCCTCTCGCCGCTTTCGTGGGTATGCTCAAGGCTCGACCTCGATGAAGCTGCTGCTCGCCTACGTTCGCCCGCACTGGAAGCTGGTGCTGCTGGCCCTGCTGCTGGCGACGGTCAACCAGGTCTTCTCGCTGCTCGACCCGCTGATCTTCCGCTACGTGATCGACGAGTACGCGACCCGCTTCGACCAGTACACGACGCGCGAGTTCCTGCGCGGGGTGAGCCTGCTGTTGCTGGCCGCGGTCGGCGTGGCGTTCGTCTCGCGCGTGGCCAAGAACTTCCAGGACTACTTCGTGAACGTCGTCACCCAGCGGCTCGGCGCGCAGCTCTACTCGGACGGCATCCGCCGCTCGCTCGAGCTGCCCTACCAGCTGTTCGAAGACCAGCGCAGTGGCGAGACGCTTGGCAAGCTGCAGAAGGTGCGCAGTGACGTCGAGAAGCTGATCGCGGTAGCCGTCAACCCCGTGTTCCAGACGCTGGTGGGTGTCGTCTTCGTCGTGATCTACGCCTTCAGCGTCCACTGGCTGATCGCTCCCGTGTACTTCGCCACGATCCCGCTCTTGGGCTGGCTCTCCTCGGTGCTCTCGCGGCGGATCAAGAAGGTGCAGAAGGTGATCGTGGCCGAGACCACGGCGCTCGCCGGCTCCACCACCGAATCGCTGCGCAACATCGAGCTCGTCAAGAGCATGGGCCTCGGTGCCCAGGAGATCGCGCGTCTCAATGCCACCACTGGCCGGATCCTGGCCCTCGAGCTCCGCAAGGTGCGCTACCTGCGCAGCCTGAGCTTCGTCCAGGGAACGACCGTGAACGCGCTGCGCACCGGGATCCTGTTCTTGATGCTGTACCTGATCTTCGCGCGCACGATCACGGTCGGGCAGTTCTTCGCGCTCTGGATCTACTCCTTCTTCATCTTCGGCCCGCTGCAGGAGCTCGGCAGCGTGATCGGCGTCTACCGGGAGACCGAAGCCTCGCTCGCCAACTTCCAGGCGCTGCTCGACGCGCCGCGCGAGCCGCGGCCCGTGGACCCGGTCGACGTGCGCGAGCTCGGCACACTCGCGTTCGAGCGCGTGTCCTTCACGCATCAATCGGCCGGGGCGCCCGCCGTGCAGGATGTGAGCTTCGAGCTGCGGCGGGGAGAGACGATCGCACTCGTGGGACCTTCCGGCGCGGGCAAGACGACCTTGGTGAAGCTGCTGGTGGGGCTGTATCGTCCGCACGGCGGGCGCATCCTGTACGACGGGATCGCGCACGACCGGATCGACCTCGAGAAGCTGCGCGAGCGGATCGGCTTCGTCACCCAGGACACTCAGCTGTTCTCGGGCTCGATCCGGGAGAACCTGCTCTTCGTCCGGCCCGATGCGAGCGATGCGGAATGCCTGGAGGTGCTGGAGCGCGCCGCCTGCCAGCCGCTCCTGGCACGCGCCGAGCGCGGCCTCGACACGCTGATCGGCGAGGGCGGGGTCAAGGTCTCGGGCGGCGAGAAGCAGCGGCTGTCGATCGCGCGCGCCCTGCTGCGGCGGCCGCGCCTGCTGGTGTTCGACGAGGCCACCTCGTCGCTCGACTCGCTCACCGAGCAGGAGGTGGGCCGGACGATCCGCGAGGTGGCGGGCGACCGCCGCGTGATGACGGTGCTGATCGCACATCGCCTCTCGACCGTGCTCCACGCCGACCGGATCTATGTGCTGGAGCGCGGTCACGTCGTGGAGCAGGGGCGGCACGACGACCTGCTCGCGGCCAAGGGGCTGTACTACGCGATGTGGCGCCAACAGGTCGGCGAGCGGCGGCTCGAGCCGGCGCACGCCTGAGCGGCGAGGAGAGGGCCAGATGACGGTGAACGTGACCGAGCTTTCGCGCGGGGACATCCTGGAGATCGACGGCGACCCGTGGCAGGCGACCGAGGTCACCTCGCAGACGCCCTCGGCACGCGGCGCGGCCATGCTGGTCAAGGCGAAGATCAAGAACCTGCGTACCGGCCAGACGCTCGCAAAGACCTGGCGCGGCGGCGAGACCGTGACCACGGCCGAGGTCGAGTACCGCACCGCGCAGTTCCTCTACCGCCAGGGTGACGACTTCGTGTTCATGGACCTCGCCAGCTACGAGCAGACGACGCTCGACGGCGCTCGTGTGGGGGACGCGGCCGGTTACCTGCTGGAGAACGTCGAGGTGAAGACGGTGTTGTTCCAGGAGCGCGTGATCGCTCTCAACCTTCCGTTCACGGTCGACCTGCTGGTCCAGGACACCGCGCCGGCCATCAAGGGGGCCACCGCACAAGCCCAACTCAAGCCGGCTGTCGTCGAGACGGGGATCTCGGTGCTGGTGCCGTCCTACATCGAGGCGGGCGAGAAGATCCGGGTCGACACCCGCGACGGCCGCTTCGTCGAGCGCGCGAA
>Ga0114129_10012303_pt1 | contig 12175 bp, 7 predicted proteins | sample RhiMetdeltSRZDD1_FD_80071 | JGI IMG/M metagenome (GOLD analysis project Ga0114129, IMG submission 80071) | Populus rhizosphere microbial communities from Tennessee, USA - Rhizosphere MetaG P. deltoides SRZDD1 (version 2) (version 2) | ecosystem: Host-associated > Plants > Roots > Rhizosphere >...
CTCGTAGAGTGGCATCGGCTTCCGCCGGACGAACTTCCCCCGCACTACGTCATCGGTCATGGCATTAGCGTCAGTACGACTTCGCACCCGGTTCCCTTCGGATGGCGAGGACGACGCGGCTGGCAGGATCGCGCGATCAATCCTGGCGAGTCGCATCTGTTGACGCACGGCGAACTCAACACGCCGCGGTGGCACCGGCCATTCGACGGACTCTCATTGGTGCTCGATCCGCAGTTCGTGGCCGACGTCGTCCAGGAACACCTGGCGCCGAATCACATCGAATTCATCAGTCAACGATCGGTCGACGATCCGATCCTCTGCGGATACGGGCAGAGTTTCCGTCGCGAGATGATCGCCGAATCGCCTCGAGGCGGTCTCTACGTCGACACGCTGACGATCGGGCTAGTCCTTCATTTGCTGTCTACCTATGGCGTTGCGCGACCGAAAGTACCGGCGCCTCGATTCAAGTTGAATTCGTATCAACTGCGAAGCGTCGTCGACTTCATCGACTCCAACATCAGCGACGACCTCTCCGTCCTCACCTTGGCGCGGCGAGCGCACCTCAGTCCATTTCATTTCGCGCGGCTCTTCCGGCGTACGGTCGGCGTACCGCCGCATCAGTTCGTCTTTCGCCTTCGCGTTCAGCGCGCGATCGCCTTGGCGAAGAGCCGGGACCTCTCTTTCACTCAGATCGCAGCGGAGTGCGGCTTTCACGACCACGCACACCTGACGCGTGCCTTTCGGAGAGTGCTAGGAACGACGCCTTCGGCGTACCTTCGGCGACGTTAGCTCGCCGATTGCGCAAGATTCTACAAAGCCCCAGCACTTCGCTGCGCTAGCCTCATCGCGTCAGGAGATACGCGATGGCGACACTGCAATTCGGGGATCGAGTCGGACTCGTGACCGGAGCCGGCAAGGGCATCGGTCGAGCGTGCGCCTTGGCCTTCTCCAAGCTGGGCGCGACGGTCATCCTGAATGGCCAAAGCGAGGCGCCGCTGGCGGAGACGCTGGGAGCGATTGAGACGCTCGGTGGGCGGGCCCGCGTCGTAGTCGGCGACGTGTCCACTGAGCGGGTCGCTCAAGAGACTGTGGCGGCAGCGATGAAGGAGTTTGGCCGGCTCGATTTCGCGGTGAACAACGCGGGCATCTCGCCGCTCACGGGGAACACCGTTGAGTGCACGTTCGAGACATGGCAACGCGTGATCGACGTCAACCTGACCGGGACGTGGCTGGGGATGAAGTATCAGATCCCCGCGATGGTCACGAGCGGTGGCGGCGCCATCGTGAACATCGCGTCGGTCGCCGCGCTGCGCGCGTTCGAATCGTACCCCCCGTACTCGGCGAGCAAGTGGGGCGTCGTCGGGCTCTCGAAGGTCGCAGCCAAGGAGTTCGCCCCGAAGGGCATTCGCGTCAACGTGGTCGGACCAGGGGCGATCGATACGCCCCTCTTCATCGAGACGATCAAGAAGGGCTCGGTCAAGCGGGACGATTTCGAGAAGCACACGCCGATGAATCGAATTGCTCGTGCCGAGGAGGTCGCAGCGGCGGCGACCTGGCTCTGCTCGGACGCGGCGTCGTACGTGACGGGCGTGCTCCTGCCAGTGGAAGGAGGCATGACGCTGTGAGCAGTCAGAAGACGATTTTCATCACTGGCACCTCTTCGGGCCTCGGGCGAGCCTCGGTCGAGCTGTTCTCTGCCAGGGGATGGCGCGTGATCGCCACGATGCGCGGGAGCGACGCGCAAAAAGGCACGGAGCTGAGCGAGTTCCGAGACGTCACGGTGCTCCCGCTGGACGTCACCGATTCGGCGCAGATCAAGGACGCCGTCGCGAGAGCGGTTGCGATCAACGGCGTCGACGTCGTGTTCAACAACGCCGGGTACGGGATGGCCGGACCGCTCGAAGGGCTCACGGACGAGCAGATCGTCCGCATGATCAACACGAACCTGCTCGGCGTGATCCGCATCACGAAGGCGTTCGTCCCACACTTCCGCGAGAAGAGGGCGGGGCTGTTCATCACGACGACCTCGATCGGAGGCCTCATCACCGTACCGTTCAACTCGATGTACCACGCGACGAAGTGGGGACTCGAGGGGTTCTGCGAAAGTATGGCCTTCGAGCTGAAGCGCTTCGGCATCGGCATGAAGACGATCGAGCCCGGGGGCATGAAGACCGACTTCTTCACGCGCTCGTTCGACAGCGGCAGCCACCGGGCCTACAGCGGCCTCATTGAGCGAGTGATGGGCGTGATCACCGACCCGAAGACGATCGCCACCTATTCGACGCCCGACCAGATCGCCGAGGTTGTGTACGAAGCAGCCACCGACGGTGAGGAAAGGCTCCGCTACGTAGCCGGTGCCGACGCGAAGTCGACGTATGCGGCGCGCCTCCAGGCGGGAGACGAGGCGTTCCGCAAGGGAATGGATCAGCACTTCTTCGGGTAGCCAGAAGCAACACTCTTCCGTACGACGTGACGTTCGTCGATGTGTGCCGCCGTAAATCAGCAGCCGTTTTGTGTCAGAACTGTGTCACATACCCCCCGAAACCCTGGGGCAACACCGTGATTTACGGGGACACGTCGACGCACATCGTTGTAGGGTGAAGTCGTTGATCGGGAGTGCGTTGGTGGGATTTGGTGTGCGTCAGCGCGCGTGAAGAGATCCGATTTCCAAGCGTGCTCGATCGACCACTCCGACATCTCTCCGTTTAGAATCAACGATTTGCGAGCGGTCCGGAACAGGATAGCGCAAAACCTCCCTTCACGCATATCCGATTCGGCATGTCCTGTGGTTCCAATCGTTTGCTGACACACGCCGCGCGACGTGCACCGGAATTGTGTCAGACCTTCTAATCTCGCGCGATCACTTACGGCGATCTGGTTGAGTCGGCGGCGCAGACTAGAAGGTCACGCCGACCTGCAACTGGTACGCGCGCGGCGTCACAAAGTGGGTCCCGCTGAACGTCGAGAGGAAGTTGTAGAGCGCATCCTTGTTCGTCAGGTTGATGACGCTGAACCGCACTCGGAGCTTCGTCCGATCGGTATGCAGCAGGTTGTCGGCGCCGATGCCCAAATCGAGCAGGTGCCGCGGCGCCACTCTCGGCGGATTCGCGACATCGTCGGCCGTTCCCTCGGCGGGAATTCGGAGGCGAGTTGCGCCGAAGTTCGAGGTCGTGCACGTGGCGCCCGTCAGCGCTTGGTCCCGCGTCGCGACCTGATTGCCACAGAAGAATCCAATCGCCGCCTGCTGATCGGCGGTTAAAGCGAGCGCGTCTTCGAGGCTGCCAACAGCGCCGGCCACCAGGCCGGAATCATAGCGCCAGGACAGCGCGGCCCACGCGCCGGTCCGCTTCTCGAAGAGATACTGAACATTCGTCGTGGCATTGAACTTCTGGTCGTGGTCGATCCGGAAATCGCCCCCGGGCTGCTCCAGCAAGATGCCGCCGACGCCCGGCGGCGAATAGATCGCATTCGTATGCGCCATGACCACGAACGCGCTGAACCCGCGGTGCTCGACAAGATTGAGACGCCCTGTGAATCCATCGATTCGTGAGTGATCCCATGCGACAGGAAAGGCGATCGGTGTGTTGAACAAGGCCCCGAAGTCATAACCGTTGTCCGTCCGCTTGTTGAAGTACCCAAAGTCCGCGACAAGCCATCGACCGAATCCCTGCTGGATCCCCAATTCCACCTGATTGCGTCGGCCCGGCGGCACCGGCTGGCTCTCACCGAAGAGCCCGTTGAGGCCGTACCCGGCTGAGAGCAGCAAGTTCTCGTTGTAGGGCGTCTCCATCGTCCGTCCGTAGGAGGCGCGCAGTACCGTCCCGCTTGCGGTCACAGCGTACGAGAGGCCCACTCGTGGCTGAACGAGCGTCGCTGTGGTCAAGCCGTCGTAGTGATCGAGCCGTACGCCGAGGTTCAGGGTCGCGTTGCCCGCCTTGATGTCGTCCTGGACGTACGCGGCCTGCTGCTTGATGGTGAACGACTGATCGTAGGCGAGTGGCGATCCGCCATTCGTCAGATCGAATGGGGCCAGGGCGGGATCGAAGCTGCCATCCTCGCCGGCAAATGCGCTATCGGTCGGATCGGTAATCCCGAACGTGAACTGCTCATGGAGACGGGTGGCGCCGATCGTGCCGCCGAACTTCAGACTGTGCGCACCCAGCGTCATCGTGACGTCGGCCTTTGCGCCCATGTTTGTGAGCATCCGATCCTGACTGATTGTGGCCGGCGTGTCGTCCAGCGGATTGGCGCTCGGCAGATACGTCAGGTGGTCCCGGCGCACGAACCCATTGGCCGTAAACAGCGTGTTCGCGCCGATCACGCGGGAGTAGCCGGGCGCGATGTTGAACGTGCGAATGTTCTGGTGCTGCGTCTGCGCGATTTGGTCGTAGGTGTTCGGCACGTCGAACCCGGATCGCGCCGCCTGAACGTTCAGGTGGATCGTGTCGCTGGTGCCCGGGCGAAAGTCGAAACGGTCGAAGAACGAGAGTTGATCGCCGGTGTCGTGCAACGCTTCGAGCTCGGGCGGGTCGAGAAAGCGATCGGTTCGCAATCCTGACATGGATACGAAATTTCCGACCTTGCTCGATCCGGCTCCGAGGTTGAAATCGGCGGTCGGACTCTTGAACGAGCCGTACCCGAACGAGGCACTCCCGGTCGGTTTCGCCTGGTCAAGGCCCGATTTGGTCACGATGTGAACGACGAGACTGCTCTTGTCGCCGTACTCCGCGGGCGCGACTCCGGTAATGACCTCCATCGACTGCACGGCATCCTGAGAAATCTGATTCGAATAGAGCCGGCTCTGCTGGTCCGTGATCGGCTGGTTATCGATTGAGAACTGCGTCTGCGCGTGATCGCCGACCGGGTGGAAGAACCCGTTCGAATCGGAGACGACCCCAGGTGACGCCATCGTGACGATTTGATTCAGCCCCGACGACGACGTCTCGAGCGGCAATTTGGCGATCAGGCTTTGGTCGATATCCGTGTGCGCCGTCGGATCCCGTTCGAGAAGGTCGCCCGCATGACCGACAACCGCCACGGCCTCCGTGGCGCCCGCAACGGCCAGGGTCAAGTCGACCGTGATGGGCACGCCGGTCCGCACGTCGACGTCGCGTTCGAGAGTCTGAAATCCTTGTGCCTCTGCCGTGATGTGGTACGAATTCGGGGGCAGGTTGCTGAACACGTATCGTCCAGTCGCATCGGTGGTCGCGGTTCGGGAGAATCCGCTGACCGGATTGCTGATCCGGACCGGAACCGCCTGCATCACGCCGCCGGTCGCATCCTTCACCGTGCCTTGCACCGTACCCGCGCCACCGAGCCCCTGTGCAAAGGAGGGTGAGGCCACCGCAGCAAAGACCAGGAGCGCGAGGACCACACGCACATACCGGTGAGCCCGCGACACGAACATAGCGCCTCGTTTCAAGGAAGTGCCCATGAGGCGTCACGCTAGCAACCACCTCGCGCCACGGCCACAACAAGCCAATGAACGGTCTCTTTTGACCGACGGACGTCGCCGCTCGCCTCACGAATGGGAGCGGCCCGATGCCGCTGGCCCATCGGCGGATCTCCGCCAAGGCGACGTTTTTCACCCATAATGGCTGTGGGACTGGAGACGGACGGCATTCCCATTCGTTGGTTGTGAACGACCATTCGTTGGCCTGAACGGCCCGCTCACTGGCTTCCGGTCAGCATCGTTCGAGACAAGGCGTACCGTGTCGAGCACTTTGAATGTCGGCGAGCTATTGAACCTCGTCGGACTGAGCACGGGCGTCGTGCTCTACACGATGTTGCTCGCCATGGTCGTCCGCGCTGGCCGGACGCCAGGCCTCCGATCCGGTTTTGATCCCCTTCTGCTCCTCACGTCGATCCTTGGCCTCGTCTGGAATCTGTGCGCGCTCCCGGCGTACGAGCTCCCGAAAATGGGATTCGAGGGACCTTTTCCCTACCTCGGTTCGCTCGGCTTCGCTGCGCTGGGCTTCCTGCCCGCCGTCGTAGTGCACTCGGTCCTCCGCGACCAACGGCATATCGTCCGCGGAACAGCGAAACGCGCGCTGATGGTGCTCGCGTATGCCGTCAGCGCGATCGCCGCGATTCTTCACGTTCACGCCGCGGTCACCGCGGCGGTCGTGCCGTCAGTGATCGGCATGCGGCTTCTGACCTACACCTTCGTGGCACTGGTTGTCCCGCTGATCGCGGTCACGCGCGGGCGCCCAGGTGCAGGACGGGCGCTGTGGGCTGCGGCATTGGCGACGTTTGCCGTATCGGCGTTACATCTCAGCCAGCTGCACCGGGGCGACGCATCGTGGCCGGTCGAACTCGTAGGCCATCACGCGTCGGTGCCACTCGCCTTCGCCATCCTCTATCAGGACTACCGGTTCGCGCTGGCCGATCTCTTCCTCAAGCGTGCCTTATCGCTGCTCGCGATCGTCGCCGTGGCATTCGCGGCGATCGCCTCATTCGGCGTCCGCTCCGCCTCGTTCGCGCGATTCGTGCAGAGCGATCCGAGGCAGTTGACGGTACTGGTGACGCTCTGGGTGGCGACCGCGCTCCTGTACCCGGTGCTGCGGAGGACCATGATCTGGTTCGTGGACGCCGTCGTGCTCCACCGACCCGACTACCGGTCACTTCGCGCGACGGTGGCGCACGTGGCACAAGAGAGCGACGATGTTGAGGCGCTTCTGTCATCAGTCTGCGATCTCCTGACGCCGGCACTCAACGCGGGGTTCGTGGTCTGGCGGCCATGGACGTCGAGGACGCAGGACAGTCTCGGTGCGGCGGTCATCACCGGGACCGACGCCGCGGCGGTCTGCGATTCCCTTGCTGGCGGCGATCCCCTGCCCGCTCCGCCGGCCACATGCGTCACCGTGCCGACAACGGATCAGCCGCTCTTCGTCCTGGTCATCGGCCAATTGAGCGGCGGCCGTCGGCTGTTATCGGACGACCTGGCGACCCTCGAGTCAATCGCCGTGGTGGTGGCTCGACGTATCGATGCGATTCGGATCACGAATGAGCGGTACAACCGCGAAATCCGCGAGCAGGAAATCGGAAAGCTGGCGTCTGAGGCGGAACTTCGTGCGTTGCGGGCGCAGATCAATCCTCACTTTCTGTTCAACGCGCTCACGACCAGTGGTTACCTGATTCAATCCGCATCGCAGCGCGCGCTCGACACGTTGATGCGACTGACGGCGCTGCTTCGCGGCGTTCTGAGATCGGAAGGGGAATTCACCACCCTCGGGCGCGAGCTCGAGATCGTCGAGGCGTACCTCGACATCGAACGTGCCCGCTTCGAGCATCGGTTGCAGGTGACGGTGGATGTCCCATCGCGACTCCGCAACATCCGCCTGCCACCACTGCTCCTTCAGCCGCTGGTCGAAAACGCGGTGAAGCACGGGATCGGGCACAAACAAAGCGGCGGTCACGTGCTCATTCGAGCACGAGTCGACCGAATCGATGACGACGAGCGACGCTTGGCGCTGACGGTGGAGGATACCGGAGCGGGCGCGACACCGCAGACACTCGAACGCGGCCGAGCGTCGGGCGTCGGTCTGCGCAATGTCGAGCGGCGCCTGGCGTGTCAGTACGGGGAGTCCGCATCGCTGTCAATTCGAACGGTACCCGACGAAGGCACGGTCGTCGAGATCCGAATCCCACTCGTCATCAAGACGGCAGCCATCGAGCAGGTTGCTTCGTGAGCGCACGGCTCCGCGTGGTCGTCGCAGACGACGAGCGGCCGGCGCGGTCGTTTCTGGTGTCGCTGCTCCGTTCATTTGATGACGTGGCGGTGGTTGGAGAAGCGGCGTCCGGCAAGGACGCCGTCGCGATCATCGAAAAAGAGCGGCCCGACCTCGCATTGCTCGATTGGCAGATGCCGGAACTCGATGGCATTGGCGTCGTCCGGATGCTGAAAAAAGAGGCGATGCCGCTGGTCGCGTTCGTCACGGCCTACGATGAGTACGCCGTCCGCGCGTTCGAGGTCAACGCGGTCGATTACTTGTTGAAGCCGGTCGAGAAGGCACGGCTTCGCGAGACCGTCAACCGGGCGCAGGAGCGAATCGAACACGCGGAAATCGTGGCCGAACAGGCCTCGCACGTCGGCGCGGCGATCGAGGCCTACGAGACGCTAGCGAAGCCGCCGTATCTCGAACGCATTCCAGTGCGGCGCCGCGAAGACGTGCTCATCGTGCCCGTTCAGCAGATCGCCTCCATCGTCGCCGACGGAGAACTCCTGCAGATCACGACGGTGCAGAAAGAGCGGCACACGATCACGTACCGTCTGAAGGATTTGGAGAAACGACTCGATCCGTCGCGCTTCATAAGGCTCGGCCGGGGCACGCTGGTAAACGTTGACCTGATCACGAAGGTGAACACGATGCCTGGTGGAACCCATGTGGCCGTGTTGAGCACTGGGCAGAAACTGCCGGTGAGCCGCCTGCAGTCGCGGGTCTTGCGCGAGCGATTTCTGAAGCTCTAAGCGCATCGCCGCTCACTCCCGCTCGCAGCCCAGCCATCTCTGCGTGAGGACCGTTCATTGAAAACCTAGGGAGCAGGGGCGTCCGGGCCGCGTACGTTGGCGCTCGTCATGCGCGGTTCGCAACCTGGCGTCTCAGGTGCCGGCCCTCATTTCGCGAGAGCTGGCGCCGTTCGTGTCCATCGCGGATCAGCGAAACGCATTCGGCGCATTAAATGGCGCGACCATACACCGCGCGAGTTCGTCGTGTTGGTGATTCTGGGAGTCGCGATGATTCTCGTCCTGATATCGTGGCTGATCGCTCATCCAGACAGGGGTCACCATCACCCTGCGCCTGTCAACATCAACTCACGTTAGGTCGCCCACCATGACACTTGCGGCTCGCAACGTCGAGCTTACGATCCAGGCGTTCGAATCAGTCTGCTGGTGAGAATCGCGACGCGCCGACTCCGACGCACACTCGGCCCAGACATGGTAGCCTACGCTGTCATGTCCTGGATCCGACCTCGGCTCGCGGGTGTCGCCGCCGGCTGGCTCGTGTTCCAGCTGACGCTCCTGCTTTCCGTTCCGACGACACTCTGTTCGACCATCTCGGCGGGCAGAGTCGGCGCTGAGTGCACGTGCGACCACGCCGACGGCACCATGTGCCCGATGCATCACACGCGCAGTCGCGCGCACGGCGAATCGGGAAGTCAATCGTGTTCATGCCGTAGCACATCGGATCCGATGGCCGCGTTGGCGGCTGCTTTGACCGGGCCGCCCGCCGTGCTGGTCGCAGAAGCGGAATCCGCCATGTCACTCGGCGCCGCCGAGCGTGCTGAGATCCCGGCGTCCGCGCCGCTCCACTGGATCGCCGTTCCAGATTCGCCCCCGCCCCGCGCATAGCTCCACCTTCACCGTCACCGGGATCTGACCCAACGCGCGCCAGATCTCGCCATCTCCGAGACGTGCGGCTTATCCCCGTGCGTCTGGATCGCTCGTGGTGGCCCGCTTCACTGGTGGTTTATCGCCGGAGGGAACAGTGAGACTGCAAACTATTCGCAGCTTCTTGGCGCAGGCATTCCGGGCTATTGGCTCAGCGTGCGCGCGTCACACACAAGAAACGACCAATCGCCCAGGCGCGGCGCAGGCAGGTATCCGCTGTCCTTGCAAGAAATGGATTATGCGAACCAGCATTCAGTACCTCGTTCTGGTTCTGTTCGTCCTTGCGGCGTCGAACAGCGACGCGGCGGTGTTCGGGACGGTCACGGGCCTCGTCGAAGATCCGCAGCACCAGGCGATCGCCCACGTCCTCATGACGATTCGCTCACCTTCGTCCGGGTGGCTGCGAACCACGGAGACTGACGTTGACGGACGGTTTGTCCTTCAAGCCGTCCCCACAGGCGATTACGTGATTTCGGCAGCCATGCAGGGCTTTCGGACGATCGAAAAGTCGATCCGCGTTCGACCCGGAACAATCACCGACATCGGCTTCGCGATGCAGCTGGGCGCGATCGCTGAGACGGTTGATGTCGTGAGCCAAGAAGGGACTGTCAACACGAAGTCCGTGACGACCGAGAGCCTAGTGGGTCGAGACGAAATCGAACGCACGCCGGGCGCACTGCGGACAAACAGCATGGATCTCGTGACGCAGTTCGTACCAGGTTCGTACATGATTCATGACCAGTTGCACATCCGGGGCGGCCACCAAGTGTCGTGGCTCGTCGACGGCGTGCCGGTGCCAAATACCAACATCGCGAGCAACGTCGGGCCGCAGTTCGATCCGAAAGACATCGAGACGATCGACATCCAGCGGGGCGGGTACTCGGCAGATTTCGGCGAGCGCGCCTACGGCGTCTTCAACGTCCTGCCGCGCTCGGGCTTCGAGCGTAACCGGCAAGCGGAGGTCATCGGGAGCTATGGCAATCTGCACGAGACCAATGATCAATTCAGCGTCGGCGATCACAGCGACCGCATGGCGTATTACATCAGCGGCAACGTCAACTCCAGCGACGCCAGCCTCGAACCGCCGACGTCGGAGACGCTTCACGATCGGACGGTCGGTGTCGGCGCGTTTGGATCGCTGATCTACCAATCGACGCCGACCGACCAGTTCCGGCTCGTGTCCTCCGTCCGCGGCGACCGGTATGAGGTGCCGAACACGTTCGACGATCAAGCGGCCGGCATCGACGACCTCGAGCGGGAGCGCGACGGATTCATCAATCTGTCGTGGATGCACACTGTCGGGTCGAAGGCGTTTCTGACCGTGTCGCCGTTCTACCACTACAATCGCGCGGCGTTCGACGGCGGATCGGCGGATCCGATCGTCACGACCACGCACCGCACGTCGAATTACGTCGGTGGCCAGGCCGTCCTGGCCGCTTCGAGCGGATCGCATAACGTCCGTGTTGGCGGCTACGGATTCTTCCAGCACGACTCGCTGCTGTTCGGACTGCGGTCGGTCGAGGACGGCACGCAATTGAGCCAGGACCAGGCGCTCAACGGCAACGTCGAGGTGGTGTTCGCGCAGGATCAGTACGCGGCCACCGATCGGATCACGCTGAATGGCGGGGTCCGCCTGACCCATTTCGCAGGCTCCTTGAGCGAGACGGTCGTGAGCCCTCGCATCGGTGTGGCGATCCGCATCCCCGGCGTCGAATGGGCCGTTCGAGGGTTTTTCGGCCAGTACTATCAACCGCCGCCGCTGATGACGATTTCGGGCCCGCTCCTGGACGTCGCCGTCGATCAGGGGTTCGGCTTTCTTCCTCTGAAAGGTGAACGCGACGATCAATATGAAGTCGGGGTGGCGATCCCCGTGCGTGGCTGGGCGATCGATACCGACTACTTCCGCACGAACGCGCGCAACTTCTTCGACCACGATGCGATTGGGAATTCGAACATCTTTCTCCCGCTCACCATCGACAGAGCGCGAATCCGCGGATTCGAGGCCACGCTCCGTTCGCCGCAGCGTCACCCGCTCCAGGCCCATGTGGCCTATTCGCACCAATTCGTCGAAGGCCGCGGCGGCATTTCAGGCGGCCTGACCGACTTCTCGCCGCCAAGCGACGAATACTTCTTTCTCGATCACGATCAGCGCGACACGCTGACCGGCGGCATCAACGCGCAGTTCCCTCGCGAGGTGTGGGCATCAGCATCGGTCGAGTTCGGTTCGGGGTTCCTCGAAGGCGACGGGCCCGAACACAAGCCGGCGCACACCGTGTTCAACCTGCAAGGGGGCAAATCGTTCGGCCGTCAGTGGACGCTCGTGGCGTCAGCGCTCAACGTCGCGGACCATCGCTTTCTGCTCGATGAAAGCAACACCTTTGGAGGCACGCACTACAACCTGCCGCGCCAGATGTCCGTCGGGTTGCGATATCGCTTCCGGTATTGACGAAGTCCTATCTTCAGATCGTTCTCTCGGTGCGGGCGAGGGCGGCTTTCGAGATCGCGCGTCCTCGCCCCAGTCTCGGGCGGGACTTTGTGGGACGGTACTCCTTCGTACGCGTCGGCGTGCGTCCGCGCAACCGATCATCGGCATTGTGTCAGAACTGTGTCACATACCCCCCGAAACCCTGGGGCAACACGGTGATTTACGGGAACACGCCGAAGCAGATCGTTGTAGCAGGAAGTCGTTGATCGGGAGTGCGTTGCTGCGTTTCGGTGTGCGTCAGCACGCGCGAAAGGAATCAATTTCCAAGCGTGCTCCTTCAACCACTCGGACATCTCTCC
>Ga0114129_10012304_pt1 | contig 12175 bp, 9 predicted proteins | sample RhiMetdeltSRZDD1_FD_80071 | JGI IMG/M metagenome (GOLD analysis project Ga0114129, IMG submission 80071) | Populus rhizosphere microbial communities from Tennessee, USA - Rhizosphere MetaG P. deltoides SRZDD1 (version 2) (version 2) | ecosystem: Host-associated > Plants > Roots > Rhizosphere >...
CGTGATCGCCTTGCGAAGGCCGACGCCGTCAACGTTTGCAACGGGAACCAGCACCGTCGTGTCGTTGGACACGATGCGCAGGTGAAAAAAACCGCATGTCGTGCCGAGAATAGTTTTTTCTTCGATGCGTTCAACGATACCGAGCCCATGGTTCGGGTAGATGACCTTGTCGCCGACCTGGAATGTCACGTTTCCCCCGTAGCAGGAAGAAGATGGGAAGGACCGGTCTTGAACCGGGTACTGCACCAACGAGTATAGCCCACTTGCCCGAGCATCGCCAACGAAAAACGCCAGAAAACTGGGCGTTTTGAACAGTTCGCAGCGCCATTTGGACGGTTCGCTGCAGGCGCTGTCGTTCGATCGACGACCGCGCCAATGCCGTGTAAACCTAGTTAGACAAGTGGTTTACTAGCCTCACGACCGCGAGACGGTCAGCTCGAGGATTTCCTCAATGAGCTGTGGATAGGTCCGACCGGACTTCCTCGCAGCCATCGCAAATTCTGCGCGCGAGCTCAACCATGGATTCGGGTTCGCCTCAATCACCTGCACGCAGCCGTCAGCCTGCAATCGCATGTCGATGCGCCCGTAGTCGCGTAATTCGAGTGCCTGGTACGCGGCAACCGCCGTCTGCTGCAATGCGGCGACGGTCTCCTCGCTCAAATCGGTTGCGATCGCCGACTTGGTGTCTCGGTACGCCTTCGTGCCCTTTCCCCATTTCACTTCGGCGGCCGCGATACGCGGGGTGCCGTCGGGCAGTTTGGACAGATCGAGTTCGACGACGGCCAGTGCTTCGGGCTTGTCGTTGCCGATGATGCCAACGTACATCTCGCGGCCTTCGATGTACTCCTCGATCAGCACCGGCGAATCGAAGTTGGCGTGCAGCCAGTCCATGCGCTCCATCAATTCGCGGATGGAGTTGACGACCGCGCTGAACTCGATGCCGATCGATCCGTCCTCGCGCGCGGGCTTCACGATGACAGGGAACTGAAGATCGTGTGAAAAATCGAGGCGACCGCGGAACGATTTTGCGAAAGTCGGCGTGTGAATCCCATGGAATGCGAAGATTTTCTTCGCAATCGCCTTGTCCTGCGCGAGCATCAGGCCGTGAGTACCCGAACCCGTGTATTTCTTCCCAATCAGCTCGAGATACGCGGCAATCTTGAAGTCGGCGGTGTCGTCGCCGTTGAACGACTCGCACAGGTTGAACACCACGTCGCAGTCAACGCGCGAGAGTCCCAGGAGGCTCTTCAGCGTCCCGTCGACTTCGTAAAGGACCGGCTCATGGCCAAGCTTGGTGAGTGCTTCCGCCACTTCCTCCTCGACCTCTTTCTTGTCGAGCGTGCGGACGACCGGCGCCTTGTCACCGGCAGCGGCCTCTTCGTCCTCGTCGACGAGAACGCGATCGTAAATAACGACTACTTTGAGTTTGCCCATGCCTCTTCCGGACCAACCCCCAACCTAGGTTTCAAACCTCCCGCTCGTTAAGAAATTCATCGCAAGCGTGGTCGCCAGCGCGGTCACCTCCACAAGGTACCGCGCCTCCTCGCCAACCTCGCCCCAGAGCTTCATCCGCTGGCAATTGCGGCAGATGGAGTCGATCAGGCCGCGGACGATCGGGCGCCGGACACCGGTCCAATATGTGATCTTCTCAATGAGCTCCGGTGCGTACTTGTTCACAATATCGGCCGCGGGGCGCGATTCCTTGCGCTTTCGCGTCAAAAAGATGTGTCCCAGGTGCGCGTCGAGGGCGAGATCGATGCGCGCCTGCCGCTCCTCCTCGGCCTGGCGATAGAACTGCTCCACCGACACGTCGATGTCCTGAGGCGTGATATCCACCTCGCCGGTGTTGACGATGGGATCGAGGTCGGCAACGGCGCGCGCGACACGTTCCACGTACCTGAGTTTCTGCATCGCCGGCCACCCCTTGTACTTACGGCGCCATCCCGAGCGCGGCGTCAGCCAGACGGCAAAGGTCTCGGCAAAGTCTTCGTCGGGATGTTTCTGAGCGTACCAGCCTTCGATGTGTCGGACGTAGTTCCTGCTGAACGGCACAGGGCGGTAATCGTCACGATACGACCGGAAGAACGGCCCGAACAACCGGCGCCATTCAGGCGTGGTGTACAGGCGATAGGCGTAGTTGAACACATGGCCCGCCTCGTGACGCATGTACATCATGATTTGACGCTCGTTCTCGAGCGCGTCCACTGCCTTTTCCAGTTTCGCGAGTTTCGGGTCCGCAAGGTAGAAGGGAATGCCAAGCACCGGCTGCTGGTCCGGACAGCCCCACTCGTCGGTGAGATAACACACAGGGCGGAACTTCTTCAGACCGCGCCGCTCGAGCTCCTTGTACAGCTCGCGCACGTATCCTTCAACGGGCGACCCTTCGACCTTGAGGCCGAGCTCGCTCACCTTTTTCCCCAGGACCCCACGAATCTCGGGGTCGAGCGATTCGAACTTGACCACAACCGATTATGGTCCGCAACGTGCAGAATCCCGAGTCAGAGTCAGGTGATGCCGACTCGGGACGGCCGTGCTGATCCGAGTTGGTCATCGCCTGATGCTGACTCGGAGGGAAACATGCCGACCGTAACATTGCGCGATCTGTATGCGGCCGAGCTCCACGATCTGATGAACGCCGAGAAGCAGATCGTCGCCGAGCTGCCGGTGATGGCGAGCCGTGCGACCTCTATGCGCTTGCGGCGCGCCTTCGAGGACCATCACGCCGAAACCACGGTCCAGATCGATCGTCTGCGTCTCCTGCTTCAGCAGTTGAACGAACCGGCGAAGGGCATTCCGGGCGGCGCCATCGCTGCGCTGATCGAGGATGCACGACGACGGCTCGATGACACGGAGCGTGGCGAGACGCTCGATGCGGCGCTCATCGCAGCGGCTCAGCGTATCGAGCACTACGAACTGGCGTCGTATGGGACTGTTCGCAGCTACGCGGAGGCCCTTGGCGATTACGACGCTGCCAGAATCCTTCAGCAGACACTCGACGAAGAAGGACACACCGATCATCTGCTGACGAAGCTCGCCGAGCGTGGCATCAACCAGGCGGCCGGCGACGATCTGTTGCAGGAGTCTACGCGGTACCGATCGCGACTTCGGTTCGTCGGCGTCAAGGATGTCCCCGAGGCGCGGGAGCGCGAGGTTCACATGCATAACGTGTCCGGCGAGCATCTGGGAACGCTCGACGGCTTCGTGGTCGACAGCGAATCGGGCCGTCCGATCTACTACGTGATCGACTCGCGCGGCTGGTTTGTCGGCCGCCGGTACGTGGTTCCCGTCGGCGAGATTGAGGCCGACGAGGGCAGAACGGCACTGCGCACGACGTTGACGCGGGCCGAGCTGGCGCGCTATCCGGAATTCAGCCCGAGCGCCTTCACCGCGATGGACGACACCGACGCCCTGCGCTACGAGCGTCGCCTGCACCGCGTGTTCGCGCCGGATACCAAGCCCTATGACGGTAGACCCGTCTACGAGAACCTGCCCGTTTATCGCACCCCGACGTGGCTGATGACCGGCGTCTGGATGAGTGATTCGAGTGGCTTTGCGGTTACACCGCCGCGTGCCGACTCGGATGCGGTCCCTGTGCGTCCGGTGGCGCCGCCGGAACCGGACACCGGCGCCTATGAGCGCACGGCAAGCCGCGATTCAGCGGTTCAGCAGCCCCCTTCGACCGCCTCGGAGCGCCTCAATCGTGGCGAAGATTCGACGGCGAATCCAGAACAGGAGCGGATGATCGCCCGTGAACCCCGGATCGAGGAGTATCGCGAGCGTTAGGCGTTCCATCGACCCTCATCGCCACAAAATGCCGAAGAGGGTCGATGGGATACCCGAGAATCAGCAAGTAACACAAACCATTACTGTTTAATCATTTGAGCGGTGCATAGCTGATCTTTATGCGAGATTCGGTTACACTCCGTCCCGCGTCTCGTACGCCAACGCCCCTTGATACACCTTCAACGACCGGCGTTGTTCCGGTCGCTGCTTGCTGCCGCCGGCTGGGCCGTTCTCTGCTGGGTGCAGTTCGCGTGGCGTCTGGGCTATCCCAGCTTCTGGGACCCCGACGAAGCGACCTACGCCGAGGCGACGCGGGAAATGCTCGCATCGCACAGCTGGTTGGTGCCGATCTACGACGGCAGGCCGTTCTTCGATAAGCCGCCGCTCTTCTATCTCCTGCAAATGGGGACGTTCTCGGTTTTCGGCGCGACCGAGTTTGCCGCGCGCCTTGTTCCCGCGATCTCAGCCGGGGCACTCATGGTGAGTGTTGCCTGGCTCGGACGTCATTTGTTCAACCGCGATACAGGACGCAATGGCGCTCTGATGTTCGCCGTACTCCCGGCGACGTTTGCGCTTTCGTCGTACGCGATTCTCGACATGACGTTCACGATGTTTCTGTTCGGCGGCTGTGCGTTGTTGACCGTGTCGGCGCTCGCGCAACGTCCCGGACTGCAGTGGCCTGGATACGTGCTGCTTGCCCTCGCAGTGCTGACGAAGGGACCTCTTGCGCTCGTTCTCTCGGGCCTCGCGCTCGTCATCAGTCTGGTGCTCGCGCCGGATGCTCGCCGCGTGCTGCTTCGTCTGAACTGGGGCCTCGGCCTGCTCCTGATTGCCGCGCTGAGTGGACCATGGTTCCTCTACATGTGGCTTCGGTTCGGAGATGCATTCGTCACTGGCTACGTCCTCCGGGAGAACCTGTGGTTGTTTGCGGGGTCGCTGTACGGATCGCAGCGCTCCATCCTGTTTTATCCGAAGGTCATACTGGTTGGGCTGCTTCCGTGGACGCCGCTGCTCATAGGACAGCTGTTCGATGCGGCGCGCGGCGTCAAAATCGAAACCCCGGAACGACTTCTCTGGTCGTGGTCCATCGCCGTGGTCGGGCTCTTTACCCTCTCAGGGTTCAAGCTCGATCACTACGTGTTCCCTGCGGCGCCGGCGCTCTGCCTCTTGTGTGCGGCAGCATGGAATCGGGCTCGCTCCGATGAGCGGCATCCGATCGGAATCGTCGCAGGTCTCGCGGCGATTCCTCTCATCCTGCTCGCCGCCGGCATCGTCCTGATTCCGGGGCTGAATAGGGTGCCGCTCGACTTGCCGGCGGGAGCGCGACTGCTGCCCGTCGTGCTGCTGGTCGCCTCAGGGCTTGCGATGCTGGGACAGATTGGGCGCCAGTGGCGGCCAGCCGCAGTTCCGTACATCGCCGTTGCCGGGCTTCTCGCCTGCTATGCGTCGGTCATCACCATCGGCCTGCCCGCCTTCGAGGAGCTCAAACCGACCCGCCGGCTCGCCCGCATGGTCGCCATGACCGCTGGCGCCGACGACCATGTCGGGATGTTCAGGTTGAACCGATGGAGCAGCAGCTGGCGCTTCTACGTCGGCCGGCATTCAGAACGGTTGGAAACGGATGCCGACCTGCACAGGTTTTTCGCGACGCCGGGTCGTCACTATTGCGCAATGCTTCGCACCGACTACGATCGCCTCGCGGAACAAGGGTTCCGCCTGCGCATCGTGCGTCAGGAGGAGGGACTTTTCACGACGACCGGCCGGACGCTGCGACGTGGCGCCGCGGCGCGCCGCGACGCATTCATTGTGGTCACGGAGCAACCGGGAAGAGCAGGAGCTTGAGTCGTGTGCCCCTCCCGTATTAGTCTCCGCCAATCCATAGGATGAGTGCGACCGGCGGTCACGCCGCACGTAAGATCAATTTCCTGCGGCAGTACCCCGGTCAGGGGCATGCGGCCGCACGGTCGGAGCGTGTGCTCGCAATCGGGCGCGCGTTTCTGACCGTCTGGGGTCTCGTCGCTGTTTACGGCGACCCCACGGAGCCATCTGGGCTCGCCGAGCTCAGCTACGCGATCCTCGTCGGTTACGCGTTGTACAGCGTAATCGTGCTTGTCTTTGTCGAGCGTGCGACGCGACTCGCGCCGCGCGACGGCGAATTCCTCCATGGAATCGACATCCTGTGGACCGCCGCGTTGACCTTCGTCAGTAGTGGCGTCGGCAGCCCCTTCTTTCTTTTCTTCATCTTTGTGGTCCTTGCGGCGGCATTCAGGTGGGGATTTCGCGCCACGATGATCACCGCGGCGGTCGTCTTTGGCCTCGTCGCGGTGCAGACGTTCGTCCTTGCCGCCGGCCCGTGGGGAACGCTGTTCTCGCTCAGCGGCGACGAGATCAACCGCACGATCATGCGCGTCGCCTATTTGCTCCTGTCCGCGTTCATGGTCGGATACCTTGGTGAACAGGAAAAGCTGCTTCGCGCCGAGACGACCACGATGGCCGCCGCCGGACGGCAGCCGCGAGTGGACCTCGGGCTTGGTGGATCCGTGACGGCAGTTGCTCGCGAACTGCTCCAGACCTTTGATGCGTCGGCGGTCGACTTCGTGATCCAGGATTTCGAGACTCGGCGGACAATGCTGTGGCGTGTCGATCGCAGCGATTCGGGTACGTCGCGGCGCGCGGTGCACGTGAAGCTTGACCCTTCACAGCAGCACGCATGGTTGTTCGACGATCCCGGCTCTACGTGGTCTGCGAAGACGTTGCCCGACGGCAGCGGCTATTCCGTCCGCATCACGCAACAGGGTGTGTGGCCGCTGACCCGTGCGACGATGACACTGCCACCGGAAGTGGTCGCGGCGCGGCCATTCACGACCGTGGCGGCAAGCAACCTGGGGCTCGCCGACGAGTGGCGCGGGCGCGTGTATCTGTTCGACGCCGCCGGCGGTGACAACCTGGAGCGCTCGCTGCATTTTCTGGAGCAGCTCACCGAACACATCGCCCCGGCGCTGACCAATGTGTTCCTCCTGCGCCGGCTGCGTTCACGTGCGGGCGCGGTCGAACGGGCGCGCGTCTCGCGGGAGCTGCACGACGGAGCCATTCAGTCGTTGTTTGGAATCCAGATGAAAATCGAGGCGCTGCGCCGCGGTGGCGCGCTGACACCCCAGGAAGTCGACGAGGAACTCGGCGAGGTTCACGACCTGCTCCAGCGCGAGGTCCTTGCGTTGCGCGAGCTGATGCAGGCGTTGCGGCCGCTGGAGCTCGAAACCAGCGATCAGCTGCCCGATGTGCTCGCGTCGCTTGTCGAACGGTTCCGGCGCGACACGAGCGTCTCGGCGCGGTTTATCTGGACCGGTGGACCTATTTCGCTGCCCTCCGCCACTGCGCTCGAACTTGCGCGCATCGTCCAGGAGGCACTGGTCAATGTCCGCAAGCATAGCCGCGCCCGCAACGTGCTGGTCCGTCTGACCAACACCGACGATACGTGCACGTTGATCATCGAGGATGATGGTCAAGGTTTCGAATTCGAAGGGCGGCTCTCTGCGCGCGAGCTGGAAAAACGGCGCATCGGACCCGCGATTATTAAGGAGCGCGCGCGTATTGCCGGAGCCCAGCTCTCCGTCGATTCGGCTCCCGGAGTCGGTGCGCGACTCGAGCTCACATTCAATAACGGCGTCCATGCCTGATCAGCCCCGTCAAGTGCGTATTGCCATCGCCGACGACCACCAAATCTTCCGTGATGGCCTCAAACGGCTCCTTGAAAGCGAGCCAGGATTCGAAGTGGTCGCCGAAGCCAGCGACGGCATCGATGCGATCCGAATGGCCCACGACGCCCATCCTGACGTCCTCCTGCTCGACGTGGCGATGCCACGGATGGGAGGCCTCGATGCGCTCGCCGCTCTGGCCAACAATGGCCCGCGGGTCATCCTCCTCACCGCGGCGATTCCTCCAGCCGACCTCCTCAAAGCGATCCAGTTCGGCGCGCGCGGAGTCGTCATGAAGGAGTCTGCGACGCGGCAACTCATCGACGGCATCCACCGTGTCATGGATGGGAAATACATCATCGGTACAGACGTCGCCGACGATCTTGCGCAGGCCGTGAAGCAGGTGGGCGGCGGGCGATCGAGACCGTACAAGCTGACCGCCCGGGAACTCGAAATCGTCTCCGCGATCGCGGACGGTCAAAGCAATCGCCAAATCGCCGAACGTCTTTCGATCAGCCTGCAGACGGTGAAGCACCATCTGACGAGCATCTTCGACAAGACCGGCGCGTCCAATCGCCTGGAACTTGCCCTGCTCGCGATTCGCGAAGGCGTCGTCGACGCTGATTAGAGTTCTTTATCGCGTGCTGGCGGGGCCGAGGCCATCGTCCCCGTCTTTTTCGGGATCGCGGGATCGGCCTTCATCCGTTCGGCGCCCAGATCGGTCCCAGTCGCCGCGCGCCTGGTCGCGGTTCGGATTGCGGTAGCTCGGCTCGCTCCGCTCCTGGACAATTTCGGACCCGATGTCGTCGAGCGTTTCCCGCCGAACGTTCGAATCCTTCTTGATCTGTTTAGCTTGACCGCGTCTGAGGATGGCCATGTGCTCCTCCGGCTTGGAGAAGAGCAAATCCCAAACCCGAAACCCCAAATCCCAAATCCCAAGAAAAATCCCAAGCCGGACGGTTCGGCTTGGGACCTGGGGTTTGGGATTTTGGATTTGGGATTTACGCAGAGCACTCGCCATCCATGACGACGGGGTCGAACGCCTGACTCTCGCCGAGGTCGATAAAGTCGTCCGGCATAGCCTGATTGGCGTTCAGCTCGACGAGATCCCTGAGCCGCTCTGCGGCGATCGACGGCTGGATACGACGGTAGAACGCGCCGAGGTCTTCGCTATCGCTTTCCCGCTGTTCACGGTAGAGATCTACCAGTCTTCCCGCTGCTTCCGCGATTCGACGGGCCGGGATCTTCGCGACCACTTTCCCGAAGTGCGCTCCCTCGTTGGTGACACCGCCGCCGACGAGCACGAAATACTGCGGTACGGCTTTCCCTCCCACCTTACGGACGCTTCCCTGGAAGCCAAGGGACCCGATGTGATGCTGGCCACACCCATTCGGGCAGCCGCTAATGCGGATGTTTCCAGACGGGACGAGATCCACCAACTCGGGCCTGGCGCTGAAGTACTCAGTCAGTACGCGTCCGAGGCCGCGCGACTGCGTGACCGCCAGGCGGCACGATTCAGCGCCCGGACAGCTGATGACGTCGCTCAGCGACAATGCATCCGGCGAATTGAGGCCTGCGGCCGCGAGGCGTTGATAGAACGGCTCGAGCGATTCGGTTCTGACCCAGCGGAACAACACGTTCTGCTCAATCGTCAGGCGCATCGCGCCGTCCCCGTATGCCTCGGCGAGATCCGCGAGCACCCGCATCTGGCCGGCGGTGAAGTCGCCGAGCGGCAGGCGTACGGTGAGATGGCAGTATCCAGCCTGGCGCTGTCGCGTTACGTTGCGGCGCATCCACCGGAGGTACGCGTCGGACATCGGCTGCAGTCGCACCGTTCCCGGATGGATGCCAGGACCACGCATCGGCGTCGCCGCCATCGCGGCCACGCTCTGAAGCGTGGGCGCTGCGGCGGGCTCCCAGTCCGGCGTGCCTTCGATCGCCACCTTCTCGGGGGCGAAAGGCAGCCGTGCCCCGCCCTCGCGGCGGAACCCTTCGAGCTCCTCCTCGAAGTGTGCGCGATAGGCGTCCCATCCCATCGCGCGAATGACGAACTTCATCCGGTTGCGCTGCGGGTGCTGGTAGTCGCCGTATTTGTGGAAGACACGAACGACGGCTTCCGCCACCTCGAGCATCTGCTCCACGGGCAGGAATTCGTACAGGACGTAGCCGCTCACCGGAAGAATGGACGTCCCGCCGGCCACGGTGACCTTCCAGCCTTTGCGCCCGTCGACGATTCGCGCGCGCCAGCCGATGTCGTTGATCGCGGTGACGGCATGATCTTCCGCGCATCCCTCGAACGCGATCTTGAACTTGCGTGGGAGGACACCGCTCAACGGGTGGCGCAGAAAGTAGCGCGTCAGCGTCTCCGCATACGGCGACGGATCAAAAATTTCGTTTTCGGAGGTCCCCGCGTACGGGCAGCCGGTGATGTTACGGACCGAGTTGCCGCACGCCTCGCGCGTCGTGAGGCCTTCCTCCGCAAGCTCGCGCATCGCTGCTTCGACGTTTTTCAACAGAACGAAATGTAACTGAATGTTCTGCCGTGTGGTGATGTGGCAGAAGCCGCGGGAATAGCGCGACGCGACACCGGCAAAGGCCCGCATCTGCGAGGATGAGACGATACCCTGCGGCGCCTTGACGCGAAGCATCTGCACGCCGTCCTGACGCTGGCCGTAGGTTCCGCGCACCAGACGGAACCGCCGCCACTGATCGGCGGGCATCTCGCCTTGCTCGAATTTCCGGAGCGTCTCGACGAACTCGTCGATGTCGTGCTCGCTGGCAAAATCCAGACGCGCACGCCCCAAGGTCCGTGTGTCATCAATGGCGTCCATACTTCACCTCTTCCGGCGCTGTCGAGCCGGCCAGCGATTCGCGAATCCGCACGACGTCTCCAACCACCACCACACCTGCAATGCCGTCGGGCACCTCTGCCTGTCCCAGGTCCGAAACCATCCCCGTCCATACCCACTCATCGGGCGTAGACGCGCCGCAGATGATCGCCGCAGGTGTCCCCGCCCGCCAGCCCTGAGCCACGAGCTTCTGTGCGAGCTGCGCACGGCTGCCGACGCCCATCAACACGATGAGCGGGACTGCATTCGGCTGAATCGCGCGCAACCCTCGCTCGAACACGTCGAGTGCATGGCCCGACAGGACGAGAAATCCCGACGCGGTCCCCCGATGTGTGACCGGAATGCCTGCGAGTTCTGGTGCCGCGATCGCAGCGCTCACGCCGGGAACGACCTCGAATGGAATACCGGCCATCGCGAGCGCCAGCGCTTCCTCGGCGCCCCGGCCGAAGACAAACGGATCGCCGCCCTTGAGCCGCACGACGCGTTTGCCGGCGCGCGCCGCCCGAATCATCAGGCGGTGAATGGTTTCCTGCCGGACGCTTTCACGCCGAGCACGCTTGCCGACGCAGAAGCACTGCGCGTTGGTGAACCGTCGCAGCGCTTGCGCGTCCACCAGCGCGTCATAGAGCACGAGATCGGCCTGCTCGAGATAGGCAACGGCGCGCCGCGTCCAGAGGTCCGGATCGCCTGGTCCCGCGCCGACTAGTGCGACCGCTGCGCGAACCGGGATTCGGGATTCGGGATTCGGGATTCGACGCTTACCTTCGTACAGGCGGTTCAGAGTCTCGAGCAGTTGCGGACGACGCTCCTCCATCGGCGTGCGCTGCGTCCGCCACAGCCGTCGCGCGTCGTCGGATACCTTCAACCAGTGATCGATCTCCCGCGGCAGCAGCGCATCGAATGCTTCGCGCAGCAGACCTGCGACGGCCGGCGCACGGCCGTCAGTAGAAATCGCGATCGTCACGCCGTCACGGCGGACAACGCCGCCGAGATAGGCGGTCGCATGCTCGGGATCGTCAACAGCATTGACAAAGATCCGCCGCCGCTCGGCGGCCTCGCTGACACGCCGATTGACGGCGGACGGCGCAGCCGCGACGACCCACCACGCTCCATCGAGATCGGCATCGACGAACTCCCGCCGGACAATCTCGACAGCTGCGTCCTCGATCTCCGGTCGGACGTTCGGAGCTATCACGGTGACGCGCGCTCCCGCGGCGATGAGCGCCTCGATCTTGCCTGCAGCGACCGGGCCGCCGCCTATCACGACGACCTTGCGACCGGTCAGATCGAGGAACGCGGGAAACATGACGCTCATACTGACGCGGCCACTTTCAGACGGGATCCAACCACCCGGTCGAAATCCGCCAGCGATCGGCCGATCTGCGTTGGCATGGCGACGCGGTCGCGCATGACTTCGGCCGTCTTGTAACCGTTGCCCGTAATGCAGACGACCACCGATTCGTCCGGCTTGATGACGCCTCGCCGAATCAGCGCACGGGTGGCCGCCAGCGTCGTCCCGCCGGCAGGCTCGGTGAAGATCCCTTCCGTGCGCGCGAGCAGCTGAATCGCATCGAGAATTTCATCGTCAGTCACCATCGCGCCTGTCCCGCCCGTCTCTTTCACGACGCGCACAACCTGGAACCCGTCGGCCGGATTGCCGATCGCGAGCGACTTGGCGATCGTGTTCGGCTTCACGGGATCAGGAAATTCCGCGCCTGATTCGAGCGCCCGGACGACGGGCGCCGAACCGGTCGGTTGCGCCGCATGAATGCGCGGCAGCTCGCCGTCGACGAGACCCACTTCGCGGAACTCGCGCAGACCTTTGAAAATGCGCGGCAGCAGTGTTCC
>Ga0114129_10012305_pt1 | contig 12175 bp, 11 predicted proteins | sample RhiMetdeltSRZDD1_FD_80071 | JGI IMG/M metagenome (GOLD analysis project Ga0114129, IMG submission 80071) | Populus rhizosphere microbial communities from Tennessee, USA - Rhizosphere MetaG P. deltoides SRZDD1 (version 2) (version 2) | ecosystem: Host-associated > Plants > Roots > Rhizosphere >...
ACAGCTCTCGGTTGTGCCATGGGCCTGTCGACGAAATCCAGAGGGTAGTAATCGTGGTAGCCCGATACATGCTGCCCGAGATCAAGCAGCGTTATGTCCGCTGCGCGAGTGAGGCGGCCATCGTATTTGGCCACATGATCGTCCAAAGAGAGCTTCCCTTCTTCCGCCAGGAGCAGGAGAGCGGCGCAGGTGAACTGCTTGGTGATCGAGCCGATGGCAAACAGCGTTTCAGGAGTGACAGGGCCGTTGGTCGTCAACGACCGAACACCGTAGCCCTTAGCCAGAACCACCTTGCCTTCCTGCATCACTCCCACGGAAAGGCCGACGAGATGCTTCTCTCGAACCATCCTGGCAATCAGGTCATCCAACTCTGACACGTTCAGGACAACTGCTGTGCGGGAAGGAGTCTCCGTGGCGTTCGACGCTGCCAAGGCAACCCCGTCCGTCCCTGCTTGGTAGGGAGAAATGTGCCAGAGCAGCGTTGCCAGGAACGAAAGCACGACATTCTGTTTCACGGTCTTCCCCTCTTTCTTAGGCCACACGTGGCATCCCGCTTCGGCCGCCGTGTGTCGAGGCACCAAGAGTTGTGAGCCGGGGTATCGTTTGCAGCTATCTGTTGAGCCATGCAACGATGATTCCCATTACCAGCATTCCAATCGTGTCGAAGACGATTTGTTGAAACACGAGCACGCCCGGCATGGGCTGTACCGCATAGTAAATTAAATACATCGGAACGGTCACGAGTGTAGCCATGGCTGCGCCGTAACAGATGCCCTGGGTAAGGAACGGCTTATTCTCCTTGCCTTTGAGGTAGACCCACACCAGACCGAATGCCATGAACAGATGTGCGAGTAGCATATATGGAAACTGGCTCTCTGCATCCTTTCCCTGACGGAACAGGTTCGGCAACTGTGCATATTTGTCGGCAAGCAGAACTCCGTGCACGAGAAAACCCAGAGCCATGGACACAATGAACATCACGATCACTGAGATCACGAATCTCCTGGTCATAGAATCCTCCTGTAATTTGAGTCATGGAATAGGGAAATCTGCAGCTGCCTCATTCATAATCGAGGGCCATCATGTGGAAGGTCTCCAGACGTGGGACCTGAATTTGAACTAGCTGGTCTCTGACTTCAAAGTCCAACTTCCTTTCATCTGGAAGTGAGACTACTCGCTTAACTCTTCTCCTTTCCAATCTCACCTTGACGCACACATTGTCCACCGGAATGTTAGGCAGGTCTTTTTGAAAGTTGACCAAGCTGACGAGATAGCGGCGTTTCTCCTCCTGATGAAACGCACTGACCTCAACGGATTGAGGAGCATCAGCCTCGAAAGTAAAAGAGCCAAACAGCTGGCGGATCAGATTAATGAAGATAGGACGATAGACTTCGCTATTCTCCAGTTCCCCGGACACATAGATCACGTGCCCCGTCCCAAACTGGTTCAGAATAATGGCGGGATGATCCGTGGGGATTCCGGGTGGGTTGCCATGAATCGAAACAAATCGAACCAGGTCGGAGGGGTCCGAGTAAGGTAGCGTGATCGTGCCCAGCACCTTCACTCCAGAGTTTGGACGGACGATGATCTGAGAGGAATCGAGCCCGATGGGATATTTCCGTGTGAACCCTTCAAACAGTTTCTGCGTGTCATCCACGGGAGCGATGTAGGTGTAGCTTTCCTTGGTTTCTCCCCCGAAGGAGCCGCCAAAAAGATCAGCCAGCAAAAAGTCAGCTTGTCGCTTTCCGTCTTTGGTAACTAGCGAGGTGTACTTACTGGCATAGAGCCGTCCTCCCGCCTGCACGTAATCGCGAATCGCGCCGGCTTCCTCCTTGTCCATCATCAAAACATTCGGGAGCACCAGGACTTTGTGTTGGGAGAGATTCCCCAGACTTTTCTTGGTGATGACGCCGTAGGGAACGTGGTGATCGATAAGTGCATTGCAGACGCTGAGCGCCGCGTCCAGGTGAGGCAGCCGATTTGAAAGGTTCGGGTCATCCAGTGTTTTTCCGTTGTCTGCGAAATCACATTTCGATTCGGTACTCACATAGATGCCCACGTCCTGGCAAAGCTTGCCGCCCAGGTATTTTTCATAGCCCTTGGTTTCTCCAAAAATCTGTCCCATTTGTTCGTAGACCGATCGGTTGAGAGTTCCAACTGGGTCAATGCCATCGATGAAGACGAAGGCGCCTGAGTCGGCGAGGCAGGCATAGGCCTTGGCTCGGAGGAGGTCCTTGGACTTTTTGGCGGTGTGATTCTGCAGACTCACCATGACGCTGGTTTCAAATCCGTAGGGAAGATTCTCACTGAGATTATAAAAAAACTTGCGGGCAAACGACCCCTGCCGAGCATCCCCGTAAAAGTCACCCTGCAGAAAGGTGTTGGCGCGGGATAGGCCTTCAGTGACTCCCAGACGCCAGCCATGGGTATAGGTCGAAGCCTGATGTTCCACGGTGGCCTTGGGTTTCAGGCTCTTGACCTTATGGGTCAGAAAACTGGCAAACTCGATCAACCAGGCCTCTCTCTTCCTTTGAAAACTCACCCAGCGAGAGTCCTCCCAATGAATCACCGTGGGCAGCTTTCCTCCCACTTCCGTTTCGAATCGCTTCTGGCAGTGAACGCAATAACAGACTGCCGGCCAAAAAGTCATGTCAAACCGAATCCCCTCGAAATCGAGCTGCGCGCACATCTCCTCGATTAGTGCGCTTACATATTCTCGATAGGGTGAATTAGGACATACCGTTCCGTAGCGGCTTTTCTCAGCGGCAGCCTTGCCGTTCACCAGAATGATGCGCCAATCCGGATGGCTATCGTAAGCCCACCGATCGAAAATGACGCTGAAGTAAAGCTGAACGCCAATTCCGTGCTGGTGACAAAGTTCAATCACTTTTTTCAGGTGGTCTTTCCCCTTCAGGCCGTTGTGAGTTCGGCCGACCTTCGTCGGGAAATTGCAAAGCCCGACATGAGATTGGGCATAGACCACGGATGATTTGACCTGACAAAGGCGGAGCAACTCAACATAGTTTTCCGGGTCGAACTCACTGAGAAACTTTTCGTTCCAGTCGGTAATATGCATGTCGATCACGTTACGCCGGTAGGCCGCCCGATACCAGGGCGAGGGGAGCTCGGCCGGCGGGCCGGCGTCGAGAGTGGTGGTCTTGGCCAGCAACAACCCGGAAGTTGTCAGGGCAGTCGCTTGAAGAAAACTTCGGCGACTGAACGAGCTGGTTACGCCTGCTCCTTCCTGAATTTCAGACCCTGAATACCGGGTATCGACCCGCATGATTTTCTCCTTCTTATTCTTGGAATTGTGATTGACGCATGCGTCTGGAAGGGCCGTGCTGCAGTACAGCCTCAATCTGGGACCATCCGATGGGCCGGCACGGCTCACTGGCAGCAGCGCCTGGTTTAGCCCGTTAGCCGGTCCCATGAACCCTAACGAGGGTTTTGTTATCTTTGCAATGGCAGCCACGGTCAGTGCTTTCCCATAGGTGGCGCGCGATTGACACAAGAGACAGATCAATCGTGGCTGCCCAGGTCGGATATCAATTCGGGCTGTTATACACAGCAACATAAGTGCACGACAAAAAGTCCCCTCCTTGGATAAGGAGGGGCGGCGCTGGTGCAAGCGAGCGCGGGGATGTTGGAACCCGCGCGGGACGCACCACCCCGGCCACGGCCTGCGGCCATGGCATCCCCTCCTCAGCCGAGGAGGGGAATATTCTAGCGTCGTGCACTTATGTCGTCATGTATAGCTCACGAGCGCGCTAGAGGTTAACTTCAACTGATATGGGCACCCCGAGTCTCGACATACACCGCATAGAGTGACTGGCTGCCAGTCATGAAGAGCCGGTTCCGCTTACTGCCACCGAAACAGACATTGGAACAAATCTCAGGCAGGCGAATCTGGCCGATCCGGTCGCCATTGGGCGTAAAGATGTGAACGCCATCGTAGCCATCGCCCACCCAGCCCGCGCTGGACCAGATGTTGCCGTCTTCGTCGCAACGAATCCCGTCTGAAAAGCCCGACTTACCGTTCAGATCCATGTCGATGAAAGTCCGAGGATTCTTCAAACGCTTGCCGTCGAGGTCGTAGACCCAGATGATGTTCTTGGCCTGAGGATAGTGCGACGTTCCCGTATCGGCAATGTAGAGTTTTTTGTAATCATTTGAGAAGCAAATTCCATTGGGCTTGAACGGCTCTTCCCCTACTTTCTCTACTTGCCCACTCTGCGCGTCAATCCGATAAATCGCCTCCTTCTGAAAGGGCTGAAGCGAACCGGTATTGGCGCGGTGGCCTTCGTAATTCAAGAGCGTACCGTAACCAGGGTCGGTAAACCAGATGGCACCGTCGTTGGGGTGGACCACGATATCGTTGGGCGCGTTGAGTGGCTTGCCGTTAAATGTTTCAGCCAGCACCGTTACAGTCCCGTCGTGCTCGTAGCGTACGACGCGATGAGTGAGGTGCTCGCAAGAGAGTTGCCGTCCTTGATAGTCAAAGGTATTGCCGTTGCTGTTCTGAGCAGGAAAGCGAAACCGGCGGCCGACATGCCCGTCTTCTTCAAGCCAGCGGAGCTGCTCGTTGTTGGGGATGTCGCTCCAGACGAGATAGCGTCCCACTTCGCTCCAGGCGGGACCTTCCGCCCAGAGCGTGCCGCGATGAAGCCGCTGGATGGGGGTGTTCCCGAGCCTATACTTCAAGAATCGCTTGTCCAGCACCACGATATCGGGATCCGGGTACCTGGTTGGCTCTCCTTCTGTTCCAAAGTTCCGGGCAAAGGCCGCGCGCGTCATTCCGGTCACCGCAGCCAGGCTTACGGCCATGCCAAGGAAGCTGCGCCGGTCAATCGCCTTTTCCCTGGGCTGTACTAGCGTTGGGAATTGAGCAATTGTTGACGATTCCGACGGATCAGCAGACGTGTGTAGCGGTACTCTTTCCATGCAAGATTCCTCCTTGATTGTTTGAGCTTGAAATCGAGATCGAATTCACCCAGGCCTGCAGCCCTTGATATCTAAGCTGTGGTAGCCACGGCGAGCGTTTGCGCGAGGCGTGGGCCTGGGCGTCAGTCCACGCCTCACTTAGTTCAGCGTGGCTACCAGCGCAACCTTTGAAACGCGAACAAGATTCTAGAATGTTTTTGCATGGCCGGCTAACTTCCAATATTCCGCTCTGGAAGCCACGATTAACTCATTATTTGACGTAATCGTAGGGAATTCGTGAACAGAGACCGCATTCAACCGAGGCACTAGCCGTGGCAACAATATGCGAACGAGATTCTCGTGTGTACGAGGTAAAACCCACGGTTTGCACTGCGAGTCCAGCGTGCTGCAGGGCTCGCGAGTTTGAACTTCTCACGATTAGCCGTGATTATGCCATTTTTTGGAAGGTCAGAGGTAGTCTTAGTCTGTGGGGATATTCAGCTGTGGAGCACACTTGTGAAGAGCCATGCCCAGGATGTAGGCGATGACCAGGCTGCAATAAAAGGTGACGATGCTGTTCAGGACCTTCCCGGGCAGGTTGCCAAGCAGCGGCAGCGTTAAGGGAGCGGTTAGCACAGCAACGAAAATGCCAACTACGAATCCCGCCCCTTGAACTCCCAGATACATGAAGAAAGCTTTGACGTAGACCAACCCCATGCGGCGGATAGTATCCAATCCGACCATGGGGTTGATCACAGACGAGAATTGTTCACTATACCCGGCTACGGCTAGGGCCATTGGGTAGTAGATGAGGGCCCAGCCCAGTGTAAGCAGACCTAATGTCGCGACCAATCCTGTCTGTTCCAGGACAGGACGGATCAGCTCCATCATTGAGTTCTCGCCCGAGCTGGGGGTGTGTTCCTTGACAAAGGCGCTAGCCTGGCCAGCCGGGTGAAGGTGTTGCAGCTTTTTCATGGCGGCCTCGTCCTTCTCCGAGCTTTCGCTATTGACCAGGGAGTTCAGATCTTCGGCTGTCAAGGCAGATTCCCCGCCGGCCATTTGAGTTTGCGGTGTATCCGCCACTGCAGGAACAGCCCCTCTAATCCAACCCGTAAGCATCGCCAGCACCAGCATGATAAAAGGTCCAAAGGTGACAAGCGTCGTTCCGAGGCCGAGCACGGCCGGGCCAAGGACATCATCCGCAAAGGAGAAGTCATTAAATTCCGGCAGGCATGAGCGTTCGAAGCGCCCCCAGGCCACCTGCTTGATCACAGTAGCCAAACAACCAAAGAGCAGAGCGAACGCGATGAGTTGCGTTTTGAACCCACCGAGTTGCAGGAAGCCATAGAACGCCGCGAGCCCGACCAGCCCCAGCGGACTTCGTAGTGGGTAGTGTAACGCTCGTGCAAAGTCAGACAGCCCAAAGGGGACCGAGGCCTGGATCGCAGAAGCCGGTGCAGCCTTGTGCGTCGATCTTGCCTCGACTTCTGCCATCTCGGTTTCATTAATAGGAACGCAGAGGTCCCCGCAAGACGGACAGGTTGGAATGCGGGAGCTGCCGACAGACTGGGGGCAATCGTCGCAGAAGGTCTTCCCGCAGATCCTGCACGAGTAAGTGGCCAACCGGTCCGAGTGGTTATGGCACATCGAGGCACCGGGCGGAGCGGGAGCGACCGGCCTGGTTTCAACAGCCAGAGAGTCTTGGTCGAGAAGGATCTCGGACTGAGCAACTGACGCCAGTGGAGTGTCAACCTGCGGTGGCTGAATGGGACCAGGCTGTAAAGGGCCGCTTTCTGGGAATAGGCCGCGTAGAGCAGGAGCCCGGTTGGCAGCAATCCAATTCAGAGCGCCTTTGCGAACGCTGTCCGTCTCCAGGAGGCGGCCTTCCGCGATCCATCGCTTCAGGGTTTCCAGGTCGGCCTCGTAGATCTGTCCATCGGCGTTAACCTGCCAGATGGGTTCTTGGCTGTTCATGGCTGTCCCTCCCGGGGCAAGGGAGTTCTAGCTATGATAATCGCCATTTTGGGCGGAGAGTTTAGCGCATTTCTTCCAGGAACTTTTCAAAACGTTTCTATGTCAAAATGGTGGCGTCCCCTCTCTTCCACCGCGAGCCTTGCCTGACCTGAAATGACCGCGAACTCTACCATTGCAAGGGCAGTGGCATACCCGGGCGACAATCGATCACCTGCTCACTGCACCCGTCAAATGTGAGTTCCAGAAGATGATGTGGAGATCGTTGAAACTGAAGACCTGCAACTCCTCGCACAGCTTGAATCTCTCCTGACGCAAGACATTCCGAAGGTGCAAGCAATCGGACGATAGTTAGTTCGCTAACACCGTTTGGATGATTGAGGGGCTCCCGCTGCGGTATTGGCGCGCCATCAGGACGGCGATGGACTGGCAGGGAGAACAGCAGCGGCTCGGTAACAGCCGAAGAATTCGATGCCGCCGGGATCGCAGCGGGTGAGTAAGAGGGCTGATAGAGCCAGTGAGCGAAAGGAGCGGAATGCTCGATGTTTTGAGAGACTGGCCTCAGACAGATGCCAAAAGGTGACGCTCCCGTTTCTCGGGCAACCCACCGATCCCATAGGTGAAGATCGCGGGCAGGAGGCTTCTGCGCCTCTCCCGGATCAGCGACCCACAGGAACTCCAGCATCGCGTTCTTGAAAAAGAATCGACGGTTGGCTGTCCCCTGTCCTGAATGGGTATTGCGACTGCCCTCAAGAAAGCCAAGTTCAACTAGAAGGTCTGCTTCAGGCGCGTCGACTGAGACGAGCACAAAGACATGATCAATCTCGAAGCCTTTGCTGAGGGATGACGTCTCAAGTGGCATGTAACGTTCCGCCTCGAGGCGCCGGCGGCCTGGCCTGTTTCTCGGTCGGGCGCCTCGTCACGCTCTATTCGCATACCCCCAAATTCGAATAGCTGCGTCTGCCACTTCATCAACGGACTCTCGCCAGTGGAGTTGAACCGAGCCAGCGCGGATCGGGCATTCATCCTTGCGTCGCCGTTTGCTCCTGGATCGTAAAAGACGTAATCCAAACCGCCGCGTCCCTCTTCGACTGCATACAGATTTAGGCATTGGAGAAGATCGGCGCGACGAAGGTCGAACGGAACCCAATCTGTACTGGCCAGGATCCCGCCGTAGGTGAAGTCCGCAACCTCGTCGCATAATCCCTCAACCCGACATTGTCCATATTGGGATGAAACGCTGAGGAACACTCGGCCCCCGCGGACGAGGAATTGCCGTGCGCCGCTGAGGACCCGGCGCCGACATCCGAAGCCATCGTCCCCCTCGCTGGCAGGCGGATTGGCCAAAATGAAGTCGGTCTGTCCAACAAATGTGTTCAAGACCAGGCGGTCGGTGGCGGAGACCGGCGAATAAGAATCGGACACCAGAAAGCCCGTTTTGTGCTCAACGCCATTGGATCTCGCATTCTTCTGAGCAACCGTGACATTCACCTCGGAGACCTCCAAGCCCAGCACTTTCTGAACAGCCGGGATCTTGGCGGCTGCGACGGCCAAACAGCCGGTGCCGCTCCCCCAGTCGAGACCATTACCCGCAAGGAGTTGCTGGTTTTCCGCGATCGTTTGAAGTGCGATCAGGCTGGCAGGCGTGAGGGCGAATGTGTTGGCCGGGTGCGCGATTCGGATTTCGCCCAGGCCACGCATGAACGAAGCGAGTAACGTAGTCCCCTGGCTCGATTGGATGTAGGTGGTCGCCATCGGACTCCTGTCGACCGCCGGGGCATGGCCTAGCGCCGAGCTGAGTCGCGAGCACGTCGGTCTAATCCGGTATGAGGCCGCAGCGCAGTCTTGCGAAGCTGCGCTGGCGCCGACCCAAAAGCACCTTATGACTACTGATCATCAGGTTCAACGACTGCCACAGAACCGCTCCGGCCTTTTGGATTTGGCTTACGAGGTGCAGGCTTCCAGGCGTATGGGTCACGTGTGGAATCTGGCGATGGACTATGCCCTGGTCGGTAGCCAAACAAACGAAAGAGAAAATGCTTTAATGCGTGAAGCATAGGCCGTCTACTTCTTCTTCCCTTTGGCTGCTGCCCTGTCCAAATTCTCCTTGACTCTAAACTTCACAATTTTGCTGATCAACTCGTAAGGAATGGGTTTATCTAATGGAAACTGTACCGAACCCTTTGCTCCTTCGTAAATGGACAGGTCCTTTTTGAATTTTTCAATTCCTGTTGGCGTAGGATAAAACCCGATATGCTTTTTGTAGGCGGCAAAATGAACCAAATTACCTTTTAGAGTGAAGGTCGGCATTTGATAATTGATTGTTTCTTCCGCTTCCGGAGCTGCTTTTCTGATTGTCACCCTTATCTTTTCTAGAATCTCTTGGACATCATCCGAGAAGGCCTCAATATATTCAGCGATAGTCCTGGGTGCTGTTTGACTGGTTCTCATAATATTCTCCTCGCAAAATCCTGAAAAGCATTCCGAGCTGCACTACGCTATGGTTTCGGCGTTTAGCCGCGAGCGGCGCAAGAGTTGATTCTGAACGCCGCTGGCGAAGAACCACGGTGTTGCGCGGCTCACGGTAGGAACGGGAAATACGTTTCGCCTCTCAGCGAGATCGTCGCAACATCGGAACCAGCGGTGGCGAACCACCTGCTTGAATCGTACCGAGAACTTCGAAACCGTGGCGCTGATACAACGGAATGTTCCTGGGGTTGGTGGATTCCAAGTATGCAGGCGAATGGTCCCGATCGCACGTCTGGAGGGCATATGCCAGGAGCGCCGTGCCATAGCCTTTGCCTTGGTACGCAGGATCTACGCCGATAAGTGGCAAATACCAGTGCGGTTCGCTCGGATGGTAACTGGCCATCTGTTCTAAGACCGCAAAAAGGTCGTCACGGGTTGAAGCTGCCACTGTTCGCTGCAAAACCTCTCCGAGCGCCTTCTCGTCTGAATGCACATTGGGGGGCAGCCAGAGCGCGGCGCCTGCATAGTCCTCGCTACAATGGGCACTCTTGTGCAGGAACGCACCGCCACCGAACGCCCGAGTGAAAGTTGGCATGCTCGTGAGGTACTGACGGGTATTGGGCCAAACCCACCGTGCCACCGGGTCTGTAGCGAATGCCAAAACAATCGTGTCGATCACCGGAACTTCTTCAGCTGTTATTGTCGTCGTTCTTACCGTCGGAGTCACCATAGTTTACCTCCGCTCAAATGGTTGCCTCAGGGTCAAGGCTTGTCAGCTCTTCTCCAGCCGTGCGGCCATCTGGCCGAAGTCTGGCAAAGCGTGGAGCCAAAGGTCGTGAGACCCGGCGCGCCGTCTCGTCCGCCGAACGTCATGACGATGGCCTGCGAGCGCGGCAGAGGACCGTCAGTTACGACGGTCGTGTTAAGCGCAACTTTGGCTAGATCAGTCACCAATAGGCAGTTTACAAATATTTCCTTTCGATTTCAGCAAAGAAAGCCGAGGAAAGGCGGACGAAATCTGCTTCCTTCAATTTGATTTTATCTCCGATGCGGTATTTCAACACGAACTTAGCCGGATCAAATTTGATCGTCTTATCCGCACACATTTTGTTGTTATTCGTCATCGAATTGCACAATATCCGCACTTCATTCAGCGGATTCCCATCCTTCTTTTCTAAGGCCCTGGCTCTATGAAGGAAATAGCTATCCAAAGCCAAAACCATGTTGTTAAAAAAATGAGGTTCAAAGGAGTCGATTGCAGCCTTAGCTTGATTTCTCACTGCCACAACTAAGGCCTGGTAAGCGGAGACGTGGCGCACTATATTCTGCAATTCTCATTTCGGCTGTCTCGCTTCACGAGCGTCGCCTCGAACTGGTTGTCGTGTGGCACTCCCTAGCTATGGTCTCCCGACTCTTTTGTTACCTGTTTTCCCGGCTGCTCAAAGGCTACTCTGGCCCCAATTATTTCCGAGGAGAGCTAGTGTCAATCATTAGATTCCCTTGAGGATCCGGTATTCCTTTTCCGCACTGATCAGTAAAGCTGTGGTGTTCGTTACCCAGTCTATCCGAGATTTCTTCCAGGTTTCCCACCCGTCGGGAAAGTGCTTGTCGACAAACATGGCCTGTAGGTCCTGTACGGCCACCGCAGGCTCACCCCCAACTTCTTTGGCACCGGGTTTGTTGGCCAGGAAGGCGAAGAGCAAGCCAAACTCCCCGGCGGATCCAACAAGATTGTCCTCCCCAAGAAGTTTGGTGAGCTTTTCCTCGACATCTCGATGAGTCGTACTCGCCTCATCATCGGAACCGAAGAGCTTGCTCAGCAACGCCGAGCCGGTGGTTTCCACGAATTCGAACAAGTCGCTGGCTAACAGCGCGGCCGCGTTTTTACCAAACACCTTGGACTTTGGATCTTTGAGAAGATTTTCGGCAATGAAGCGTCCAATGTCGGACCGTTTGATCCAACCATCCTTTGCTCGACTTGTCAGCCTTGCAAAATCCGCCTCACTCAGTCGGCCTGAACCCGGTATCTCCGGATCTCCCTGGAGAATGCCGCTGTGGCCTGGATGAGAACCCTGTGAGCCAGGGAACTCTAGGGAAAACAAGCCGCTCGGTACTGACTTGTCGAGCTTTCCAGAGTCACTCCGCATGAAGGCATGATTGCCGCTTGCAAATATCATGAGCAGATCTCCAAGATCACCGCCCCCGCTATTGCCCAGCCTTCGGAGGTCCTCGATGCTGGCCAGCGGATCCTTCGCGTCGTTTCGTACGGAGAGTTTGCCCTCAGCTACGGCGCTGCCCACAAATGGGCAGGTCGCTTTCCTCTCCACCAGCAAAGCTTTTTCATCGCCACTAAGCTCAACTAGTTCGTTGGGATTGTCACTCATGTAGAATCCTCCATGTAGATTCCTCCAAAATTCCCCATGATCGAGCTCTATTAACTGAGTCCAGTAATCTGTCTTCTCACAAAGGCCTAACGGCCCAAGTGTCACCCGCCGCCGTGGTTTTGTGGCGATCGCGTGCATACTGCGTTACAGTTCCCGCTCAATCGCTTCCAATGAAACGTTCTTCCCAGCCCGGATTTCTCTCCGGGTTTTGCAGAGGTTAGGCCGACCGCGAGATTACTTACAGACCACCTTACCAAAGAACAGACGAACAATGACCGCGGCGGCATCCGCCTTCGAAATTCTACTTGATCTGCCATCCAGCCGTTCGTTCTCTCTGGGTCGGACGATATCAACACTAAGCAGGTCGGAATCGTTTACTGGATCCAACGCTGCCGGCTGATCGGGGTCTCGACTTACGGCTTGGCGGCAGC
>Ga0114129_10012306_pt1 | contig 12174 bp, 9 predicted proteins | sample RhiMetdeltSRZDD1_FD_80071 | JGI IMG/M metagenome (GOLD analysis project Ga0114129, IMG submission 80071) | Populus rhizosphere microbial communities from Tennessee, USA - Rhizosphere MetaG P. deltoides SRZDD1 (version 2) (version 2) | ecosystem: Host-associated > Plants > Roots > Rhizosphere >...
AAATCGCGCCGCGGCCCCGACGGCAAGCGATCGCTAGATCTGTTCCTCAAGATCGGCGATACCGTCGAAGTTTCATCGTCGAAGATCGGCGCGCTCGCAAACAAGATTGTCGCCAGCGAATGATGTTTCGGTGTCATCCGATAATCGCTAAATTTCATGGACCAACATAACTCATTGACACTAACGTCTCCCATTGCGTCACCCCCGAATGTTTTTATCGGGGGTCCAGTCCGAACACATCGCCTGGATTCCCGCTAAAAGCATGCGCGAATGACGGACTTTTAGAGATCGATGAATGTTGTCGAGTTGCGATGTAATGTTGGAGACTACCAAAGAGAGATTTCCATGGACTTTAACCTGCCTGAAGAAATTCAAATCTTAAAAGACACCGTGCGGCGCTTCGTCGACAAGGAACTGATTCCTCTAGAGCACGAATACCGGCATGATAGCGAAACAGCGATGCCGGAGCATTTGCTCAAGCCGCTTCAAGAGAAAACGAAAGCGATGGGCCTCTGGATGCTCGACGTCCCGGCCGAGTACGGCGGCGCGGGACTTGGCCTCCTGCCTCGCTGTGTGATTCACGAAGAAGTCGCGCGGGCGGCTTCCCTTCCCTTTCGCGGTCTCGAGCTCTTCGGACCGGAAGTCCGACCCGTGCTGTTTCATTGCAATGAAGAACAGAAGGAACGATTTCTGCAACCAGTGCTGCGCGGTGAGATTAAATTTTGCTTTGCGCAAACGGAACCCGATGCGGGCAGCGATCCGGCGAATATGCGCACGCGCGCGGTGCAGGACGGCGAATTACCGAAGGTGCCAACGAAGTCCTGCGCTGGCGTCTCGGGCAGAATCTCATTCGCGCACATCATTGATACGCTTTTGGGAATGCGTTATGCCGGCGCGCGTCGGCACTCAGAGCGGTGGCAACGGCGGTCTGAATAGGAACAAAGATTGGATTCCGGCCGAACGCCGAAATGACAGAATCAGAAGATAGTTGACTTCTGATTGACAGAACCCTGAAGGGTCTGGCTAATTCTCCAAAATCTTTTTCACCCGTTCCATGACGTCGGTCGGTTGGCTGGTCACTTCTTTCGCCAAATTTAGCATCTCTTCCCAGCTTACCGGTTCGAGATCGTAGCGGCGTTTTTTCACCTCGGCAATGAATTCAGGATCTTTCAAGGTTTTTGCGTAGCCTTCGCGTATCGCGCGGGTAAGCTCGGCCGACATACCTGGCGGCGCCACCATGGGCCTGCCGAACCCGCCGGCCGCGAGAACCGCCGTTGCCATGCGCCGGTCCGCCTCCGGGGTTTTGTGCTTTTCCATCAGCTCATAAAGCGTCGGCACGTCGCCCAGCCTGGCATCGCGCTTTTTGCCAGTTTGAAGCAGACTTTTCACATAACCTGTTTTGAACCACGTTCGCGTCGGCTCCCTGCCCACGAAACTTCCGATATCGAAGGCGCGGCAATGTAGCTCGCCGCGTTCCACCGCGATGTCGATTTCACCGCCGCTTTGGTAGCCGGTGACAGTTTTGAATTTGAGGCCCAGGGTTTCTTCCAAAACCTTCGGCACGAAGTAGCCCGTCGCGCCGGTTCCCGCGCCGCCGCAGCGCGGCGGTTCCGAAGCGCGCCGAATATCGTCGAGAGTTTTGTATGGGCTATCGGCTCTCATGTAGAGCTGAGCTTCGAGTCGCTCGGGCGAGCCGATCCAGGTGAATTTGGACCAGTCGAACTTTGCCGTGTTACGGCCGAGAATCTGATCGAAATAAGCTCCCCCCTGGAGCGCGCCAAGCGTCAGCCCGTCGGGCTTGCTCATGTTGTAAACATAGTTGGCGGCGACCACAGAACTGGCCCCAGGCATATTCTGCGGCACAATTGACGGCTCGCCTTGTAAATGTTTGCCCAGAAACTGCGCCACCAGACGGGCATAAAGGTCAACGCCTCCACCAGTGCTCGTACCGATGATCAGGCGGATCGTTTTACCTTTGAAGTCAATTTCGTTCTGCGCAACGCCCAAACCGGGCCACGCCGCTGCCAGAACGACGATCACAAGTAGCGCCACGAATCGAGTTCGAGATAATTCCGGGTTTTTCATTGCCACTCTCAGTCTCAAAGATGAATTTTCGCGTCTAAAACCGTCAATGCGGATGAATTCCAACTAAGTCCGATGGGGTTGATATCGACTGCTTTGATCTTGCCGTCAAGCTCCACCGCTAGATCGGACAATCGGAGAAGGCCGCTAGTTAGTTCCTTTAACCAGGTGGCGTTTTGTTGCAGCACAGGAAACGCCTTGAGCGAAGCAAGCATAGCCTCGGCGTCGGGCGCGGTGAGCGGCGCCAGGCGCAGCGCATAATCCTTCAGGACTTCGGTGAAGATACCGCCCAAACCGCAAATTAACATCGGACCGAAAGTAATATCGTACTTCACGCCGACGATCACTTCGAAATCATGCGCGATAAACTTCTCGACACTAACGGTCAGAGGATCTTGAGATCGCGAACGCGCATTGGCTGCCAATTTTTCGTATTCCTGTCTCAATTCAATTTCGCTGGAAATTTTTCGGCTCACTAGTCCGGCGTTACTTCGGTGCACGACGCCCGGTACGAGCGCTTTCAAAATCACTGGATAGCCGAGCTTGCCCGCGGTTATCCTGGCATCGAAGGCCGAGCTCGCCGCGCGGCTGGCGGCGCACTGAAATCCATAAGCTCGCAGCACTTCCGTCGTTGCCGAATGTGGCAGCATCCCCCCGCTTCGATGAGCTTGCAAAATCGCCTCGACGTTTGCGGGCGCCGGTTTGCCGCCGCGCTCTGTTCTCCGCGACTTGCCTCGATTTTCGAGGAACCGCGCATATTCGACATAACCGCGCAGCATCTTGAAGCACGCGTCGGTCGCTCCATCGAAAACCGGAATATGCTGCTCCTGAAAAATATCGCGGACATCCGGCTCGGAGAGGCAGATGATCGCAGCGGCGGGCTTGCCGAATTTTGCCGATGCCGCAGCGAAGTTTTGCGCGTACTCATGACGCACCGCCAGCGGTCCGAGATACATCAAAAGACAGTCGTTCTCGCTGTCCGCCGCAAAAGCCTCGCACACGCTGGAGAGAAAGCCGGGGCTGCGCGACGTCCCTGCCGTATCGAAGGGGTTGGTCAGGATTGCCGAGCGGCGCTGTGGAACGCGTCCCTGCGCTTCGTCGGAAATGTCGGCGAGATCAAGACCGTACTCAGTTGCCTTGTCCGCCATAAGACTGGCGCCTGCGCCGCTCGAGGTCATGACCAGGATACGCCCGCCGCGCGGCAAGGGCTGATGCGCAGCCATCTGTGCCGCGCCTAAGAAAGTCTCCACCGTGTCCGTGGCAATGATCCCGTACTGCCGAAACGCTGCTTCATAGACTTCGCCGCTGCCCGCCATCCGTGCCGTATGCGCCAGGGTCGTAATCGCGCCGCGCTCCGACTTGCCGACTTTGAGGACGACGATTCTTTTTCCAAGTTCGTGCGCCCGCTCGGCTAGTTCGAGAAAACGCGGGCCATTTTTCAAACTCTCCATCAGCACGGCAACGACCTGGGTCGACTGGTCCTCGAGGAAGAATTCGGTGAAATCACAAAGATCCAGGTCCATCTCATTACCGTTGCTCACGAGGTAGCTCAGCCCCTGGTTCGCTTGCACGGCGCGGTGGCCCAAAACACCGAGCAAAGCGCCGCTGTGCGAGGCTATCGCGACCGGACCGGGATTGAGCGGTAATGCGAAGGAGTGATCGTAGCCGCAGGGAATGCCTTTGAGCACATTGAAAGTGCCGTGGCAATTGGGGCCGCAGACCCGGACATCGTATCGCTTTGCGATGGCGTTAAGCTGAGCTTGCAGCTCCGCTCCTTCGCTGCCCGACTCGCTAAAGCCGGCGGAGCCGATGATCGCCGTCTTGACGCGCTTTTTTCCACACTCTTCTAAAACCTGCGGCGACAGTTTGGCATCGACCATCAGGATCGCGACGTCAGGCGCCTCCGGCAAATCCATGACCGCGGGATAACAAGCGAGCCCGTTGATTTCCTTCGCGCGCGGGTTGACGGGATAAACTTTGCCGGTGAACTTGGAATTGATAATATTGCGCAGCGGCAGCCCCGATGCCTTGGTGGGGTCGGACGAGGCGCCGATGACGGCAACGGAATTCGGTTCAAAGAGCAAACGAACGCGCGGGTCCGACACTAAGCTTCCTCCGGTGAATTTTCTTTAGGAGAAAAAAAGAGCAGGCTATCTGATCAGCACAGTCAGAAAATGCACGCTCAGGCGTCACATATTCGTCATTCCGGCAACAGCCGGAATCTAGGTTGTGTCACCGCGCATCAACCCAGCCATGGATACCGGCTTCCGCCGGTATGACACGTTGCTGCGTCGACATTATCGCGAGGACGCCACGATCTTAAAAGTTACAACGGCAGCCACCTTCCGCCTCCCGACCCCGATGAAGAAGATGTCGGCGAACTGTCGTTACCATTCACTGCCTCCGGTCGTTGCGGGCTCTTGATCGGTTCTTTCCACGGCGAAGGCGCGCCTTTGTAGACGGCAGGTCCTTTGATGAAGTGACGAGCTTCATCGAGTGTTTCAATAAAGGGCATGTCCATCGCGTAGAGCTTCCTTCCTTTTGGCCTCGGTCCGCCTTTGGAAACATGTCCCCACAGCGGGTGACCAACGATCTCTTCGGCCATCCAGACGGCTTCGATCAATTTGTCGAGGTCGACGCCGGTATCGATGCCCATGCCTTCCATCATGTGAATCAGATCTTCGGTCGGCGCCAGACCGGCGGAGCGCCCATTACCGCAAAACGGGCACCCCCCCATGCCGCCGATGGCCGGCTGCAGCCGCAACGTGTCCGTGGGATCGAGCATCTTCATTGCGACGTAGGATGACGTAAGGGCCATGCCACGAGTGTTGTGCAGATGCAGATTGAAGCTCTTGATCGCCGGCCAACGCTTCTTGATCGCGGTCAATTGCTGCTCGACCTGGTCCGGCATGTTCCAGCCCATCGGATCGGAAATCCCCACTTTCGTTACGATAAACCCCGCTTCTTCCCAGAGTTGGTGCTGGCGCTCCAGCATCTTCATGCGATCTTCTTGCGAAACCTCACCGGTCCAGTTAGAGCCCCAAGACGCACTGATGCCGATGCCCGCTTCTTTCGCGCCTTTGGATTTCGCCTCTTCGACGGCTCTGGGCCAGCGCGCCATTTGCTGCGCTATCGTGCGGTTAACATTGCGCTGGGCGAAGACGTCGCAAAGATACACCTGAGTCTGCGCCTGATACCTCGCATCAGAGAGCGGCGGACAATACTGTCGCAACCTTTCGCGACCCAGTTCATTGAGCGCGGTCGCGGAGTATGTAACTCCCGGCTTTGGGTGAAATCCCTTCACCAATTCATCAATGCAGGCCATTTGCGGCACCCAACGGGGATTTACAAAGGAACCCACGGCAATTTCTTTCAGGCCGGTTTCGGACAAAGCATCGAGCAGGCGAATCTTATTGGCCACGGAAATATCCGCGCGCTCGATTTGCAAGCCGTCGCGCATGCCCTCTTCGGTCAGGACCACTCGCGGATAGTTACTCATTCATGCCTCCTCGCAGCCGTTTAAATTGCTAATGGTTCATTCCCGGCCAGCTTGCTGCGTCAAATAGATCGCCTTCCGAAGTCTGTCATTCCCGCATGCTTTAAGCGGGAATCCAGGCGAATCCGGATCTGGACCCCCGATAAAAACATTCGGGGGTGACGAGAATCGGAATCGTTCGCATGATGGGCCTCGATACCCCGCAGCTTGCTGCGGGGTAGTTCGTCGGGCTCGTAGCCGGGCGCGAAAAGATATTGTGATCAATCGCCCTTAAATTTCGTAGCCCGCTTCTCGGCAAAAGCCTTTGCCCCCTCTCTGGCGTCCTGGCTTTCGTAGGGGCTGGGGCCCGGCGCCATTTTCAAAGCGAAAAAGAGCGGTGAGCCGATGGACTTCACCGACAATTCTTTGATCCGGCGCAAAGAAATCGGCGCATTCTTGGCGATCTTTTCCGCCAACGTAATCGCCGTCGGCATCAGCTCCGGCAGCGGCACGACGCGATTGACTAAACCGTGGCGCAACGCGTCCTCGGCAGAAATCGGTTCGCCGGTGAAAAGCATTTCCATGGCGATACCGCGGGGAACCAAGTATTGCAGCATTACCGTCGCGAAGTTAGCGCCCCGGCCCCGCTTCGCTTCGGGCAAGCCGAAGCTGGCGTTTTCCGAAGCGATGCGAATATCGCAGGCCAATGCGAGCTCACAGCCGCCGGCGAGCGCGTACCCGTTCACGGCGGCTATAACGGGCTTATAGGTTTCGATCGCGATCGCGCTCGAATGCGGAGGCTCATCCAGCGCGCCATAGTCCGGCCCGACCCGATACGGCCTTTTTTTAAAAATTTCGTTGTGTTCTTTTAAATCTGCCCCGGCGGAGAATGCCTTGTCGCCCGCGCCGGTTACAATCGCTACGCGAATCGACGGCTCATGGCGCACTTTGAGAAACGCATCGATGAGCCCTTGGCGCACTTCGGAGCCCAGGGCGTTCATGCGCTCCGGCCGATTGATTGTGACGATGGCGACATCGCCCTTTTGCTCGAAAAGAACATGGTCAGGCATAGGTTTTTCCTCGACCGCGGTGGTTCCTGTCATCGCAGAAGTAACACTCGGTAGAAGGAATCGCAACAAAACCAGGGAATCGCTCACGGACGATTTTCAAACCTATTTTCCACGGAAGGTTTTTCGGCGTGCGGTAGTAGCGCAACTACTTCTTGTCGATCTCTTTTAGGGCCTCGCGCAAATAACTCTGATCGACGTACTTGCTCGCATCCGGCAGTGAACCCTTCGCCCCGGTTTGTTCGGCATAAATGCGGATGTTGGCTTTCATTCCTTCCATTGTCACATCGCCATCCGGTGGCCAGAAGCGATTCTGTGTGTAGAACTCCCAGCCTTTGCGCGAGTGGTTCGGTTTGAGCTTCATCTCATTCGCTAGGAAGTCAACCGCGGCATCTCTGTTTTCGAACATCCAACGAAACGTTAGAACCATTGCTTTCATAAAGCGCACCATGACCGGTCGATTCTTTTCCGCCCATGAGCGTCGCGTAACGAATGCATTGGTTTGAAAGTGTGGGATGCCCTCGCTCAAGCGGCCGATGATATTGAGTCCCGATTCCTCGGCAGCGTAATTAAGCGGCACGGCGACCGTCGTGGCAGCGATGTGGCCGGATTGCAGCGCGGCGAGATTGGCCGATGAGCCGCCGGCGATGATGAGCAATTTATAGTCGCGTGGATACTCTAGTCCCTTGAGTTTCAACGCTTCTCTCAGCGCCGTGATCGTACCCCCAGTCAATGACGCGGTGCCGAAAGTTGCGCCGCGTAAGTCTTCGTAGGTTTTGTAGTTCTTCCCGGCGATCAGAAACTGCGCGATGCCGTTGATGATCCCGCCGGTGACAACGAAGTCAAGTCCGCGTTCCGACGCTTCGATGTAGGGCTCCGGCCCGCCGGAGCCGAAGTGTAATGAGCTCGCCGCCAGTGCCTGCACGGTCATCGGCACGCCGCGCAAAAGCACGAGCTGAACATCGAGGCCCTGCTGATCGAAGAATCCTTTCTTCGTCGCCACCCAAAGCGGGCTGTATCCCAGCGTCTTGCTCGACGCACCTAGGTAAATCTTAGGCTTCTCCTGGCCAATGGCAGGAACACAGAGGTAAGCGACGGCGAGAAGAGTAACTGCAATCCTAAAATGGACGGACATGATACCCCCAACTAACCTTCATTTGCCCCGATTTTGCGAGCCGTATTGATCCCGGCTAAGCCTTACAACGGTGGCGCGATTCTTTGCAACCAGTCATGCTGTTTCGTTGCGAATTACCAAAATTGCCTGAGATTGGCTCGCTCATATGCCGCCGATTCCCGCCACGCAAGAGAATGCATCCACCCAACAATTTCGCTCCTCCACAAGTAATTTTTACGGGTTGACTGTCGGCAGCCAGCCGATCAGGCGTCGGCAAAATCAAGGGGTTAGTCTCCTAAACCCGATGGCACGTCGGTTGCTCACCTCACTGCACGATTAATTGAAGGGTGGAGCATGGATCACAAACCAACGTTCCACGTAAGAAGGAGAACACAGATGAAATTTTCGAAAACTTTGGCGTTCGCAGGACTTCTCGCCGGTTCGTTGATTCTGTCGGGTCCACTAGCGCCAGCCCAGGCTCATGACGATGATGATCAAGGACGCGGTCACGGTAAAAGCAAGCATTATTACTGCTACGACAAGCATGGCCGTTGGCGCTCTCATCCCCACTGTCCGCCACCCCAAAGTAGTCATTACCATCATGATCACGGCGACAAGCGTTATCAGTCCAGTCATTACCATCATCATCACGGCGACGGGCGCTATTACCACACTCACTCCCATGATCATTACGGCGCCGGCTACCAGCGGCAGAGCCCACCCAAGATAATTTACGTTCGAAAAGACGGCCCGTTCGATGATCGCGCTCGCGTTACCGCTCCGGTAATAACTCGAGATAACGCCAAGGCCGTCAGCACTGCGCGCAAAGAGGTGCAGCAAAGCCGCGACCAGCTGCGCAAAGATCACGCCGAACTGAGAAACGATCACGCCGAGTTGCGCCGCGATATTCGCAAAGGCGCGAGCAAAGACGAGATCAGGAAAGACCGCCAGGAAATCCGCGCTGACCTGGCAAAAATCAAAACTACGAAACAAGATGTCCGCAACGATCGCAACGACCTCGACATGGCTCGGCGCGAATGGCGCAACGATTTGCGAAAGTAGTTCACGAGCCGCTCAGCATTGCTGTGCGGAAATTATGGTCACAACCCCCGATAGTACCAGCCGATAACTGCAGGGGCACGGCATGCCGTGCCCCTACCCTTTTATGTTCTTTGCGGTTAAATCCTCCTGAGTCGCATTGGCCTTGGGCAAATTCTTCGACGTTGGTTCTCTTCCCGCAACTCACGATTTAGCGCCCGGCTTGTTTTCCGGATCGTAAGCTTCTCTTGTCGTGTTGTTTCCAAAACCGATCGCGGCTAAGGTGTGGCGCATTATTCAGGATGGAGGACCAGATGGCCACCAAGCGTTACAATGCCGGGATTCAGCGCGCAAAGGGATTGTTGGAGATCGCCGCCGGTTTGTACGACTCCTCGCTATCGCACGAAACCATGCGCGGGGCCGAAGGCATGTTGCAAACTGATACCCGCATTGGCCGCGTGCTCAGATTATCTCTCGGCAGCAAAGGCAACGAACGAAAAGAGGAGGTCGCGATCTCGTTTACCACCGGAAGTTTTCGCGAAATCATCGCGGTGGCTAACGGCAAATATTCCATGGCGTGGGTCAACCCTTCCGTGCTGCTAACGATGGCGTGCCGCGGCAAAGGACCGTTCCGCAAACGGCTGCCTCTCAATCACATTGCAGTCTTCCCTTCTTGGGATGTCATGGGCTTCGCGGTGCATGAATCCACGGGCATCACCTCCCTCGTACAAATAGGCAAAGAGAAAATATCGCTGCGACTTTCCACCGGACCAATCCCGAAGAGCGATTTGACCGCCAGCGCGACTATGTTCACCGTTTCGGCGGTGCTGAAAGCCGCCGGCTTCTCATTGGCGCAAGTACGGAAATGGGGCGGCAAATTCCACAGCGTGCCGCGGCCAAGCCATCCGAGCCGCCGGGCGGCCATCGAGAGCGGCGCCGTCAACGCGATCTTCGACGAAGGGATCAAGAGCTGGGGCCAAACCGCCCTCGACAACGGCTTCCGCTATTTGCCGATTGACGGAAGCCTGCTAAAGCGCTTGAGCGAGTACGGCTATCGGGCGGCGTTTCTCACTGGGTCGCATTTCAAGGGACTCTCTCAGGATATTCCCACGCTTGATTTTAGCGGTTGGCCGATGATCGTTCATTCCGACATGGCCGACGAAGTCGCTTATGCGCTCTGCGAGGCGATCGAAAAGCGTCGAGAGCTTATACCGACGGACAATTATAAACCTCTCGATGTGGCCCAGCTGTGCGCCAACGATGAAGAGGCACCCTACGATGTTTCGCTTCATCCCGGCGCAAAGCGCTTTTATCAGGAACGGGGTTATCTCAAGTCGTGATCCTTTGATCGCTGGCTATTTGTAGAGAAGTTAGAGGGCAACAGCCGGTTGTCCCGACGTGATAATTTACTTCAATTACGTCTCACCTTCTCCTGTTTGCCGGGTGATCCGATTCTATAGTAAAAGCAATCGTCGAACCTCTTTCAGGGAACGATAAACTCCTCGCGGCGAGGCAAAGGGAGCAGCTCTACTGATGACATTAGGTTTCGGAGGCTCAAATGAATGCGGAACCGGCGATGCTGGATCATTATAACGCCGCGGCTGACTTTATTGAGCGCAATCTCGCGGCCAGGCCAGGGAAAATCGCCTATATGGACGAGGGTGGCAGCTATAGCTTCGCCGATCTCGCCGCACGCGTGAACCGCTGCGCCAATTCTCTCATCGGCCTCGGCTTGTCGCTGGAAACGCGCGTTATGGTCTGTCTCCTCGACACCATCGACTTCCCGGCCGTGTTTCTTGGTGCGATCAAAGCCGGTTTGGTGCCCGTTGCGGTAAATACCCTGCTCACCAGCGGCGATTTCGATTTCATGCTTCGCGACAGCCGGGCTCAAGCCTTGATCGTTTCCGAATCGTTGCTGTCGAGCTTTGAACCGATCCTTGAAGGTCAGCCATTCTTAAAGCATGTGATTGTCTCCGGCGAAAAAACCCCTGGCCGTTCGCGACTCAAAGACCTCTTGGAAAAAGCCGGAAATGATTTCACCGCCGCGCCGACGCGCGCCGATGATGCCTGCTTCTGGCTCTACTCATCCGGCTCTACGGGCACACCCAAGGGAGTCGTGCATGTGCAGACGAGTATGATTCGCACCGCCGAGCTGTACGCTCAGCCGATTCTAGGCATTCAAGAAAGCGACCTGGTTTTTTCGGCTGCCAAATTGTTCTTTGCGTACGGCCTCGGAAATGCTCTGAGTTTTCCGCTTTCTGTTGGCGCGACCACGGTACTCCTCAGCGAGCGGCCGACGCCGCAAGCCGTCTGCCGCATCCTGCGAGAATACCGTCCGACAATCTTTTACGGCGTGCCGACGCTCTACACCGCTTTATTATCGAGTCCCGATCTACCGAGGCGCGAAGAGCTCAATTTACGGCGCTGCACGTCCGCCGGGGAAGCGTTGCCGCCGGATGTCGGCCGGCGCTGGCTCGAACATACCGGAGTCGATATTCTTGATGGCTTGGGGTCCACGGAGATGCTCCATATCTTCTTGTCGAACCGTCCCGGGGACGTGCGCTACGGAAGCACAGGCAAACCAGTGCCCGGCTATGATATTCGCTTGGTCGATGAAGAGGGGAAGCCGGTCGCGAAAGGCGAAATCGGCGAGCTGCAAGTGTCCGGACCGACTGGCGCAGCGTATTATTGGAACAATCGGGACAAAAGCCGCAACACTTTTCTCGGGCCGTGGACCCGGAGCGGCGATAAGTACACCGAAAGCGATGATGGTTACCTTGTCTATTCAGGCCGCAATGACGATATGCTCAAGGTTAGCGGCATTTGGGTGTCGCCCTTCGAAGTCGAATCCGCGCTCGCCTCGCACGCGGCCGTGCTCGAAGCCGCGGTCGTCGGACAAGCCGACGAAAACGGCCTGGTCAAACCGAAGGCCTACGTCGTTCTTCGTCCCAACGCGTCGCAAACGCCCGAGCTCGCCGCCAATTTGCAACAGCACGTGAAAACCCGGCTCGCTCCTTACAAATATCCGCGCTGGATTGAATTCGTCGCGGAATTGCCGAAGACCGCGACCGGCAAGATCCAACGCTTCAAGCTGCGCGCCAAGCAATGAATGAGTGGAATAATGGAGTGGTGGAATGCTGGAGTAATGGGTTTCTGAATCCGCCCATCACTCCATTGTACTAAAAACACGGAGGAAACAATGAAACTTGATCACGACATAAACCGTAGAAAGTTCTTGACGTCGGCCGGCTTGCTTGCTGCAGGCGCGCTCATGCCGAAACGGCTCGTGTTCGCGCAGGCACAGAAAATTCGTGTCGGGCTCATGCTTCCGTACACCGGAACCTACGCTCAGCTCGGCACCGCGATCACCAACGGTTTTAAGTTGGCCGTCAACGAGC
>Ga0114129_10012307_pt1 | contig 12173 bp, 13 predicted proteins | sample RhiMetdeltSRZDD1_FD_80071 | JGI IMG/M metagenome (GOLD analysis project Ga0114129, IMG submission 80071) | Populus rhizosphere microbial communities from Tennessee, USA - Rhizosphere MetaG P. deltoides SRZDD1 (version 2) (version 2) | ecosystem: Host-associated > Plants > Roots > Rhizosphere >...
GCAGCCTTGTCGTATTCCGGCGATCTGAAACAGGCGACGCCCTGCTCGAAAGTGGGAAATTCGATCACAATGAAGCGATGGAATTTGTCCGGACCTTCCATGATCTGAAAACGTCCGCCCCGAGCCAGGACCTTGCCGCCAAACTTTTCGATGATCGTGGGCACAAGGTCGGTGTACTTCTTGTACTCGACGGGGTCGTTGATTTTTGAACGCGCTACCCAATAAGCGGCCATCCTTCCTTCCTTTTTCTTGTGATGCTCGGCGCGAGGATCCGGCTTCGCCGGACCGGGCACTAGCCTTGTGCCGGGCACCCACGTCTTCATTATAGGTTCAACAGTAAAGACGTGGATGGCCGGGACAAGCCCGGCCATGACAAGGAGTGTGTGGCATGGCGCGGAAGCTAATCGACATTTCAGTCCCCCTTGAAAACGAGGTCGCGGCCGATCCTCCCGGTTATGGTCCGAAGATTGAATATCTCGACCACCAAGCGACGGCTGCCGACGTTTTGAAATTCTTTCCTGGGCTGAAAAAGGAAGACCTGCCAGACGGCGAAGGCTGGGGGATCGAATGGGTCCGGTTGTCGACGCATTGTACGACTCATCTCGATGCGCCCTGGCACTTCGCTTCGACCATGGATCGTGGGAAACGTGCGATCACGATCGATGAGGTACCGCTCGAATGGTGCTTGCAGCCCGGGGTGAAACTCGACTTTCGGCACCTTGCCGACGGCTATGTCGTGACCGCGAAAGACGTCGAGACAGAACTGAAGCGCATCGGCCATACGCTGAAGCCACTCGAGATCGTACTTGTGAACACCAGCGCGGGAATGGCATACGGCCAGCCCGATTACGTGGCCAAGGGCTGCGGCATGGGGTGTGAAGCGACGCTTTATTTGCTTGAGCGCGGCGTGCGGGTGACCGGCATTGACGGCTGGAGCTGGGACGCGCCGTTCATTTACACGATGAAAAAATATGCCGAGACACGTGACGCCTCGCTGATCTGGGAAGGACATCGCGCCGGCCGCGAAATAGGCTATTGCCATATCGAAAAGCTGCACAATCTGGAGACGCTTCCACCCAAAGGTTTCATGGTGAGCTGCTTTCCCGTGAAAGTGCGTGGCGGATCAGCCGGATGGACAAGAGCGGTTGCGATCATTGATGCTTGATTGCTCACCGCGGCGGGCGATACCATTAACGCAATGAAAAGCCGGCCCGATGCCGGCACAAGAAGCACTTCCAGGGAGGATTCACGTGGACAGACGCCGTTTTGTCGCCGGTAGCGCAGCTACAGCCGTACTCTCGATTCGACCGGCCTTTGCGCAAGACAACTATCCGTCTCACGCAATAACCATCATCAACCCGTTCCCACCGGGCGGAGCAGTTGATGTCGTCGGGCGACCGTTCGCCGCCACGCTGGAGACGTTGGTTAAACAGCCAATCGTCGTAGAGACCAAGGCCGGCGCGGCCGGCCAGGTCGGCGCGCAGGTCGCTGCCAGCGCGAAACCTGATGGCTACACGTTGCTCGCTCACCTTCCATCGATCTCCGGCTTTGAAGCGGTCGATAAGACGTTCGGGCGTGCACCAAAATTCACGCGCGCTGATTTCATTCCAATCGCACGTCTCACCGAAGGCCCGTTGGTGCTGGTGGTCAATGACCAGCAGCCCTACAAGACGCTGAAAGACCTGGTTGACGACGCCAAGAAGCGCCCCGACGAGATCATCTTCAGCTCGTCCGGTCTTTATGGCGCTCTGCATCTGCCGACGGCGCTGTTCATGAATGCCACCGGCATTAAAATGCGTCATCTGCCGACCAATGGTGGCGGACCGGCGCTAACGGCCGTGCTCGGAAACAACTCGCAGGTGCTGGTGACGTCGATAGCTGCGGCTATTGGGCAGATAAAGGCTGGCAAGTTGCGTGCGCTCGCTTGCTTCAGCCCGAAACGCGCGGCCTCGCTTCCCGATGTCCCGACACTGAAAGAACTCGGCTATAACGTTGAATTTTCGATCTGGGTCGGCCTGTTCGCGCCGAAAGGTACTCCGGAGCCCGTGATCGCCAGATTGCGCACGGAAACCAGGAATGCTGTTCAAAGCGAGCAGTTCAAAGCAGCTATCGCGAATATCGGCGATGTCGTCGCCTATCTTGACCAGCCGGAATTTGCCAAGTTCTGGGATGACGATGCTAAGCGCGTCGAAAATGCAGTCGCCTTGATCGGCAAAGTGTAGGGATTGCAGGCTAACGTTTCAGAGTGCCACACGGCGCGTGTCTGGGCCGAAGACGTGTTGTCGCTCAGTACGATTGCACACAATCGCGGAATTTGAGGAGGAGCACCATGGATCGCCGCAGTTTCCTTGTCGGCACGAGCTCGCTCATTGCCGCCTGCCCCGTGTTTGCGCAAGATGCCTTTCCCTCTCGAGCAATCACGATCATCAACGCGTTTCCGCCCGGCGGCGTCAACGATATCGTGACGCGGCCTTTCGCTTCGGCGCTCGAACCGATCGTTAAACAGCCGGTCGTGGTCGAGACCAAAGCTGGCGCCGGCGGTCAGGTCGGCGCGCAGGTTGGGGCCAACGCCAAGGCGGACGGGTATACCTTGCTGTCGCACAACAACGGAATTTCGGGCTACGAGGAGGTCGACAAACTCTTTGGGCGGCAACCGAAGACCACCCGCGCCGATTTCATTCCGCTCGCGCGGCTGGTTGCCGACCCAGTCCTCGTGCTCGTCAATGACCAGCAGCCGTACAAGACCCTGAAGGACTTCGTGGACGATGCCAAAAAGCGTCCCGAGGCAATCATCTACAGTTCGGGCGGGCTCTATGGGGCGACGCACCTGCCGGTCGCATTGCTCGAAAAGGTGACTGGAATCCCAAGGCTCCGCCACCTGCCGACGAACGGCGGCGGCCCGGCCATCACCGCTCTACTCGGCAACAATGCACAGATGAGCACGCAGACGATTTCCGCGTCTTTGCCACATGTCAAAGCCGGCAAACTGCGTCCCCTGGCGTCTTTTGGCGCAAAGAGATCGAAGACGTTGCCCGATGTGCCGACATTGAAGGAGCTCGGCTACGACGTGGAATATTATCTATGGGTTGGCATCTTCGCACCCAAAGCCACGCCTGCCGACATTGTCTCAACCCTCAATGCGGCGATCGACAAGGCCGCAAACTCTGATTTGTTCAAGACCGCTATCACAAATGCCGGACTGGAGCCCGACTATCTCAACGCTGTAGGTTTCGCCAAGTTCTGGGCCGAAGACGCGCAGCGCTCCGATGAGGCGGTGAAATTGATCGGCCGCGTGCAAGGGTGAGCCGGACCTTCAATCGATAAGTCGGGTGCACCCGGCATAATCAGAGAGGCGACGGAGATGGATCGCCGCAGTTTTGTGGCCGGAAGTGCTGCCTCTGCGATCACGCTGGTCTCGCGATCGGTCGATGCGCAAGAGAGCTACCCTTCACGCGCCATCACCATGATCAGTCCCTTTCCCCCAGGGGGCGTCAGCGACACCATCACACGCCCGCTGGACGCCGCGCTGGAAGCGCTATTCAAGCAGCCGGTTGTGCTCGAAAACAAAGTTGGTGCAGCCGGTGCAGTCGGCGCACAATTTGTCGCCGCCGCGAAGCCCGACGGGTACACTCTGCTTTCTCATATCGTTTCGATTTCGGGCTTCGCTGCGGTCGACAATTTGTTTGGCCGGCAGCCGAAATTCACCAACGCCGATTTCGTCCCGATTGCCCGCATCGTTGCAGATCCGATCGTGCTGATCGTCAACAAGGAGCTGCCGTACAAAACTGTGAAAGATCTGGTTGCCGACGCCAAGGCCAACCCGAACAAGCTGATTTATAGCTCATCCGGCCTTTACGGTGCGTCTCACATCCCAACAGCGCTCTTTGCCAAAGCGGCCGGCAATCTGCAGATGCGGCATTTGCCGACCAACGGAGGTGGCCCGGCGGTGACGGCCGTACTGGGCGGAAATGTCAACTTTTTCATGTCTCCCACTTCCATCGCGCTGCCGCATATTCGCGCCGGCAAGGTGCAAGCGCTTGCGGTATCGAGTGCCCAGCGCGTCAGAGCACTTCCGGACATTCCGACTTTCAAGGAACAGGGGTACGATCTCGAATATTATTTCTGGGTGGGCATTTTCGCGCCGAAGGGCACATCCACCCCGATCATCAATATCTTGCGCGAGGGTCTTAAAAAGGCGGCGCACAGCAAGGAGTTTCTCGATACATTGGAGAAGCTTGGCCAAGAATTGGCATATATGGATCAACCCGAGTTCGCGAAATTCTGGGCCATCGATGCCAGGCGTCAAGAAGACGCCATCAACTCTATCGGCCGCGTGCAGGGATGAGATCGCCTATCACCAGGCTTCCGCTACAGCGGCGCTCACCAGCTGTCGAGGATTCTTCATGACGCTGCGCGCCGACCATATCGCAGGCGCTTTCTTCATTGGCTTCGGCTTGCTGGTGCTTGCGCTCAGCGGCGATCTTCCGACCGGAAATTTGTCGATGCCGGGTTCCGGTTTCTTGCCGAAGATCGCGGCCGTTCTGACGATCTTCTTCGGGGGCGTGCTGGTCCTGCGCGCGGGGGAAAGCAAGCCGTTTGAAACACTGTCATGGACCGACGTCAAGCATGCCGGGCTGGTTGTGGGCATAACGGCGGCAGCGGTTGCGCTGTTCGAACGGCTCGGCTTTCTCACGACCAACGTTCTACTGATTCTCACTTTGCTTGTCGTCATCGAGCGGCGCCGGCTGCTGCCCGCCGTCGCTTATAGCGTTGGCGTCGTTGTGATCACCTACGTCCTGTTCGTCTACATCCTCAAAACGCCGCTGCAGGCCGGACCGCTCGGATTCTAGGATCGCCGTGGAAAGTACTTTTCTCAGTCTCGCTCATGGCTTTTCCGTCGCACTGGCCCCGGCCAATGCCTGGTACGCCTTTCTCGGCTGCCTCGTCGGCACACTCGTCGGCGTCTTGCCAGGCATCGGCCCCCTCGCCGGCATTTCCATTTTGCTGCCGGTGACTTTCGGGCTGAACGCCACGCAGGCGATCATCATGCTCGCCGGCATTTATTACGGGTCGCAATACGGTGGCTCGACCACCTCGATCCTGATGCGAATTCCCGGCGAAGCTTCGTCGGTGATGACGTGCATCGACGGCTACGCGATGGCCAAGAAGGGCCGCGCAGGCGCGGCGCTTTGTATCGCAGCAGTGGGCTCCTGGGTCGGCGGCACGTTCGGCGTGCTCGTCCTCACGGCTGTGGCGCCGCCACTGGCAACCATCGCGGTCAGCTTCGGCCCTCCGGAGTACACGGCTCTCCTCGTTCTCGGTCTGATCTTCCTTGCCTATATGTCCTCGTCGTCGCTGATAAGGACGCTGCTGATGGCCTGCCTCGGGCTGCTGCTCGGCATGATCGGCATCGACAACATGACAGGGCATTTCCGCTACAGCTTCGACCTGGCCGAATTGGGCGACGGCATCGGCATCGTCCCGGTAGCCGTCGGATTGTTCGGGCTCGGTGAAATTCTGTCGACGCCAAGTGCCAGCGCGGTAAGAGACATTGTCAGTCCCCGATTGCGCGAACTGTTGCCGACCCGCCGCGAGTGGAATGAGGCCGCCATGCCGATCACGCGCGGGACGGTGCTCGGATTTATTATCGGCATCATTCCGGGCTCAGCGCACGTCATCTCGAGTTTTCTCTCCTATGCGATCGAGAAACGGGTGTCGAAGCATCCTGAACAGTTCGGCAAGGGGGCTGTCGCGGGCGTCGCGGGGCCGGAGACGGCCAACAATGCCGCCTCGACCGGCGCGTTTGTGCCTTTGCTGGCTCTCGGCATTCCCACGAGTCCGATCACCGCGGTGTTGATCGGTGCACTGATGATTCACGGCGTGTCCGTGGGACCGATGCTGGTCAACGAACACCCGGACGTATTCTGGGGATTCGTGGCTTCGATGTACGTCGGCAATCTCATGCTGCTGGTGCTCAACCTGCCTTTGGTCAGCCTGTTCGTCACCGTGCTGCGAATCCCGTACGCCTATCTTTATCCACTCATCATCATGTTCTGTATCATTGGCGTGTACGAGGTAAATAACTCGATCGTCGATGTGTGGATCATGCTGATCATGGGCGTCGTCGGGTACGCGTTGCGCAAGTTCGACTGCGACCCAGCTCCGCTGGTGCTCGGCCTCGTGATCGCGCCGATCCTGGAGCAGAGCCTGCGCCAGTCGCTGATCATGTCGAATGGCAACTACCTGATCTTCTTCAGCCGGCCAATTTCGCTTGGCCTGATGATGGTCAGTATCGGCTTGCTCGCACTGGCCGCCTATGCGTTTGTGCTGCACCGCGCCGACTGGCGGACGAGACTGGCCAGGGCGGAAGCCGGCGAACCGGAGCGATAAGCAGAATAGGCTTTGCTTGCTTGTCGGGATACGACTGGAATTGCCGCTGGATCACGCCCAGGGGCGCTCGTTTTCCATCCCTTTATAGAGATCGGCGACAAACTCGCCATAGCCATTGAACAGCAGCGTCGGCCGACGCTCGCCGGTGCCGATTATCTCTTCGGTCGCCTGGCTCCAGCGCGGGTGCGACACTTGCGGGTTGACGTTCGCCTAGAAGCCATATTCGGCGGGCTGCAATGCTTCCCAGAGTCCTTTCGGCCGCTTGTCAGTGAAGCTGAAGCGCACGATCGACTTGATGGACTTGAAGCCATATTTCCACGGCAGGGCCAGTCGCAATGGCGCACCATGTTGCCGCGCAAGCGGATGCCCGTAGGCACCGGTCGCAAGAAGGGCGAGTTCGTTGGTCGCTTCCGCCATCGTGACACCTTCGACATAAGGCCACGGATACCACGGATACCACGGCTGCCGCTGACCGGTGCCACCTTCGGGTCCGTGAACCTTTCCATGCGAACGTATTGCGCAGAGCCAAGTGGGCGCGCGAACTCGACCAGCTTGGCAAACGGGAAACCCGTCCAGGCGATTGTCATGCCCCACGCTTCGACGCAACGATGGCGGTATGTGCGCTCCTCGAGCGTCAACTTGCGGATCAAATCATCGATGCCGACTTCCATCGGCTTTTCCACCATGCCGTCAATTTTCACCGTCCATGGCCGGATCGGTAGCGCCTGGGCCGCCGCAGCGATCGATTTCGAAGTGCCGAATTCATAGAAGTTATTGTAGTTGCCATTGACTTTCTCGTTGGTGATCGCACGATCGAGAACGTATTTCTCGTTGCGCTTGGCGGGATAAAGATCGGCACTCGGATCCGGCAGCTTGGCAACGTCGGAAAGGCGCTGTGCGGTCGCGCCAAGTGGCGACAACGTCAGCGCGCTGACTCCAGCTGCGACAAAACTACGCCGGTTGAAGACAAAGTGCTCGGGCGTAGCGAGGCGGTCGGAAATCTCCCAGCCGCGGCGGTGAATGACGTTCATGACGTTGTTCCCAGAATCGCCGCAAAGAACCACGGGTTGCGATGCCTAAGCACGTTGCGGCCGTGCCTTGGGGGCACGGCCGCAATCATTTGCAGTTGTTCTTTATTACTCAGCGGCGCGGCGCGCCGCAATGATCTGGTCGGCTGTGCGCCCGGTCAGCTCCGCCATGTGATCGAACTTGAACGTAAACGAGCCGACGCCCGCCGTTCCGGAACGCACTTCGATAATCAGATCACCGATCTCGGCCTCGGGCATCTGCGCCCGCACGGTGTCCCATCCGGTCCAGCCTTCGCGGGTGTCGAAACCGAGGATCTGGCCACGGCGTCCTGACAGGATCGCGTTCATTTTCGCCGTGGCGTCGCTGGGGCAGACAATCTCGACCTCATGAATGGGCTCAAGCAATACCGGTTGGCACTGCGGAAGAGCTTCCACAATGCCGATCCGTCCGGCAGTCCTAAACGCCTGATCGGAGGAGTCGACCGTGTGATACGATCCGTCAATCAGCGCAACCGACAGATCGACGACAGGAAAGCCAAGAGGCCCATGTTTGAGCCCGTCTATGACGCCCTCCTCGACTGCCGGAATGTAATTGCGCGGCACCACTCCGCCCGTAATCCGGTCATCGAATTTGAATCCTGAGCCGCGCTGCAAAGGCTTGATCTCGAGCACGACGTCGCCAAACTGGCCATGCCCTCCCGATTGCTTCTTATGTCTGCCGCGTTGCGTGATCGGCTTGCGAATTGTCTCCCGATAGCCCACCGACGGAGGCCGTGTGGCCACCGGCACCATGAAGCGGTCGGCCAATCGCTCCGCCGCCACGCGCAAGTGCATTTCGCCCTGTCCCCAGATGACCACCTCATGGCTTTCGGCGTTGTGAACGACCGACAGCGACGGGTCTTCTTCCGTCAGCTTGTTGAAGGCGGGTCCGAGCTTGACATCGTCCTTGCGCTCTTTCGCATGCACTGCGATCGCCAGGACGGCCGGATATGGCTTAACCTGCGCAAGCGCCGCCGCCGGTTGTTTGCCGCTCGAAAGCGTGTCACCGGTCTTGGCACTTTCGAGCTTGCCGAGCGCAACGGTCTCGCCGACGTTCGCCTGCCCGCGTTTCTCGAAGTGCTGGCCCATCAGTTTGAAAACGCCGGAGACCCGCCCAGCATTGCCGCCCGACGTCGTAAGCGTTGTGCCATCGCCGGCCTGACCGGCAAGAAGACGGACAATCGACATTTTGCCGCCGTGCGTCGTGTGGAAGGTTTTGAGCACCAGCGCAATCGATTCACTGCCGGCCTTCACGCCCAGCCGTTGCGCTGTTTCGTTCACCGCAGGCGATTCATGGCGAAGCGCCTTGAGGAGACGCAGTACACCGTTGGTGCGGGTCGCCGAACCAAGAAGAACAGGACATACGATCCGGTCACGCAACTCCTTGGCGAGGTCATCGAAAACCTTGTCCCGCGGAGGCTCGATATCCTCAAGCAGCTGTTCCATCAGCTGGTCGTCGTGATCAGCCAACGTCTCCAGCATCGTAAAGCGAGCTTCCTTCTTGCGGTCGAGGTCTTCACCTTTGAGCTCGATAATTTCCGACGGTGCATATTCCTTGTAGACATAAGCGCGCTCCAGCGCGAGATCGACGAATCCAGAAATGATATCACCTGTCCAGATCGGAATTTGCCGCAAGAGCAACGGCACGCGCGAAGCAGGCTGCAGCAATTTAATGGTCTCGCGGACCCGTTTCTCCGCCTTATCGATCTTGTTGAGGAATAAAAAGCGCGGAATGTTCTGATCTTCCAGCTCGCGCAGGATGAGCTGCAATTGCGGCACCTTTTTTTCGTCCGCTTCGCAAACGACGACCGCGGCATCAACCGCGGGCAAAACGCTGCGCATGTCCTGAATAAATTCGATAGACCCCGGGCAATCGATAAACGTGTAGCTATCACCCATGAAATTGGTGCTGGCGAACGTTGCCTCCACGCTCATCCCGTGGCTGCGTGCCTCCTTGCTGGCATCGCCGACTGTGGTGCCTGCATCCACCGTGCCCTGGCGCTGGATAGCGCCGGTGCGAGCGAGAATTGCTTCCAAAAGTGTCGTTTTACCGCTTTGAAAAGGGCCCACCAGCGCAATGCACCGGGGACCCGAGTTCCTCGTGCCGTTGGGACCAGCGCCGTTTTGTCCCATGATTCCCTCCCTTGCCGGCCGGGGAGGTCGGACCTGGTTTCCCGGCCCTGTCACATTATCGTCTCAGGCCGCGGCGAGGCTGGCAAGAGCGGACACTTGCCGCGCCCAAAATAATTATTCGATGAAACTCAGATTAACCAATTCGCGCGCGGTGGCATTCTTGTCGATCCGCGCCCGGGCCTTGTGCCGTGCGACCTGACGTTCGAGGTCCAGCAGATCAAGCTGCGCCTGCGGCTCAATGAAATATGCACTGGCTTCGACCCTAGCCGCGCCGCTTTCGCCACGGTCCGGGTAAAAGATAACCCGCGATCGTCGTCGCGGCCTCATGAGACCTTATGTCGGAGGCGTGCTTGGAGTGGATGTCCTTGCACAGCAGGGCGGCAGTATAGTCGGCGACTCCACGGCGGTAGGCTCGAACGAATTTCTCGACCACAGGACGGCGCGTCGCGATCATTTTGGTGGAGACAAACAGTGCGCCCAGCTGCTGCTCGTCGAGTACCAGACGACGAGCTTGGCGTGATTGGCCGCCACGAATTCGCGTGCATAGCTCGCCGGCAGGATCGCAGCGTCGATCTGGTTGGTGCCAACTGCGCGCGCGATGGCATCAAGCGTCGGCATCGGCCTCACGCTGACGCGATCGACATCGATCTGCTTGATGCGGGCAATCTGGTCCAGTTGATAGTGAGAGGCCGACCCGAGAGCGCTTGTGGCTACGGATTTGTTTCCGACATCAGCGAACGTACGCAAACCTTTGGCAAAGCCAACGTTCGAGACGACAAGCTCGCTGCCTCGTAAAAGCGCTTCTCGCGCGCTTGGGCTGCGATCGCTTTGATCAGGCCCTTGCCGGCGGCATTGAAAGCGGCAGGTGTGAAACCGGCAAGGCCGAAATCAGTCGTGCCGGCGGCGAGCGTTTCTGCCACCGTTTGACCGGAGTCGTAGGCAGTCATTCCCAGATCGATGCCTTCGACTTTGAAGTAGCCATGCGCTGCGGCGAGAAACAAAGCGCCGCTCTCAGCCAGCCGCTGTGTGCCGACGAGCACACGCTCCTGTGCGGCGGCGGGGATCGGCAAACTGGTGATAACAAAAAGAGGCGCAAGCTTAAGACGGCTCATCCCCGCAGATCAGTGAAGTCCTGCATAAGAAAGGGTGAATGGGGAATTGCACCCTGCATTTCAAAGACAATTCTCCGTTCGTCCCTGCGACCAAGCGCTTCGCGAGCTACGGCGGATTTGAGTCCGCCAAAGCACGGAGCGCGTAGGCGGAAAGCGGGGGCCCAGTGCTGGATTCCCGCTTACGCGGGAACGAACGGCCGGGTCTCCGCTGTCGCAGGAAAGGTGGAGTCTATTTCAAGTTGCCGCAGAAACGCTGGATGCGCCGGCCTGCTTCCTCCAGATCCTCGATCTTCGTCGCATAGGAAATGCGAAAAGCCGGTCCCAATCCGAACGCAGTGCCCTGCACGACCGCCACGCCCTCGGCCTCGAGGAGTTCGGTGACGAAATCCTCGTCGGTGGCGAGTTTCTTTCCCGTGGGTGTGGTTTTGCCCATCGCGCCGGCGCAGGATGGGTAGACATAGAACGCACCTTCCGGCGTCGGACACTTGATGCCATTGGCCTGGTTGAGCATCGACACCACGAGGTCACGGCGCTCCTTGAAGATCTCGTTGTGTTTGGCGATGAAATCCTGCGGGCCGTTCAGCGCCTCCACCGCGGCCCATTGCGAGACAGCCGCGGGGTTTGAGGTCGATTGCGATTGGATCGTCGCCATCGCCTTGATCAAAGGCTCAGGACCGCCGGCATAACCGATGCGCCAGCCCGTCATGCAATAGGCCTTCGAGCACCCGTTGATGGTCAACGTGCGTGGATAAAGCGAGGGCTCGACCTGAGCCGGGGTGGTGAACACAAAGTCGTCGAATACCAGGTGCTCGTACATATCGTCTGTCATCACGTGGACGTGCGGATGCTTCACCAGCACGTCGGTCAACGCTTTCAATTCGGCGCGTGTGTAAGCGGCCCCGGTCGGGTTCGACGGAGAGTTCAACAGCACCCATTTGGTCATTGGCGTGATCGCGCGCTCGAGCTGCTCCGCGGTCATCTTGAAACCATTCGACATGCTGGTGACGACCTCCACGGGCTCGCCACCGCCAAGCAGGACCATGTCGGGGTAGCTGACCCAGTACGGGGCCGGGATGACGACCTCGTCACCGGGGTTCAATGTCGCGACGAAAGCGTTGTACAGCACCTGTTTGCCCCCGGTGCCAACCGTCACCTGGCTCGGCTTATAGTCGAGCTGGTTCTCGCGTTTGAATTTCTTCACAATGGCATCTTTTAGCTCGGCGATGCCGTCCACATTCGTGTACTTCGAGGCCTTGCCGCTTTCGATCGCCTTCACCGCCGCCTGCTTGATATTGTCGGGGGTATCAAAATCGGGTTCGCCAGCGCCGAGGCCGATCACGTTGCGACCCGCCAGTTTGAGCGCGCGTGCCTTGTCCGTCACGGCAATGGTGGCCGACGGCTTGATGCGCTTGAGCTGGTCCGCGAGAAAGGCCATCGAAACTCTCCTTTTGCCGCAGTGCGGCGTACATCC
>Ga0114129_10012309_pt1 | contig 12172 bp, 12 predicted proteins | sample RhiMetdeltSRZDD1_FD_80071 | JGI IMG/M metagenome (GOLD analysis project Ga0114129, IMG submission 80071) | Populus rhizosphere microbial communities from Tennessee, USA - Rhizosphere MetaG P. deltoides SRZDD1 (version 2) (version 2) | ecosystem: Host-associated > Plants > Roots > Rhizosphere >...
CCACCGCAACACGTACGTGAACGCGCCGAAGACGCTGGAGCCGACGTTCGAGACGCGCAAGCGTCCCGGCCTGTTCTTCGCCGGACAGATGTCGGGTGTCGAGGGCTACGTGGAATCGGCCGCGTCCGGCATCCTGGCCGGCATCGGTGCCGCCGCCCGCGCGCGCGGAGAGGAGCCGATCGCCTTTCCCAACGACACCGCCCTCGGTGCGCTCGGCCGCTACATCGCCCGCAGCGATCCCAAGCACTACCAGCCGACGAACATCGCCTTCGGCCTGCTGCCCGAGCTGCCGAAGAAGATCAAGGACAAGAGCCGCAAGCGCCTGGCCATCTCCGAGCGCGCGCTGGCGAGCCTGGAGGCTTTCCGTCCGAGCGTCATCGGCAGCGCGGCCGCGCGCGCGGCGCAGGGATAGCCGCGTGCAAAAAGAGGCCGCCGCGTTCCTCCGCCATCTCGAGAAGGAGCGGAACGCGTCGGCCCACACCGTGCGCGCCTATGCGCAGGACCTCGCGCAGTTCGAGGCGCACCTCCAGGACGAGCTGGGACACGAGGCGGCGCCGACGGAGGTCGACCACCTCATGGTGCGCTCGTTCCTCGCGCGCCTGCATCGCGACGGGCTCAAGAAGACCTCCGCGTCCCGCAAGCTGGCCGGCATCCGCACGTTCTTCCGCTGGCTGTGCCGCGAGGGCGTGCTGCAGCGCAATCCCGCGCGGGTCATCCTCTCGCCGCGCGTCGAGCGCCGCATCCCGAGCCAGCTCGACGAAGCCGAAGTCGCCGCCCTTCTCGAGTTCCCGGTCGAAGACGATGCCGACGCGCGGGCGCAGGCGCTGCTCGAGATGCTTTACGCTACGGGCGTGCGCTGCTCCGAGCTCGTCGGCATGGACCGCGCCGAGGTGGACCTCGAGAATCGGACGGTGCGGGTCCTCGGCAAGGGCCGGAAGGAGCGGGTCATCCCGTTCGGCACCCGCGCCCGGGCCGCGCTGCAGGCCTATCTCCCGGTTCGCGAGGCCGCGCAGCCCCCGGACGACGCCCTCTTCGTCAACGCCCGCGGTGCGCGGTTGACCGATCGCACCGTCCGCCGGATCCTGGCCGGCCGCCTCAAAAAGATTGCGATTGGAAAGCGGGTCACCCCCCACACCCTGCGTCACAGCTTCGCGAGCCATCTCCTCCAGCGCGGGGCGGATCTCCGTTCGATTCAAGAGCTTCTGGGCCACGCCTCGCTGTCGACGACCCAGCGCTACACTCATCTCAACGCCCGGCAGATCCTCGAGATCTACAAGCGGGCCCACCCGCGGGCCTGACCGCCGACCGTTTTCGGCGTCGGCTCGTCTCAAGAAACAGGGAATGATGGTCGAGACCGACGAGGAGCTGGTTTCAGCGTTCCGAGGCGGGGATATCTCCGCTTTCGATACCCTCGTCCAGCGCTGGGAGCGAAAGATCCAGGGCGCCGTCTACCGGATCATGGGCTCCGGCGAGGAGGCTCGTGACCTCGCACAAGAGACGTTCCTGCGGGCCTATCGCGGCCTCGGAAGCTTCAAGAGCGAGGCGCGATTCTCGTCGTGGCTGTACCAGATCGCGCTCAACCTGTGCCGCGACCGGCTGCGGCAGCGGCGGGGCAAGACGCTCGTGAGCATCGACGACCTCGACCCCACCACGGCGGCGCGTATCGATCGCTCGCCGGCGACGGCACAGGACATCGTCGAAGCGAAGGATCTCGGGCGCATCGTGGCGCTGGCGATGGCGGACCTGCCCGAGGAGCAGAGGGAAGTGATCACGCTCAAGGAGTATCAGGGACTCACGTTCCAGGAGATCGCCGACACGCTGGGCGTACCGGTGTCGACGGTGAAGACGCGGCTGTACCGTGGGCTCGTGCAGATGCGCGAGCGCCTGGAGCGACAAGGCGTGGGCCGGCCGGCGCCGGCACCGGCGCCGTCGTCGTAATAGGAGAGACGTCGATGGATTGCTCGCGATTCCAGGAAGACATGATGGACGTGCTGTACGGCGAGGCCGACGCGGAGACCTCCGCGCGCTTCGAGGCCCACCGCAGCCAGTGCGCCGACTGCCGTGACGAGGTCGGCGGGTTCCAGCGCGTGCGCCGCGACCTGCAGGCGTGGAGGTTCGACATGCCGCGCGCGCGGCGCTACATGCCCGGCCTGCGCGGCCTGGCCGCGGCGGCCGCCGTCGTGCTCGCCTTCGGCGGCGGGCTCACCATCGCCCGCACCGAGGTGCGTTACCGCGAGGGTGAGCTGGTCGTCCGTTTCGGCGGCGGACCGGCGCGTTCAGCCGAGAACGGCGACGTCGCCCAGCGCCTCGCGCGGCTCGAGGCGCAGCAGCGGCAGCAGATGGAAGCGCTCGAACAGTCGGCGCCCCTGCAACCGGTGGCCTCGACCGGCAATGCGAGCCAGGACGCGCTGCTGCGGCAGGTGCAGCAGATCGTCCAGCAGAGCGAGGCGCGCCAGCAGCTCCGGCTGCAGGCCGGGCTTTCCGACATGGCGGCCGAGCACCAGCGCACCTTGATGATGATCAACACCAGCTTCTCCCAGCTCCGGCAGGAGAACGCCACCGACATCCAGGAGCTGGCCGACGCGACCCAGAACGTCCTGCGGATCAACAACAGCACGGGCAAGTAGTCATGGCCGGAGTTCCCCTGGTTCGTCTCGTCGCCGTGGCCGCCTCGCTGGCGAGCACCTCCACCGCGTGGGCACAGGGCGCAGCAAACCCGCGCCTGCAGCTCGAGAAGATGGAGCGCGCGCTGGCGGAGGCCGCCAGCCGTGTGAGCCGTCCGGCCGCCGTCACTGTCCTGGGCGCGGCGGACATTTGCCGCGGTTATCGCCTGCAGGGAGTCGGCGCCTGGTTCGTCGTGGCCCCGCGGAGCCTGCCCGACAAGGCGCCGGGAGCGATGCGAGCCGAAGTGGATCTGGCCAAGGCCGACGACGAGGTCGCGCGGGCGATCGCCAGTCTCGAGCGCGCTGCCCAGTCCTCCCGCGCCGGCAAGGAACAGCAGGAGCTGCGGAGCCAGATCGAAGCGCTCACCCATCGGCGGCGGGAGCTGCGCGCCCAGGCCTACGCGGCCACGGAACGCGAGCGTGAGCTTCGGGCCTGGCAGGAGGTCGCGGAGGCGATGCACCTCTCCGCCGAAGCCGCGAGACAGGAGGCCAAGCGGTCCATCGCCCTCCTCGAGAAGCTGCGCGGCCCTATCGAGGTGGAGGGAGAGCCCGGACATCGCGTCACCGGCAGCAAGGTCTCGGAGGAGCGAGGGCCGGCAGCGCGGTCGTCACACGCCGTCCCGCCGATCCTGCCGTTCAAGAACTGGGCGGAGCACGATCTCGCCGAAGAGACCCGGGACGCGGACGAGGTCCTGCGCGACGTGCGCGACGCCATCACGCAGACCCTCGCCGAGCACGGACCGGCGGTGGCGCTCCCACCGAGCGAGATGATCGCGGTGGCGGTGGATTTCTTTCGACCCGCCCCCCTCGCGTGCTCGAAGGCGCCCACGCGGACCCTCGTCATCCGCGCCCCACGCCGGCTGTTGGCGGCCCTCGCCAGCGGCACGATCAGCCCCGCCGAAGCCCGTAAGCAGTTCGAGACGCTCGAGTACTAGGTCTCGGTCTCTACCCGCGGGGCACCGTTCGGCCAGCTTTTTCTGGCAGTTCGGTCCATGGTTTTCTGCCCGCCGGGGACCCACCTTTTAAGTCAAGCACGCTCACCTGAAACCCGTACCGCCCGTGGTCCGCACTATTCCCTGTCCGGCAGGGGGACCTGGGAGAGGAGGCAGACAATGAAGGTCGGACGCGCCGTTTTTCTGGGAACCCTGACCCTTTCCACTCTCGCCGCCGGCAGCGCGCCGGCTTCGGCCGCGTTCAGCGGCTACTACCGCCTGGTAGCTCGCCACAGCGGCAAGGCCATCGTGATCCAGAGCGCGTCGACGGCGAACAGCGGCGACGCCATTCAGTGGAGCTACACGTCGAGCGCTCCCACCAACGACGAATGGGAGCTGGTCGACCTCGGCACCGGCTATCACCGCATCGTCAACCGCAACAGCGGGCGCGTGCTGAACGTCGCCGGCGCCTCCACCGTGAACGGCGCGAACGTGGATCAATGGTCGTGGGCGGGCGCCAACCAGCAGCAGTTCCAGATCGTCGACCTCGGCACCGGGTACCACCGCATCGTCGCGCGGCACAGCGGGAAGGTGCTGAACGTCTCCGGAGCCGGGACCGCGGACGGCGCGAACGTGGATCAGTGGAGCTGGGCCAGCGTCAACCAGCAGCAGTTCCAGATCGTGTCGATCGGCGCCGCGGCGACGGCGACGCCCACGGCAACGCCGACCACGCCTGGACCGACGCCGACTCCCACTCCGACCCGCACGCCGACGCCGACACCTCCCGCTGGCGGCGGGCCAGACAACCCGAACCCGTCGACCTCCGCACGCGTCGACTACTCCGGCGGCCGTCTCGTGTACTACGCGGACGCGGCCGGTGACACGATCCCCGACTTCTCCTACGCGGGCTACGGCGGCGGCGGCGTGGCGCTCCCGTTCGTGGCGACGCAGCGCTCGGTGTCGCCCGTCTCCGGCGACGACGGGGCCAACATCCAGGCCGCCATCGACGCCGTCGGCGCAATGACACCCGACGCCAACGGCTTCCGCGGGGCGGTGCAGCTCGCGGCCGGCACCTACGAGATTGCCGGCCAGCTCCTCATGAACGAGAGCGGCGTGGTCCTGCGCGGCTCGGGCAACTCGACGAGCGGCACGGTGCTGAAGGCGACGGGCGCGGACATCCGCTGGCTGATCAAGATGGGGGGCGCGGGCGGACGCACGGAGGTGGCCGGTTCGCGCGTGGCCATCAGCGACTCCTACGTCGCCGTCGGCAAGCGCAGCTTCAACGTCGCCAGCACGGCCGGGCTCGCCGTCGGCGACCGCATCGTCGTCGAGCGCAACGCCAACCAGGACTGGATCGACGCGATGGGGATGGACGCGTGTACGACGGTGGGAGGCTCCTACGACACGTCGGATACGAACGGCTCGACGTGCCTCGACAACCCGTGGGCCCCCAGCGGCTACCTCATCCGCAACGAGCGGAAGATCACGGCCATCAGCGGCAACCGCATCACCCTCGACATCCCGGTCATGCATGCCATCGAGTCACGCTGGGGCGGCGGATCGGTGTGGAAGTACACCTACACCGATCGCACCCAGAAGTGCGGCCTCGAGAACCTCTATGCCGACTCGGCGTACGCGGCGGCCGAGGACGAGCTGCACTCCTACGGGCTCGTGAACCTCGTCAATATCGAGAATGCCTGGGTGAAGAACGTCACCGCGATCCACTTCTATCACGGCGTCCTGCTGGCCGGCGGCGGCGCGGCGTTCGTGACAGTCGCGGACAGCACGTCCTTAGACCCCGTCGCCATCCCCACCGGCGGCCGCATGTACCCGTTCCACATCGACGATGCCACCACCACGCTCGTCATGCGCTGCTTCTCCCGCGCCGCGCGCCACGACTTCGTCACGGGCAGCGGCGTCCCGGGTCCCAACGTCTTCCTGGACAGCGACGCCGTCCAGTCGCGCTCCGAAATGGGTCCGCACCACCGCTACGCCACCGGCACGCTCTGGGACGACCTCACCCACGACACCAACAGCGGCGGCAACTATCAAGGTGTGGTCAACCGCGGCAACAGCGGCAGCGGGCACGGCTGGGCGGGCGCGTCGCAGGTCTTCTGGAACAACGTCGTCGACAAGATGCGGGTGTTCAAACCTCCCTACGCCCACAACTGGGCGTTCGGCTGCCAGGCCCCGAGCCACGACGGCAACGGCGAGTATCACTCGTGGGGCACGCCCATGCCGACGTGGAGTCTCTACGTGCAGCAGCTTCGCGAGCGCAAGGGCGACGCCGCGGTCGCCAACATCGGCTACTGAGCCCGCAGTGACGGCCGGCCTCCGCGCCCGTATACCGGCATATGGGCGCGGAGCCGCTATTTCGAGGCGCGCAGGAGCAGCACGAGCGTCAGGACGGCCAGCGTCCCATCGATCGCCGCGAACGTGAGGAAGGCCGCGGGCGAGCCCTGGGTGAAATGGTCCCAGACGAAGAGGGCGGCCCCGAGGCCTTTCGCGTAGACGCCGGCCGCCCAGAAGTAGCCGCGGCGCGCCTCGGCGTCTCCGGCCGCCCAGAAGTAGCCGACGGCCAGGCTCGATGCGAACACGCCGTTGAGCTGCGCGTTGAGGAGCGGCGTGGGATCGGGGGCACCGAAGAGCCGCGCCATCGTCGGGGCCAGGAACAACATGGTGACGCCGAGGCCGAGGTCGTAGATCGCGGAGACGACGGCGAGGGCGCGCAAACTCATGGGCGGACTATACTAAACGTTCGGATGGCGCCCAAAGACTCCACCATCGACATGCACGGCACCACCATCCTCGCTGTCCGCCGCGACGGCAAGGTGGCCATGGCCGGCGACGGCCAGGTCACCCTCGGCCAGACCGTCATGAAACACACCGCGAAGAAGATCCGCCGCCTGCACCATGGCGAGGTCCTGGCCGGCTTCGCCGGGTCCACCGCCGACGCGATGTCGCTCTTCACCAAGTTCGAGGCCAAGCTCGAGGAGTTCCGCGGGAACCTGGAGCGGTCCGCCGTCGAGCTCTCGAAAGACTGGCGGACCGATCGGATCCTGCGGCGGCTGGAGGCGTTCCTGATCGTGGCGGACAAGACGCACGCCTTCCTGCTGTCGGGCGCAGGCGACGTGATCGCACCGGACGACGGCGTGATCGCGGTGGGCAGCGGCGGGCCCTACGCGCTGGCGGCGGCGCGGGCCTTGCTGGCCCACAGCACGCTCGAGGCCGGCCCGCTGGCGATGGAAGCCATGAAGATCGCCGCCGGCATCTGCATCTACACCAACGAGCAGATCCTCCTCGAGACGCTCTAGATGCCTATTCATCTCCCCGCGAGCACCGCCGATCTCCGGACGTTCGACACCCTCACCCCGCGCGAGATCGTGGCCGAGCTCGATCGCTACGTCGTCGGCCAGGGCGCAGCCAAGCGCGCGGTGGCGGTGGCGCTGCGCAATCGGATCCGCCGACAGCGGCTGCCGCCGGCGGTGGCGGCGGAAATCACGCCGAAGAACATCCTGATGATCGGACCCACCGGCGTGGGCAAAACGGAGATCGCGCGGCGGCTGGCCAGGCTCTCGGGCAGCCCGTTCGTGAAGGTGGAGGCCTCGAAGTTCACCGAGGTCGGCTACGTCGGCCGCGACGTCGAGTCGATGGTCCGCGACCTCACCGAGGCCGCCGTCGACATGGTCCGACGCGAGAAGCAGGCCGAGGTGCGCGAGAAGGCGGAGCGCAACGTCGAGGAGCAGATCCTCGACCTGCTGCTCCCGCCGCCTCCGCCGCGGCCGGTGGCTTCCGGACCCGAAAGTGCCGAGGCGGCGGAGAGTGCTCGCGCCGCCCGCGAGCAGCTCCGCGCCACCCGCGAACGCCTGCGCGAGCAGCTCCGCGGCGGACAGCTCGAGGCGCGGACCGTCGAGATCGAGGTCCGTGACCGCAGCGGCCCCGCCTTCCAGATTCTCTCGTCGCAGGGCGTCGAGGAGATGGACGTCAACATCAAGGACATGCTGCCGGGCCTCTTCGGCGGCAAGACCAAGCGCCGCACGCTGCCCGTCTCCGAAGCGCGGCCGCTGCTGCTCCAGGACGAAGAGGCGCGCCTCGTCGACAACGAGCAGGTGGCCCGCCTCGCCGTCGAGCGCGTGCAGGCGTCCGGCATCCTGTTCATCGACGAGATCGACAAGATCGCCGGCCGTGAGGGTGCCCATGGACCCGACATCTCCCGCGAGGGCGTGCAGCGCGACCTGCTGCCCATCGTCGAAGGCACCACCGTCACCACCAAGTACGGGGCGGTACGCACCGACCACGTCCTCTTCATCGCCGCCGGAGCGTTCCACGTGAGCAAGCCGAGCGATCTCATCCCGGAGCTGCAGGGCCGCTTCCCGATCCGTGTCGAGCTGGAGGCATTGACGGAGGCCGATCTGGTGCGCATCCTCACCGAGCCGCAGAACGCACTCACCTCGCAGTACCGCGCGCTGCTCTCGACGGAAGGGATCGACCTGACCTTCACCGAGGCCGCCGTCCGCGAGATGGCGCGCTTCGCCATGGAGGTGAACCAATCGGCGGAAAACATCGGCGCGCGGCGGCTCGCCACCATCCTCGAGACCGTGCTCGAGGACCTCTCGTTCGAGGCGGGCGAGCGAGGTGCGGGCGCGGTTCGCATCGACGCCGAGGAGGTGCGGCAGAAGCTCCTCCCGCTGGTGAACAACCAGGACCTGAGCCGGTTCATCCTCTGATGACGCGCGCGCGGGTCGTCCTCATCCTGGCGATCACGTTCGCCGGCTGCGGCAAGAAGGGTCCGCCCCTGGCGCCCTTCCAGCCGGATCCGCAGGCGGTCGCGAGCCTCAAGATCGGCCAGCAGGGGAATCAGCTCGTCGTGGAGTACGTGTCGCCGCGCCAGACCGTCGACGCGCAGCCGCTCGCCGTCCACGACGTCGAGATCCTGGTGGCCTCGCGGCCGGGCGACATGGCGAAGGTGGCACAGGTGCACACCGTCCGCGTCGCTCCCGGGGAGACGCGGACCGAGCTGCTGCCGTTGCCCGAGGTCGACACGACGGTGAGGGTCGCCGCCCGCGCCCGGAACAAGGGGCGCCGGTCGCCGATCAGCCGCACGTTCACGCTGACGGTGCAGCCCGCCCCGGCCGCGCCCACCGACGTCCGCGCTCAGGTCGACCCGGCCGGCGTCGTCGTCACGTGGACCACACCGGCGCCGACACCGACCCGGACGCCCACGCCGTCCCCATCGCCGGCGCCCACCGCCACCCCCGCGCCGGGGACGACACCGGCGGCGGCCACCGCCACGCCCCGCCCATCACCGACCCCGGTCACCGGCTACCTCCTGCGGCGGCGCGGCCCCTCGGGAACGACAGAGCTCACCCAGAAGCCGATCGTCGGACCGCCGTTCCTGGACGAGGCCTCGATCCCGGTCGGTCGATGGTGCTACACCGTGCGCCGCGTCGTGGCCACGGAGCCGCTGGTGACCAGCGCGGAATCGCCGGAGGGCTGTGTGGACGTCAAGGTGGCCCGACCCCCTGCCGTCCGGCCCGTGCCGTGAAATACTAGGGGTCCTGGAGGACCCGAAAGGAACTTTAAATGAAGATTTTCTTGGATACCGCGAGTCTCAAGGAGATTCGCGAGGCCGCCGCCCTCGGGGTGGTGGATGGAATCACGACGAACCCGAGCCTGCTGGCCAAGGAGAGCGGAGACCCCGAGGAGATCCTCCTCGAGATCTGCAAGACCGTGGACGGACCGATCTCCGCCGAAGTCGTCGCCACCGATGCGGAGGGGATGATCCGCGAAGGCCGGCAGTGGGCGAAGGTCCACAAGAACATCGTGGTCAAGTGCCCGTGCACGGCCGACGGCCTGAAGGCCACGAAGGTGCTGTCCCGCGACGGCCATCGCGTGAACATGACGCTGATCTTCTCGGCCACGCAGGCGCTGCTGTCCGCCAAGGCCGGCGCGAGCTTCGTGTCGCCGTTCGTCGGACGGCTCGACGACATCGCGGCGCCGGGGATGCAGCTGATCGGCGACATCGTGACGATCTTCAAGAACTACTCGTTCAGCTGCGAGGTCCTGGCCGCCAGCCTGCGCGGTCCGATGCACGTCGTAGAGGCGGCCAAGCTGGGCGCCCACATCGGCACCATGCCGTTCTCCGTGTTCAACTCGCTGCTCAAGCACCCGCTGACGGACATCGGCCTCAAGCGCTTCCTCGAGGACTGGGAGAAGGCCAAGAAGGAGCTCGCCAGCAAAGCGAGCCGTTAGCCGTGCCGATGTACGAGTACGTCTGCCGCGACTGTGAGCGCCCCTTCGAGCGCTACGTGCGCTCCTGGGGCGAGGCCGTCGCGTGCGAGGCGTGCCGCAGCGAGAACGTCGAGAAACGCGTGTCCACCTTCGCCATGGCCGGCCGGAGCTCCGGCCACGGCGGAGGAGGCGGCTGCGGATGCGGCCGTGGGGGCTGCGGGTGCGGGCACTAGTCGACAGTAACGGCGCCCGATGAACAAACACCTGCACGCGCTCGACGAGCGTCTCCGGCGGGCCTCCCTGGGCGGCGGCGCGGAGCGCCTGGAGCGGCAGCACCGCGAGGGCAAGCTCACCGCCCGCGAGCGTATCGACTCCCTCCTCGACGAAGGGACGTTCGAAGAGCTGGATGCCCTCGTCGAGCACCGCTGCCTCGACTTCGGGATGCCGGAGCAGAAGGTGCCCGGCGACGGCGTCGTCAGCGGCTACGGCCGCATCGACGGGCGCCTCGTCTACGTCTTCGCCCAGGACTTCACCGTCTTCGGGGGCAGCCTCTCCGAGACCAACGCCCTCAAGATCTGCAAGGTCATGGACCTTGCCGTGAAGATGGGCGCACCGGTGGTGGGCCTGAACGATTCCGGCGGCGCCCGCATCCAGGAAGGCGTGGCCTCCCTCGGCGGCTACGCCGACATCTTCGTGCGCAACACGCTGGCCTCCGGCGTGGTGCCGCAGATCTCCGCGATCATGGGCCCCTGCGCAGGCGGGGCCGTCTACAGCCCGGCCATCACCGATTTCAACATCATGGTGAAGGACACGTCGTACATGTTCGTCACCGGCCCCGACGTCATCAAGACGGTGACGCACGAGGAGGTCAGCAAGGAGGAGCTGGGCGGCGCGATGGCGCACAACGCGCGCTCCGGCGTGGCCCACTTCGCGGCCGAGGACGATCGCGCGTGCACCGCCCTCATTCGCGAGCTGCTCTCGTTCCTGCCCTCGAACAACCTCGAAGAGGCGCCGATACGGCCGACGAACGACCCGCCCGAGCGGGAGTCCGAAGAGCTCGATGCGCTCATCCCGCCGGAGGCGTCGAAACCGTACGACATGAAGACGCTCCTGCGGGCGGTGGTCGACGACGGCCGCTTCCTCGAAGTCCACGAGCACTTCGCACCGAACATCGTGGTCGGCTTCGCGCGGTTCGCCGGGCGCAGCGTCGGCATCGTGGCCAACCAGCCGGCGGTGCTGGCCGGCTGCCTCGACATCGATGCGTCGGTGAAGGCCGCGCGCTTCGTGCGTTTCTGCGACGCCTTCAACCTGCCCCTCGTGACCTTCGAGGACGTGCCCGGCTTCCTGCCCGGGACCGCGCAGGAGTTCGGCGGGATCATCCGGCACGGCGCGAAGCTCCTGTACGCCTTCGCCGAGGCCACCGTCCCCAAGATCACTGTCATCACCCGCAAGGCCTACGGCGGCGCCTACTGCGTGATGTCGAGCAAGCACATCCGCACCGACCTCAACTATGCCTACCCGATGGCGGAGATCGCCGTGATGGGCCCCGAAGGCGCCGTCAACATTCTCTACCGCCGCGAGATCGCCGCCGCCGCCGATCCCGAGGCACTGCGCGCGCAGAAGATCGCCGAGTTCCGCGAGCGTTTCGCGAACCCGTTCGTCGCCGCCGAGCGCGGCTTCGTCGACGAGGTGATCGCCCCGCGGCACACGCGGAAGAAGATCGTCGCCGGCCTCGAGATGACGCGCGGCAAACGAGACCGCAATCCGCCGCGCAAGCACGGCAATATTCCGCTATGAGCAATGAACAACGGCAGTCGACAGTCAACAGTTGACAGTCGACAGTAAGGCTCAGATGAAGCCGATCCGGAAGGTCCTCGTCGCCAATCGCGGAGAGATCGCCGTGAGGATCCTGCGCGCCTGCCGCGAGATGGGCCTCCAGACAGTGGCGGTCTACTCGGACGCCGATCGCACCGCGCGCCACGTGCGGCAGGCGGACGAGGCGTACCGGCTCGGCCCCGGCCCCGCCTCCGAGTCGTACCTGCGCATCGATGGCGTCGTCGAGGCGGCGATACGCAGCGGCGCCGACGCCGTCCACCCCGGCTACGGCTTTCTTGCCGAGAATGCGGGCTTCGCCCGCGCCTGCGCGGCGGCGGGAATCGTCTTCATCGGCCCGCGTCCCGAGACGATCGAGCTCATGGGCGAGAAGACCTCGGCGCGGCGCGCCGCCAGCGCCGCCGGGGTGCCGGTGGTGCCGGGGACGCTGGAGCCGGTGGTGGGCGCGGACGCCATAAAGCGGGAGGCGGGCCGCATCGGGTTCCCGCTCATGCTCAAGGCCGCCGCCGGGGG
>Ga0114129_10012310_pt1 | contig 12172 bp, 9 predicted proteins | sample RhiMetdeltSRZDD1_FD_80071 | JGI IMG/M metagenome (GOLD analysis project Ga0114129, IMG submission 80071) | Populus rhizosphere microbial communities from Tennessee, USA - Rhizosphere MetaG P. deltoides SRZDD1 (version 2) (version 2) | ecosystem: Host-associated > Plants > Roots > Rhizosphere >...
ATGAGCCCCGGAAGTACACCGAGCACACCGGCTTCGGCGCAGCTCGGAACGAGCCCCGGAGGCGGCGGCTCTCGGAAAAGACAGCGATAGCACGGCCCGTCGGACGTCGCGAACACCGATGCTTGGCCTTCAAAGCGTAATACGCTCCCGTAGACGTTCGGCTTGGCCAGCAGCACGCAGGCATCATTCGTCAGATACCGCGCTTTGAAATTGTCCGTGCCGTCGACTACCACATCATATGCCGCGATGATCTCGAGCGCGTTGGCGGCGGTCAGCTCGTCGTCGATCGTCTCCACCTGAACGTGTGGATTGATTCCGTGCAGCCGCGCGCGTGCGGATGACGTTTTCGGCGATCCGATACTCGAAGTGTCGTGCAGCACTTGGCGCTGCAGATTGCTCAATTCCACCGCATCAAAGTCGGCGACTCCAATGCGACCGATTCCAGCTGCGGCGAGGTAAAGCGCGGCGGGCGAGCCGAGGCCTCCCGCCCCGACGACGAGGACGCTCGCCTGCTTCAGCCGACGTTGGCCATGCTCACCGACTTCGGCGAGGCCGATGTGCCGGCTGTATCTGACAAGCTCGTCCGGCTCGAGCTGGTCGCTGAACATGGGAAGCGCGATGTCGGAAAACTCGGAAATTGCGCGAGACATGCGACGTGAGTTGATCGCGGCGGAGCTCGGAAGACCCCAATATACTCGGCCGCACTTACGTCGTCTGTGCGTCACATCCCCCGAGCCGACCGCCCAAGCGCGACGTCGACCAGGCTAGTCGCGCGCGTCGACCGGCATCTCGCCGGTTATCGTAAGCGGCACTTCGCCGTCGAGACGCGTGCTGTCCAATCGCTCCGCCAGTGCGCCGAGCGGTGCGATGTAGATCGTTGTTCCATTTCGTTCCGCCAGCCCTTCTGCAACGAGCCTCGTGAGAACGAGCGATACTGACTCGCGCGTGGCCCCCACGAGCTCGCAAAGCAGTTTATACTGGGCGCCGCCGAGCGCGATCCGGCCGTCGTCCGTGGTAAACATGCGCGAGCGAGCCAGGTGGACGAGCGACGAGATCAGTCGTTGTTCGACGCTCAACGTTGCCAGCTCACGAAGCTTCTCGAGGAGCCCAGTCCGTTCGTCGACCATTTGGCCGATGAGAACGAGTGCCTGTTGCGGTTGTTCGCGCACGAATTCTCTGAAGCGGGCGCTGCTGAGATGCAACGTGTCGGATTCTTCATCGGCGCGTGCGTCCGTCGCGTAACGCGCGTTCGCCCCGAGCCCTTCCCATCCGAAGGTTTCACCTTCGCGAGCAAGCGCCGGGACAAAGGCTCGTCCTGCTTTCACGCGGCTTCGAAGAACAATTCGGCCACGCAGGACGATGAACATGCCGTCCGCAAAGGCACCGCGTTGATAGATGACGAATCCGGCAGGCCAGGTTGCCTTGGCGGCGTACGCCGCTACTGCATCCGCTACGTCACCAGGCAATCGCTTGTCCCAGCGTTTCAGTGCAGCATCCAGCAACTTCATAGCTCACGAGCGGCAGATTGAATACCGGATGTCTGCAATGTCCGTTCCGTCTGGACAGGACGTGTGCTCCGCGCTTGCTTTGAACAGCAACTGCCTCCCCACATGCCCGAGTCCCTCCCAACGGTGGATCGCCGCCCGATTCCCACGGTGGCGATCATCGGCAATGACACTGTGCTTGCGGCAGCACCGGCGACGCCGGTGCAGCTTTCCCACGCGTGCATCCGTCGCGGGTTTGCCATTGCGGTGCCCGCGAGCTGGGGCGATGAGTTGGTCGCCGCGGAAACGGTGCGGCGTCTCGTGTCGAAAGAACAGGGCCCCGCGGTCATGTGTGTATGTCCTTTCGTGCGGTCGCGGTTGCTCGCCCCCGGACCTGATCTCGCGCCATTCCTCGTCTCGCTCGTCGCTCCGCCGGTGGCGGCAGCGCGTTACCTCCGCGCGGCGTACGGTGAGCACGGCGTGCATATCACCTACATCGGCGGGTGCCCGAGTGCCGATGATCCTGCCATCGATGCGCGCCTAACGCCGGATGCGTTCCTCGCCGATATTGCCGAGCACGGGATCTCACTCTCGGAGCAACCGCTCGTCTTCGACTCGATCGTTCCGCCGGACCGCCGACGATGGTGTTCGCTGCCAGGAGGAGTACCGATCGCCGAGGTGCTCTGGAGCGACACCGATACCCGCACGCTGATCGAAATCGACCGCGAGGACGCATCCACGGATCTCGCACAGCACATCATTACGCGCGAACACGTGCTACTCGACCTCGCTCCGGGTCTCGGCTGCGTATGCAGCGGTGCGATCACTTCAGTCCCGGCGCGTAGCGCGCGGGTGGCAGTGACTGCGCTCGAACCTCCACGTGCCCTCGCGCCCGTCATTGATCCCGCCGCCGTCGTTTCGCTCGACGCGCCCCTGGCGGACTCGCACGCAGGCCGGCGTGGCACGCCCGGTCACGTCGTGTCCGAAGCAGAATTGATGCAGAAACGACTGGACGAAGTCTTGGGTGCCCAAGTGACTCAGCCGGCTGTAGAACGTGAGCTCGAGGCCGAGCTGGACGCGGAGGTCGCCGCAGAGATCGCGCCGTCACGTCGAGTTGAGGAATCGCCTGATGACGACCGAGTCGATGCAGTCTCCAGGCCGGACGTGCCCGCGGCCACGATCGACGAGCCACGCCACGCGAGCAGAGCCGAGGAGCCAACTGTCGAGCCGCAGGCTGCCGGCGCTGGCGAGTCCTACGAGCTCGCCACCCATGCACCACCCACGGTCCCCCGCACGCCGGAGGGTAGCGCAATCGTTAGACGTCGGACGCCTGCGCCCACGCCCGCACGTCATCCGAGGTCTGCCATCCCGAAGGCGACGGCAAGTGACGGACGCGCGCTGCCTCGCGCATATGTCGCCAAACGACGGACCCCCTCCGGCGTTATGCCGGTGATTCCGGAGCCCGCGCGCGCGGACGAACAATCCCCAACGAAGCGCGCGCCATCCGTCCAGCCAATCGCCACCACCGCAGCGGAGCCCTCTTCCGAGAGGACGGACACTCCTTCGGTGATCACGAGCTCGCCTAACGCCCCAGCGATGACGGATCCCGCGACTCAGTCGCCTGCTCCGACGTCCAGACCCGCGGTCGACAATACCCTGCGCGCAGAACGCAATCCCCGAGCGGGGACGGTGGCCGTCCCTATCCCAACGCCTGGCGGGCTTACCATCCTTCTGGCCGCGTTGCTGGCGCTTGGACTCTTCGTGTTGCAATCGGTCCGCTAGTCCCTGGTGCGCCAGGTGCTGACGAAGGACCCCACGCTAATGTCGCAGAATGCGAGCGGCATCATCCAGCGCGCCTGACGCTGCGTCGAAGCGTCGCGCGAGATCATCGATCTCGCGTTGGGCCAACGATGCATCCCCGGCTCGTATGGCCTCGTTGACCGAAGGGAACACGATCGTCGCGTAACCGTTGTTTTCGTCCGCCGCATAAATGAGGTTGCGGTACCACGAACGTGTCCTGAGACCCTCCGGTCGAGTCAGCGATCGCTCGACACGGAGCAGCGCGGCGTTCGCCGCGCTGCGTACCCGGACGGGTAATGGACTCGTTAGGGCAGAATCACGCGCACTACCGAATGCGGCGGCGCTCCGTGCCATGTGATCGATCGCGGCCGCGAGACTCGCGGAGGAGATCTGCCACTTCCTTGCCGTGATCGCCTGATCGACCGCGGGAAGGTAACGGCGCACGGTCCGGGCGTACTCCACGTAGTCGTACGGCAGGATGTCCGCGTTCGCGAGCCTCAGCACGAAAGCGGCGCCGATGCGAGCGGCGGCCGCATGATATCGATAGCCGGGATCACCAAACGTCTCCATCCACTGCCGGCTATCGTACGCGGAATGATACACACCGCCCGGGCCGCCGAATCCCCAATCAGCGTGCGGAATGCCGAGATGATTGTAGAAGCCGGCAAAGTCGGACCCGCCACCCGGATCTCCCATCGGTGGTTCCGCCGTGTCGGCGACGCTGGACGCGCGTCGCCAGGCGTCATATACGCTTCCCTTCCCGCTCGGATCGTCGACGATACGAGCCAGTGAGCGCAGCGTCGCACGAAGCGATGGTGAACCGCCTCCGCCAAAGCTGGGCCCTTGAGCGGCAACGTCCTGATTCAGGTATGCGACCGCACCGCGCAACAACCGAAGCGTATCGTCCTCGACGTACTCAGTTGAACCAATGAGCCCCCACTCCTCGGCGTCCCATGTCGCAAACACGATCGTTCGCTTTGGACGTACGCCGCGTTTTGCGAGCTCGGCGACCGCGCGCGCGGCCTCCAGAACGCTGACGGTCCCGCTTACGTTGTCGGCCGCTCCGGGACCCCATGCATCTCGATGCGCGCCAATCACGACCATCTCATCTGGAAACTCGCTGCCGCGAATGATGCCGAACGTGTCCCAGATGGTCTTGATGGGCGTCGTCGACGTATCGGTGGCGACTGCGATTCGCGCCGTCACCGGTCCAGGCCCAACGTGATATCGAAACGGAAGTCCACCCTGCCACGCCTGCGGTATGCGAGTGCCGCGCACATCGCGGAGTAGCTCGGCCGCGTTCCCGTAGGAGATGGGCACGACGGGAATCCGAGCGACGCCGGTCTGCTCGAGTGGAATTCGCGGCGCACCCTTGCGGCTCGGCGTTCCCGGCGTTGTAGGGTCACCGGCGCCGTTGAACACGCTGCCGCGTTGGATTCCTTGAGCGGGGCGCATCGGACCAGCCGGATACACGTCGCCGCGCGTAAACCCGTCGTCCTGTGGATCGCTGTAGATCAACAATGCGACGGCACCATGGCGTTCGGCTTCACGCGCTTTGATGCCGCGAAACGAACGCCCGTATCGCGCAACGGCGATCTTGCCACGGATCGAAACGCCTAACGAATCCAGCGTAGCGTAATCCTCGATCAGTCCGTAGTTCACATAGACGACTTCTGCGGTGACGTCTCCCGTACCGCCATAGCCATTGATGGGAAGTACCTCCGGGAGCACTGAGCTGGAATCACCTGCCACCGGTCCTTCCGACAGGTTCAGCTCGCGCGAATCGGGAGATACGCGCCACACCCGCACGCTCGTCGGATGCGGCATCCAGATGTCGTACGCACGCACTTCGGTCTCCACCCCGAACGATCGCAGTCGCTCGATGACATAGTCTCGCGTCCGCGCCTGAGCTGGCGTGCCTGCCACGTGCGGCTCGCGGGAGAGCACTCTCGCGTACTCGCCGGCTTTTACGGCGGACGGTAGCGCCGTTGCCTCGGTTTCGATCCGACGTTCGGATTCAGCGCTCGCCGCGGAGTAACCCGGCATGGCCTGCTGGGTTGGCATGCCTGCCGCGATGACGACGATGGCAACAGCCCATGGCAGGAGAATGCGCCATCTGAGGAATGACAATCCGGAGTGAGCGTTCATGCAGGTGAGATTCGGCGATCACCATTGGTGATCGAGTCGGAGGAATGAGATGTTCTGTGCGCCACCTCGGCTTCAGCGCTGATCGTCGTCGAGCCGCTCGATCGCCCGGATGATGGCAAGCTGAAGGAGCGCTTCGCGCGCGTCAGCCGTGGCGGCCGGACCTAGCGTTGCCGCGAGCTGTGCGCATTGACGTAACATCTCGTCGCGTACGAATTGTGGCGACGGATCACGGATCCCGAGCCCGTGCAGTGTTCCGGTGGCAAGAACTCGCAGGTGCTCGCGCGTCGCCGCCGAGAGGCCATCCAGCGTGGGAGGATCGAGTGGTGGTCCGATGACTTCGCCGGCGTTCGTCGTCCGTCGTCCCGTAACCATGTTCATCGGCGCGAGTCGCACCGCAAACGAACCAGGCGAGTGCTCGCTGTGATCGACGACGACGCCGCGAGTCGAGAGATAGCCTAGCAGCCGGCGAACTGCTTCGCGGACAACAGGCACGCGCCCGAAGCTTTGGTTTCCTCGACCAGTGACGACGAGCACCTCGCGAGCACCTTCCGCCTGCTTCACGCGCAACCAGCTTTCCGTGCGCTTCACCGCCTCGGACGCGCTTGGCAGTGACGTGCGAAGATTGAGCGTGCCGGTTCTCCCGAAGCGGAGCTCATCGAGTGCGTGCTGCAGCGGTCGGCGAATCACGCGATCAACGCATCGATGACCGCAGCACGTGGCCGTCCAGTCGCTCGAGCGGCTGTACGTTGAGTGCCGCAGCGAGAGTCGGAGCCATGTCGACGACGCGCGCGAACTCATCGTACTTCCCCGCCTTGAACGGCGCGCCGTAGAAGATCACCGGAACGTGTGCGTCGTAATCGTGCGGGGTGCCGTGAGTCGCTATCCCCGGTGTCCAATAGTCGTACGGACGAAGCGTGACGACGGCTGCCACCGGGAGCTCTGGCGGAACCATGTGCAGCCAGCGACGTGCAATGACGTCCTTCGTCGTGTCGGCTCGCATCAGATCCCGCATAAGATCCACGCGAAGTACGCCCGGCACTTTTCGCTCGGCCGCCACGAAGGCCGCGATCACCGAGTCGGGCTTCAGTTTCCCCGCGGTCAGCGCTGCGCGATCGACGAGGAGAAACGGCGTGTCCCAGATGAAGCGAGTCGAATCCTTCAACGCCGACGCTACACGAGCTTCGGCAGCCCAGGCAGTATCGAGTGCGGCACGAACGTACGCGGCGCCCTCGTTAGGGTCGTGAGATTTGACACCGGGGTATGGCGCTACGCCGTGATCCGCAGTAAGCGCCACGATCACGCGGCTCGAGTCGCGCAGCTTGTACAAGGAATCGAAGAATGCGCCGAGGTACCGATCGAGTCGAAGGATCTGGTCGTGCAGCTCTCGCGAGTCCGGGCCGAACGCGTGGCCGACCGCATCGGTCGTCGACAGCGAGATCGCCAGGACATCGGTCTGCGGGCCGACGCCCAATTTCATCGACTCGACGCCGTCGAGAGCGAATTGCAGCGTTAGGTCGTCCATCCACGGAAACGCACCAAGCACTGCAGCGGTTTGAGCGGGATCGGGCGGTGCGAGGTGCGGGAACGTTACGCCGCCTCTGCCGGAGTTTTCTTGAGGTACGCTGTCGGGTTCCGGGTACTGGTCGTCACCAAGCAATAGCGTCCACGCCTTGCCCGCGTACTGGGCCGGAATCTGGCGAGCGTTGAACCGCTGTACCCAGGTCGGCAGCGTGTCTGCGTAATACGTGCTCGTCGAGAAGTTGCCAGCGATCGTATACCAGAAAACCGCTTGCTTGGCCCGACCAAGCGGGAGAATGGCACCGCGGTCCTTCCGCGACACCGAGAGTGCGCGGGAATGCGAATCTTTGGACTGCAGCCAGTCGAAGAGCGCAGTACCGCGAAATCGCAACGGCGAAGCCCCAGGTGCGCCACCACCGATCACGGGCGCGCGCGGGTCCTCTACGCCAGCCACATTCTGCACGATCCCCGTGCTTCGAGGGAATCGACCAGACAGGGTCGACGCATGTCCAGGTGCAGTCTCTGTTATCCCGTGATCCTGAAACGCGTTCGTGTAGAACGCACCGCCGCGATAGAGTCTGGCCAGTCCTCCCGTCAACTGCGAATCGAACCGTGAGAAATAGTCGGGCCGCATCTGGTCCACGGTGATGAATACCAGAAGCGACGGAGCGGAGGCCGGCGCGCGAACGGGAGCGTTCTGAGCGCCGGCCACTGCGGACGATAGAACGAGGATGAGAAGTACAGCGAAGGATCGGCGCATTCACGCAGGTGGGTAAAGGCTGGCTGAATCTACCACTCACACTCTGATACAGTCACGAGGCCGGCTGGGTCCGCTCCGCGGGAGTGGTGAAGTTGAGAGAAAACTCGTCTTCTGGTCGTCTGTAAGCCGAGGGCTGATTCCCGCCCGTGCTCGCGCCCATTGTTTTGGCGCGCACGACTTTGAGTTGCTTTGGGTGACCTTTGCAGAGGGTGAATCGCAATGAGACGCACGAGGTTGATCGCCGCCGCGGCATTTACCGCGATCGCTACGTCTTCAGCTTCAGCGCAGATGCGCATGAATCAGCAGGGTTCTGGCCGCCCTATCTCGTTCGCGTTTGGTGGTGGTGCGAGTGTTCCCGTCGGGAACTACAAGGACGCACTGAAGGCCGGCTGGAACGGTCAGGGCTCGTTGATCTTCAACATTCCGGGCGTTCCGGTCGCGTTTCGCGCTGACCTCAACTACAACAAGTTCACGTTCAAGAACGACCTGCCGTTTTCGTCAGACGGCACCGGAACCATCACGACGAGCAACGACATCACGCAGCAGATCCTCGGTGGCCTCGCGAACATCACGATTCCATTCCACATGGGTCCTGTCTCGCCGTACGTAACGGCTGGTCTCGCAGGCTTCAACATCAAGACGAATCTTGGCGACGCCGGCGTCGGCACGGAGAATCCGAGCGAGACCAGCTTTGCCGTCAACGGTGGTGCGGGACTCTCGATGCGACTGTTCGGGGCATCGGCGTTCATCGAAGCGAAGCTCAACAACGTCTACGCCGACAAGAAGTTCATCAGCAACAAAGAGCTCAAGGCACTCCAGTTCGTTCCAGTGACGTTTGGGTTCGTGTTCTAGCAGACTGACACGCAGGCGACACACAAAATCGTCCGGCATGCGTGAGTTCGACTCCGCATGCCGGACGATTTGCCTAACGGCGCGCCGCATTGACGAACCGGCAGTCAACGGACTCCGGTCGCTCGAAAGTCAGATCACCTGTTCGAGAATCTCGAGACCACGCTCGAGATCCTCGTGGGAGGTCACGAGTGGCGGAAGAATTCTGACCGTGTGGTCGCCAGCAGTCAGCACGAGGAGCCCAGCATCTCGTGCTCGTGCGACGACGTCACCCGCCGGCTCACCGACATCGATGCCCCACATGAACCCAACGCCGCGAATTGCACGCACGCGCCCCGTTCGGTCGGCAATGGCACGAAGTTCCGAGCCCAAATAACGACCTTCGGATTGAACGTGCGCAAGCAACGCCGGATCGGCGATTCGCTCGAGTACATGGAGCGCGACTGACGCCACGAACGGCCCACCTCCAAATGTCGTTCCGTGATCTCCCGCATTCATCGTCGCCGCGATGCGATCATTGATCAGGACCGCCCCCATGGGCAGGCCTCCGGCAATTGGCTTGGCGAGCGTGAGCATGTCGGGCTCGACACCGATCTGTTCGTAGGCGAACAGTGATCCCGTACGCCCCATGCCGCACTGAATTTCGTCGAAGATGAGGGCGACGTGCCGCTCCCGGGTGAGTGCACGGACTTCGCGGATGAAGCCGTGGTCGAGCACCCGCACTCCACCCTCGCCTTGGACTGGCTCGAGGATCAGCGCGGCAACCGTTTCGGCGTCGAGCACAATCGCCAGGTCTTCGATATCGCGCTCGACGATCGAGACACCGCCGGCCAACGGGCGAAATGGCATCCGGTAGCCTGGGCGATCCGTCGCTGCCAGCGACGCGAACAACCGTCCGTGAAAGGCACCTCGGAGCGCGATAATGTCCGTCTTGGCAGCACCGGCGGTCGTGCGCGCCCATTTTCGGGCGAACTTGAACGCTCCTTCATTGGCTTCTGCGCCCGAGTTGCAGAAGAATACTTTCTCCGCAAACGACAGCTCGACGAGACGCGCCGCAAGCTGCTCGCCGGGTGAGGTCCGGAAGAGATTCGAGACGTGAATCAGGCCGTCGGCAGCTGCGTGTATCGCTTCACGCAACCCGTGATCGCCGTAGCCTAACGCGTTGACGGCAATGCCGCTGGTGAAATCGAGGTATGCGCGGTCCTCCGAATCGAATAGCTCGACTCCATCACCGCGCACGAGCTCGATTGGAGCACGCTTGTAGAGACCGAGGAGCGCTTCGCCACCCGTCGGCAATGCCGTGGTAAGTGTCGCCATCGTCAAACCGCTGTTGGAGAGAGAGTGATCGCCGTGCCGGCGGTCGCGGACCGTATCGCCTCGATATTGCCGATTCGTACCCGAGCGACGCCCAGCTCCACCGCTCGCCGCGCCGCCTGAAGCTTCGCTGCCATCCCGTCGCGAGCCGTCCCGTTGTCGACGAGCGCCGCAGCGTGTTCGACGTCCAGCTCGGAGACAACGGTGCCGTCGGCGATGACACCCGGCACGTCCGCGACCAGTACGAGCTCGTCCGCTCCGAGCGCGATCGCGATTGCCGTGGCCGCGTCATCGCCATTGACATTCAAGGTCGCGCCGGTGTCCTCGTCACGCGCGAGCGGCGAAATCACCGGCACGTAGCGCGCTCCGATCAGGAGCTCGATCAGCCGTGCGTCGACGCGCGACGGCGTGCCCACCTCGCCTAACGTCTCTCGCGAAGTCGCCCGAGCACGCAGCAACGCGTCGTCTTCACCCGAAATGCCTACCGCGCGGATCCGCTCCCCCACGAACGCAGCAACGAGTCGCTTGTTCGCGCTGCCGGAGAGCACCATCTGAACAACTTCGAGATCCGCGGTCGTCGTGATGCGGCGACCGCCGTGGAACTTCGGTGTCATACCGAGCCGTCGCTGCAACGCCGATACTTCGTCCCCGCCGCCGTGAATGACCACGATGCGATCGCGGTCCGCTGCCTCACGAATCGCGCGGACGAGATCCGGGTCCGATTGCGCTCGTCCGCCGATCTTGAGAACGCGCGTCATGCGGGAAGCCCCAACGGCTCGTCGAGTCCGAGCACGACGTTGGCGTTCTGCACGGCCTGACCTGCCGCGCCCTTGACGAGGTTGTCAATCGCGGAGAGCACAATCAGCGTCGGCTGCCGCACACCGGCCGCGTGGTGCGCGGAGATTCGGACGACATTGCGCCGAACCACGTCGCGAAGTGCCGGCGGCTGAGGATCGATCTCGACGAACGGCTCGCCGTCGAATTCCTCGCGCCACGGCGAGAGCGGATCATCGAGCGTTTGCGTGAGTGGCACGGTGATCGTCGCCAGGATTCCGCGTGCGACTGGAAGCAGATGGGGTGTGAAAACGAGATCGGCGTTCGCACCGTTCGCGTCGAGCACACTTCGCATCTCCGCCAGATGACGATGCGTGTTGCCGACGCCGTACGCCTTGAAGTCCTCCGTGACCTCGCCAAACAGCAGGTCGGTGCGCGCCGTCAAACCTGCGCCCGTCACACCACTGGCTGCGGTTGCGTTCACGGTACTGCCCGGCACGATCAGGCCGCGCTTCGCGAGCGGTACGAGCGCCATCAGGATCGCGGTCGGGTAGCAGCCGGGATTTGCGACGACGTTCGCATCGCGCAACTGACCTCGGGTGAGCTCAGTCAGCCCATACGGCGCTGCCGCAGCTCCATTACCCGGTCGAAGGTCCGCTGAGAGATCGACCGCCCTCGATCCGACACCCCGTGCCCGCTCGACCCACATTGCCGACGCGCCATGCGGCAGCGCCGAGAAGATCAGCTCGGCGGTTCCGAGCGGCGCGTCATCGTGGGCGATGAAGCGCACATCCGCACCACCTAACCGCGCCCGCTCGCCGCGCCGCTCGTTCGCGGTTGCGAAAGCGAGATCGAGGCGCGGGTGCCGGGCGATGATGGCGCACAGCTCGCGGCCCGCGTAGCCGCTTGCGCCGAGTACTCCAACAGGGATTCTATGCACGACGAATGCATATTATTGCAGCCAGCGGATGTCAACCGCCCTGCCCGTCCCTTTGGGCGACGATCGGCATGGCGTCCCGACGTCCTGCCGCTGGACGACCGGCGGTGGTATCGTCTCGCCAACCCACGGAGGAACTCTGGTGGACAAGCGCAAGCGCCAGGCAGCAATCCTCGAATTGGTCGGCGATCAGCCAGTCGGTAGCCAGGAGGAGCTGAGAGTCCTGCTCCACAAGCGTGGATGGGACGTCACGCAATCGACGTTGTCTCGCGACCTTCGCGAGTTGCGACTGGCTCGCGTGCCGACGCCCGATGGCGTCCGGTATGCGGTTGCCGATGGAGCGCTCAGCAGCGCAGCGCGCCCGGCGCTGGATGCTCTCCTTCCGCAGTTGCTCACGCGGGTCGATGGCGTCGGCGAGCTGATTGTCGTCCGTACCGTGCCCGGCGGGGCCCAGCCTGTGGCCTCGGCGCTCGACGGCGAGTCATGGCCCGACGTGCTCGGCACGGTCGGCGGCGACGATACGATCCTCGTCGTTTGCCGGTCTGCTACCGCACGAGAACGCCTCGAGCGGCGTCTGCGGAAGCTTGC
>Ga0114129_10012311_pt1 | contig 12171 bp, 12 predicted proteins | sample RhiMetdeltSRZDD1_FD_80071 | JGI IMG/M metagenome (GOLD analysis project Ga0114129, IMG submission 80071) | Populus rhizosphere microbial communities from Tennessee, USA - Rhizosphere MetaG P. deltoides SRZDD1 (version 2) (version 2) | ecosystem: Host-associated > Plants > Roots > Rhizosphere >...
CTCACGGCTCAAATCCTGGAACATCGAGGCGCCGCGTGCCCGCACAAACATGCCAAAATGCTGCAAATCGGACATGTAGGCTGCCAGCGTATTCCGCGCTAGTCCTTTCTCTACAATCAGATACTGCTGCAAAAGGTCAAGCTGGCTATCGAGCATACACTGTGCTTCGCTCACAGGACTCTGTCACCTTCTCTCTTAGTCTATACGCACTCCTGCCTGTGCAAGGATAACGCAAACTGCAGCAAGACAAAAGAGCCCATGTAGAGATCAGGGTCATTCAATTTTCGGGGCTCAGGCCTGTCCGTCTTTTCCCTCCCCCCTGAGACGGGGGAGGGCGAGGGTGGGGGTGAAGACCAGTGGTGCGCCCAGGCCGTGCTTCTCCCCCCATCCCAACCTTCTCCCGCCAGGGGGAAGGGGTCGAAGGTCCAGGGAGGCAAGGCGAAAATAGAGAACTGAATGGCTCTGGTAGAGATGGGCGTCGTTGACACAGGTGGAGGGCCTTGCTATACTCCGCTGCGGGAAAGGAGGTGACATTCTATGGCAAATAGACACCCATCAGCCATCAAGCGGGCCCGTCAGAATGCACGGCGGAACGAGCGGAATGCGGCGCTGCGTTCGGCCCTCCGTACGGCTGTCAAGAAAGTCCTTGTCGCCGTAGAGCGGGCGGATGCGACTACCGCTCGGGATGAACTCCCGCAGGCAGTACGTGCACTTGGCAAGGCAACCACGAAGGGTATCGTGCATAAAAACTATGCGGCACGGAAAATTTCTCGCCTGACTCGCAAAGTCAATACACTTGTGGCTACACAAGCGTAGTCCCCTGCCTACAGATGTGCAGAATCAACTCCTCTAAGATCGCCCGGGGTGGTTTATTGCTGGTCTTGAAAGTTACATCCGCCGCGAGGGCAGCCGCGTAGAGTTGGCGCAGATGCTCCAACGAAAAATGCCGGCTTTGGGTGACCAACTGGCGACAGACAGCAAGAGGTAACCCAAGCGTTTTAGCCATGTGTGAAGCATCGTGCTGCTGCTGCCCTAATTGCTTGACGCTCCAGAGCAAACGGATGTGACGGACCATCATACTCAAGATGACGAGAGGTGGTTCTCCCTGGTTCAGCAGGCGCTCGACGACGATGAAGGCTGGACCTATCTGGCGCGTCCCAAGCGCATCAGAGAGGGCGAAGATGGACTGCAAACGCGAAGTATGCGTGGCTTCCTGGACGTCATCGAGGGTGATCTCGGAGGTTTCCCCGACATATGTGCAGAGCTTCTCGATTTCCTGTCTGAGGGTTTGGAGGTCTGGCTGTTGCTCGTGGAGCAATACCTGGAGGGCCTCAGGGGCAATGCGGTAGCCCCGCTGGGTGACTGTATGGGTCACCCAGTCGTGGAGCCTTGGACCTTCGAGACGGTTACATTCAACGATGACAGCGTGCTGCCCAAGGCACGGGGGGACCTTTTTCAGATCACTGACACTACTACTGCAAATCAGAGCGGTGCTGGTCGAGGGATGCTCCAGGTAGCGCTCAATTTGCGGCCAATCGGCTTTACGGAGCTGATGGAGCCCGTGTAAGACGACAACACGATGTGTCGCCATCATAGGCAGCGTGCTGGCGATGCTGAGCGCGTCTTCCAATGTGTCATTGTCCACGCTGAATACATCGCAGTTGAAGTCGCGTGGCGCGGTACCGAGAATATGCTCAAGCAAGGTAGCGGTGTACTCCTGGATGAGATATGTCTCTTCACCGAAGAAGAGATAGCAGGGATCAATTTGCCCTTGAGCCAGTCGTTTCCAGAGCGCTGCAGCAGATACGCGCGGCATAGCGTTGTCCTATAAGAGCGTAATCGCCAGCAAGGCGAGACATTTGTCGGCAAATTGCTGCGCGAGTCGGGTCAGGGCTGCCTCGCGTGCCGCGACATCTTCTCGCACCCTATCTGTCGTGGACCTGGAGACCAGATACACTGCTGAACTGGCGATCTCCTGTTCAAGGAGGGGACGTTGCGTTGCAGCCTCTATAAGGCGAATGTAGATGGCAGCATCAATACGGTACTGCACCACGTTGTCCAGTGCATCAAGGGCCAGAGGATAAGAGCTAAAACGCCGTACGGCACCCTGCAGGCGCGTCGCTGAGGTCCCGTCGGCAGTAAAAACAAACATCTGACTCTGCACGATGGCGTGGCGCAGCGCCGCAGTCGTGAGGCGTTCCAAATCCGGCTCATGAGTTTGGTTGGTAAAAGGGAGTATGTTCAAAGGCAGCCGCTTACCCGGAGCGTCAGATGGTGCACCGACGAGCGTATATCCACAGCCTACCAGCGACCCTATAAGCATCCCAAGTGTCAGAAGAGCACTCATACCCTGGCGCGTACGCCCGAAGCCATCCATCATGAGAATTCCACTTAGAAGGAGTCAGGTAAGATACTTGCGAGTCTGGCATCGGACGCTATGTCTTCTGTACAGCTCTGTTGTCTCTTATGTAACACAGGTGTACCGGAACCGCAAGAGGTACGCTCGTACTGGAGTGACAAAGGGGTTGCTGATTCTGCTGGGAATCGGTATAGTAACGTGTCCCTGTGAGTCATCGGTGCCCCCGTAGCTCAGCCCGGATAGAGCAACGGCCTCCGGAGCCGTGTGTCGGACGTTCAAATCGTCTCGGGGGTACCTCGCCTCAGACGTTCAGCCTGCCAGTATATCCTATCTATAGTTCTAGAGTTATTACTTACGCCGAGCTTTTTCTTCGCAAGCCAAAGCGCGCCTGCAGGCGGTACTACCAACAATTTTGTCCACCGCCTGCGTGACCTGTGGTATGGTAGGCACACATACACACGAGTTTGGCAGCATATGCCATGCGCACAGTACTGCAGGGAGGGATACAAGTATGGCATCGAGCGGGAAGCGGTTGCGTGAGCTGATAGCAGCGCCAGACATTCTGGCCCTACCGGGGGCATGGGATGGGCTCTCGGCAATACTGATCGAGCAGGCGGGTTTCCAGGGAGTGTATGTCACCGGCGGAGGCATTGCCCGGAGCACAGGCGTACCAGACATTGGACTCATTACGCTGAATGAGCAGGTGGCACGCGTCAAGATGATTTGTGAAGCAGTAGCGGTACCCGTCCTGGCTGATGCTGACACCGGCTATGGCAATGCCATCAATCTGATGCGTGCCGTACGCGAGATGGAAGCAGTGGGCACCGCTGGTATCCATATTGAGGATCAAGTGACGCCAAAGCGTTGTGGCCACTATGAAGGCAAAGAGGTAGTAGATCGGCGGGAGTTCGTGAAAAAGATCGAGGCGGCCTGTGCGGCGCGGCGCGACGCGGACTTTGTGATCATTGCCCGTACGGACGCCCGGGCGGGCCTGGGGCTCGCGGAAGCGATAGCACGCGGCAAAGCGTGTCGTGAGGCTGGTGCAGATGTCATCTTCATTGAAGCACCGCAGACCGTCGATGAGATCAAGCGTATCGCTGACGCTATTGATGCTCCTCTGCTGATCAACATGGTCACGCAGGGCGGCAAGACACCATATGTGCCAACAGACGAACTCGAGCGTCTAGGATATGATATCATCATCTTCGCCTCCGATGTGCAACGTGCTGCTATCTTTGGCATGCGTCGTTTGCTGCAGGAGTTACACGAGAAACGCACCGGTGAGTTTTTCCCAGATACAGTTGGTTTCCAAGAACGTGAGGGCATTATCAATTCTGACTACTATTTCCAACTGCAGGAACGCTATCTGCATTTGGATTAGGGGGATGGAGGGGGTATGGAACGCTACGAGATCATTCCCACGTCCCGTATTGCCGAGACACATGCTGTACCCGGCTCGAAGAGTTACACAAACCGGGCCTTGACGATTGCGGCATTGGCACGCGGATCGAGTACATTGCACGGCGCGCTTGAGAGCGACGATACACACGTGGCGCGTGAAGTCCTCAAGCACCTCGGTGTGACTGTCGAACAACATGGCTCGACCTTTGTTGTGCACGGGCATCAAGGTGAATTTATCGACCCCCAGCAACCGCTGTTCTTGGGGAACTCTGGGACAGCCACCCGTTTTTTCACGGGTATGCTCACACTTGCCGGTTTCCCCTGCACGATCACGGGGAATGCGCGTATGCAAGAGCGGCCTATCGCTGACCTCCTGGAGGCGCTGAATCAACTCGGGGCTGAGGTTGCGAGTGTGCGTGGCAATGGCTGTCCGCCTGTTCACATTGGAGCCCAGCGTTTGCGAGGTGGGGCGGCAACGATCTCAGGGGCGATCAGCAGTCAGTTCTTGTCGGCCTTACTCATGGTGTCCCCATATGCTGAACAGGATGTTACGCTGGTGGTGCGGGATACCCTGGTGTCGGTGCCCTATGTCGACTTGACCCTCGATATCATGACGCGTTTTGGGGTGGAAGTGGCGAATGATGGCTATCGCCGTTTCATCATCCGTGGACAGCAGTGCTATACGGGGCAAGCGTATACCGTAGAAGGAGACGCCTCCTCGGCCACCTATTTCTGGGGGTTGGCAGCGTTGCTAGGGCAGTCGATGTGTGTTACCAATGTGCCACCGACCTCCGCGCAGGGGGATGTGCGGTTTCTCGACGTCCTGGAGCGTATGGGGTGCATAGTATCACGCGGAGAGCGCCTGCAGGTAACAGGTCCTACGCAACTGCGGCCCCTCGGAACCATTGACCTCAATGCCTTGCCCGATGCCGCCATGACTGTGGCCGTCCTTGCCGCATTCTGTCAAGGTGAAACGCGTATCACGAACGTCGCAAATCTGCGCGTCAAGGAAACCGATCGCTTGCGCGCCCTCGCTACTGAACTCCGGAAACTCGGTGCGCAGGTGACAGAATTCCCCGACGGTTTGCAGATTCATGGCCATCCTGAGACGCTGCATGGCGCAGAGATCACGACCTATGACGATCACCGCATGGCGATGTGTTTTGGTATGGCTGGGGCACGGCTTCCTGGCATCCGGATTCAGGAGCCGGGGTGTGTGGCGAAAACCTATCCAGGCTTCTGGGAGGATCTCCAGCGCGTTGGGGTCCACGTGCAGCAGGTGTAAACGGTGAATGTTATTCTGACTGGTTTGCGCGGTACTGGCAAAAGCAGTATGGGCAAAATGCTGGCACAACGGCTCAATTTTGCGTTTGTCGATACCGATACACGCATCGAAAAGCTCGCCGGGTGTCGCATCGCTGCCATTGTGGCCCAGTACGGTTGGGAGCACTTCCGGGCCCTGGAACGCCAGGTGGTGACCCAGGTCGCTGCTACGGACCGGCATGTCGTGGCTGCAGGTGGGGGAACGTTGATCGATGCGGAGAATGCCAGGCTGCTGAAAGCGCGTGGTGTAGTGGTATTATTGGTCTGTGAGATCTCTATCTTGCAGCGTCGTCTGACCCTTGGCAGCAATCGCCCCTCTCTTACCGGTCAAGGTTCGGCCGCGGTCGAACTCGCACAGGTATGGGAAGCACGGCGGGAGCGCTATCATAGCGTAGCCGATGTGACGTATGATGTATCCGCAGAAAGTGTAAATGTCATGCAGGATCTGGAGCGGAAGGCTGCAGATATTGAGGCGCTCTTACACCAGATCCCATGTTTCCACACGGGTTAGGACAGGAGCACAGCGCTTGATTCTGGGGTTCCTCTATGATGTTTTTAAAGTCATAAAATTCTTCTTTGGACTCGGGGCACTCGTTGGCTTGATTAGCCTAGGGCTCTTATTTCTCTGGTTCTTCCTGCGCGCCGTTGTAGTTTATGCTCTTCGGAGACAACCTGCCGACCGGTACATACCACTGCGAAAACTGTTTCTTGATCTCTAATCAGCGTGGGCTCTGGTATCGCGTCTGCTTCACAGAGAGTGAGAAACATACCAGGTCAAGATGCTATCCCCCCATACCACTGCCACGAGCGCCCCGAGAGCGAGAAATGGGCCGAAAGGCAGGGGCTCTCTACGGCCCTTCCGCCGTAAAAGGATTAAGGCCAGGCCCACAGAGGCCCCGAGCACTGCGGCAAGAAAGATGGTCACGAGGACAGCGTGCCACCCGAGGAAAGCACCAAGCATCGCAATCAGTTTGATGTCCCCTCCTCCCATCCCTTCGCGTTTGAGCATAACGACGCTGAGAATTGCCATCAGGAGAAAGAGCCCACTGCCGAGGAGTACCCCCAAGATGGCATTGCGTAACCCTACGGGAGTAAGCCAGAGGCTGGTGCCCAGCCCGACGACAGTCCCCGGCAGGGTAATGGCATCAGGGATGATCGTATGGGCCAAGTCGATGCAAGAGACGATCAGTAGAGCCGTGGTGAGGAGTGCAAACACGACAGTTTGCACAGAGAGATGGTATTGATGGTACAAAAATATATACAGGAGTCCGTTGCTAAGTTCTATCAGTGGATAGCGCAGAGAAATGGCCGTTTTGCACCTGGCACACTGTCCTCCGAGCAGCAGATAACTCAGTAAAGGGATGTTGTGCCACGGGCGGAGTGCTTCCTGGCAGGCTGGGCAATGTGATCCTGGAAAGATAATGGATAAACGCTGTGGGAGGCGGTAAATACAGACATTGGCGAAGCTGCCAAATAGGGTGCCCAGAATAAAGACGACGGCATAATCAAAGGGATACTCTAAGAACATGAGACTGCCCTCCTCCCTCACGAAAAGAAGTTCGGGATAAAGAGCAAGACAATACCGGTGAGCATGATGATCAAGCCTATTGGGGCGCACCAGGCGACAAGGGCATCATAAGGCTTTGGGCACTCGTGCCCTCCCCAGAAGCCGAGAACGATGAGCAACAACCCTAGGGCCGTGAGCAATACATGACCGAGCACAATCTTACTCCCTAAGTCAGGCGCATCCCTATGAGCCAGAGGGCAAAGAAGACAGCCATCAAGCCACCCCACAGTAATCCCTGTCGCCGGGAGAAGTTGCCTGCCTCGTCCACTGTGTACCAGATCAGGCCTACGGTCGCACCTACCCAGCCAAGAAAACCGATTTCGAGCAGGATCGACCATCCTAGATGCGGGCCCACATGCCGTTGGAGCTGCATGGCAAAGCGCGCTGTGTCTTGCACCAGTTTGTCTGCATTGGGCTCTTCTCCAGCTTTGGTCTTAGCCAGGAGTGGCGCTATACGTTCTTCGCTCTTGGGAATCCAGCTCTGGTATGGAATATAAAAACTTTGCACGGCGTAGAGACTACTACGTAAGGTCTGATAGGCTTCGAGTGCCAAAGAGATCTCGCCGCGTGCTTCGGCCTCCGTGCCGAGCTGCCACAGACGTTCAACAGCGCGCTGCACTACCGTGCTGAATGGGGTATACCATTTGATCGTCCGTTCATAATGGGTCATAGCTCGTTTGTACTCGCCCTGTGTGTAGGCATCTTCACCAAGAGCGAAATCTTGTCTGGAGTTATATGCTGCTTTGGCGTATAGCAGCGCGATGAAGATGAGCATCAGGCTCACCGCACGCAGCACACTCCGCCAGACAGCCTGTGGTTGACACGGTTGCGCTAGGGCACCACGCATTGACATATTACGGTTTTCCATAGTGTTGAGCCTATCTTGAGGCAGTGTAAGCTTCTAACTCCAGCGTTGGCTGTCTGACATTACCTTCGAGAAACATCTGTCCCCAGATCTCTAAGCCCACTGCCAACCACAGCAGGAAATAATGCCAACGTAGGCGCGGCGAAGGTGGGTGGTCGAGGATACGACGGAGGTAGACATAGTTGAACCAGCCACGTGCCTCCACTCGTTGGCGTGTCAATACACGCTCAGCTACCTGCTTGAGATCCTTTTGAAACTGGTAGTAGGGGTTGAAGCTAAAGCCCCATTTCTTCTTGCGCAACGTATGGGCTGGCAGGAGTCCAGCCATGGCCTTGCGGAAGATATACTTCGTCTGCTGCCGCTTGACTTTCAAATGCCACGGAATGCTGAACGCAAAACGCACAAGATCGCGATCGAGAAAAGGTACTCGCACCTCGAGACCGTGTGCCATAGACGTGCGGTCTTCATTCATCAAGAAGTCGTCCACTAGCTTCGTGTGGAACTCAGCCCAGAGGACCTGGTCGAGTATGCTGTGACTGTTGGGGGCAAAGTAGGGATCGAATTGGGTATGGGTGAGGTCGAGGTGTTGATCGTGCCAAGCTGGGCCATACAGGTTGGCGAACGCTTCCTGATCATAATCCCAAGTGTTGCGTAAGATGAGATAGTAGCGCGTGGGGTCGCCTAAGGCCAAGAGCATTTGCAGACCACGTCGGTATTCGTCGAGTTGGAGCAGGCCAGTAGCCTGCTGGACTGTGAAGGCCCAGCGACTCAAGGGTTGGAAGAGATGCTGGGCGACTACATTTGGCACTCGGCGGTGGAATGATTGGCTCGGCGCGATGTACTGATTGTTGAGGTAGCCAGCGAAGAGTTCATCTCCCCCCAATCCCCCGTGCACCACTTTGACATGCTGGCGGGCGAACTGGGCCAGGAGATAGCCTTGGAGAATGTTTTCTTTGGGTTCTTCGGCATGCCAGATGACTTCTGGGTAGTGACGCAACGGATCAGCATCAAGTGCGAGAGCATGATGATCCGTGGCGAAATGTGTTGCAATGATCTGGGCATCACACAGTTCGTCTGTAGGCTCATTGAAGCCGAGAGAGAATGTCCGCACTGGCGCATCCACCAGCTCGCTCATATAAGAGACGATAGCACTCGAGTCGAGCCCACCCGACAAATACACCCCCAGGGGTACGTCACTGATCAGTTGCTTGCGTACGGCCTCACGTAAATAGTGGCGAATACCCTCTATGTAGTACTGCTCGTCACGTTGTGTCGCAGTGTCGTGTGGCAACTCAAAATAGCGCTCAAGGTGCACTCGGCCCTGCTCAAAGAGCAGATAATGGGCCGGGGGTAGTCGGCGTATACCTGCCAACAGTGTCCGGTCACCCGGAATGAAACGCAGGTTAAGAAAATAGTGGAGGGCCTGCAAGTCGACTTGCCGTTGGACGGCTGGGTCCCTCAAGATAGCTTTCATCTCAGAAGCGAAACGCAGAGTTTGCCCATCGCAGTGGTAGTAGAGCGGCTTCACACCAAAGTAGTCACGCGCCAGCAACAAACGGCGGTGACGGCTATCCCAAAGCCCAAAGGCGAAGATACCATCCAGACGGCTGAGGAAGGACAATCCATATTCCTCATAGCCGTGGACGAGCACTTCTGTATCGCTCTGTGAGCGGAAATGATGACCGCGCTGTTCGAGGTCGTGGCGCAAGTCACGAAAGTTGTAGATTTCACCATTATAGACGACCCATACCGTGCCGTCCTCATTGGACATCGGTTGGTCACCGGTTACCAGATCGATGATACGAAGCCGCCTGTGCCCCAAAGCAATATCGGTATCTGTATAGAGACCCTCGCCGTCTGGGCCACGATGGGCCAGACTGGCACACATGTTCTGGACGATGACACACTCTGCTGCAGGACCAGCCATACCGCAAATACCGCACATCTGTGCCTACTCCGGTTTCTGTATATCAATAGGCCGCTGCCAGGCGAAACCAAGCGAAGGAGCAAAATAGTGCATGCACCAGTTGAGGTAAGGCCAGGGGAGAAAGCGTAACCAGGGCCATTGACTGCGGGCAAGATATGGTGTGAGGTGAATGTAGCGCCAGGTTGCCAGCGCTGGTACGCTAAAGCCAGCTTCAGGCTGAGCTTCGGTCAGGCGTAAGCTCGACACGCTATAAGCCCACGCACTGGCACGCACGCGCCCTCCGAATCTTTCCACCCATGTATATAATGGTGTCAGAAGTCGCCCATTGGTCACCGTGACGTACAATACGCCTCCAGGAGCAACACAACGTGCCATCTCCTGCAAAGCCTCTCGCCAGTCCATAAATTCCTCGATGACGGCTAAACAGGTCACCAAATCAAAGGCGTCGTCTGGGAACGGCAGACATGTCGCATCGGCCTGTGTAAAGAGGACGCTGCCCACCTGCTCTCTCGTATGTAGATAAAGGCTTCGGCGCACATCACAGCCAATGCGTTGGCGCGTATCCTTGCCAAGCGCCGCAAGCAGCAACCCAGAGCCACAGCCCACATCGAGAAGGCGCGCCTGAGGGCGCCAGAGGCCAGCGGCACAGAGCGCCGCGTACAAACGCTGTGCGTGTTGTGTGCGTTGTACACAGTCCAACACCTCTGGGTCGTATTCATGACGTAGCGTCTCAAATGGATACGTCTCAATCACACGGCTCTCCCAAAGCCTCGCGCACCGCACGCACAACGCGCCATACCTGTCTGTCAGACATCGTTGGGTGATTGGGGAGGTTAAGGACACTCCGTGACCATGCGATAGCATGCGGGAACGGCGTGCCTGTATAGCCTTGGGCACGGTAGCATGCCAAATCGGGGATCACGTAGCTCAGTACCGTATCTCCTTGCACACCGCTTTGACGCATACTCTGCAGTACATGCTGGCGCTGTGCGGGCTGTTGCAGTCGCACCGCATAGATGGCATACGACGCTCCATCAGTCCAAGGGAGCAGCTCGAGACCTGGGACATCCTCTAAGGCCTGCGCGTAGATGGCCGCAATCTCTCGACGGCGGTGCATAAAGCCAGCAACTCTCTGCAATTGCGCCCGACCAATGGCTGCTTCCAGCGTTAGCATGAGCACGTCATGATCAGCCGGGAGTCGGATGGCCTCACGAGCGCGTAGGGTAAGGAGATAGCGATGGAGAGGGGTGTCAACCTGCGCGAGCCAATCCGTTAGTCTCACACACGGGCTCAACAGTGCCAGCCAGGAACTCAGGAAATAGCTCCAGCGGCGTAAGACCGCGGCGCGTCCTGGTGTGCGAAACGTCGTATGGCGATACTGACGTACGGCTTGCGCCAGATCATCGCGGTTGGTCAACAACGCACCCCCATAGAGTGTTGTCATGGGCTTGCCAAGACCAAAAGCCAGCAGCGCTGCGTCTCCCTGAGACGCCAGGCATTCACCGTGCCAGCGGGCGTCAAAGGCTTGACAACAGTCCAGCAGAATAAGCGCCTTGGGATTCTGCTGGCGTATGGCCTCGCATAGCGCTTTGGCCTCGAAAGATAGACCAAAAATGCTCGTAGGCATGACAGCAACCGTGGCGGAATGCACGCGCTCGACCATGGTTTCTGGGTCCTGGTTCGGACTGTAAGATTGAGCATCTACAAAGACTGGCCGGTACCCTGCGCACATCGTCGCATGGGCGACCACGACACAGTTGTATGCTGGTTGGACTACCTCGCCACCAGATTGCGCGAGGGCACGCAGGCATGTATAGATGGCGCTACGGCCATATGGAAAAACAATGGCGTGATTGAGGTTAAAGTAGGTTGTCAGGGCGCTCTCAAACTGCTCGACCGCGTCGAGACACGCATGCCAGGCAGCACGTAAGTCAGCCCAGTGGTAGCTTGGACGTGCGCGTGGGATCATGACTGCTCTTCCTTGGCAGGGACTCTGGGAGTCAAGATGGCGCGTGACACCAATAATATCGGGAGCGAGTACAGAATAACATAGAGTCGCTGGTAGACGAGAGCGGTAAAGACACGTTCTCGGTCAAAGCCTAACTGGCTCAAAATGGCGACTCCTCCACCCTCATAGACGCCCAGTCCAGCGAATGACACCGGGAACAGATTGAGTACAGAAATGGCGTTAGTTGTATACAACACCGGCAGAAAAGGCTGCCACTCCCCAGCCGCCCACAAGGCCAGCTGTACAACCACGCCAGCCGTCACACAGCGCAAGAGGGTCAGGACGGTATTGCCCAGCAGGTGCCATGGATGCTGTCGTAACAAGGCCGACATGGCCGCTAAGAAGCCCACCAGCCAGGCGAGACGTGAGTACATCAGCGTACAACGCACCAGATGACGTACCGATGTAGCCGCGTTGAGAGCGACGATAAGCGTGCTGCCAACTAGCAAACCGGCAGGTACCCACCATACGTATGGAATATGGAGCAAGAGACCAAGAGTTAGGGGTAAGAAGACGGCAGCGTAGAGGCTCACCGTCAGCACGCGGTCAAGCACCAGCACCGACATGCTGTCACGCACCGCGATGTGCTCGCGCCTGAGCAAGGCCGCGAGTGAGAAGTCTCCTAATGAAGCTGGTGTGAAGGTCCCTAATGAGGTCGCCACCACAAAATACCGTATGAACGAGGAAAATGACACAGGAGTCAAGGCCCGATACAAAACCC
>Ga0114129_10012313_pt1 | contig 12171 bp, 9 predicted proteins | sample RhiMetdeltSRZDD1_FD_80071 | JGI IMG/M metagenome (GOLD analysis project Ga0114129, IMG submission 80071) | Populus rhizosphere microbial communities from Tennessee, USA - Rhizosphere MetaG P. deltoides SRZDD1 (version 2) (version 2) | ecosystem: Host-associated > Plants > Roots > Rhizosphere >...
CATCCAGGCCGAGATCGTGGTCAACTGCGCCGGGCAGTGGGCCAAGCAGGTGGGCGCCTGGTGCGGCGTGACCGTGCCGCTGCATTCGTGCGAGCACTTCTACGTGGTGACCGAGCAGATCGACGGGGTCCACCGCGACCTGCCGGTGCTGCGCGACCCGGACGGCTACACCTACTTCAAGGAGGAGGTGGGCGGCCTGGTCGTGGGCGGTTTCGAGCCGAACGCCAAGCCGTGGGTCGCGCCAGACGCGCTGCCGCACCCGTTCGAGTTCCAGCTGCTCGCCGAGGACTGGGACCACTTCTCGCTGCTCATGAACAACGCCGTGGCGCGGATCCCCACGCTCGCCCAGGCGGGCATCAAGAAGTTTTACAACGGGCCGGAGAGCTTCACCCCCGACAACCAGTTCATCCTCGGTGAGGCGCCGGAGTGCCGGAACTGCTTCGTCGGGGCCGGCTTCAACTCGGTCGGCATCGCCACGGCTGGCGGGGCTGGCCGGGCGCTGGCCGAGTGGATCCTCACCGGCGACCCCGGCCTGGACATGACCGCCAACGACATTCGCCGGTTCGCCCGCTTCAACGGCAACAATCGCTGGCTGCATGACCGGGTGGGGGAGGTGCTGGGCCTGCACTACGCGATCCCGTGGCCGAACCGGGAGCTGACCACGGCACGGCCGTTCCGCCGCTCGCCCGTGCACCACCTGCTGGCGCAGGCCAACGCCTGTTTCGGCAGCCGGATGGGCTGGGAGCGGCCGGACTTCTTCGCCCCCCCGGGCGAGCCGCCGGTCATCGAGTACTCCTGGGGCGCGCAAAACTGGCTGCCCTGGGTGGCCACCGAGCAGCGCGCGACCCGCACCGCGGTGGCGGTCTTCGACCAGACCTCGTTCTCCAAGTACCTGCTCACCGGGCCGGGCAGCGAGCAGGCGCTGCAGTGGCTGTGCACCGCCGACGTGGCCGTCCCGCCGGGCCGGACGGTCTACACGGGGATGCTCAACGAGCGCGGCACCTACGAGTCCGACCTGACCGTCACCCGGCTGTCTGCCGACGAATACCTGCTGGTCAGCAGCGCCGCCACCACCGAGCGCGATCAAGACCACATTGCGAAACGGATTCCCCGGGGTGCTCACGCATCCCTGGTGGATGTGACGTCGGCGTACGCCGTCTTCGGCTTGATGGGGCCGAGGTCGCGGGACCTGCTGGGCTCGCTGTCGGGCGCGGATCTCACCGATGACCGATTCCCGTTCGGGACCAGCCGCGAGATCGACCTCGGGTGCTACACGCTGCGGGCGACCCGGATCACCTATGTGGGCGAGCTTGGCTGGGAACTGTACGTCCCGGCCGAGTTCGCGGTCGGGGTCTACCAGGACCTGATCGCCGCCGGCGCAGAGTTCGGCCTGGTCAACGCCGGCTATTACGCCATCGAGTCGATGCGGCTGGAGAAGGGCTACCGGGCCTTCGGGCGGGAGCTGACCCCGGACTACAACCCGGTCGAGGCCGGCCTGCTGTTCGCGTGCAAGCTCGGCACCGACGTCAGCTTCCTGGGGCGCGAGGCGGTCGAGAAGGCGCGGGCGGAGGGCCCGCGGCGCAAGCTCGTTTCGCTGGTCCTGGACGAGCCGGCCGCGGCGCCGCACGCCGGGCCGCAAAGTGCCGGGCCGCAAACCGCCGGGCCGCGAAGTGCGCGGGGCGCGCTGTGGGGCGGGGAGCTGGTGCTGCGCGACGGCGTGGCCGTGGGCCAGGTCATATCCGGCGCCTGGGGGGAGGCCCTCGGCGCCTACGTCGGCCTCGCCTACGTCCGTCACCCCGACGGGGACGTGGTGACGCCCGCGTACCTGCGGTCCGGCTCCTACCAGGTCAACATCGGCGGCGATATCCGGCCCGCCACCGTCCACCTCCGCCCGCCCTACGACCCGGCGGGCACCCGGGTCCGCGGCACGCCGCCCTAGCGGCGACACTGGCAAGACCGCCCGCGGCGGCCTGGCGGTCAACGTCATCGAGTGCTGAGGGGGCCGACATGGCACCAACCGCGCTGCTCCGCATGATCGGCCAGCAGGGTGACGCCCTGGACCGGATGGCCGGTCTCGACGTGACCCGGCCGGCCGGGATCCTGGCCGCGGCCGGACGGATCGTCCTGGTGGGCACCGGCACCAGCCTGCACGCGGCCGAACTCGGCGCCATGATGCTCGACGCGGCGGGCCGGGACGCGCGCTGGTATCCGGCGGCCACCTGGGCGCGGTGGAGCACCGGCCCGCGGCCGGGGGACGCCCTGCTGGTCCTCAGCCATACCGGGGAGACCGCCTACGCGGCCCGCGCCCGCGCCGATGCGCTGGCCGCCGGCGTCCCGGTCGTATCGGTCACCGGCGCCGGGCGCGGCTGGCCGGAGGCGATCGAGACCGTGGCGCCGGACGAGTCGCACACCTACACCGTGAGCTACACGGCCACGCTGGCCGTACTCGCGAGGCTTGCCCACGAGCTAGGCGCCGCGGACGGGTCACCGGGACAGCTGGCACAGGCGGCGGCCGCCGTCCGGCGGGCGTGCACCGATCCCGGTACCGAGGACGTGGCCGTGCCCGCCCGCAGCCTGGCGATCGCGGGCTGCGGCCCGTGGGGGATCACCGCCAGGGAGGGCGCGCTGAAGATCCGCGAGGGGGCCCGGATGCTCGCCGAGGGCTTCGATACCGACCGGCTGCTGCACGGCGGCGCCGTCCCGCTGACGGCCGCGGACGGGCTGGTGCTGCTGGAACCGGCGGCGGACCCCGACGGGCTCACCGCAGCGCTCGGCTCCGCCGCGGAGGCGGAGGGGGTGCCCATGTCCGTGCTGGCTGCCGCGGACGGCGACCGGCTGCCCCCGCTGCTGGCGCAGATCCCGATGACGGTGCGGCTGCAGTTGCTGGCGGAACGCCTTGCCCGCCTGCGCCGCCAGAACCCGGACGTCGCCATCGTCGGAGCGTGGGACGAGCCCGCGCTGTGGCAGATGGGCGCGCCCGGATCCGGAGTCTGACGGGCCCGCCTCTTGCCCAAGGGCACCACCGCGCCGGCCGAGGTGCCCTAGCATCGACCAATCGGGAGCGATGCTGTGGCGAGTTGTCGGCAGGGCCATCCTGTCTCCGCAGAGTCGGGATTCTGCGAGATCTGCGGAGACGACGTCTGGCCTCGCTGCAGCCAGGGACATCGCAGCGGCGTCGGCGCGCGGTTCTGCGAGACCTGCGGGGAACCGCTGCTGGCGGGCCAGGACCACGCGGCCGGCGAGGATCCCGTCACGCTCGTCCTTGACTATCGCAGCGAGCCTTTCACCGACTTCATCGCCCGGGACGAGCCGGACCCGGCCGGCGCGGCGACCGCCAATCAGCGGAACCCGGCCGGCGCGGCGGCCACTGATCCGGGGAACCCGGCCGGTAGACCGGGCTTGGCAGAGCCGTGGCGCGACGCCCGCGCCGATGTACTCGCCGGCCTGCCGCCCTACGGCGACAGGCGTCCCCCCGAGCCGGCGCCGGAGCGGCGCCGCCGCGGCCGCGTGCTGATGCTGGTGCTGGCCCTGGTCGTGCTGGCCGCGGGCGGCACGGCGGGCGCGATCGCGCTGCTCCGCCACCAGCCGACCGCGCCGCAGGCCGGCACGCCGCGAGGAGGCCCCGCTCAGGCCAGCCAGCCGGGTTCGGCCACGCCCACGGCTTCGCACCGGCCGGAATTGCCGGTCCGCGCCTCCGGGTGGACCGCCCCGGTCCCCATCGACCGGGCGCCGAGCGCCGGCAACGCGACCATCACCGGGCTTTCCTGCCCGCGGATCACGGTCTGCTACGCCGTTGACAGTGCCGGGAACGTCCTGTTGTCGACGTCGCGGTCCGCCGCCCGCCGGGGACCCTGGCGGGTCGTCGCCAGCGACCCCGGCGGCGGCCTGGTCGCGATCTCCTGCCCGACGGCCCGCTTCTGCCTCGCGGTGGATGAAGCCGGCAACGCGATCACCCTGAGCCACGGCAGCTGGAGCAGCCCGGTCTACGTGAACGCGCGGTCCGGCATCTTCACCGCCGTGTCCTGCCCGGTGGCTGCGTTCTGCATGGCCGTCGACAGCGGCGGCAACGCGTTCGCCTACGCCGCCGCGTCGAACACATGGCAGCCCTTCACCGTCGCCGCCAGCGGCGCCGGGCTCACCGGCGTCTCCTGCACCGGCCCCGGCCGCTGCATAGCCGTCGACGACGGCGGCGGCGCCTACACCTACAACGGCCGTTCCTGGAGCGCCGTCTTCCCGGTGGAAGCAGGCCATGCCTTCACCGGCGTGTCCTGCGCGAGCCAGGCGTTCTGCGCCGCGACCAACGCCGACGGCAAGGGCGCGATCTTCACCGGCGGCACGTGGACCGTGTCGTCGATGGGCACGACCGCCGGCACGCTCGCCTGCCCGGCCGACGGATTCTGCATGGCGACCACCGGGTCGGGTGGCGCGGTGGCCTACCGCAACGGCGCGTGGTCAGGGGTGACGCGGATCGACGGGCGCCGGGCCATCGGCGCCCTGAGCTGTCCCACGGCAACCGCGTGCACCGCCGTGGACCGGCAGGACAACGTGCTGTACTACGCGCCTCCGCCGTCCGGCTGACCCCGGCTACACGGCGTGCCACCATGAGACATGAACCCATGTGACGCGGCGACCCGTCCCCGGGTTCTGGACCGAGCGAGGCGCATGCGACGGCATTCCATGATCAGGCTGGCGACGGCGCGGCGCGCGGCGGCCGCCGGGATGATCCTGGGCTGTACCGGGGTGCTGGCCACCGGCTGCACCGGCGCTGGCCGGCCGGCCGCGGCAGGTTCAGCGACGCACTCTCCGCCGGCCGGGAAGCCGGGACTGGCCGTCGGCCATGCGCGGCGAAGGCTCGCCGCGGGATACATGGCGATCGCCCGGCCGGCGAACCGCCGGCTAGAGACCGACCTTGAGGGCATCGAACATCGCGACCGCAACGATCTCGCCGCCGGCGCGGCAGACCTGCGGGACGCCGCCGCCACCGAGCGCATGTTCGACCGGCAGCTCCTGGCCATGCGACTCCCTCCGGCTACCGAGGCGGTTGCCCGCCAGCTGGTGACCGCGAACGAGGCCCGGGCCCGGCTCACAGACCAGGCGGCCACCAGCACATCGCTGCGCCAGCTCCGGCAGTACGAGCGCCGGCTCGATGCGGCCAATAGGCCGGTGGAGGACGCGGTCCGCGTGATCCGCAGCCAGCTGGGCCTGCCGCCGCCCGAGACGAGCTAGCGCGAGCCTCATGGTCCACGCCGGCGGCTGGGGAGATACTGGCCGGATGAGCGAAGGGTTGGTGGTTCCGGCGCTGACGGCCGGGCCGTTCAAGCTCCGGCCGTTCGTGATGGCCGACCTGCATGTCGTGCGCGAGGCGGCACAGGACCCGTACATCCCGCTCATCACGACCGTGCCGGCGGCGTTCACCGAGACCGAGGGACGCCGGTTCATCGAGCGGCAGTGGGACCGTGCCCGGCGGGGGTCGGGCTACTCGTTCGCCATCACCGACGCCGCGACCGGCCGCGCGGTCGGCAATATCGGGTTGTGGCTGAGCGACATCGGCGCGGGGCGCGCCTCCGTGAGCTACTGGGTCGCCCCGTCAGCCCGGGGGCGCGGTGCCGCCGGTTACGCCCTCAAGACGCTCACTCTCTGGGCGCTGGGCGTCCTCGGGATCCCGCGCCTGGAACTGTACGTGGAGCCGCACAACGAGGCATCCATCCGGACCGCCGAGCGGGCCGGGTTCCGGCAGGAAGGCCTGCTGCGCAGCTGGCAGGCGGTCGGCGGGGAGCGCAAGGACATGCTCATGTACTCGCTGCTGCCGGGCGACCTGCCCGACGCCTAGCGCTTTCCCGCATCAGGGGATCAGGACGGCGCGGCGGTGGGGGGCCTGGCCGCAGCGCGACCAGCCTTCCGCGGCGTGGTCGAGCGGCAGGGTCTCCCGGTCGGCGGTGAGCCGCCCGGACGCGGCGTGGGTGAGGATCTCTCCCAGCGCGGCGGCCTTCTGCTCCCCGGTGAGCATGTTGTTGGTGTAGCCGAGGACGGACAGCATGCCGCCGCGCAGCGTAGCCGAGCCGAGGCTCGCCTGGGCGCCGGCGGAGGAGCCGAGGTTGACCAGCCGGCCGCGTGGCGACAGCACTCGCATGGCCGCCTCGGCCGGGCGTCCCCAGACCGGGTCAAGCACCAGGTCGGCGCGGTCGCCGGCGGCCTCCGCCAGGCGGGCCGCGATCGTGCCGGTGTCATCGCCGGACAGGTCGGCGACGGCATCGGCACCGAGCTCGGTGGCGCGGGTGCGGCCGTGCGAGTCCCGGCACGCGGCCACCACCCGTCCCGCCCCGAGCAGGCGGGCGGCCTGCACCGCTACCTGGCCGACGTTGCCGCTGGCGCCGAGCACGATCACGTGCTCGCCGGGCTGCAGGCCGCCCTGCCACGTGAGCGCCATCCAGGCCGCGATGGCGGAGAGCCCGAGCGCGGCGGCGAGATCGTCGCTGACGTCGTCGCGCAGCGGCAGGATCTCCGACGCAGGGACCGTGCACAGCTGCGCCATCGAGCCGTCGCCCGGCCGCATGCCCGCGCTGCTGCTGAACCAGACCCGCTGCCCGGCCGGGATGTCATCCGCCTCGACGACGATCCCGACTCCCTGCGTGCCGGGCACGTACGGCAGGGCTGGTGCGCCGAAGTACGACGTCCCGGAGGCGCAGAGCAGGTCGAGCGGGTTGACCGGCGCCGCCGTGATCCGGATCAGCGCCTCGCCGGGCCGCCGGCGCGGCGAGGGATGCGGCCCCACCTCCGGGGGCTCGCCGTGGCGGCGGAGGACCGCCGCGAGCATGGTCGGCGCGTCGCCTCCGCCGTGACCGGCGGCCGGCCCGGTCATCGCGCCGGGCCCTGGTCCTCGGTGTAGGTGTAGGTGTAGGGGTTGTCGAGGACGCGGGTCTCCGGGATCTCCGGGTGCATGCCCTCGCTCCAGGCCTCCGGGCCAAGCTCGCCGTGGAGGTAGCCGACCGTCTGCTCGATCGCCTGCCGTGCCTTGCCGAGATCGGTGCCGACCAGGCGGTGATCGTATTTGACCACCCGGCCGTTCACCACCACCGTGTGCACGTCGCCGCGCCCGGCCTGGAAGACCACGTGCCCGTACGGGTGGTGCAGCGGGAACATCACCGGCGAGGCGTCGTTCTTGATCAGCACAACGTCCGCCTTCTTGCCCGGCTCCAGGCTCCCGGTCAGCGAGTCCATGCCGAGCGCCTTGGCGCCGCCCCGGGTGGCCCAGTCCACCACCTGCTCGGCGCGCAGGCGATGGTGCGTCACGGTCTCGTCCTGGCTATGCGCCTCTAGGTGCTCGCGGGCGCGGTCCGCGCTGAGCGTGGCCCGCATGGCGGAGAACAGGTCAGCGCTCCACCAGACGCTGGTGTCCATGGACAGCGAAACGCCGATGTCGTGCTGGCGCAGCTTCCAGGTGGGCGGGTAGCCCTGGCCGGCGCTCTGCTCGCTCTCGGTGGACAGCGAAGCGGACCCGCCGGTCGCGGCGATCCGGTGGTAGGAGTCGGGCGACAGGCTCGCCGCGTGCACGTAGATCGTGGACGGGGTCATGAATCCGTTCTCGTGCATGAGCCGGATCCCGTCGTCGGTGGTCACCTTCCACACCCCGGCGTGGGTGGTCACCGGCACGCCCAGGTCGCGGGCCACCTCGAACGCCGCCTTCTCCGGGAAGTCCGGGCTGGCCGGGGGCACGTCGAAGGCCATCTGGAAGCCGAGCATGTCGTTGCCGCCGCCGAACCGCCTGCCGACGAAGTCGCGGAACTCCGGTGCGCCCGACCACTCCCACGGGGCGGCCTGGATGTTCCCGTAGGCGAGCACGAACCGCCCCGGCACCTCCTGCAGGGCGTCGGTCGCCGCCTCGGCGTGCTCGACCGTCTGCAGGTTGTGCGACCAGTCCACGGTGGTGGTCACTCCGGCGTCGATCGCCTCGATCGCGCTGAGCAGGTTGCCCGCGTAGATGTCCTGCGGCCGGAACGACTTGCCCCACTGGAGGTAGTTCCAGACGAAGTACTGGGTGAGCGTCCAGTCGGCGCCGTAACCGCGCATCGCCGTCTGCCACATGTGCCGGTGGGTGTCGATCATCCCCGGCATGACGATGCCGCCGGTCGCGTCGATCTTGGCCGTCCCCTCGGGCACCTGGAGGCCGGGACCGACGTCGGCGATCCGGTCCCCGGAGATGAGGACGTCGGCGCCCCGCAGCACGCGATGGGCGTCGTCCATCGTCAGCACGGTGGTGTTGCGGAACACGATCGGCCGGCCGGGCGTCAGGTCAGCGGCCGTGAGGCCGGCTCCTGGCTGACCGCCTGCGGCGTCCGGGCTGGGTGCGGCTGTCATGGCTTACCTCCGCTGTGTTTCGAACCCAGTGCATCATTCCAGGGCCCAACCCTGTCAGGCGGGCACCCGCCCACAAGGACGGACATATGTCCGCGTGGCGGCTATAGGCGGCCTGACGGGAAGATTGGCCGGCCTGATAGCCGGTGTCAAGTGGCCGTTTCGTGCCGCTGGCGAGTCAGGCATACTGGCCATGTCCGCCATGCGGACGCTGCGGCCCGACGTGGCCTCAGCCACCGCGCGACACGCCTCTGCGGAGCAGCCCATGCCACGCCGCGACACCAGCCCGGACTTCATCGAGGCCCTGGCCCGCGGCCTCGATGTGATCCAGGCCTTCCAGCCGCGCCAGCCGGTCATGTCGCTGGCCGCGGTGGCGGCGGCCACGGGGCTGGCACGCCCCACCGCACGCCGGATCCTGCTGACGCTGGAGCAGATGGGCTACGTGCGCGCGGCGGAAGGCGGGTTCGAGCTCACCCCGCGCGTGCTCGAGCTGGGCATGTCCTACGTGCTGTCCCGCAACCTGTGGGAGGTGGCCAGGCCGCACATGGAGCGCCTGGTGGCACGCACCCACGAGTCGTCATCCATCGCGCAGCTGGACGGGTCGGACATCGTCTACGTGGCCAGGGTCGCGGTCCCGAAGATCGTCGCACTGGCGGTGACGATCGGCACCCGTTTCCCGGCGATGCAGACCTCGCTGGGAAAGGTGCTGCTGGCAGCGCTCTCGCCCGAGGAGGCGGAACGCGTGCTCGCCGAGCCGAGCCGATCCGGGATCCCCCCTCGGATCGTCTTCAGTGGCGAGGAACGGGCGGCCAGCCTGCGGGAGGTCCGTGCGCGCGGCTGGGCGCTCACCGATGAGGAGCTGGCCGCGGGGATCCGCTCGGTGGCCGCGCCGCTCCGGGACGGGGAGGGCCAGGTGATCGCTTCGATGAACGTGAACACGCACGCCGCCGAGACCCCGGTCGAGGTGCTGACCGGGGAGTACCTGCCGCTGCTACTGCAGACCGCCGGGGCGATCAGTGCCGACTGGGCAGCCTGCCAGGCGGCGCCCCAGGTCACCGTCCCGCAGCCCACCGCCCCACGGTCGGCGCCGCAGCCCCTGGCGATGCCGTGACGCCGGCCGTGACACTGGGTTTGCGCCGCACCCACACCGCACCTTGCCGGACAACTGTCCGGCAAGCGGACAAAAGGACATGTTCCCCGCTATGAGCCAGCCAGGCACGCCACGTCCCGACACCTCGCCTCCCGCCCGGTCCGGGCCGCTGGCGGGGCTGGTCGTCGCCGACTTCTCGCGGGTCCTGGCCGGCCCGTACTGCACCATGCTGCTGGCCGACCTCGGCGCCGACGTGATCAAGGTGGAGAGCCCGGGCGGCGACGACACCCGCCACTGGGTGCCGCCGGTCACCGAGGACGGGGTGTCCACCTACTTCCTGGCCATCAACCGCAACAAGCGGTCGGTCGTGCTGGACCTCCGCGAGGACGGCCAGCGGGCGCTGGCGCAGGAGCTGGCCCGCCGGGCCGACATCTTCGTGCAGAACTTCAAGCCCGGCGGCCTGGCCCGGTTCGGCCTCGACTACAAGTCGGTCCGCGCCGCCAACCCGGCCATCATCTACGCCTCGATCAGCGGGTTCGGCGCCGGCGGCGGCAAGGACCTGCCCGGCTACGACCTCATGGTGCAGGCCATGTCCGGCCTGATGAGCCTGACCGGCGCCCCGGACGGGCCGCCGTACCGGGCGGGCATCTCGATGTTCGACGTCATGGCCGGCCTGCACACGGCCATCGCGATCCTGGCTGCCCTGCACCACCGGTCCGCCACCGGCGAGGGCCAGCACGTCGAGGCCAGCCTGCTGGCCTCCGCGCTGTCGGGCATGGTGAACCAGACCAGCGCCTACGTCACCGGGGGAGTGGTCCCGTTCCGGATGGGCAACTCCCACCCCAGCCTCACGCCCTACGAGCCGCTGCCCGCCGCCGACAAGGAACTGATCGTCACCGCGGGCAACGACGCGCAGTTCCGCAAGCTGTGCGAGGTGATCGGGGCGCCCGAGCTAGCGGACGATCCCCGGTTCGCGGCCAACGAGGGGCGCACGGCCAACCGGGACGAGCTGCGGCCACTGCTGGCTCAGCGGCTGGCCGCCCGCACGGCGGCGGAGTGGTTCGACGACCTGATCGCGGCGGGCGTGCCGGCCGGCCCGATCAACACGGTTGATGCCGGCGTCGCCTTCGCCCGCGACATAGGGCTGGAACCGGTGGTCACCGCGGGCGAGGGAGAGACGGCCAGGCCCACGGTCCGGCACCCGATCACCTACTCCGTGACCCCGCCCAGCTACCCGCTGCCGCCGCCGGCTCTGGACGAGCAAGGGGACGAGGTCCGCTCCTGGCTCGCCGGGCCGCCCGGCCCGCTTGGCCCGGCACGCCCGCGGCCACCTCACCCGACGACGGGATCGAGCGCGTGACGCGGCCCGACGGGGTGCCCCGCTTCCCCACTTCCCTGGGTGCCTCGGACCCGGACACGATCACCCTGCTCGGCAGGGACCTCGCCGCCGACCTCATGGGCAAGGTCGGGTTCGGCGAGCTGGCGCTGTGGCTGGTGACCCAGCGCCGGCCCACGCCCTCGCAGGTCCGGGTATTCGAGGCGGCGCTGGTCGCGCTCGCCGACCACGGCTTCACGCCAACCGCGATCGCGGCCCGGCTCACCTACCTGAGCGCGCCGGACTCGGTGCAGGGGGCGCTCGCGGCCGGCCTGCTCGGCGGCGGCTCCCGCTTCCTGGGGGTCACCGAGGACGCCGGGCGGTTCCTGTCCGGCACCCTGGCCGCGGCCGGCCAGCCATATCCCGCCGATGACAAGGGCTGGGACGCGCTGGCTCTCGCCGCGGTACGCGAGGCCCGTGCCGCAGGCAAGCTCATCCCAGGCCTCGGCCATCCCGTGCACAAGGTCACCGACCCCCGCACGCCGGCCCTCATCGCGATCGCCGACGAGGAGGGGCTGCGCGGCCCGCACCTTCGCCTGTTCGAGGCGATCGGCCGGGTTCACCCGCAGGTGCTCGGCCGGACGCTGCCGCTCAACGGCGCGGGCACCTGCGGCGCCGCCCTCGCCGATCTCGGGCTCCCGCCGGATCTGCTGCGGGGATTCGCGCTGCTGGCCAGGACCGCCGGGCTGCTGGGCCAGCTGGCCGAGGAACAGCGCCGCCCGGTCGGCATGGACGTCTACCTCACGGTCGAGCACAACACCGAATACCTGCCACCCGACTCTGGCGCAAACACCTGAGGGAGCCGCCATGGCCACCGTCGCAGCGGTCATCGCATCGACGCACCACCCGTTCTACTACCGGGCCAGCACCTCCACCGGCACGGACCGGCCGCCGTTCGCCGACGAATGGGTCGCCAAGATCGAGGCGTTCCGCCAGACACTCACCCGCGCCCGCGCCGATGTCCTGGTCATGGTCGGCTCCGACCACTTCCACCAGCTGTGGCTCGACAACATGCCGCAGTTCCTGGTCGGCAAGGCGCCGTTCTACGACGCGAACTTCTACAACGAGGAGCGGGAGTTCGGCCTGCCGAGGATGTTCGTGCGCGGAGACGAGGAACTGTCCGGGTACTTGCTCCGCCAGGGGATGGACGCCGGCTTCGACCTTGCGTTCAGCAACGAACTGCGGATCGACCACAGCATCACGTGTCCGCTGATCACCTTGCGGCCGGAAGCGGACCTGCCGATCGTCCCCATCTACACCAACATCTTCGCGCCGCCGCTGCCGCAGCCGGGGCGCTTCGTGGAGCTGGGCCGGACCATCCGGCAGCTGGTCGAGTCCTGGCCCAGCGACAAGC
>Ga0114129_10012314_pt1 | contig 12170 bp, 11 predicted proteins | sample RhiMetdeltSRZDD1_FD_80071 | JGI IMG/M metagenome (GOLD analysis project Ga0114129, IMG submission 80071) | Populus rhizosphere microbial communities from Tennessee, USA - Rhizosphere MetaG P. deltoides SRZDD1 (version 2) (version 2) | ecosystem: Host-associated > Plants > Roots > Rhizosphere >...
CATCGCTGCGGACTTCACCACATGGATCGAGCTCGACGTAGCCGCGATCTTCGGTTTGCCGCTGGTCCTTGCCGGTGCTACACGCAGTCGAGCGCTGCTGTGGATGCTAACGGGATTGCTTATCACGACGACGTTCGTTGTGTACGCGATGCAGATCCCCGCGGGCACGTTCACGGTGGAGGCGGCGTTCTTTATAAAAAGGGTGCTCAACGCGGTTTCATTGCTGCTTCTGGCAGGACTGCTGGACGACTGGATGAGGTACGCCGCCACCAGTGAAGCGCAAGCACGACTCATCAAGGAGCAAAACGAGAAGTTGCAAGCGGCCAAGGTGTCGCGCCGAATGGTCGAGGTACAAGAAGCAGAGCGGCGGGCGGTGGCCAATCACCTGCACGACCTGGTGGGACAGAAGCTGACTGCGCTCAGCATTAATTTAAATATCGTCAAGGGTCAGCTATTGCCAAGTCAGACAACGCAGATCGGAGTCCGGTTGGACGATTCGCTAAAGGTGGTGGAGGAAACGACCGAGAGTATTCGAGACGTCATGGCCGAGTTGAGGCCGGCCGTACTGGACGACTTTGGGCTTACACCAGTATTGCGCTGGCACGCAGAGCAGTTCACCAAGCGAACCGGGGTGGCGACGTCGGTTGTCGAACAGGGGCCGGTTCGTCGGCTATCGCCAACGGCGGAACACGCACTCTTCCGCATGGCCCAGAATGCGCTCGCGAACGTGGCCAAACACGCGCGCGCTGACAAGGCCGTAGTGACCCTTCGAATGACTCCGCAATCGACCTGCCTTACCGTGGCCGACAATGGCGACGGCTTCGACCCGACAGCAGTTCAACAACCGAGCCGGGACCACGGCTGGGGCCTGATGATCATGCGCGAGCGCGCCGCCGCGATCGGCGCGCGATTGAGTATCGAATCAGCGCCCGGGCATGGAACCAAGGTCATCGTGACATTGAACGGGCATACACATGATCAGAGTTCTGCTGGCGGATGATCACGCCGTTGTGCGTGACGGCCTGCGTGCTCTGCTCCAAGCGCAGCCTGAAATCGACGTGGTGGGGGACGTCTCGAATGGACGCGAGGCTGTGCGCCAAGCGCAAAAACTGCGGCCGGACGTAGTGGTCATGGACATTGCCATGCCGGACCTGAACGGAATTGAGGCGACCGCGCAGATGCAGGATGCTTGTCCCTCCACGCAGATCCTGATTCTGTCAATGCATTCGACTACGGAACACATCTTTCGTGCCCTTCAGGCAGGCGCACGCGGCTATCTGCTGAAGGATTCGGCCGGGGCGGAGGTGGTCGAGGCGGTTCGTGTCGTGCATGCGGGGCGGCGCTACCTTAGTCATAAGATTGCCGCGACCGTGATTGACGACTATATCGCCGAGCGCCACCGGACGAGCCCTTTGGAGAGCCTGAGCCGCCGCGAGCGCCAGATCCTGCAGCTAATCGCGGAAGGGAAGACGAGCGCTGAGGTTGGGACGATGCTGTTTCTGTCGCCGAAAACGATCGATACCTATCGCAGTCGAATGATGCACAAACTGGGTATTAGTGATCTCCCGAACTTAGTCAAATTCGCGATCCAGCACGGAGTGACTCAACTCGAGTAAGCCACTGGCGCTTATATTTAGACATTTCGATCGCGGTCACGCGCAGGTGCCTCGTTGCCAGCACCAGGTCGCGCCGCGGTATGCAAGGCAAAGCGGGATGCTGGACCGCGACCATCGGCAGGTTACCGGGGAGTGAACTCCGGCTGTTGCCATGACGCAAGCGCCACGCAGCCTGCGTCGGCGGGAACGTGGCGCGGTGCGCCATCATCCAATGGGCAGTGACACGCGATGCGGCGCGGCGGGAGGCCATGCACGCCAGTCGCACAAAAAGAGGACCTACGTGAACGCGCGAGATCGATTCGTTCTACCGGACATTCAGTCGCAGCCGGATACCCGCGATATTGGGATTGCTGCGGTCGGCGTCAAGCGGGTGCGCTATCCGGTGACTCTGCTGATCGGCGAAAGGCTGGTGCCGACCATCGCCACGCTGTCAATGACTGTGGGCTTGTCCGCAAACGCGAAGGGCACGCATATGTCGCGGTTTCTCGAGATCCTCGAGCTGCAGGCCGAACCGTTGAGTCAGGGGCGTTTCCGGATAATGACGATTGACATGCTGGAGCGCCTGAACGCGCACAGCGGGACCATCGAGATGCGATTCCCCCATTTCGTGAGAAAGGCGGCGCCCATTTCCGGAGTGCAGAGTCACCTCGACTACGACGTTCGCTGGCGTGGAACCGTGGCCCCTGATGGCGCGTATTCATTCTGGATGCGCGTCACGGTGCCGGCGACCAGTCTATGCCCGTGCTCGAAAGCAATATCCGACTATGGAGCTCATAACCAGCGCTCGCACATCGTAGTCGACGCGCAGATCGAGGGGGAGATGGCGGTCGAAGAAGTGATTGCGATCGCCGAACGCAGTGCCTCGTGCGAGGTATACGGCCTTTTGAAGCGGTCCGACGAGAAGTACGTGACTGAACGGGCATACGACAACCCCAAGTTTGTCGAAGACTTGGTGCGCGACGTGGCGGTCACGCTGAATGGTGAGCGGCGCGTACTGGCTTACACGGTCGAAGCAGAGAACTTCGAATCCATTCATAATCACTCGGCATTCGCGCGTGTCGTGCGTCGATCGCCATCGACCAAGCTTGGGCATTCCAGATCGACACACACGTGGGTGTCGCCGGTCGAGGACGTCATCGTATAAGCCATACGAAGTACTACCGAAAGGGGCGAGGAGAAGCACTAGCGAGGGCACACACCGTCGGCGACGCCAAGCAGTGCCATGTACCTATCCACAAAGTAAGCACAGCCGAACATTAAGAACAGGAAGGATCACGGGCGTGGCAGGGAGTCTCGAGTTTCCGATGCGGCCGGGTACACAACGCATCGCTCTGGTATTGCAAGGAGGCGGCGCCTTAGGCGCGTATCAGGCGGGCGTGTTTCAGGCGCTCGACGAGCGGGGGGTCACGCCGAATTGGGTGGGTGGCACTTCGATCGGCGCAATTAACGGGGCGATCATCGCCGGCAATCCTCCCGAGCAGCGCCTCGAACGTCTGAAGCGCTTCTGGAACACCGTCCTGCACGAGGATCCCTTCGATTTGCGTGGACTGCCGGACGTCGTGCGTCAGACCTACAGCTACTGGTCAGCGATGGCGTCTCTGATCGCCGGGCATCCGCGGTTGTTCTCGCTCCACCCGTTCTTGCCCTTTGGCGTAGGGAACACGGGCTCGGCAGACACTGCAAGCTTCTACGACACGGCTCCGCTGCGGGAGTTATTGCTGGAGACCGTCGACCTTGATTACCTCAACAACGGCTCCATGCGTTTCAGTCTGGGAGCGGTGCATGTCACCACGGGACGATTGCGCTATTTCGACAATTCGCTTCAGCGCATCGGTATCGAACACATCCTAGCGAGCAGCGCGCTGCCTCCGGCGTTTCCTCCCGTGGCGGTCGATGGCGCGCTGTACTGGGACGGCGGCCTCTACTCGAATACGCCGCTCGACGTGGTGCTCGACGATTATCCGCGAGTCAACACGCTGTGCTTCATGGTTGATCTGTGGAGCGCGTGCGGTGACGAGCCTCACTCCATCAGCCAGACCCTGGATCGACAGAAGGACATCATGTACGCAAGCCGTTCCGACCGCAACATCGAAACCTACGAGGCGATGCACAATTTGCGCCGGGTGATCCGGGAGCTTTATGGCCAGTTGTCGGAGGCAAAGCGCAACGTCCCGAAAATGCGGAAGCTCGCGGAGTGGGGCTGCCACACGACCATGGACATCGTGCATCTGGGCAACCGTGACCTCGATTGGGAACTCGCCAGCAAGGACCTGGATTTCTCTCGCACAGTCATCGACGAGCGCTGGCAACTCGGCTATGCCGACGCGAAGCGGGTGCTCGATCGCGCACCGTGGATGGATTGGGTCGATCCGCTGGTCGGCGTGGTCGTGCATCGGATGCCGGCCGTCACTGCATGAACCATCCGTGACTCACCACCAGCGATTGGCCGGTGAGTGCGTTGCTGGGGAACGCGGCGAACAGCAGCGCTACCTCGGCGACATCGTCGACAGTCGTGAATTCGCCGTCGACTGTTTCCTTTAACATCACCTTCTTGATGACGTTATCCTCGGAAATGCCGAGTTCCCTGGCTTGTTCCGGAATCTGGCGATCGACGAGTGGGGTGCGCACGAAGCCGGGGCATATGACGTTGGCGCGAACCCCGTGCACGGCGCCTTCCTTCGCGACCACTTTGGCGAGTCCGATTAGCCCGTGCTTCGCGGTGACATAAGGCGCCTTGAGCACTGACGCTTCCTTGGAGTGCACCGAGCCCATGTAGATCACGCTTCCGCGGCCCACCCGGTACATATGGGGCAAGCACGCCCGCGTAGTTAGGAACGCGCCGTCGACGTGGATGGCCATCAGTTTTCTCCAGTCGGCGTAGCTGAACTCCTCGACTGGATGGACGATCTGGATACCGGCGTTGCTGACCAGGATATCGACTCCGCCATACGCCGCGACGACGGCCGCCACGCCGGCGTTGACGGCGTCTTCGCTGGTGACGTCCATCGCCACGCCGCATGCTTTGCCGCCTGCCGTCGTGATCTCATTGGCGGCGGCGTTCGCGGCATGGAGATCGAGGTCCGCGATGGCGACCTTCGCGCCTTCGCGGGCGTAGCGCTGGGCGATCGCTTTGCCGATGCCGCTGGCTGCACCGGTGACGATCGCGATTTTGCCTTCAAGTTTCATCAGTAGTCCTTCGGGCCATGAGAATCGACGGGACGCATTGCGCGATAGCGCATTGTTTCACCCACTTGCCTTGGCTCGCCCTTGATGCATGGCGTCTATGGCGATAGTCGAGTGTGCGTACGCTGCCCCGGCACGCATCTCGGCGGCAACCCAGATCGCTTCCATGAGCTCCTGCTCGGTCGCGCCCTTTTGGGTAGCGAGTTCCGTGTGGCCGCGGATGCAATAGGGACATTGCGTCACATGCGCAACCGCGACCGCGATGAGCTGCTTGGTCTTCTCCGGCAAGGCGCCATCGGCGAAGACACGCTGCCCGAATGCCCGAAACGCGCTGTGAATTTCTGGCGCCAACTCTCTTCGTTTCTGCGCCAGCTCTTTCGTGGTATCCGGATAGATGTGCTGTTCCATTGTGCTCCTCTCGATGAATGTAGATTGCTCGCGGCTTCGTGCCGCCCGCGCCGGCGTTTAGTGCCGATAATCAAAGCTACCGTGCAAGCGTCGCGTTGCATTGATGCGGCTGATTGCGGTGCACGGTTTAGCGAACGAGCGGCGTGATCCGCGCGCGCAGCGCGGGTACGAGCTGGCGGTCAAACCAAGGATGACACTTGAACCAAGGTTGGTTGCGTGGCGAGGGGTGTGGCAACGGGAAATATTGCGGAGAATAGTCCCTCCACGCCCGCGTAGTCGCCGTCAGTGAACGCTTGCGGCGGCTGCGCAGAAAATGTCGTTGCGCATACTGGCCGATGAGCAAAGTCAACTGAATGTCAGGCAAGTTGGCCAGCAAGCGATCGAGCCACAACTCAGCGCATTCGCTTCGCGGGGCCATGTCGCCGCTCTTGGCCCTGCCGGGATAGCAATAGCCCATGGGAATGATCGCGATGCGCGAAGCGTCATAAAACGTGTTCTTGTCCACCCCCATCCATTCACGCAAGCGTTCGCCGCTCGGGTCATCCCACGGGATGCCTGTCGTATGCACGCGCAGCCCCGGAGACTGCCCGACGATGAGAATCTGAGCCGCTGCGTGTGCTTGGACTACGGGACGGGGTCCGAGCGGGAGATGGCCCGCGCATGCACGGCAACTGCGAACGGCCGCGAGCAACTCGTCGAGCGAAGCATACGTTGCCGCTCGCAACCCCTTTCTGTAGATCGTGATCATGTTCAACGTAGACCCGATGTTTGAGTGTTCGTTCGCCCGCAGTCGACGAGCGGATCGATGGCAGTGCGCTGTCAAAGATTCCCTACACGAATGGTCAAGGATTTGCGCTGGCCGGCGCTGTGAAGGTTGAGTATCGTCCGACTTCAGGTGACGGGCCTCCGCGCGCAATGGCAACAGCGGACAGCGGTCGCGACGTCCAATGCCGAGTTCGATTAAGACGGAGCATCGGCAGAATCGATCCAACGTAAGCTCAACAGGAGTCAGTAATGAACATCGCAGCGGCAGCACTGTGCAGCGCATTGGCGCTGACGGCATACGGCGCCTGGGCACACCCGGCCGGTCCGACAGATCCGCAAATCGCGGCCATCGTCGTGACCGCCAATCAAGTGGACATCGACGCGGGCAAACTTGCGGTGGCGAAAGCGCATGCCAAGGAAGTGAAAGCCTTCGCCCAACAGATGATCACGGATCACACAGGTGTCAACAAGCAGGCGACGGAGCTCGTAACGAGGCTCAAGGTGAAGCCGGAGGAGAATGACACGAGCAAGGGGCTCAAGCAAGGCGGCGACGACAATCTCGCGAAGCTGAAGAACCTCAAAGGGGCGGAGTTCGATCGCGCTTACGTCGATCACGAGGTGACCTACCACCAGACCGTAATCGATGCACTAGACCAGACGCTGGTGCCGCATGCGAAGAACGAAGAACTGAAAGCGCTGCTGATCAAGGTGCGACCGGCATTCGTTGCGCATCTCGAGCATGCAAAGAGCATACAAGCCAAGCTGGACAACTAAGATGATGATCGGGCCCCGCGCTCCGGAGGTTTCGTATATGCGCCTGGCCGGCAGGATGGGAGTGGTGCTCTTCGTGGCAGCGGCCGTGGGGTTCGTCACTCCCGCCGTCGCTGCGCAGACCCACACGGTCGCCATGGACGGCACCCGCTTTATTCCGGAGACGCTCGCCGTCAAGCGGGGAGACCGGGTGGTGTGGGTGAACAAGGATCCGTTCCCGCATACCGCGACTGCCGGCCGGATTTTCGATTCCAAGAGCATCGCGGCGGGCCACTCATGGTCCTACGTAGCGCGCAAATCGGGCGAGTTTGCATACGTCTGCACGCTGCATCCAGGGATGAAAGGCACGCTGATCGTGCATTAGCAGGACAGGCGCGGCGCGCCAATTCGCGCATGGACGTCTGCAGAGATTGGCTCGCCAGGCATCCGCCGGCCCAATAGAGAGAATATCGCATGAGCACGAATACACTCGCCGGACCTGATTTAGTCGAGGGAGTCGCGTTGTCGCAGCTGGGCGAGAACTCCATGCTGCTCGGACATGCATATGGCGAACCGGTGATTCTTGCGCGGCGTGACAATGAGCTGTTCGCGATCAGTGCCCTCTGCACGCATTATGGGGCGCCGCTCGTCGATGGCCTTCTGGTGGGCGACACGGTGCGCTGCCCGTGGCATCACGCCTGCTTCAGCCTGCGTACGGGCGAGGCGCTTCGCGCTCCCGCTCTGGACCCAATCGCCTGCTGGCGCGTCGAGCTGCGAAGCGGCAGCGTCTATGTTCGGGAAAAGCTGGAGACTGTGGTAGGGGCGCCAGCACCGCGTATGGCTAGCACGCCCGCATCCATTGTCATTATCGGGGGCGGTGCGGCCGGCAACGCCGCTGCGGAAATGCTGCGGCGAGAGCACTATGCCGGCCGCATCACCATGCTGAGCGCGGACGAGTCGCTGCCGTGTGATCGTCCGAATCTCTCTAAAGGCTACCTTGCAGGCGGCGCGCCCGAGGAGTCGAATCTTCTCCGAACGGCGGAATTCTACAAGCAGCGCGACATCGACGTGAAGCTCAACGCACGCGTGGTTGCTATCGACACGCTGAGTCGCAACGTGCGGCTCGAAGACGGCTCGCGGCTAGACTATGGTGCGCTCCTGCTCGCCACCGGGGCCGAGCCAGTGGGCCTCGAGATGCCCGGCGCCGATCTCCCCCATGTGCACTATCTGCGCACGCTGGCTGACAGTCGCGCTCTCGTCAACCGTGCTTTGACGTCGCGCCGAACAGTGGTGATCGGCGCCAGCTTCATCGGCCTCGAGGTGGCGGCATCGCTGCGCGCGCGAAGCATCGACGTGCATGTGGTCGGACGGGAGGCGTGCCCCATGGAACGCATCCTCGGAGCGCAAGCGGGAAATTTCGTGCGCAAGCTTCATGAGCAGCATGGCGTGACTTTTCATCTCGGGACGACCGCCACCGCGATTCAGGAGCGCAGTGTCGTCTTGCAGAATGGCGAAAGGCTCGACGCCGATCTCGTCGTGATCGGAATCGGCGTCCGACCGGCGATCTCTCTGGCGGAACGAGCAGGACTCGCGATCGACCGTGGAGTCACGGTGGACGAATACCTCGCCACCAGCGTGCCAGGAATCTTCGCCGCCGGCGACATCGCGCGCTGGCCGGATCCGCTTACCGGGGAGCGAATCCGCGTCGAACACTGGGTGGTAGCCGAGCGCCAAGGACAGACCGCGGCGCGCAACATGCTCGGACATCGGGAGCGTTTTACTTCCGTGCCGTTCTTCTGGACGGAGCAATACGATTTCGGCCTGGCTTATGTCGGTCACGCCGAACGATTCGATCGCGTTGAGATTGCGGGAAGTCTCGATCAGCGGGACTGCACGATCTCCTATCAACGAGCGGGCAAAAAGTTGGCAGTCGCGGTCATTCACCGTGATCTTGAAGGTCTTCGCGCAGAGGTCGAATTTGAGCGCTCACTCGTGGCAAACAAGCTACCTGACTCCTCCTGAATTGAGGTCGCGTTTTCGACTTGGTGCTGGGGTTGCCTGAGCGGTTAGCGTCGGCGTACCAGAAGGAACGATTCAATGGATGTGATCTCGATGCACAGTCCTTGTGTGTCCAACACTCCGCCGGCGCCTGCTCCGAGTCCGCTCGAGAAGACGTTGAGGATACTGTCGGTGGTCACAATGTTGATGACCATCCCTCAGGTGCTAACGATCTGGATAGGCCATAACGCGAGTGGCGTTTCACTCGCCTCCTGGAGCGCATATCTAGCTTCGGCCTGTCTCTGGTTCGTCTATGGGGTTCAAAGACACGACAAGACGATCTACGTCGCGTGCATCGGCTGGATCGTTCTGGACGCTGCGATCGTGGTCGGCGTCGTTAGCCATTCGTGAGCGGCTGCGCACAACGCTCAGTTGCGCGGAAGCCGTTTGGCGGCGCTGCCGCCGTGCGCTAATCGCAGATGTACTGTGCGTCCGCGGTTCGGAGTTGTGCACATCACCGATGCGAAGAACGCCGTTGTGCGTCCCTATACCTCACCCACTCGCATCATCCAATGCCGGCTGAGTTATAGGAGAGTCTTGACTTCGGCCGTAAGTATCTCCTAACGCATTCGTTCGGTCGTGGAACGGATATGTGCTTGCCCAGCTAGCGGTGGCTTGCCCAATTTCAAATTGGTTTCCCGTGTCGATCTATCAAGGTCGCCCCACCAAATTCATCAAGCGTTCCCGATGGCCCGCCGCATCAATGCCGCTTATTGTTTGGCAGAGATGCGTTGTGCTGCCGCATTGAAGGCCGACGCGATAGGAAGCGTTTGAGCGGACTCGATGTCGCTCGCGTGCATTGATCGGATGCGCGGTCATCGTCGTCGTTAAAACGCGCCAGGGTACGCAAGAAGCGTGCGCCGCGTGCGAAACGACAACACGCAAGACGACCGGTCCGAAACCGACGGACGTTGTCAAGGAGAACAGGATGAATCTGGGAACGATGGCCGTGCCACTGGGCGCGGCGTTTATGACGATTGGTATGGCGGTTCTCGCTCTCGGCGCAGGTCCGGCCATTGGCGCAACCGCGGTCGACCAATTCAAGCCGGTGACTCAAGACCGGCTCCTGCGAGCGGCCGAGAATCCGAGCGACTGGCTGATCTACGGCGGGAACTACGCAGGCACCTGGTTCAGCCCGCTCAAGCAGATCGACACGACCAACGTCAGCAAACTTGCGCCGGCTTGGGCGTTCTCGATGGGGGTTTTGGGAGGCCAGGACGGAATCCCGGTTGTCAATAACGGCGTCATGTACATCACGTCGGCCTGGAGCAAGCTTTTCGCGCTCGACGCCCGGACCGGAACACTCCTATGGATGTACGAAGCCGATCTTCCCGAGAACATATCGGCGATGCTCTGCTGTGACGTGGTCAACCGCGGTGTGGCTGTTCTTGGAGATCGGGTCTTTTGGGCGACGCTCGACGGCCATCTCCTCGCGCTCGATGCGCGAAGCGGCAAGGTGATCTGGAATGTCACGGTCGCCGACTGGCAGGCGGGATACACGCTGACCGCTGCGCCGCTCGTGGTGAAGAACAAGGTGCTCATCGGTCCCGGCGGCGGCGAATTCGGCGTTCGGGGATTCCTCGTCGCGTACGACGCCGACACCGGCAAGGAAGCGTGGAAGACCTACACGGTGCCGGCTCCCGGCGAGCCGGGTAGCGAGACTTGGCCGGGGAACACCGAAGCCTGGCGCCACGGCGGCGGCTCGACGTGGCTCACCGGCGCCTACGATCCCGATCTCAACCTCGTCTACTGGGGCACGAGCAATCCTTCGCCAGTGTTCTACGGTCCTCAACGGCAAGGCGACAATCTCTACACGAGCTCGATGCTCGCGCTCGACGCGGACACCGGCAAGATCAAGTGGCACTTTCAGTTCACGCCACACGACGTCTGGGATTACGACGGCGTCAATCAACCGATGCTGCTCGACAACGTGCGGCTTGCCGACGGACGGGTCGTGGCGAAAGCGCTCGCCCAAGCCAATCGCAACGGACACTTCTATCTGCTTGATCGGACCAACGGACACGTTGTCTATGCACATCCCTTCATCCATGTCGACAGCATTCAGGTCGACCCCAAGACCGGCAAGGTGACGCCGTTGAAGTTCGCCACGCCGGACCAACCGGTCGTCGCCTGCGGGCACGGCACGGCGGGCAAGGAGTGGGTCTCGATGGCGTACAGCCCGCTCACGAGCTTCGTCTACGTGCCGGCGATCGAGATGTGCGGGAAGTTCTTCGCGCTCGACCTGGAGTATCAAAAGGGACGGCCGTACTACGGCGGCGGGCACGAGCGCGTTCCGCCGGCCTCCGGCCACGTAACTGCCATCGAGCTCTCGACCGGCAACGCGGCTTGGCGCTACGACACGGCTTGGCCGATGTACGCCGGCGTCCTTGCCACGGGAGGCGGGGTGCTCTTCGTCGGCAATCCGCAGGGCGAGCTCGAAGCGCTCGACCAGAGGACGGGCAACAAGCTCTGGGGATTCAAGACGGGCTCCGGAATCGTCACGAACCCGATGAGCTTCGCGATCGATGGCCGGCAGTACGTCGCAATCTCCTCCGGATGGTCCATTGTGCCCTCGAAAGCGATCGCGGGTGCCAAGCTGCTCGATACGCCGGGCCAGAAGAACGTCCTCGGCAGCACGATGCTCTTCGTATTCGCGCTCCCCGAAGCGCAACGCGTCTCCGACCAGGCACAGCCGGCGCAAGCGACGTCGGGCGAAGCGAAGCGTGGCGCGGTTCGACCGGGCCAATCGCGATGATCGCCCGGCACGCACTCCTGATGCTGGCGCTCGTTGCCTTTGGGGCTCCGGCGGTCGCAGCCGAGCGCGCAATCACAGCGGGATCGACGCGCGAATTGCGCATCTGCGTCGATCCGGACAATCCGCCGCTCTCGCGGAACAGCGTGGGTGCGCAACCCGGCTTCGACGTGGAGATCGGTCAGGCGATCGCCGAGCATCTTGACCTACACCCGCGCCTCGTGTGGGTCGACACCACGTATGGCGGGCGGGCGCTCCGCCGCTCCCTCCTCGCGGGGCAGTGCGACCTATTCATGGGACTGCCAGTAGATCCGGTGGCCGAAACGGCTGGTGCGCTGGCGCTGACGGCGCCGTACTACAGCACGGGTTATCGGCTGGTCGGCGCGCAGGATCGTTCCAATGCAACGCGCGGGGCGGCTGATCTTCTCAAGAACCGCATTGGTGTCGAGCGCCAGTCCGGCGCGCACATGCGCCTCGAGCAGATTGGCGCCCATCTCGTGGTCTACGGCAACCAGCGGGAAGTGCTGGACGCCGTCGCGCGCGGCGAGGTGGATGCCGGAGCCGTCTGGCTTTCTGACGTCGGCCGCCTGCTGCAGGACCGACCGCTCGCAATGCACGCGCTTGCGGATGCCGCACCG
>Ga0114129_10012315_pt1 | contig 12170 bp, 9 predicted proteins | sample RhiMetdeltSRZDD1_FD_80071 | JGI IMG/M metagenome (GOLD analysis project Ga0114129, IMG submission 80071) | Populus rhizosphere microbial communities from Tennessee, USA - Rhizosphere MetaG P. deltoides SRZDD1 (version 2) (version 2) | ecosystem: Host-associated > Plants > Roots > Rhizosphere >...
AAGATCGGGCGCACGTCAAACGATTCGTGCCACGCCTTTTGGTTCTCGTAGAGAAGATCGTGCATTTCCCAGAACTTGCCTTGAAGGCCGGCTGCTTCGGCGGCGCTCGCGGCGGCGATTGCGTGTTGGTGGGCTGGAACTAATGGAAACTCCCTGAAAGTGATTTGCAGCCTATCGCCAAACTCTTTGTGCATCTCAACCAGAATTGGATGGAGCAAGCCGCACGGTGGACACTCAAAGTCTCCAAACTCTTCCAATTTGGCGGGCGCGGTATCGGGCCCAAGCTTATGAGCAGGTTCGGCGCCGGGAATCCCTGTCACCACCGTTGCAGTCGAGCTGCTCGGCCCAGAGCTGTTAGGGTTACTCGCAACAGGGTTCACTTTGGTTGACGAACGCTTAAGATACCAGGCGCTACCGAGTGCTACACCGAGAACACTCAAGATTATTATGAAAGGCAGTATTCGTTTCATATGGTTTGAAGTTGTTCCTCAAACAACCGCGGCGGCCAAGGTGGCCGCCAGGGATCTGAAAATATCGCGGCCATCGCTCGATCCGAGTAAGTCTTCACAGGCACGTTCCGGGTGAGGCATTAACCCGAGAACATTCCGTCCCCGACTGCAAATGCCTGCGATATTGCCACGTGATCCATTTGGATTCGATTCTCGGGTGACGTTGCCGTAGCGATCACAGTAACGGAACACGACTCGATCCTCACGCTGCAATTCAGACAGCGTTGCATCGTCACAGACATAGTTTCCCTCTGCATGCGCAATTGGGATTCGCAACACGCTTCCTCGCGGCAATTCATTGGTAAAAGGGCTGTCGGAAGTTTCGGTGCACACGTAAATGTGTTCACAGATGAAATGCAGGTCGCGATTACGAATCAATGCGCCTGGCAATAAACCGCCTTCGCACAGGATTTGAAAACCATTGCATATGCCGAGCACGAACCGTCCGCTATCAGCAAACTTCTTCACGGAGTTCATCACTGGTGAAAAACGTGCAAGGGCACCGGCGCGCAGGTAGTCGCCATAAGAGAAGCCCCCCGGGATGATCACTGCATCGTAAGAACTCAAGTCGGTATCGCGGTGCCAGATGAAATCAACCGGCTGTCCGACGTGTTTAGAAATGACGTGATATGCGTCGTGATCGCAATTGGATCCGGGAAAAACTATGACGCCAAATTTCACGTGTCGAGTCTCCTTCTTATTCTTATCCGCAGATTACGCAGATTACACAGATTCATTTAAACAAAATCTGCGTAATCTGTGTAATCTGCGGATACAAATTTCAGCCCTCAAGCTCCACTCGATAATCTTCGATGATCGGGTTCGACAATACTTCACGCGCAATCTTCTCAACCGAATCGCGTGCTTGCGATTGGTCTACCGAACCCTCCAGTGCGATCTCGAAATATTTACCCTGCCGTACATCCGAGATTCCGGAGTATCCAAGTAGTTCAACCGAGTGTTGGATTGCCTTACCTTGCGGGTCGAGTACTCCCGGCTTCAGGCTAACGTAAACTTTGGCTTTCATCTGTTTGCAGTGTCTCCGGAATTCTCAATAACAAAATATTGCGTGCGATTTGCCTATTGGCATAATATCTCGGCCTTGTAACGTGGGAACCTACAGCCGTCTGTCTTCCATTTCCGACATTCGCGTGAAGGCGGTTCAGTTCAAAACTCTTAACAGGAGAAACTTATAATGCAAAATCCTCCGCCCGGCCAACAGACAAGCATGGGACTGGCCGCTAACGTCGCTGCCGCACTCGCATACATCTGGATTGTGGGACTGATCTTCTTTTTCATCGAGAAAGAAAACAAGTTCGTCAAGTTTCATGGTATGCAGTCGGTGTTGTACGGAGCGCTCTGGTTCGTGGTCTTGATCGTTCTCACAATTCTGAGCACGATTATCGCGGTTGCTGGCGGCGTCGCTTCAGCTGCAGCCGGAGACGCCGGCGGGATCATTGGACTTTTGATCTCTTTGATCTCGATAGTCATCTGGTTGTTCGTGCCCCTAATCTACGTGGGCGGTCTAATTTTGGGTGCCGTGAAAGGCTATCAAGGCAAGGTGTTCAAGTTTCCGGTTATCGGCAACATGGCTGAAAAGATCGCGGGCGGCACTGCCTAAATCTTTATCTTTCGACGGGCGACGAAACCCAGGTCGCCCGTGGGTTCATCAAAGGTTATCCACAGATTACGCAGATTACACAGATTTCTTTCAAGAGACTGAAGACGCTTTCAAAACTGGGCTGACGATTCTCTAAACACATCTGTGTAATCTGTGGATAGCTCACCCGAAAACTCTTTCGAAAACCAGCGGCACGTTCCGCAGGTAATGATCCAGGGAGAACACCTGCTTTATCTCTGCTTCAGCCAGGTGCTTCCTAATATCTGCATCTGCCTGAACCAACTCCAGGAAGTCCTTATTTTCATCCCAAACCCTCATGGCATTTCGCTGCACCCAATCGTAAGCAGTTTCCCTCGAGACACCTTTGTTGGTTAACGCCAATAGTAGTTGTCCACTGAAGATCAAACCTCGAGTCGCATTGAGATTTTCCAACATACGCTCCGGATAGACTACGAGACCCTCCATTAACCCAATCGCTTTTTGCAGGATGTAATCCAGCCCGATACTGGAATCAGGCAACACCACCCGTTCAGCGGAAGAATGCGAGATATCCCTTTCGTGCCACAGCGCAACGTTCTCGAGACCGACGAGACTATTCGCTCGAATCACGCGAGCAATTCCACAGATGCGCTCCGAGATGATTGGATTACGTTTGTGAGGCATGGCGCTGGAACCTTTTTGTCCTTTTGTAAACTTCTCTTGCGCTTCGCGAACTTCGGTGCGTTGCCAATGACGAACCGTCAAAGCAATCTTGTCCAACGACGATGCGACAAGGGCCAGCGTGTTCAGATATTCCGCGTAGACGTCGCGTTGAATCACTTGAGTTGAAACAGGCGCTGCCTTCAAACCCAGTCGTGAGCAAACACGCTCCTCGACCGAAGGATCCAGGTGCGCGAAGGCGCCAACTGCGCCGCTAATCTTGCCGACAGCAACTGCTTCACGCGCTCTCAACAAACGCGCGCGATTGCGTCTCATCTCGTCGAACCAAAGAGCGAAAGTTAAGCCAAAGGAAGTGGGCTCAGCGTGAATGCCGTGGGTTCTGCCGGCCTGGGGGGTGAGTTTGAATTCGAGTGCTCGACGCTTGAGCGCGTCCATCAGCGCATCGATCTTTTTAAGCAGAATGTCGCAGGAATCCCGGAGCAGCAGGGCGTTTGCAGTGTCGACAACATCCGATGAGGTTAGACCATAGTGAACAAACCTCGAGGCCTCGCCGATCGATTCGGAAAGGTTTGTGGTGAATGCAATCACGTCGTGGTTCGTTGTCTTTTCAATTTCGTTTATCCGGTCGACAGAGAAACGCGCGCGCGACTTAATCTGTTCAAGAGCATCGTGCGGTATTGTGCCGTCCTCGGCGTGCACTTCGCAGACTGCGATTTCAACGTCCAGCCACTTCTGGAACTTGTTCTGTTCTGACCAGAGGGCGCCCATCTCGGGCAGGGTGTAACGGGTGATCATGAGAAGTGGCCTTTGATTTTCGGACTTTGGCCTTTGCTCGGAGATGTAAGAGCTAAGCCTCCAAGGTTGACTCGATCGTTTCCGTTAGTTGCACTGAAAGCCGCAGATTTTCTATCAAAAGCTGGGCTTTGCCTCGAAAGTTCTTCACCTATTCTCACACCGGTCAAAACTCGGATTACCCGCAGTTTTTCGTGTTTATTGGTGTGAATTCGTGGATCGGGTGTTATCCGAAGAAAGGAGCGATCCACGAATTCACACCAATAAACACCAATTAAATGCTCTCCCCACAGTCTCTTTTGGCCGGTTAATCGAATCCGGTGAGTGCAAGAAGGACTTTGCAAAGCTTCAAGAGCTATGAACCGCTTCACTTCAACGCTGTCGAATTCACCAGATATCTCGCCAGCTTCCAGTGTCCATTCTCCTCAATCACCGTAAACGTTTCCATTGCTTCGCCACGCTCAAACTTCGTCTGATAAGTGATGATGAATGCGTGCCCCTTCAGCGGTCCACCGGAATTTTGTTGTTCGCTTGCGGAATTCATGGCGCGACTTTCGACCTTGCCAAGCTTGGCGTGTAGCGTCTTCAGTACCTGGGTCGATTGTTCCAGCGACGCATCTTGTTTCCACAAGTCCGACGCTTCACTGTAAACCGTGTCGTATCTTTCCTGAGCAATGTATTCGGTCACCGAATTGACAACAGACTCAACTTCCGGCGGAATTCCCGCAGAGGCATTCTTTAAACCGCAACTCGTGGTCAGGAGCAATGCCAGCGCCACGGTTACCGTTTTACTCCTGCGGTCGCACGCCTGTTTCAAACCTCTATCCAGGGCGTTGGCTCCTTTGGGTACGACAGACTGATCTGAGTTTCAGTTGGAAACAAAGGTGCCCTTTCATAAAGGGCGACCTCGGCAGTGATCTTTGCAAGATACGGATTGTTCGCGCGTTGAGAGAGATGTGCCAGCACAATGTATCTTGCACAACCATCGAACCCACCCTTCAGCCAGTCAGCCAAATCCTCGTTCGAAAGATGTCCGAGACGCGACAGGATGCGCTGCTTTAGTTCCCACGGGTAGTCGTCGCAGGCCTTCAGCATGTCGCGGCTGTGATTCGATTCGACAACTATAGCCGCACATCCACGCAGGCGTTCAGTTACCAGCGTGGTGATATGGCCGAAGTCCATTAATGTAGCGATCTTCACACCTTGATGCGTCGCGGTAAATCCAAAATTGTCTACGGCATCATGAGGTACCGTGAATGGATGAAAGTCAATTTCGCCAATTCGAAAATCGCGACTCGACTCGATCGGTTCCACACGATCGCGGAGCGCTTTCGAACGACGTTTGGGTTCATCGTTCGCTACGTTGAAACGTTCACTAATATACGCGTCGCAAGTTTTAGCTGAGATGTAGACGGGGCAATCAACAGTGCCCAGCAATACGCGCAAGCCGCCAGCGTGATCTCCGTGCTCATGAGTTACGAGGATGCCATCGAGGCGTTGAACGTCCTCCCCCATCATGGTGAGTCGACGAGAGATTTCTTTTGCACTTAAACCCGCATCGACGAGTACGCGAGTATTGCCTGCAACGATCAGGACAGCATTGCCAGTCGATCCGCTACCGAGAACGGTTAATTTCATGAAGCGTGCTCTTGCATCGAAAAAGAAGGGCAACGTGAATTTAGCATTTAACGCAGGAAAGGGCTATTGGACAGATCTCAGATTTCAGATCTCAGATCTCAGATGAAACTGTCGGACCTCAGACAGTCTGAGATCTGAGATCTGAAATCTGAGATCAAATGGCGAGGCGGGAGCGATCCACGTTGAAGCCGTTAAGGTTGCCAAGCGCACCCAGTGCGAGGACTTCTGAGCGGAAATATTTCTGCGCAATTTCTCTCAATTGTTCCGGAGTGATCGCACGAACCTTTTCCACAACTTCATCCGGCGAGATGCGTCGGCCGTGAATGATTTCTTGTCGTGCCAGGGTGCTCGCACGCGCACTTGACGATTCAAGTCCTAAAAGGATTGAAGAGATTGCTTGCTCTTTCGCGATGAGCAACTCTTCGTTTGATACGTCTGCCTTAACTGCGTCGCGCAATGCTTCCAGCGAAAGATCGAGGACCTCGTCGAGTTGATCTGGTGAAGTGCCGGCGTAGATATTGAAAACGCCGACGTCTGAAAACGCGCTGCCACCTGCGCCTACGGAATAGGCAAGCCCACGCTCCTCGCGAATCTTTTGCCACAGTCGGCTTGATGTACCACCGCCAATCACAGAAGCGAGAAGACTCGCTGCATATCGCTCTTCGTTGAGTGCATCCGGCCAGGGTGCAGCAATAACGAGGTGAGCTTGCTCTAGCTCGTTTTTCTGCTCAATCAAGATTGGCGAAGCCGGACGTGGCCGACCACTGGTCACTGTGGTTGGTCGCGAGCGCGCACCGCCTTCGCATCCATTCAGAGATCTTCCAATCAGTTCGAGCAGTCGCTCGTGATGGACATTGCCCGCGGCTGCGACGACCAGGTTCGTATAAGAAAACTCACGAGCATGAAAAGCGACCGTTGTCTTGTGATCAAAGGTAGGAACGGTTTCCTTTGTTCCCTCAATTGGTCGACCCAGCGGCTGATTCGGAAAATAGGCTGCGTTGAAAAGCTCACCAAGCAACTCGTCGGGCGTATCCTCGACCATCTTCATTTCTTCGAGAATTACGCGCTGCTCGCGTTCCAGATCTCCCTGGTCAAACCGCGGATGTGAGACCAGATCTGCCAACAAATCTACTGCCTCAGCCAGCGAGGTGTCCGCAACCTTTATTGCAAATCCGGTCATCTCATGGGTTGTGTAGGCGTCAAAATGGCCACCCAGTCGATCAGTTTCGGAGGCAATGTCTCGGGCGGATCGCTTTTGAGTTCCTTTGAAAACGGCGTGTTCGATAAAGTGACAGATCCCATTAAGGTCTGGACTTTCATGGCGCGAGCCGCGGCGGACCCAAATTCCGACGGTAACGGAGCGAAGTCCCGGCATGTGCTCTGTCAGGACAGCGATCCCGTTTGGGAGTCTCGTTGATTGAACTTCGTCTATCATCAATGGAACCAAAAGCCCGAAAACTGGGCAGTGGGAGTAAGGGGAACTGAATCCTAGCACGCTCTAAAAGGCTGGGCAAAGCCGCCCAAAACACCGGCCCAATCTTGACATCAAATCCATGGCTGGCTGACAATAAACGCCTGATTTTGTGGGGTTCCGGTAAGTCTCTCGCCTGAACTGGCTCAGACCGAGTTTGCGGCAATTAATCGATCAGGTCGAGAGATGCTTACTAAATTGGTTGATACGTATCGAGCATTGAGTAGTTCTCCCCAGTACCAGTCGCTTCCAATAGGGAGTCAGCTCCCGGAGGATCCAGCAACATGAGAAGAGCAATCAGCCTCGGTTTATCTCTGCTCGCCTTTGCTGTTTTGGCGATAAATACCCAAGCCGGTAGCCCAAAAGGTTCAACCCTGGCGACCATTACCGGTTCCGTAAGAGATAACAAGGGCAATCCATTGGCTGGTGCACTGGTTTATTTAGTGCGCGAAGGTTCCAAGCCGATGACCAAAGAAGCCATGACCGATCAACATGGCAACTTCTTTGCACGCGTGCTGCCCGGTCGTTACGGAATCAAGGCGATTGCAACAGGCTTCAACGCAGTCATCTTTGCTTCAGTGCAAGTACGGGCATCACAGGAACTGGTTTATCGATTCAATCTCGAGCCCGTCGGTGCTGGTAACACGTTGCCTGAACGTAGGCGTGACCGCGATGATGTTAAGTGGACGTTGCGTTCAGCTCAGAGTCGTCGTTCGATCTTCCAAATTCAAGAGGGTGAAGACTCAGCGATTAAAGCCGCTACCGCCGAAACAGCCGAAGCGGCTCCCCTGGAAACGGCGCCCGAATCCGCAACTCAAACTTCCGAAGAGAACTCCCGAAGCAAAACTCACGGCGTTTTAGAAACTTACTTTGCCAGTAGCGCTTATTCTGCCCCGTATGCTGGCGTGAATTTCGCTATCTCAACTCCCGTTTCTGAGGGCGTGGAACTGATCTTCTCAGGTCAAACAGGTGTTGGGGCCGAAGCTCCGGAACGCTTCGAAGCATCAACTCGATTTCGTGTTGGCGAGCGCCATAAGGTTGGAGTGACAGGAGCGGGCCTGAAGTTTGGAACGCCGATATGGGTGAACCACAAACACCGACAATCTGATCTATTAGGTCAGATGTCGATGCGAGCTGTTGATGAATGGATCGTCCGCGACGGCATCGTGATCTTGTTGGGTCTCGATTACTCTCGTTTCGTCGGAGGTGGCGGAGCGCATGCGTTGACGCCTCGAGTCGGGGTTCAGTTTGATGCCAACGCTCGAACGAGAGTCAAGGCTGCGTTCGCATCTGGCGGAGACGAAGATGGCATTCAGAGTATTGCTTCGTTCGAAGATGATCAGGTCATCTTCCGAAAACAATCCATTCGACCGGTTGCGTATGTTGATGGCCAGGCGGTGCTCGAAAGAAGTCATCGACTCGAGTTCGGAATAGAGAGGGTGATCGACAACAGTTCAAACGTTGAAGCGACTGCATTCTTCGATACCACCTCCGGACGTGGAATCGGCTTTTTGAGCACGCCAGCAAGCGCTTTCTCTGGTTCCGCGGGTGAACCATTTGTTGGCGTTGCAAATCAGCAGGGTTCTGCACGCGGAATGCGAGTGGTTTATACGCGACGTTTGAATCGTGTGTGGACAGCTTCCGCGGGTTACGCGTTTGGGCGTGGCCAGCGTTTGTCGCAGCAAGGATTCGTCAATCCAGACGATTTGTTTGAAGGCGCCCTCTTCCAGACTGCGGCATTGCAACTTGCAGCAGGATTTCAAACGGGAACGCAAATTAGAACTGTGCTGCGTTTCTCTCCGGAAGCTACGGTGTTTGCAATCGATCCGTTCGCGGGAAGATTGGGTGTCTACGATCCATCGCTGAGCATTCAAGTGACTCAGGACCTGCCAAGCTTTGGTCTTCCGCTTCGTGCCGCAGCGATCCTGGATGCACGCAATCTTCTGGACACTCAGGCGAGTTCGGAGAACGGTGAAGTTTTAACCATCGTTGGCAATGGTCGACGGTCTGTTAGGGGCGGTATCTCGGTCAGGTTTTGATGGCAACCTGAAGCGAGCAGCTAGCTGAACCTCTACAAAAGTCCATCCTGCTCACTTCGACCCGACATCAAGAAGTACCGTCCAAATTCTCATGAAAATCCGAAACGTCGGATTCAACTTTAGTCGTCCTTTAGGTGCTCCCGATAGAGGGCGTGTTTTCTTTACAGCTTTTTGACCGTCACAACGATGACGCCAGGTATCGGAGCTATTTGGCTGACGGGAACATACCTTGCCTAATGAGATCAGCTTGGCCTGCGGCCTGGCGAAGAGGTTAGCGAAGTGAAGGGATCAGTACTTACAACCAGAACCTGGCTGTTACTAATCGGAGCGGTGCTCCTGATTAGTGCTGGTGTCCTCAACTTCGGTCAACGGATGAGGCACGAAACACCGGCGTCGGATGGTGTTGAGTGGATCGATACGAAGGATGGAGTGATCGCGAAATCGATCGAACGGAATTCGGCCGGTGATCGAGCCTGGCTGCTTCCCGGTGATCGTTTGTTAGGAATCAGTCTGGATGTAAACGGCAAGCAGGAAGAGATCGTTCGTTCCCGTGACGTTCAGATTTATCTTGATCAGGCACGAGTCGGAGGCCAGCTTCATTATTTGATGGAGCGACCTTCTTACCCGGAAGAAACTCGTTTCTATTACGCCGACCTGGATAACCTTGGGTCTGTTCACAAGTGGACGCCGAGAGTCATTTACATCAACCTGCTTGGCTTGGTGTATTTGTTCGTCGGTTTCTTTGTTCTGTTCAAGCAGGGCGGACGCGCTCCTTATGCATTGCATTTTGCAACGCTGTGTCTAGCCGCTTTTGTTTTTCACTTCTACACGCCTACGGGAGCCTATCGAGATTTAGATCTTGGCATTGCCTTTCTGAGGAATGCCGCGTTTCTTCTGTTTGCGCCTTTATTCCTTCATTTCTGCTTACTCTATCCAACTAAACAACAGCTGTTTTCCAGTAGACGTTGGCGCGCTTTGGGATTGTACGTTCCCGCGCTTTTGCTGATTGCCCTTTCAGTTCCAATCTTCTTTCGGGATCAACTCGCGAAAGGTTTTACTCCGTTACATCAACTACCGATAACTGAGCGGGCTGTCGGATTGTTTTACGCAATCGGCATGGTGCACTTCGTAACTGCACTGTTGAGCAGCGCCGTCCTGTTGATTCGAACGTATGTCACTGCCAAAGCAACCATAGTCAGGCAGCAGGTGAAGTGGGTTGTGTGGGGAACTGCTCTCGCGGTCGCTCCGTTCACTTTCCTTTACGCTTTGGTCTACCTGTTCGACCTTCCCACGGATCGCTGGCTGACGGACGTAGCAATCCTTCCGCTCGCCTTAATTCCTTTTGCATTTGGGTACTCGGTTCTCCGCTACCGTTTGATGGACGTTGAACTTGTCGTTCGACGCGTATTCGTTTATGCGTTAACGACACTCGGAATCTCATTGCTGATCGGTACGGTTGTTTATACGGGAGGTTTGTACGCGTTTGGAACCGATCCCGGATTCACTTCCAGTGAGATCACGTTGCGAGTTGTCGTAGCGGTGCTCGCCATGGCCGGGATCGTTATGGTGGCGGCTCCCGTAAAGAACTTTCTGCAGGAACACGTCGATCGATTGTTCTACGGGGAACGATACGACCTGCGAAATAGCTTGCTGGATTTTGGCCGGACCCTTTCGGCTACAACTGCTCTCGACCCACTTCTCGATTCTTTAATCAGACGTCTTCAGGAAGTGATGAATGTGGGTCGCGTCGCAATCTTCATCGAGGACAAGCACGCTCCTTCAGGTTATACCGTCGTGCGAGCTGCCAGCCTTGAAAACGAAATAATCGTGCCGCCGGATTTTCGGGAGATGATCCGGGTCAAATCAGCGGAGATGGGGATTGTCCGAGTTGACGATCTCGATCCCTCCTCAGAAATCTCCGGTATGGTGAAGCGAGCCCTTCACTACTTCGTTCCCTGCGTCGTTCGCGGACGAATGGTCGCTGTGATTGGCTTGGGACGTTCGGTCGATGGCGCCCTGCTCTCTTCGGAAGACGTGGAAATCCTCAGGACCGTTTCTGGTTATGTTGCCGTCGCGCTCGAAAATAGTCTGCTTTACAAGGATCAGCAGGAACGAGCGAGTGAGCTAAAACTTCTGAAAGAGTTCAACGAGTCGATCATTGAGTCGATCAACGTCGGTTTACTCGCGGTCGATCTCGACGGCCGGGTGACGCGACTGAATTCCGCGCTCGAACATATCCTCGACCTTCGTCGCGACGCCGCAGTCGGCAAACGTGTCGAGAGCCTCTTTAGCGATGACTTCGCAGAAACTCTGACGCAGGTTCTGGGTAAAGACGGGTGGCATCTCAAAGAGATTCGGAACATCTACAAGCTGCACACCGCTACGCGCGGAAATCGTGCGCTCGTTCTGAACATTGCTCTGGCGCCCTTGCAAGATGCGCAAGGTCAAACAGGTGCGCTGGTAGTTCTCGAAGACGTTACCACTCGCATCAGTCTTGAAGAACAACTGCAACAACGCGAAAAGCTCTCTTCGATCGGCTTGCTTGCAGCGGGAGTCGCTCACGAGGTCAACACTCCGTTAACCGGCGTCTCGTCTTACACCCAAATGCTGCTGGGAATGTTGGGGGAGAACGATCCGAAGCACGCCCTGTTACAAAAGGTACGAACACAAGCGGAACGAGCAACCAACATTGTCAATAACCTTCTGAACTTCTCGCGCACCGGCAATGCAACCGAATTCGCAGAACTCGATATTTCACGAGTCCTCGACGACACGCTTCAGCTACTTGAACCACAGCTGCGCCGCAGTCAAATCCAGATTGCCCGCTCGTATGATGAAGACGCGCCGCTGGTTTTTGGAAATGCCGGCAAGCTTCAACAGGTGTTCACAAATCTAATCCTTAACGCGCGCGACGCCATTCTGGACGGAGGGCGAATAGCGATTTCAACGAGTTTGGCTGACGACGGTTCATTGCTTGTCGAGATTTCTGATACTGGAATCGGTATCGCTCCCGAGAACGTCGCCAAGATTTACGATCCGTTCTACACAACTAAGGGAGTCGGCTTGGGAACCGGTCTAGGTTTGGCTGTAACTTACGGAATCGTTCAAGAGCATACCGGCCGGATTAGTGTCGAGAGCACACCAGGACAAGGCACCACGTTCCATATAACTCTGCCGAGCGTTCGTACTCGAGCACGTTTGCAAGCCGTTGGCGACTGACACGCAGCGGATTTCAGATTTGAGATTTCAGATTGAAGATTGAGAATCCTGCTTGGTGCTTCGATTAACATAGGACCTACAGGACTTACTTGACCTATTCCAAACCCAAAGCACAAAGAACCACTAAGCACAAAGCACAATCTTAAATCTTCAATCTTAAATCCAACCGGGTCTGGTTTTTGCCAGACCTTTTGTTTTAGACGATGAAGTCGCCTAAACTA
>Ga0114129_10012316_pt1 | contig 12169 bp, 11 predicted proteins | sample RhiMetdeltSRZDD1_FD_80071 | JGI IMG/M metagenome (GOLD analysis project Ga0114129, IMG submission 80071) | Populus rhizosphere microbial communities from Tennessee, USA - Rhizosphere MetaG P. deltoides SRZDD1 (version 2) (version 2) | ecosystem: Host-associated > Plants > Roots > Rhizosphere >...
AATCAATATTGCCGTGCATGGAAGCGCGCGGCTACCGCTTTGACAATGAGAAGGCACGGGCCGCTATCGAACAAGCCAACGAGGATGGCTGGAACGCTGTCGATAGTCTTTTGAATTGGCCACGGTAACGTTAGTGCGCTACGACGGCGAATTCGCCAACGGTCGAAGTCGGCTGCGTCTGCGGCGTCATAATCATGACCTGGAGAGCGCAAAGCGACGCGGTGACGGAGCATCAGCGCGCCAATAAGGACAATCGCCTGCCTCCTAATAACATGCGCGGGGGGTACGCCTGACGCGTCTTTGGAAGTCAGAGAAGAAACGCCGAGACGCAGAAGCGCTAATAAACTGGCTGCTTCCGCGTCGGCGCAACGGCGGCTGGCCGATGGACGGAGTCACCGACGCCGCGCTCCAAGAACTCGGTCTTTCGGCTGGGCCATTTCGGCTGGGCCATCGATCCCGGCTGGGTATGGAGGCGCACGCTTATAAGAGTCGCCGGCGCAGCACCGGCGCCGGTTGATGTACTCGGCGCGTTCGAAGAGGCGTACGAGCAAGTCCGCAGAGAACAACGATCCGAGTGGCCCGCCGACAATGAATGGACGCTGTATTGGCCGCTAAACGTCAAGCTCGACGCGAAAGTACCGGCGAACGCAGCTATTACAGTTTTGGATACGCGATTTCGGCTTTTCCGAACCTCGGTCGTCGAGAACATATTAGGGCGGCGAGAACTCGAGACAGGCGCACTACGGGAAATGCTAGGGACAACAAAGCCGATTGTCGTTCCGGCGGCGTTCATGTCTACGTCAACGAAAGCTCCAAACGCGGACGACGGTGGCAACGTCTTATCCCACCGTTCATACTATCCGAGGACTTATTGAATTTCGGCTCGGATTTGGTCGTTGGCAAATGTCCTTTGGTCGACCGAACCCCCGCGCTCGCATTCCTCATCCCGAATGGATGCTAGCGAAGGCGCCGGGCCAACCGCTTGAGGGAAAGGAGTTCATCTATGAGGCGTCTGATTCGTCGGTGTCCTTAGAGTTCACAGTCTCCGCCATCTGCAGGCGATCCGCGACCTCGTGAACTATTTCCGCAAACCTCCGACAGCTGCAGGCGTTTCAATACGAGCAGGCATGAGTTCAAGCGGTCCGATGCTGCCGCCCGCGTAGGCATCGCCTTCGCGCACGAGAAGCCGCATCCCTCCCGAGTAGCGCTCGGACCCCGCCGTCGATCGCTTGTTTCGACGCCGCGAGCCCATCGCCCACACGCCGGGCGCACGGGCGTGCGAACCGTCAGAACGCAACGTGACTCCGGTGCGGCCTCGATCGGCAGCGCGCTGCGCGTACTCCATCGCCATGCCGATGCCGCCAGCATGGCATAAGCCGAAGCACGTGCTGGTCGCGACGAATCGCAGTAAAATCTGCCGGGAGGCGCACGATGAACCATGTAATTGATCCACTCAGAGTCCCGTGGCTGCGCGCCAGTGAAAGCGCTCCACCTGTCGATCTCTACGAGACGGACGAAGCCGTCATCGTTCGGCTCGCGATTCCTGGCGGCGATACCGGGGCATTGACACTGACCATCGGAGAGGAATCAATCCGTGTGCGCGGCGAGATGCCGCCTCATGGCGTTGCGCAGGGCGAGCGTACCGTCGTCCACTGGCAGCAAATTCCGCACGGTCCCTTTGACCGCTCGGTGCCGCTACCCTGCGCCGTCGACTCAAAAACGGCGCGCGCGCGATTCGTGCACGGGATTCTCGAGATCACGTTGCCGAAACGGTCGGCGCAGAGCCGAACCATTCCGATCACTGTGACGCGCGCGTAACCTAGCTCTGCACGATCTGCGGCCCGCTTGAATCACCGCAGCGCGAGGCTCACGCTCCTGCACAGATGGCCCGATTGGTGGAGAGGCATCGCGACGTCGTCGTCGGGATGCACCGCCAGGGAGTACGGCGTGCAGATCACTCAGTACGACGCGCGTGGGTGGTCGGCACGACATTTCCGCGCGCGGCGCGACCAAAGTCGAAGCACTCATCGCCGCCCTTGACAGGGGGGGCGCACCCCTCATACGGTCTCGCCATCGCGTGCCGGAGGGACATCATCATGAGACTTGTCGTCGTAGCTCTCACCATCTCTGCCCTGCTTGTCACCGCTCTCAGCTTCGCTCAAACGCCGGTTCTCAAGGAGCGCACTACAGAAATTCCTAAAGTCGCTGAGCACGAAGCGCGAATGGTGGTGGCTGAGATTCCGCCGCAAACGGAGGGTAGATGGCATACTCATCCCGCACCCGTCTTCATCTACGTCATTGAAGGAAGCCTTGTCTACGAGATCGAGGGCCGAGAATCTCGTGAGTACAAACCCGGAATGGGATTCATGGAGCCAAGCAAGGTAAAGAACCGGGTCGTGAACAAGAGCGCGACTGAAAAGGTTCGCGTGGTCGCGTTTCAGGTCAGTGACCCGAACACAGCATTCATGGAGTAACGAGCGATCTGTCGTTGCGCTGTCGCAGGCTTCGGTGCCCGGCCCGCTCGACGAGCATCGCGCCTGCGGCACGCTCGACACCGGCTTCACCGACCAATCCGAGCGCGTCTGGATGAGCTGCTCGTGCCGCGCGGGCGTCCCGCACTCGCGATGCGTCCAGGAACCGCTACTGCTGAGGCAGACTCATGGACCGTCACCGCACGGCGCCGACTGCCGCAAATGCCAAATCCGGCCTTGGCGGGCGAGGACGAGGCAAACAGCCGACGCCGTACGGGACGGCTAACGAACAATGACGGCCATGGCACCCGCCGTCAATACAACGGACGATCTACCCTAGCGGCGGGCTTGTTACCCGCTACTTGCAGACTCGCTCGGACTCGTTGATCTGAGCCGTTATTTCACCCTGCGCGTTAATCGTCACATGAATCATGTGTCGGAGGAAAAAGTCGTTCTGCGCGTTACCCGCACTGATGACGAGCACGTAGTCGACGAACGTGAATTCGAGAGCGTCCGAACCGCGCCGGTTAAACACTTGGTTCGACGATTGATTGAACTCGTATCTAGTCGCCGTTGTCTCACCTACGCCTGCGGCATTACCTGGAGTACAAAGACGAGGTTTGATTCACCAGCACCGGTTTGCGTGTTATGCGCGGTTACGTGCATTTCGCCGGACATCCGAATCAGTTCCCCTTCGCAACTCGGAGCTATCACGATGTCGATCGGCGTCGTCGTGGCAGTCGTGGACGATGACGCCTGCGCCGCGGCGGGGGAACCGCTCACGGTTAGGCACAGAATTAGAGCTACCGTGTAGAGGGGCCGGAGTAGCTTGCGGTCCTTCATGGTTCGCCTCCGCGAAATCCGAACTGCGCAACAGTCAGGCAAATCGGGTGCCACACTGGCCGAATGGTCAGACTTATTGTTTATGGACGAACTGTGAGCGTCGGCAGAGCGCCTGCTACGTTATTCCGAGGTTCTGCAGCGGCGCATACGCCCAGGCTGAAGCGTACTGCTCGTGGTCAGACATTCGCCATCCGGCCTCTCGTGGTGCGGCCGGCGCAGACCACATCAAGGCGTGGCCTGTTAATCAGGATGTCGCTGGTTCGAGCCCAGCTTGGGGAGCCAACCTTCAGGACGTCTCGAACGAATACTCACCCTCGGTCCACGGTTCGCTGATGCAAGCCGGGCGCTGATCGTCGTGTGCGCGTGGATGGAGACGCTTTAGACGTTGTCGACGGGATCAGAACAGCGGCGGATGATCGCGGTGGTGTCGGCGGCGATCAAGATCGCGGCGATCGCGCGGCGGTCTTTGCGCCCTTCGGACTCTTGTCAGCCGGAAGCTCGAGCATTCGCCGAAGGACGTCTACGCGATCGGGGGCGATTCGTCGTCGACCGATGCGCGCGAGCCGTGCCGGCTCTAACTCTTGCCGCGCGACTTTCTCCGACAGCTTCATTGACTCTCGTCCATGTTCGACATAAGACGATGATCACATCGCCTCGAGGCGACTCGGAAGAACTACGGCATGGCGAGGATGGCTCCATGGGGAGTAGCGCTGGTCTGCGCGGAACGCCGTCAGGAGTGGTCAGGTGCCGACCCCGATCGACAGCGAGGAGAACGTGATGACGAATTCAAACGAGTGGCGGCCCACGAAAGATGGCGCCGGCGTCTCGGTGAAGCTGCTGCGCGGTGACCGCGAAACGGGCGCGGTGACCGTGCTGCTCCGATTCGAGCCGGGCGGCCGCTTTCCCGCCCATCGCCATCCCGCGGGCGAGGAGGTCTTCGTCGTCGAGGGCACGGTACGGATCGGGAAAGACCTCCTGCACGCAGGAGACTACCTCTACACCGAGCCCGACGGCGTGCACGCCGTCTCAAGCGACGGCGGCGGTACGTTGCTCGTCGTTCTTCCCAAGCCGGTGGAGATTCTCGAGAACGCCTTCGGCCATGCCGCAGTGCGCCTTGAATGAGGTCCTACCAATTGATAGTTGTTGCGGGCTCCGGTTTGAGGGACACAAGGAGGCCCGCAGTGATCAATCGACGCGAAAGGTCCAAATTCACACCAAGTGATGTCAGCGAAGTGCGCCGCCGGTTCGACCGCATCCTCCGGAGAGCGACGGAGAACGCCGAGGCGGCCGCACGGCAGCACGTGCCGGTACTGAAGACCGCCGTTCCCTCCGTCATGCTGCGTCGACCGCCTGGAGCGGCGCGCGGCCGTAGCGCCTGACGACTGTATTCCGGACGTCTACTTCGGGACGAGCTCCTTGAACCGCGGCATCACGTCGTGGGCGAGGAGCTCCATCGAGTGGCGCCAGGCTTTCGGCTCGTCGGTGTAATCGAAGCAGAACACGAGGAGCGTCCCGAAGCCGCCGACCTCCTCATAGATGTCGTGGAGCTTCGCGGCCACCGTATCGGGCGAGCCCACCAGCCAGTTGTGTCGCGCGCAGTAGTCCGGCGTCACGTCGGCGTCCGCGACACTCGGATCGTGCTTCAGATACTCGGTGAAGCCGAAGGCCGCGAGCAGCGGCAGGAAGTACTCGCGCATCATGCGCCCCATCATTCCGCCGGCGGAGAGGCGTAGCGCCTCCGCATCGGTGTCGGCGACGAAGACCTCGCGCACGAGACGCCAGTCGGCGCGGCGTGGCGTGCGCTTCGTCCGCGCCGCCCCTTGCTCCACCGCTTCCCAGTGACTGCCCACGTAGCCGGGATTGAGGTTCAGGCTCATCGCCCAGAATCCGTGCTCGCCGGCGAGCTTCAGCGTGTCGGAGCCTTTGTTGAGCCCGGCCACGCCGATCGGCGGGTGCGGCTTCTGGAACGGACGGATGTGCGGCCGCAGCGTGCCGAACATCGTGCCCGTCTTCGTGACGTGCCAGTACTTGCCCTTGTAGTCGAACTCCGGCTCGTCGCTCCAGAGACGCAGGATGATGTCGAGCGACTCGCGCGTCATCTCGCGGTTCTGACCGGACATGCCGTCGACGTTGAACATGCACCAGTCGCTCGGCAGTCCGCTCGCCGCGACGCCGAAGTTCAGGCGGCCTTGCGCGAGATGATCGAGCATGGCGACGCGGTTCGCGAGCTCGGCCGGGTGATGGTAGGGCATGAGAAAACCGCCGGGGCCGATGCGCATCCGCTTCGTCTGCATCAACGCCTGCGCGACGAGGAGGTCCGGCGCCGGATGCGGCTCCCATGGCGCCGTGTGATGCTCGCCGATCCACGCCTCGCTGAAGCCGAGCTCGTCCGCCCAGCGCAGCTGCTGGAGATCCCATTGATGGCCGTCGTTCAGGCTTCGCTCCGGCGGGTGCGAGGGCATCGTGAACAGTCCGTATTCCATGGAACCCTCCCTGGCGAGCGCGGTGGCGGCAGTCTACTCCCGCGCACCGACACGATCCACTTGGCTCGATGGCACACGGGTCGTCCTGGCGCGCCACAATTGTCGACCTACTACCGAAACGTCTGATTTCGCTCGTCCGCCACCGTGGCATGCGTGGTGCAGAACGGCCGTCGGACGGACGGCCGGGGAGCCGTCCGCATGGGGGAGGGTGGGCATGGAGACTCGAGATCCGATTCGATTCTGGGGCGGGGCCGTCGGCGCGGTGGCCCTCGGCCTGGCGATCGTGGTCGCGGTAGTCCTCGCGCAGAAGCCGAAGTCGGACACGGCGAGCAAGCCGCAGCCGGTCGCCAGGGCGCAAACCGCCGCCAGACCGCAAACGGTCGCGAAGGTGGTCGCGAAGCCCGCGGCGGCGGTGAAGCCGCTCTCGCCGGCGGAGAAGAAGATCTCCGAAGAGCTCTGGGCCGAGCAGCGAAAGGTCGACTCCGACACGCGCGCGCTGGCCGCGACGGCGGACGGCCGCAAGAAAATCGCCGAGGCGATCGCCAAGCAGATGGACGTCTCGGACAAGCTCGTCAGCGATCTTCGCGGCCGCAAGCTCGGATACGGAGAGCTCACGGTCGCCCTCGGGCTTTCGCGTCAGCTCATGAAGCGCGACAAGCTCACGCAGCAGCAGGCGCTCGATCGCGTTCTCACGCCGCGCCGCGCCGGGCAGGGCTGGGGCGCCATCGCGCGCGACCTCGGCGTCAAGCTCGACGACGTGCTCAGTGACGTGAGGAAGACGGACAAGCGCCTGGCCAAGCTCGAACCCGTCAAGCGCTAGCCCGCTCGACGCACGACGCTCATTGACAGCGCGGCGGCTCACCCGCCGCGCTGTTGTCGTTCTACCAGGGCGACGCTGCGCCCGCCGGCAGCGGAATGTCCGCGACGTTCAGCACCATCGACACGAGCGTGTAGTAGCCACTCACGCCGATGAGGTCCATCACGCCGCGCTCGCCGAGAGCGGCCACCGCGCGTGCAAAGAGCGCATCGTCCACCGCGTGCGTGGTATGGAGCGCCGTGCAGAAATCGTAGACGACGATCTCGTCGGGTTGCATGTTGGATGGCCGCACGTTGCGCGCGAGATCGTCGGCGATGGCCGGCGCCAGGCCGCCTTTCTCCGCCAGCGGCCGATGCGCATACCATTCGTACTTCGAGCCCCAGAACCGCGCGTTGATCAGAATCGCCAACTCGTTCAGCCGCGCCGGCAGCGAGCTGTCGAACCGCAAGTATTCGCCGACCTTCTGCACGCGATCGGCGAGCTCCGGACTTCGCAGCAGCGCGTTGAAGGGGCCGCGAACGCCGCCGCGCGGGCCGCCGGCGATCGCCCGATAGACGCGCTGCTGCGCCTCCGTCATTTGCTCCGGGCGGAGCTCCGGGTACCGCGACGCCGCGCTCAATTCGGCACGATGGCCGCGCGGGTGACGTGGCCCTTGTCCTGCTCGGCGAACGCGCGGTTGATCTCCTCCAGCGGGTACTTGTGCGAGACGACCCGCCCCCACGGATACTTCGTGAGCGTGCGGAGCATCAGGTCGAGCGCGCCGCGCAGATGCTCGGCCTCGTAGTGGGCGAGCCCGATGATCCGTCGGTTGCCAAAGATGATCCACGACGGATCGAACTCCGCCTTCCAGCCCACGTTGATATTTCCGATCTCGACGTAGGTCCCTTCGGGGGCCGTCATGCGCAGCCCTTCGTCGACGACGCCGGGGTGGCCGACCAGCTCGAGCACCACGTCGCCGCCCCAATCGTCGGTGAGCTGCTTCACGCGCTTGACGCGCGCCTCGGGTGTCTTGAACTCGCGGAGATCGACGAAGGTATCCGCGCCGAACTCGCGCGCGAGCTCGAGTCGTTCATCCACGCCGTCGATGACGACCACGCGCGCGGCACCCATCTCGCGCGCGACCGCGCACGCGTAGACGCCGAGGCCGCCGGCACCCTGCACGACGACCGTCTGCCCCGCGCGCAGGCCCGCCACGTCGAGGCCGGCGTAGACCTGCGTGTAGGCGCAGTTGACGCCGGCCGCCATCTCGTCGGTGATTTCCGGTGGCAGCTTGAACATCGCGTGATTCGGACGGAGGTAGAAGTACTGGCCGAAGCCGCCCTGGAAGTACGGCCACTGCTCGCAGGAGACCAGCCAGTTCGCTTGGCGCACGGGGCAGGACTTGAAGTGTCGCGCGAGACATGCCTTGCAGCGGCCGCACGGGAAGAAGTACCGATACGCGACACGATCGCCGATGGCGAGCGGCCGTCCCGCCGCGTCGGTCTTCACGCCGTCGCCGAGCTTGGCGACGGTGCCGACGTGCTCGTGGCCGGTGTTGAGCGGCAGCGGTCGTCCCATGCGCGCGTAGTCCTGCTCGCCGCGCCAGTAGTGGAGGTCCGAGCCGCACACGTTCGCGAGCGAGATCTTGATCAGCGCCGCGCCCGGCTCGGGGTCGGGCACCGGATACTCGCGGATCTCGAACGGCTTGCCGGTTCCGTGAAAGACCGCCATGCGTCCCTTGTCGCTCATCGATCGGCCTCCTGCTTGAGAGTGGGCCGCTATCCTGACAGAAACGCGCGACCGCGCCAACCCGGCGGGTATGCTGAGCGCGTGGACGAGACGCCGGCCGGGTTCAGCTATCACTCCGACTTCCTCGCCGTCGCGGAAGAGCGCGATGTGCTGGCCGGTGTGGCGTCGCTCGAGTTCTACGACGTGAAGATGCGCGGGCAGGTGGCGCGGCGTCGCACGACGCACTTCGGCTGGACGTACGGCTACGAGACGTGGCGCATCGAGCCCGGTCCGCCTATCCCCGACTTCCTGCTTGCGCTACGCGGCCGCGCGGGCGGCATCGGCGGCGTTCCCGGCAACGAGCTCGTGGAGGTGCTCGTCACGCATTACCCGCCCGGCGCGGGCATCGGCTGGCATCGCGACGCGCCGATGTTCGGCGTCGTCGTCGGCGTGTCGCTCGCGAGCGCGTGTCGCTTCCGGTTCCAGCGCGGAAAGGGCGACGAGCGGCGCACCGCGGTCGCGCAACTCGAGCCACGCTCGGCATACGTGCTCGATGGGCAAGCGCGCTGGCAGTGGCAGCACAGTATTCCGCCCGCCAAGACGGCGCGATACTCGGTCACGTACCGTACCCTGCGAAGAAGCCCGCGCCGCGGCCCGTAGCCGCGTACACTGGCGTGGGTCCCCGGGTGCGCCGTCCGGCGCCGCCCAAGGTCGGGCCCCAAGGAGGCATCGTGGCGACAGCCAAGAAATCTGCAGGTAAACCACGCGCGACGCGCCCGGCGCGCACACGCGCACGTCCGCGGCCGGAACCGCCGCCGCCGGTGGCCGCGCCGACGGCCGAGGTCACGTCAACCGAGCCGCCGGTGCCGATGTCGGTCCCGGAGCCCGCGCTGGCCGGCCGCGTCACACCGCCGGCGGAGCGGCCGCTGCCGGCGAACCGGCGCGCGATCTTCTTCGACGTCGAGAACACCAGCCGCGCCGAGCATATCTCCCGCGTGATCTCGCATCTCGCCGTCGAACGCGGTGAGCGGCGCACGGAGTTCTTCGCCGTCGGCAACTGGCGCGTCATCGGACACGACACCGCGCGGCTTCTTGCGCGTCACGGCGCCCAGCTCGTGCACAGCGCGCCTTCCGTCGGCGTGCGCGACTGGAGTGACCTGCGCATCGCGGTCGCTTCCGGCGTGTGGCTGGCGAGCGCGCGCGCCAACGACGTGATCGAGATCGTCTCGGACGATCGGGCCTTCGACGCCGTCGGCGACGTCGCCGCGAGTCTCGGCGTCACGTTCCGTCGGCTCTCGTATCGCGGGCTCCTCGGCATGCCGGTCTCGGAGGTGCCCGAGCGCCAGCCCGAAGCCGAGGCGGGTCAAGCGCGGCACGGCGGCGGGCGTTCGCGCCGCGGTCGTCGCGGCCGTCGTCACGGACGCCCCGAGCACGTCGGACGACCCGCGCCGGTGCCCGCCGTCGCCGCGCCGCCCGTGCCCCCCGGCGATGGTGTCGAGCCGCACACGGCGCCGCACGACGAGATCGTGGCCGTCGTGCGCGAGCTCGCGCAGTCGTCGTCCGGTCGGAACGTCACGCTCGACACACTGGCCAACGCCCTCAAGTCCCGCGGCTTCAGCCGTCCTCCCGGATCACCGCGCCTCATCACACGGCTCCGCCGCATCAAGGAGCTCGAGGTCAGCCGCTCCGGTGTCATCACGCTGCACGACAGCGGTGCGCGCCGTCCGGCAGATCCGGACAGCCAGGAGGAGCGAGCTGACGTAGTGGCGATAGCGGAAGAACCGGAGCAACCGCCGCCGTCGCCACCGCAGGCCGCGGCGGTAGACGTCGAGGCCGAGGAGGCGGAGATCGTCGAGCCGGGCAACGATCGGCGCTATCCGTACGAGCCGCGCCGCGACGAGCAGCGACGGGACGACGGCGGTCAAGGCCGCCGCCGATCGCGGCGCGGAGGGCGACGTCGTCGAGGGGGCCGTGGCGGTGGCGGTGGCGGACGACCGCCCATGACGGACCAGCGCGCGCCGACGCCGCCGCCGCGTGACGCCGCCGCGCGCGAGGCCGCTGTGCGGGAGGCGTTCCGGACGCGGACCGCGCCGTCTTACATCACCGGCGAGCCGCTGGCCTGAGCGACGAGCGCCCCGGGTACGCCGGGGCGCTCAGCGTCCCGCGCGAATCGACCGCGCGAGTTCGCCGAGAACGTCGACCGTCGTGTCCCAGTCGATGCACGCGTCCGTGATGGACTGCCCGTAGCGCAGCGTCGACGGCGTCACGAGGTCCTGGCGACCTTCGACGAGAAAGCTTTCCATCATCACGCCGAAGATGGGGGAGTCTCCCTGCGCAATCTGGCCGGCGATGTCCCTGGCCACGATCGACTGCCGGCGATGGTCCTTGCCGCTGTTGCCGTGACTGAGGTCCACCATCAGTCGCGCCGGCAGCCCGGCGTCACGTAGCGCCGTGGCCGCCTTCTCCACGCTGACCGCGTCGTAGTTCGGACCGCTCGCGCCGCCGCGCAGGATGATGTGGCAATCGCGGTTGCCGCGCGTGGCCACGATGGCGCCGAGACCCTGCTCGGTCACACCGAGGAAGCGGTGAGGATGCGCGCCCGCCCGGACCGCGTCGATGGCGATCTGCACGTCGCCGTCGGTACCGTTCTTGAACCCGATCGGCATGGAGAGGCCGGAGGCCAGCTCGCGATGGACCTGGCTCTCCGTCGTGCGCGCGCCGATGGCGCCCCAGGACACCGTGTCGGCGATGAACTGTGGCGAGATGGGATCGAGGAACTCGCAGCCCGCGGGCAGGCCGAGCTCGGCGAGGTCGACGAGCAGCCGACGCGCCAGGCGCAGCCCTTCGTTGATGGCGAACGTTCCGTCGAGACGCGGATCGTTGATGAGCCCCTTCCAGCCGACGGTGGTGCGCGGCTTCTCGAAGTACACGCGCATGACCAGGCACAGCTCGCGCGTGTGCTCGTCGGCCAGCCGCCGCAGCCGCCGCGCGTAATCGATGGCGGCGACCGGATCGTGGATGGAGCACGGGCCGCAGATGATGACGAGCCGGTTGTCGCGCCCGTTCAGGATGGCGCTGACGGCATCGCGCCCGCGGCTCACCGTGTCCGAGCCTTTCTCGCCGAGCGGCAGCTCCTCGACGAGAATCGCCGGTGGCAACAATGGCCGGAAGCTTTCGATGCGAAGGTCGCCGGTGCGCTGCGACATGCGTGCTGGGCCCCTCAGGCGATCCGCTGTTTGAAGTAGGAGCTCTTGACGGCGATCCGGCCGTTGCTGAACGTGAACACGTCGCACCCATCGACCTCGAGCTTCACCCCGTCACGCGTGCCGGTGAAGCGCCATTCCGACAGGCCGCGATCGCCCGCCACGAAATGGCGCGCATCGGCAAACCGCGCATCGGGGAACATCGCGAAGACCCGCTCGAATGCCTGGCGGACCCGCTCGCGTCCCTCGTAGCGCGTGCCGCACGGCTCTCGCCCGGCCGTCGTTTCGAACACGCAGCTCGCGTCCATGTAGCTCATGATGGCGTCGACGTCGTGTCGATTCCACGCCTCGCCGAACCGCTCGAGCATCTCCACCGTCACCGCGGGGCCCACCGTGATCGCCATTGCCTGTCCTCCGATCGGCCAATGATAGGGAACCTGAGGCCGCGCGGCAAGGTACGCCGGCGAGTTGCCCCGCCGCCCGCGCTCGTCTACGCTCGGCGCTCGATGCGGCGCATCGGCGTGATCTCCGACACCCACGGTCTGGTTCGCCCCGAGGCCCTGCGCGCGCTCGCCGGCGCCGATTTGATCGTGCACGCCGGCGACGTCGGCGGTCCCGAGGTCCTCGACGCCCTGCGCGCGGTGG